>ERZ778514.296-NODE-296-length-49441-cov-6.276313_pt1 | contig 49441 bp, 51 predicted proteins | sample MGYA00510344_ERZ778514 | MGnify/ENA primary metagenome ERZ778514 (study PRJEB29527, sample SAMN07138968) | mouse gut metagenome | material: feces | host: mouse | place: China:Nanjing | collected 2016-01-25 ...
AGCTGACACGAATATCAAGCACTATTACTTCAAGATTAATGCAATGATGTACTAGGAACTTATTTTTCGGTGTACTAGTGTGCCCTATTTTAAAATTTGGAGAAAAGAAAAATCCCGAAAGACTTGATTACAAGACTTTCGGAATTTTCATTCAATGCGGAGAAAGGGACTTGAACCCTCACAGGAAAAACTCCCACTAGAACCTGAATCTAGCGCGTCTGCCATTCCGCCATCTCCGCTCACAAATAATATAATACCATAGATTATATCATTTGGCAAATACTTTTTTCATAAATTCAACTTTTTAAAAATTACAACCTTTTATCAGCGGACTTCAATTCCATTGACTTCAAGGTGCTCGTCAATTGCAACAACTAGGCATTTTCTCCCTTCGATTTCTTTTATTTCGACTAAATCCGAACGTTCTGGATTAACTTTAATGACTATGTCTGGTGTTTCGAGCTGGAATGTTTTTGTGTTTACGATGTTAGAAGCGAGAAAAGTTTCCTGTTCGCCTGCTATATCTTCAAACTGGGAGTCAAAAGATTTAAGGTTTTCCTCCGGGACGCCGCTTCTTTCAAGCAACCGCTTTACGTCTGGCTTAGAGAGCTCCAAAGGATCTGGAGATTCTTTCGTTTCTTCCAGCATTTCACATATATTATCGTGAATGTTCCGGACGGTTTCATAATTGCAGTTATCTCCAAGGGTATCAGAAACAATTGTCTGAAAAGAGGTTTTCTGGTCCCCTGCGGTCAGCGGTATCTTGCTCCCAAGAACGGAGTCTATAAATTCCGGCTGGATTTCTTCTGCTTTTTTTGTATAGTACAGAATGCTGTGGATATTGCTTGCCCGATCATCGAATGCGGGGAAAAGGAAGCCGTTCAAAGGCGATTCCACCAGCCAGTCGCGGATACGGTCCTCGATATTATTGGTTTCTGCGTTATATGTAAGCCCGGCTTTCGTAAGGTTGACCGGACAGATACTGCACATGATATGTTCATAGACGGTATCGGAGGCATCGAACATCTCTTCGCCGTCTGAAGATCTTCCGGGGACATCGTAGGCAGCATGGATCAGGATAATATAATAATTCTCTGCATATTCATAGTTTTCTATTACTTTGTCATAAAACTCCTCAAGAAGAAGTTCATCCGTAAGCTTGCTGTCCCGAAGTTTTAAGAGAAATTCCTGTGTGCCTCCGGGCATTTCCTGATCAAGAGGAAAATTCATGTTCAAGAGGTTTTTGCCGATAGTTCCGGCAAGTGTATGACGGAAGATATCAAAGTATTTGAAAGCTTCTTCTTCAGGCAGAGATAAGAATGCTTTTCTAAGTTCTGTTTTTTTCTCCTTTTCATGATTTACATAGCAGCCGCAGATACGCGTGATGGAACACCGGTCTGGTGTGAACTGCCTGCGGATTTCTAATACTTCTTTTTTATTCATAATTTACACTCCCTTAATTTAAACATGTAAAAATCTTATCATATTCCGACGTGTTTTTCAATTAAATGAAAATAGTGGTGAAGAATAATATGAATCAGTTTTGCGCTAGGTGGGAAAACTTTTGGACAGCCGGTTTGATAGACTATTGAAAACTTAAGAAAACAAGTTGAAGCCAGAAGTCTATAAAAGGAGGTCAGGAAAGTGAAAGGATATTTTGTAAATGAAGGATATATGGGATATGTGGATGGAGAATATAAATTATTTGCAGATGAAACAGATTACAGAGAATACATCGAAGATTGATTTAAGAAGCTTTGATGAATATATTTGAACGATAAGGGGGATTTTTACGGATGACTGAGTTGATGGGAGTTGCGCAGGAAGAGAAGACAGAATTTGAATTATCGGGGCTGAATGCGGACGAGCTGGGATTTATGAGAGCAGACGAACGAAGAGTGGTTATAGAGGCTGCAGGCTTGAATCCAGACGAATATGATTTTTGAGATAATAATTTAAAACAGCGGCAGTAAAATTAATATTTAAAATTGATTGATGGATATTGTCATGATATGATACTAAGGTCAAAAGGTCATGCAGCAGAGTTTTGGGTATTTACGGCAGAGGAGGGAGAAAAGTATCATGGCGATATCCTCAGTTAAATTACGAATGTTATATATTATGAAAATATTGCTTCAAAAGACAGATGAAAGGCATCCGATGTCGGCGGCGGACATAGGAAGGGCATTAGGAAGATTTGAGATGTCCGCCGACCGTAAGACGGTGTACAGTGATATAGAGACTTTGAACGAGTTTGGAATGGATATATTGCAGGCCAAGGGAGCCAACGGCGGTTATTATATCGGAAGCAGGGAGTTTGAACTTCCAGAACTCAAGTTGCTCGTGGATGCGGTACAGGCATCAAAGTTTATCAGCAAAAAGAAATCGGAGGAATTGATCAAAAAGCTGGAGGGACTGGCAAGTGAGTATGATGCAAGGCAGCTGCAGCGTAATGTGTTTATCTACAACCGTCCGAAGACGGGAAATGAGACGGTTTATTATAACGTTGATCAGATTCACGAGGCTATTTTGAAGAATAAACAGATTAAATATAAATATGCTGAATGGACAGTGCAAAAGAAATTGCGCCCTAAAAAAGGCGGCGCATTCTATACAGTCAGTCCGTGGTCGCTGACGTGGGACGATGCGAATTACTATCTGATCGCTTATGATGAGGAGGCGGATTGTATTAAACACTATCGGGTGGACAAGATGCAGCAGGCTTGTGTAACAGACAAAGAGAGGCGTGGCAAGGATCGGTTTCAGGATTTTGACCTTGCGGAATTTGCTAAGAAGACATTTTCTATGTATGGCGGACATGACGAGGAAGTGACACTGGTCTGTGACAATGATATTATCGGTGTGATTTTAGACCGTTTCGGAAAAGAGGTAAGGATTGTACCAGCGGATGAAGAACATTTCCGGGTGCGGATTTTAGCGGCAGTTAGTCCGCAGTTTTTCGGATGGTTAACAGGAATCGGAGACAAGATGCGTATTGCAGCGCCGGAGCATGTTAAGAAGGCTTATAGGGAGTACCTGATTCACATTATAAAAGGATATAGCTTGTGACGGGATTTAACCTTAACTTGGTTGCAGAAGTAATGGAAAAACCCTCTGCTATGTGATACAATATAAATAATATCAACATGTCAAAAAACGATGAAGAGAGGGTAAAATAATGGGAAACATATTTGACATTTTAGGACCTGTTATGGTTGGGCCGTCCAGTTCTCATACGGCTGGCGCTGCCCGGATCGGTCTGATCGCGAGACAGCTTTTTGGAAGGCAGCCGGAGAATGTAAAGGTTTATCTTCATGGCTCCTTTGCAGCTACGGGAAAGGGGCATGGAACAGATAAGGCGCTTATCGGCGGACTGTTGGGGATGAAGCCGGATGATATGCGTATTCCAGACAGCTTCAATGTTGCGAAGGATGAGGGAATGGAATTTGTGATTGAAAACAAGGATTTTAAGGAAGCTCATCCGAACACAGCACGTATCTATATGGAAGCAGAAGGAATTCCGTCCATGTGGGTACAGGCATATTCGATAGGCGGAGGCAGGATTAAGGTCTGCAAGCTGGATGGCATCGATGTTAATTTCAGCGGTGAGAGCAATACCCTGATTATCCGTAATGTGGACGAGCCGGGGCGTGTGAAGGATGTGTCTGTGGCGCTCAGTGATGCTCAGATCAACATCGCGACGATGCAGCTATTCAGGGATAAGAAAGGCGGAATTGCGGTTATGGTAGTCGAGATCGATGAGATCATCCCGCAGGAAGTAATCGATAACCTTGTAAGAAAACCGGGAATTATCCGAGTGAAATTCTTGAGCGCGAATTAAAACATGGAGGAAGAAGAGTATGTCGTATCAATCAATGGAAGAGGCTTACGAAAGATGTGAAAAGGACAGCATCGAATTTTGGAAAGCCATACAGTTAGAGGATGCTCATGAGCGAGGTGTGAGCGAAGAGGATTCATGGAATCAGATGAAGTATATGTGGCAGGCGATGTTAGACGGTCTTGATGCTTATGAGCCGGATCTGATGTCGAGAAGCGGCTTGGTAGGAACTGAGGGAGCGAAGATGGATGCTTACCGCAAGACGGAGCAGCCGCTCTGCGGTGATTTCCTTGCAAAAGTAATATCCAACGCACTGAAGATGGGATGCAATAATGCCTGTATGAAGCGGATCGTTGCGGCTCCGACAGCAGGTGCATGCGGCGTGCTTCCCGCAGTTCTCGTCACCTATTACCGCGAATATGAGGTGACAGAGGAGAAGATGATAGAGGCGATGTATGTTGCGGCAGGAGTAGGGCAGATTATAGCAAACCGTGCGTATCTGGCAGGAGCTTCCGGAGGATGTCAGGCAGAGATTGGTTCGGGTTCCGCTATGGCAGCAGCAGCGATCTGTCATGTCAGGGGAGGAGACGCGGCACAGCTTGGACATGCCTGTGCGATGGCGCTTAAGAATCTGATGGGGCTGGTATGTGATCCGGTTGCCGGTCTGGTGGAAGTGCCATGTGTGAAGAGAAATGTAGTGGGCGCTGTGAATGCCATGTCAGCGGCAGATATGGCTTTGGCTGGCATTATCAGTCAGATTCCGGTTGATCAGGTAATTGACGCTATGAAGGAGGTTGGAGACAAGATGGACGTAACTCTTCGTGAGACGGCGCTTGGCGGTGTTGCCGTAAGTCCGAGGGGACAGGAAGTGTCAGAAGAGCTGAATGCATAAGAGACGATGTGCAGAAAATAAAAGATATAAGGATACCTCTCTTTTTGATCGCAATGAAAAAGAGAGGTATTTTCTATATTGCTGATACATTTAAGAAAAAATTGAACCAAATAAAAGTTCATTACAATGTATAAATGAAGAGGAAATATTTCCGGCATATTGCCAAGGTCTCAATAACTGGCAATATGCAAAATGTGTACACGATAAAAAGAAAGTAGTTTAGTATATGACGATTCAGGAACTTGAGCAGGTGATCGCTCTTTATAGTAAAGAAATATATTCGTTTTGTCTGCAATTGACAGGAAGCCGGACGATGGCAGATGAGCTGTATCAGGATACATTTCTTAAGGCGGCAGAAATTGCAGAAAGAATAAAAGCGGACGGCAATCTGAAAAGTTATTTCCTGTCTGTTGCTCTTAGGCTTTGGAAAAATCAGAAGAGGAAATTCGCATGGAGGAACCGGATTGCGCCGACACAGGAGCTCTTCGAGGATGCTAAGAAGAACATATCTGATGTACAGGAGGATGTGCTGGAGGACTATCTCAGGCAGGAGCAGCTGCAGATGGTGAGAAAAGCAGTGTCCGGTCTTAAGGAAAAGTATAAGATTCCCATACTGCTCTACTATATGGAGCAGATGTCCGTTGCAGAGGTGGCGGCCGTAATGGGAATCCCTCAGGGAACGGTAAAGAGCAGGCTGAATACTGCCAGAAAATGTCTGGAATCGGAATTGGAGGAGTATTTTAATGAATAATAAGTTAGAGAAGCTGTTATATGATGCTCTTGTTCCGGTGAACGCGCCGGATCCGGGATTGAATCGTCGGATTTTAGAAAGCCGGTCAAAGGAGGTATCAGCAATGAGACAGTATCATTTTAAGAAAATGGCAGCAGCGGTGGCAGTTTGTGTACTGGCAGTAGGAAGTATCACGGCATATGCAGCGTACCAGTATTTAAGTCCGTCGCAGGTAGCAGAGGAAGTATCGAACAACAATGCATTGGCGAAAGCGTTTGAAAGCAAGGATGCGGTTCTGGTTAATGAGACACAGACGAGCGGGGATTACCAGATAACATTGCTAGGTCTTGTATCGGGTACGGATCTGTCACCCTATATAGATGAAGAGAGTACGGGAGAGCTTGAAGAGAGCAGGACCTATGCGGCAGTGGCAATTGGCCGTACAGACGGCAAGAAGATCACAGAAGATGAAAGAAAGTGCGTATCGCCTTTGCTTACCGGCGTAGACTGGATGGTTGCGAACAACGGGACAATGGACGTAGGACTTTGCTGGTTTATAAAAGACAGTATTATCTATGCGATAATGGACTGCAATAATCTGGAAATGTTCGCGGCAAGGGGTGTACAGGTAGGGGTTGTGGATGAATTTGGCGATGAGTCAGAAGCCTTTTTCATGGATGAGAAGACGGGTGTATATAGTAAAAAGCCTGGTTATAAAGGAACAAACGCATTGTTTTCTTTGCCGTTGGATCAGGCAAAGGCAGATGAAAAAGCGGCGGATGAATATATCGAAAGACTTAAGAAGCCGTCTGATGATGAAGAAGATGAAGACGAGATCCTCGGGGATGCAGACTATGAAAGTTATATCAGTGATTTTGAGACGACAGAGGATGAGGCAGCTTTTTTGAAGGAAACGGCAGTTCTTATAAGCAGGAAGGTTCTGAAGATAGATAAAGAAGGTATGGTGGAGTTTGGAAAAGAGGGAGAAACACAAGGGACGATGAACCTGATGGGATATAAAGAGGGAGTACCTACGTCTGGAGTGATCACCGGAAGCACTTTGGACGATACGGTTATACACATGTTTACAGTAAATGGAGATGGTACGGCTACGTATGAAACATATGCTCCGGCTGTGAAATGAGAGAAAAACAGATGTTTGGATTAGAATTATAGTCAGGATCAGAGAAGCGTTTTGGGTATATCAATTATGCAAAAAACGCTTCTTTTTCTGTTTTGTCAAATATTATAAAAAATATTTATTTTGATAATCAAAATACTTGACAAACAAAATAAATAATTATATACTTTGAAAGTCAAAATTATTTAAAGTCAAAATAAATGTGTCAAATCCGGCGCAGAGATAAGAGGAGTACATATGACAGGAATCATCTGCGGGACGGGTTCTTACGCTCCGTCCTATGTAATGGATAACAATGAGATAGCGACAATGGTGGAAACAAGTGATGAATGGATCAGAGAACGTACCGGGGTGGTCACAAGGCATATTATTAAAGATGAGACGACGGTATCCATGGCATGTGAGGCAGCAACAAGGGCGCTGGCTGACGGGGATGTTGATGCGAGAGAGTTAGACTTGATCATCGTATCAACCATATCCTCGAATATTATCCTACCATGTACAGCCTGCGAGGTGCAGAAGGAGCTTGCTGCGGAACACGCTACGTGTTTTGATATGAGCGCGGCGTGCAGTGGATTTGTTCTGGCATATAATACTGCGCTTGCATATCTTTCCGGCGGCATATACAAAACCGCGTTGATCATAGGAAGCGAAAGCCTTTCCAATCTGACGAACTGGAAGGACAGAGGTACTTGTATTCTATTTGGAGACGGTGCGGGAGCAGCAGTGATGAGGGCTGGAGAGGGTAAGACATATTTTCCGGTCACCTGCTCCGATGGCATGAAGGGTAATGCTCTTACTTGCCAAAGCCGTCACACATTGGCGGATACCCGGCATATGGCAGATCCGGAGTATTCTATCCAGATGGATGGACAGGCGGTGTTTAAATTTGCAGTCAAGAAAGTACCAGAAGCAATCGATGAGGCGCTAAAAAAGAATGGTGTAAAAAAGGAGGAGATTACATGGTATATCCTTCATCAAGCGAATAGCCGGATTGTGGAAGCTGTAGCAAAGCGTTTAGGTGAACCGCTGGAAAAGTTCCCTATGAATCTTCAGGAATATGGGAATACATCTTCAGCGAGTATCGCAATTCTTTTGGATGAGATGAAACGCGACGGCAGATTATCAGGCGGTCAAAAGGTTGTGATAGCAGGCTTCGGGGCCGGACTCACGTGGGGAGCCTCCATTATAGAGTGGAGATGATAAATAGATAACCCAGTTCAAAAAAGCAAAGAAAAGGAGAAAATGAAAATGTTTGAGGAAATGAAAGAGTTAATCGCAGAAGGACTGAATATTGATGAGAGCAGAATTACAAAAGAGGCCTCCTTTAAGGATGATCTTGGAGCAGATTCGCTGGATCTGTTTGAACTTGTTATGAGTTTAGAAGACAAATATGATGTGGAGATACCTTCTGAGGAGTTGGAAAAACTTTTGACAGTAGGAGATGTGATCAAGTATATCGAAGAACATAAATAAGAAAAGAGAGGTTTAAAGAAGATGCAGACAGAAGTAACCAGATTATTAGGAGTTAAATATCCGATCATTCAGGGAGGCATGGCATGGGTGGCTGAGTACCACCTTGCTGCTGCCGTATCGAATGCAGGAGGTTTAGGACTGATCGGGGCGGCAAGCGCTCCGGCTGAATGGGTGAGAGAGCAGATTCAGAAAGCAAAAGAGCTTACGGATAAACCTTTCGGGGTGAATATTATGCTTATGAGCCCATATGCAGACGAGGTTGCGCAGATAGTTGCCGAGGAGCGAGTTAAGGTTGTTACGACTGGAGCGGGAAATCCTGAAAAATACATGAAGATGTGGAAAGAAGCAGGGGTAAAGGTCATTCCGGTGGTTGCTTCTGTTGCACTTGCCAAACGTATGGAACGAAGCGGCGCCGACGCACTGGTAGCCGAGGGCTGTGAGGCCGGAGGGCATATCGGCGAGAGTACGACGATGGTACTGGTTCCGCAGGTTGTGGATGCAGTGAGCATTCCGGTCATTGCGGCAGGCGGAATCGCAGACGGAAGAGGAATTGCAGCAGCATTTATGCTGGGAGCAAAAGGAGTACAGATGGGAACTCATTTTGTTGTGACAGAAGAGTCTCAGGTACATGATAATTATAAAGAGAGAATCATCAAGGCGAGAGACATTGACTCAAGGGTAACAGGAAGAACAACCGGACATCCTGTGAGAGCGCTCCGCAATGAGATGACAAAGCAGTATATTGAATTGGAAAACAAAGGCGCAGGCTTTGAAGAGCTGGAGAAGTTGACACTTGGCGGATTACGAAAGGCTGTTATAGAGGGCGATGTAGTACATGGAAGTGTTATGGCGGGACAGATTGCCGGTATGGTAAAAGAACGTCTGACCTGCAAGGCGCTGATAAATAAATTAGTGAAAGAAACGGACGGGATTATCGGAGGAAAAGGATTTTATGAGTAAAGTTGCATTTCTTTATCCAGGACAGGGAGCGCAAATGAGCGGGATGGGTAAAGATTTTTATGAGAATAGCTCACTGGCGAAGGATATCTATGATAAGGCGTCAGAGGCTCTGGGACTTGATATGAGGACGCTCTGTTTTGAGGAAAATGATAAGCTTGATCTGACAGAATATACCCAGGCGGCTCTTGTGACAACCTGCCTTGCCATGACAAGAGCAGCGAAGGAAGCAGGACTGGATGCAGACATCACAGCAGGCTTAAGTCTTGGAGAATACGCGGCTATCGCGGCGGCAGGCGGTATGAAGGAGCTGGATGCCATCCGTCTGGTCAGAAAAAGAGGAATTCTTATGCAGAATACTGTGCCGGCAGGCGAGGGAGCAATGTGTGCCGTTATGGCAATGGATGCTGAAAAAATTGAACAGGTAATAAAGGACATCGAAGGAGTTTCGGTGGCGAATTATAACTGTCCGGGACAGATTGTCATTACCGGTTGGAAGATGGCGGTAGAGAAAGCGGCAGAAGCCTTAAAAGAAGCGGGTGCAAAACGTACCATCATGCTCAATGTGAGCGGTCCGTTCCACTCTCCGATGCTGATACCGGCAGGCGAGGAGCTTCTTTTAGAGTTAGGACAGGTAGAGATGAGTCCGCTGACAGTGCCGTATATCACAAATGTCGGAGCAAAGAAAGTAACCGACATCAGCGAGACAAAACAACTTCTGGCAAAGCAGGTAAGTTCTCCGGTTTGCTGGATGCAGAGCATGGAATATCTCATAAAAGAAGGGGTTGATACATTTATAGAAATCGGGCCTGGCAGAACTCTTGCAGGATTCATGAAAAAGATTGATCGGGATGTGAAAGTGATCAATATCGGCACATGGGAGGACATAGACAAGGCAGTTTCTGCATGTTAAAGCAGGCAGGGGCCTAGAAAGGGAGAACAGATGGTGACAGGAAAGATTGCAGTAGTGACTGGAGCGTCCAGAGGCATCGGCAGGGCAATAGCCCTTAAGCTGGCATCGGAGGGTGCCAAGGTTATTGTGAATTATAATGGCTCAAAAGACAGGGCGCTTGAAGTGAAGCAGAAGATTGAAGAAAACGGAGGAAGCGCTGAAATCTATCAGTGTGATGTATCAGATTTTGAAAAATGTGAGGCGTTCATTACGGATATTATCAGGCAGTGGGGCAGGATAGATATTCTTGTTAATAATGCAGGAATTACAAGAGACGGTCTCCTGATGAAGATGTCGGAAGAGGATTTTAACAAAGTGTTGGATACGAATCTTAAGGGGGCGTTTAATACGATCCGTTTTGCCAGCAGGCAGATGCTTAAGCAAAGGAGTGGGCGAATTATCAATATGGCGTCAGTGGTAGGCGTGACTGGCAATGCGGGGCAGGTGAATTATGCTGCTTCAAAGGCTGGGATCATCGGGCTTACGAAGGCGGCGGCCAGAGAGCTTGCCTTAAGAGGTGTTACGGTAAATGCCATAGCGCCGGGCTTCATTGAGACAGACATGACGAAAGAGCTGACTGAGAAGGTGAAGGAGAATTCTGTGTCCCAGATACCTCTCGGAAAGTTTGGAAAACCGGAACATGTGGCGGCAGCGGCAGCTTTTCTGGCTTCTGAGGAGGCAGAATATATTACCGGGCAGGTGCTTCATGTAGATGGCGGCATGGTAATGTAGAAAGGAGAAGCAGGATGAAGAGACGAGTAGTAGTGACAGGGCTTGGAGCCGTAACGCCGATCGGCAATACGGCAGATGAGTTTTGGAACGGCATTAAGGAAGGAAAAGTCGGGATCGGAGAGATTACTAAGTTTGATACGACTGATTATAAAGTGAAACTGGCGGCAGAGGTGAAGGAATTTGACGCGAAGGAACATATGGATGCAAAGGCCGCAAAACGTATGGAGCCGTTCGCACAGTATGCAGTTGCGGCAGCAAAAGAAGCTTACGAAGATGCCGGACTGGATATGGAAAAGGAAGATCCATATCGTGCAGGCGTGATCGTAGGCTCCGGAATCGGAAGCCTTGAGACGGTGGAGAGAGAATATACGAAGATTCAGACAAGAGGTCCGGGAAAAGTACATCCGCTGATGGTTCCTCTTATGATTTCTAATATGGCGTCGGGGAATATATCTATCCAACTTGGGTTTAAGGGAAAATGCACGAATGTAGTAACTGCATGTGCATCTGGAACCAACTCCATTGGAGATGCATTCCGTGCTATTCAGTATGACGATGCGGACATTATGATTGCAGGAGGATGTGAAGCTTGCATCTGTCCTACCGGAGTAGCAGGATTTACAGCGCTTACGGCGCTTTCTACATCTACGGATCCACTGAGAGCCTCTATTCCGTTTGATAAAGCGCGGAACGGATTCGTGCTCGGAGAAGGAGCGGGAGTGGTAGTGTTAGAAGAACTGGAGCATGCGAAGGCAAGAGGCGCTAAGATCTATGCGGAGCTTGTGGGATACGGCGCTACAGGAGATGCCTATCATATCACTTCTCCGGCAGAGGACGGCGGCGGCGCCGCAAAAGCGATGAGCCTTGCCGTTGAAGAGGGTGGTATCGAACCGTTTCAGGTAGATTATATCAACGCACATGGAACAAGTACCCATCACAATGATCTGTTTGAGACGAGAGCCATTCATCTCGCGTTCGGTGAGGCGGCAAAAGATGTAGTGATTAATTCTACTAAATCTATGATCGGCCATCTTCTCGGAGCGGCAGGCGGTGTGGAGTTCATTACTTGTGTGAAGTCTATACAGGAAAGTTTTATCCATCAGACGGTGGGAACAAAAGATGTTGACAGCGAAGAGTGCGACTTAAATTATGCAGTTAACGGACCAGTTGAGAAAGATATTCATTATGCGCTGACCAATTCGCTTGGATTTGGCGGACATAACGCAGCCTTGCTTTTAAAAAAGTATGAAGGTTAGAGGAGAATTTGAATATGGAATTTGAAAATCTCGTTAAATTAATAGAAACCGTATCAGCTTCAGGGCTGACAGGTTTCCAATATGAAGAAAAGGGCATGAAGATAAAACTCAGCAAGGATGTATCAGGGGGCGCACAGGTTGTAAGCGCGACGGATGCAAAGGAACAGAGTATTCAGAGCGCGGCCGTCCTCAAGACACAGGAAACGCAGAGCATAAGTGTAACAGAGACAGAAGGAATCAGCGCACAGCCGGACGGTAAGCTGATCCGGTCACCTCTTGTAGGAACATTTTACGCGGCGCCTGCAGAGGATGCAGATGCGTTTGTAGCTGTAGGAGATATGGTGAAAAAAGGACAGACTCTTGCTATTGTGGAAGCTATGAAACTTATGAATGAGATTGAGAGCGAGTTTGACGGTGTGATAGAGGAAGTGTTGGTAGAAAACGGACAGCCGGTGGAATATAATCAGCCGTTGTTCCGATTGAAATAACTACTCATGTAATTTTCTCAGATATTAAAATGAAGAGGTATTTTAGTTATGAATCATCTGAATATTAATGAAATAAAAGAAATCATTCCGCACCGTCATCCGTTTCTTTTGCTTGATTATATAGAGGATTATGAGCCGGGGCAGTATGCGGTGGGTTATAAATGCGTTTCTTACAGAGAGGAATTTTTTGCAGGACATTTTCCAAAAGAGCCGGTAATGCCGGGAGTACTGACTGTAGAAGCATTGGCTCAAGCGGGAGCGGTGGCTATTTTAAGCCAAGAAGAACATAAAGGTAAGGTTGCGTATTTTGGCGGAATCAATAAATGCAAATTTAAGGGGAAGATCATCCCAGGTGATAAAGTGCGCCTTGAGACGAAGATCATTCGCCAAAAAGGGCCAGTCGGCATTGGAGAAGCAGTTGCCAGCGTAGATGGAAAAGTGGTTGTCAGCGCGGAGCTGACATTTATGATTGGATAGGTGATGGATATGATAAAAAAGATATTAATCGCCAACCGGGGAGAAATTGCGGTGCGTATTATCCGCGCCTGCCGGGAGATGGGAATCGAGACGGTTGCCGTGTATTCAGAAGCCGACAGGGAGGCGCTGCATACAAAGCTTGCGGATGAAGCAGTCTGTATCGGACCTGCGCCTTCGGCGGAAAGCTACCTGAGTATGGACCGGATCATCAGCGCGACGATTGTGACCGGAGCGGATGCGATTCATCCGGGCTTTGGATTCCTCTCAGAAAACAGCAAATTCGCTGAACTTTGTGAGCAGTGCAATATTACATTTATCGGACCGGGTTCTAATGTGATTGCCCGTCTCGGCAACAAGCAAGAGGCGAGAAATACGATGGTGGCGGCAGGGGTTCCGGTTATTCCGGGAACAACCGAACCAATCTATGATGTTAAGAATGGAAAGGAAGCGGCAGAAAAAATCGGCTATCCTGTTATCGTGAAGGCGGCTCTTGGAGGCGGCGGAAAGGGCATGCGTGTGGCGAATACCTCAGAGGAGTTTGAATCTGCTTTCCAGACTGCGCAGAAAGAAACACAGATGGCATTCGGGGATAATACAATGTATATCGAACATTTTGTACAGCATCCGAGACATATCGAATTCCAGATTCTTGCGGACTCCTACGGAAATGTGATTCATCTTGGAGAACGTGACTGTTCCATACAGCGCAGCCATCAGAAGATGATCGAGGAATCTCCTTCCGCAGCGTTAAATGACGGGCTTCGGGAGAAAATGGGCGAAGCTGCGGTGAAAGCGGCAAAAGCGGCCGGGTACGTCAATGCGGGAACAATTGAATTTCTCCTTGAGAAAAATAATAATTTTTATTTTATGGAGATGAATACAAGGATTCAAGTAGAACATCCGGTGACAGAGTGGGTGACGGGAATCGATCTTGTAAAGGAACAGATACGAATTGCTTCTGGAAAAAAGCTTTCTTACAGACAGGAGGATGTGCATTTGACGGGACATTCTATCGAATGCAGGATCAATGCAGAGAATCCCAGAAAAGGCTTCAGGCCCTCGCCGGGAACGGTAAAAGATATGTATCTTCCGGGAGGAAAGGGAATCAGGATTGACTCCGCTATCTACAGCGGCTATACGATTCCGCCATATTATGACTCGATGGTGGCAAAGCTGATCGTATGGGCAAAAAACAGAAAGGAAGCCATTGCGAAGATGAGGAGCGCCCTTGGAGAGATCATCATCGAAGGAATTGATACGAATGTGGATTACCAGTATGAGATATTAAATCATCCGGATTATCTTTCGGGAGATATCGATATAGAATTTATTGAGAATCTGAACCGTGAATCATAAACGAAAAAAGGTGAAAATGTATGAAGCTTGATAATATGTTCAAGAAGACAAAATATTCGACACTTAAGCGAAATGAATACAGGACTGAGACCGTACGCCCGGAAGTTCCAGAGGGGCTTCTAAGAAAATGCAACAAATGTGGAGCCGCCATCATTGCAGAGGATGTAAAAAAGGATGGTTATATCTGTCCGAAGTGCGGCGGTTATTTTCGGATGCATGCGTACCGCAGGATAGAATTTGTGACAGATGAGAGAACCTTTGAAGAATGGGATAAAGGTCTGGGGACGAAGAATCCCCTTGAATATAAAGGATATTTGGAGAAGCTTTCCGGGCTTCAGGAAAAAACTGGGCTTGATGAAGCGGTGATTACCGGGAAGGCAAAGATAGACGGTGTGGAGACAGTAATTGGTGTCTGCGACGGAAGATTTCTCATGGCGAGCATGGGAGAGGCGGTGGGTGAGAAGATTACCCGAGCGGTAGAGCGTGCCACGAAAGAACACCTTCCTGTGATTCTTTTTGCATGTTCCGGCGGAGCCAGAATGCAGGAAGGAATCACTTCCCTTATGCAGATGGTAAAGACGTCAGCGGCATTAAAACGTCACAGTGCTGCCGGACTTCTTTATATCAGCATCCTTACAGATCCCACAACCGGCGGAGTAACTGCAAGCTTTGCTATGTTGGGTGATATTATCCTTGCAGAGCCGAAAGCATTGATTGGATTTGCCGGGCCGAGAGTGATCGAGCAGACCATTGGGCAGAAGCTCCCGAAGGGCTTTCAGCGGTCAGAATTTTTGCTGGAGCATGGTTTTATCGATGGTATCATAGAAAGAAGCGAGCTTAGGCAAACGCTGTCGAAGCTTTTAAAGCTCCATGCGGACAGCGGGTATGAGGCAGAAAAAATACAGGACATATTAAAAATAACGAAAAAGTCAGATGCGTATAAAGCAGAGGCGATGAAGACAGATGGAACAAGAGGGGGCTTATCCTCATGGGAGCGTGTATTGCTTTCACGTATGCAGGATCGTCCGGTTGGGAGTGACTATATCGAGCGTTTATTTACAGATTTTACAGAATTTCACGGAGACCGTCTGTTTAAGGATGACCGTGCCATCATCGGCGGTGTGGCGAGGTTTCACGGTATTCCTGTTACGGTGGTCGCGCAGGCGAAGGGGACGAATACGAAGGAGAATATCGAACGTAATTTTGGTATGCCTTCTCCAGAAGGATACCGAAAAGCGCTGCGTCTGATGAAGCAGGCGGAGAAATTCGGCCGTCCGGTCATATGTTTCGTAGATACTCCCGGAGCTTTTTGCGGTTTGGAGGCAGAAGAGCGGGGACAGGGTGAAGCGATAGCCAGAAATATCTATGAGATGTCGGATCTTAAGGTTCCGGTGCTCTCAGTGATTATCGGAGAAGGAGGCAGCGGCGGCGCTCTTGCTATGGCGACGGCAGATGAAGTGTGGATGCTTGAAAATTCCGTATACTCCATTCTTTCGCCAGAGGGGTTTGCAAGTATTCTCTGGAAAGACAGCAGCAAAGCAAAGGAAGCTGCAGAGGTGATGAAGCTGACTGCGAAGGATCTTTATAAGCTTGGAATCGTGGAGAAGGTATTCGATGAACCACAGGATTTCAAGGCCGAGAATCTTATACAGGTAACAGAATCTATGGAGTCAGAGATTGTAAGGTTTTTGGCTGAGTATATGACAAAAAGCCATCAGGAGCTTAGTAGTCATCGCTATATGCGTTTTCGCAGAATGTAAACAAATGCCAGCAGCAGGAGAAAAAAGAATGAAACCACTGAAAATGGGAAATATAGAAGCAAAAGTGCCGATTATTCAAGGCGGTATGGGAATCGGAATCAGTCTGGGGCGCCTTGCCGGGGCAGTTGCTTTAGAGGGCGGCATAGGGATGATCTCTGCCGCCCAGATTGGTTTTAAGGAGCCGGATTTTGATACAGATACAAAAGCGGCGAACCTAAGAGCGATAGAAAAAGAATATAAAAAAGCGCGCCGGATTGCGCCAGAGGGTATCATTGGATTCAATCTAATGGTAGCTATGCGCCATTATGAGGAATATGTAAGAGCAGCAGTAAAGGCCGGGGCAGACCTGATCGTATCAGGAGCGGGACTTCCTACAGATCTTCCGGGGATTGTAAAGGATGCGGACGTAAAGCTTGCCCCAATCGTCTCCACGGAAAAATCTGCAAAGGTTATCCTGAAATTCTGGGATAAAAAATACAGAAAAATTCCGGATCTGCTTGTCATCGAGGGACCGCAGGCAGGCGGCCATCTTGGATTTGCAAGGGAGAAGCTTGAAAAATTCGAGGATCCGGCAGTATATGCCGGGGAAGTAAAGCGGATTCTTGCTGTAGTTAAAGATTTTGAAGAGAAATACGGGACAAGGATTCCTACCGCTCTCGGCGGCGGAATTGATACGCCGGAGGCGGTGAAAGCTGCACTTTCTCTTGGAGTGGATGCCGTACAGGTGGCAACCAGATTTGTGACTACAGAGGAATGTGACGCGGATATCCGTTATAAAGAAAGCTATATCAATGCGTCGAAAGAAGACATCATAATCGTAAAAAGCCCGGTGGGGATGCCTGGGAGAGCCATCAACAACGAGATGATAAAAAAAGTGGAGAATGGCGAGCGAATTTTCCACAGCCCATGCCATCGGTGTCTTAACAGGTGTGATCCCGCCAATATACCATATTGTATTACGGATGCCCTGATCCATGCAGCAAAGGGAGAGACTAAGAAAGCGCTCCTCTTCTGCGGCGCCAATGCTTATAAGGCTAATAGGATAGAGACGGTAAAAGAAGTACTAGAAGATTTGAAAAAATTGCTGTAAAATATAAGAAACGATATGCATTTGAAGAAAAAAAGGATATAATGTCTTTAGGGCAACGGAAAATATGAAAGGATTGCGGTATGGATAACGCATATAGAAAAATCAATTATATTCTGGTAAATCTGATTAATGAAATCTGGGACTTAGAGGGAAAGGCAATCATTACAGAGGAATTTAAGGATATTACGAACAATGATATGCATGTCATAGAGGCGATCGGGCTTGGCAACGGCCATAATATGTCTTTTATAGCCAAGCGTCTTGGCATTACAGTGGGTTCGCTGACAACTGCCATGAACAGCCTCGTGAGAAAAAAATATGTGCAGCGCTATCGGAGTGAAGAGGATAGAAGAGTCGTTTATGTCAGACTTACTGAGAAGGGTGCGAAGGCATATAACCATCACGCCGATTATCATCATAAGATGACGATGGCAATCCGTGAGAGATTAGGAGAGGATGAGCTTCCGGTTCTTTTCAAGACATTAGATGCCCTGACAAGTTTTTTCAAAGAATACAGTGAACAGAGTTGATATATTTGTAAATCATATTCAGGCAGGATGAGAAGTCCTGATATTACTTATCGTATATCAGATTGGGACGGGAGGCAAGAAGGTTATGTATGAGCAGGAAGTAAAGACCTTACAGGAAATGATTGATGACAGCAGCAGAATCGTATTTTTCGGGGGAGCCGGGGTGTCTACAGAGAGCAATATCCCGGATTTCAGGAGTGCGGATGGATTGTATCAGCAGAAATATAAATATTCTCCGGAACAGATTGTAAGCCATACTTTTTTTGTAAGCAGGACAGAAAGCTTTTATGAGTTCTATAAGGAAAAGATGATGTTCCTTGACGCGAAGCCAAATGCGGCGCATAAAAAGCTGGCAGAGCTTGAAAAAGCAGGAAAGCTTTCTGCTGTTATAACCCAGAACATCGACGGACTTCATCAGGCGGCAGGGAGTAAGAATGTGTTGGAGCTCCACGGAAGTATCCACCGCAATTATTGCCAGAGCTGCAGGAAGTTTTATGACGCTTCTTATGTAAAAATGAGTAAAGGGATTCCAAAATGCTCCTGCGGCGGAACGATCAAGCCGGATGTAGTACTCTATGAGGAAGGATTAGATTCTGATATTATCAGCAGGAGCATACGTGCGATCAGTGAGGCAGATATGCTTCTGATCGGAGGAACTTCGCTTGTTGTGTATCCGGCAGCAGGATTTATTGATTATTTCAGAGGAAAGCATCTTGCAGTGATCAACAAGAGCAAGGCAGCAAGGGAAGTAGGAGCCGGGCTTACGGTATCGGCTCCTATCGGCGAGATTATGGAAAGGATAAGGGTATGACTAAAAATAAGCTGAAGGTGTATCATGGCATTATTCTGATCATTCTGGCAGCGATTGATATTTTTTTTATTGCAGGATATCTGGGGCGGTGGTTTGGTTTTTTCGGAACACTGCTTAGCGAGTTGATACTGCTTGCGCTGGCAGTTGGTGTTGTGTTTGTCTTCGGCGGCGACTTTAAGAAGGTGTTTCCAGTCAGGCGGCCAAAAGCGTGTCAGGTATTCGGGACGTTTGTATTGTGGCTTGGCACGTTATTTGTTATGATGATAGTTGCTATGATCATGCTTCTTCTGTTTCCGAAGGAAATGGCAGAGGTGAGCGAGGGGATCAGCAGTGCGATCAGGAGTGTTCCGTTTGTTGTTGCTTTTGCGGTGGTAGTAATAGCTCCGGCAATCTGTGAGGAAGAAGTATTCCGGGGTGTGTTCTTCAACAGCATTTTTAAGCCGGAACAGAATAAATGGATCACAATCCTTGTCACAGCAGCAGTGTTCGGTGCATTTCACGGCAGTATCTGGCGGTTTTTTCCTACATTTTTCTTAGGCATAGCTATGGGATATGTGCTGATGGAGACAGGAAATATGTTCTATACTATGCTCTTTCATGGAATTAATAAAAGGATTGTTCCCGAAAGAAAAGCAGCGGACGCTAACTGTGATGATCATGACGGCAGTAGGATGCGTGGTGATCGGGATGCTTCTGATGATGGGGAGCATGGTATTTGGCGGCGCGTTTGATGTTTATTAGAGCAAGGTATGGAAAATCTCAAGGCTTCTCTCTAATATCCCATTCATATATGCAATTACAGTCCCATAATTTGTCATAGGGATGCCGCTATCCTGTGCACATTTCATACGGTATTTTATCTCGCGTTCATTGAGCGTACAGCCGCCGCAGTGGACAATAAGGCGGTACTTGTTAAGCTCAGACGGAAATTCTGTTCCGTTGGTGAATTCAAAATTTAAAGCTTTCCCGGTGTGTTCTTTCAGCCAGTTCGGCAGCTTGACAGTGCCAATATCATCACACTGGCGATGATGAGTACACCCCTCAGAGATAAGGATCGTATCGCCGTCTTGCAGGTTGTCAATATGCTTTGCACCATTTACAAGCGTATCAAGATTTCCCTTATATCTTGCAAAAAGAATAGAGAAAGATGTTAGCGGGACATTCTTTGGAACAATCTGTGCGACTGTTCTAAATGCCTGACTGTCTGTAATAACAAGAGCGGGAGCGGTCTCAAGCTTTTTCAACATATCTTCAAGTTCCATATCACGTACAACAACAGAGGCTGCGCCTGCTTCAAGAAGATCGCGGATTGTCTGTTGCTGCGGCAGGATCAGCCGTCCCTTTGGAGCAGCTTTGTCAATAGGAACTACAAGCACAACCAAGTCTAACGGAGAGACCAGATCACGCACAATATGATGGTCTGGCTCATCAGAAGGAACAAGGTGCGCGATTCGCTCCTTCAATTCATGAATCTGCGTTCGGTTACGAGCGCTTACCCACAGACAATCCTTGTCATTTTCCTTGTGTTGAAAGTCAGAAAGAAGATCAGCTTTATTCATCACAATCAGATAAGGGATATGTTTCGCTTTGATTCGCTCCAAAATTTTTTTATCCGCATCTGTCATACCAACAGTACCGTCAAGAACCAGCAGAGCAATATCCGTCTTATTCAGTATCTGATAAGCCTTCTGAATCCGAAACCTTCCAAGTTCCCCCTCGTCATCCAGTCCCGGTGTATCGATCATCACAACAGGCCCGAGAGGAAGAAGCTCCATTGCCTTCAAAACAGGATCTGTAGTCGTTCCCTTCCTGTCAGACACAATTGCCAGATCCTGTCCGGTTAAAGCATTAATGATACTGGATTTCCCCACATTACGCCTGCCGAAAATTCCAATATGCACCCTCTCCGCCGCCGGTGTATTATTCATACTCATAAAAGCCTCCTTATTAAAATCGGAAATCCCTCCTATTATTTTCGCGAATCAGTTTCAGATTCTCAAGCACCACCTGCCGCGCTTTCTCATTTGGGACGTTCCATACTTCTTTATCGATCAGTTTATCTCCAAGCGCCTTTGTTTCCGGTGAAGCATAGTCCATCAGGTATTCCTCAAGAGTCATCAGAGCATTTGGATGGCAGCAGTTTTGAATCTGTCCTTTTTTGCACAGCGACATAAAGCGATCGCCGGTTCTGCCTTCACGGTAGCATGCGGTGCAGAAGCTGGGAATATAATCCATCTCCATCAGCCAGTGCACGACCTCGTCAAGGGTACGCCCATCAATGACATCGAACTGCTCGGATTTTGCATCCTCCGGCTCTGGTTCGCAGTAGCCGCCGACACTTGTTTTGGAACCGCCGCTAATCTGGGAGATACCAAGATGAAGTACCCTCTCTCGTGTTTTCTGGCTTTCTCTTGTAGAAATGATCATGCCGGTGTAAGGTACGGCGATTCGGATACAGGCAACGATTTTTGCGAATGTATCGTCGTCGATTCCGTTGGTAAATGTACTTGCATCGATATCGTCTGCGTTGCGCAATCTTGGAACGCTGATCGTGTGCGGACCTACACCGAAGGCAGCTTCTAAGTGTTCTGCGTGCATGAGAAGTCCGGCAAATTCATATCGGTACTTATCAAGTCCGAAGAGAACGCCGATTCCAACATCGTCAATGCCGCCTTCCATAGCGCGGTCCATAGCCTCTGTGTGATAGTCATAATCATGCTTCGGTCCTGTCGGATGAAGCTTTAGGTAGCTTTCCTTGTGGTAAGTCTCCTGAAACAGAATATAAGTTCCGATTTCCGCTTCCTTGAGCAAACGGTAGTTATCAACGGTCGTTGCGGCAATGTTGATGTTGACACGCCGGATCGCGCCGTTTTTATGTTTGATATCATAGACAGTCTTAATACTGTCCAGATAATATTCCATCGTGTTATGTACCGGATCCTCGCCCGCTTCCAGAGCCAGACGCTTATGGCCCATATCCTGAAGCGCGATAACCTCCCGGCGTATATCCTCCTGAGATAACTGCTTGCGCAAAATATGCTTGTTTGTCGCATGATACGGGCAATAGGTGCAGCCGTTGATACAGTAATTGGAAAGATAGAGCGGTGCGAAAAGCACGATTCGGTTGCCGTAAAAATCTTTTTTAATCTGCTCTGCGAGGCGGAAGATCTTTTCATTTAATTCAGGATTGTCACAGGCTAATAATACCGAAGCCTCTCTGTGGCTTAAGCCTTTTCTGTTTTCTGCTTTTTTAATGATAGATTTCACTAATTCCAGATTGTCTTTGTTCTCATCTGCGTAAGTCAGGGTTTCGAGAATTTCTTCATGGCTGATAAAATCATCAGCATGTTTTGAATTTACGTCGTACATATAGTACCTCCTTTTAGATTATGTGTTTTAAAGTTTTCTTTATTCTGATTGTTGTATTGTGTCAGACGGATGCTTTGGACCGTGTCGCCGTTTTTATATATTCAGGGAATCACCTCTTGCAGTCACGATCCGATATCCGATGGACTCCATTCTCTGCTCAAGGCATCGCCGGCATTGTGCCGATTCGTCCCCGGTACAGATCTTATTGTCGTAGAGAAGATAATCCTTTCTTACCTCTGTGGGAGAGAGGTTCGGCATCACGACATTAGCGCCTGACAGGATACCAAGCTCCCGGCCTTTTGGATGGATAGTTCCAAGGGCCGTAGTGGAAGGAAGGAGAACCTTCGGAAGCATTAGGCGGATGCAGCCGAGAAGGAAAAGCGTCAGTTCCAGCGTCCCGGCTGCTTCGTCCTTAAAAGGAGTGTTATGGTGGGGAATGAATGGTCCAATCCCTACCATCTGGGGATTCAGTTCCTCTAGAAAAAGCATATCTTCTGACAGAAGCTGTGCTGTCTGAAAAGGCGCCCCTACCATAAATCCGGTTCCCACCTGATAGCCGATCTCCTTTAGTTCCCAGAGGCATTGCCTGCGTTTTTTTGCGCTTAGTGAGGCGGGGTGCAGCATGGAGTAGTGTTTATCATTATACGTTTCGTGGCGCAGAAGATAACGGTCGGCTCCTGCGTCAAAAAAAGCCTGATAACTTGATCTTTCCCATTCCCCGACAGAAAGTGTGATCGCGCAGTCCGGGAAATTCCTGCGGATCTTTCGGATAAGGTTCGCCAGCCGGTCTTCTGTATAGGAAGCGTCTTCGCCGCTCTGCAGGACGAAAGTGCGGAACCCGAGTTCATACCCCTCCCGGCAGCAGGAGAGTATCATGTCTTCCTCCAGACGGTATCGGTGAACATTGCGGTTGCTTCTGCGGATACCGCAGTAGAGACAGTCGTTTTTGCAGTAATTGGAAAATTCGATCAGTCCCCGCACATAGATATCTTTTCCGTAATATCGCTCCCGAACATCCCGCGCCAGTGAAAACAGATATTCAGAAAGTTCCGGTGTCCGGCTGGCGATCAGAGAAGTCCATTCCGCGTCGGAAAGGGTATGCTTCTGGTATAATTTGTCAATCAGTTTGATGTATCTATCCATAATTCTCCCAATAAAAAATCCTGACACAGAAGGCGTCAGGTTCTAAACCGGAGGCAAAAATGTCCCGGCAATAATATCATCTCGAATCCGTCCGCCTTTTCACTCAGGTATTATCCTTTGTGATTAGTACGTCAGAAAAATTATAGCATAAACAAAAAAAAGATACAAGAAAGATATTGACAATGGCCGGAAAGAAAAAGGAAGTGTTGGGAGGGGAAAAGGGAGCGTTATCTTTTTAATCTTGTTAGCACTGTCTTTTGCCGCCGTTATCGGGAATAATTATTATTGGAACAAATGCTTTGAAAAGTACGACTGGAGATAAAGGAGGTTTATGGAAGTTTTATTACTTGTTTTTTTCAGCATTCTGATCGTAGTCTCCTGTCAGGATATCAGGAGAATGGAGATAAAGGACGGCTGCCACATAGCCATTGCCGTGCTGGCTGCGGCAGCAATATTGATCGCGCCGGATACAGATATCTTATCGAGACTTTCAGGCGCGCTGTGTATCAGCGTGCCTATGGTTATGTTAACACTTATGGTTCCCGGCGCATTTGGGGGAGGAGATATAAAACTGATGGCGGCATCAGGGTTATTTTTAGGATGGAAAGCCGTGGTTGTCTCAGCGGCGCTTGCGTTATTCGCCGCGGGGGGATACGCATTGTTCCTGATTGTAAAAAAGAAAGCGGATAAGGGGCAGCGTTTTCCTCTGGGGCCTTTCTTAAGTATAGGACTGGCAGTTTCGGCGCTCTTTGGAGAAAGCATATGGCAGTTATGGCTGAGTTGGTAAAATATATATTGCTGATCTTTTTCCTGCTATGCTATACTTATTATCAATATGATATGATGCCAAAATTAAAAAGTCCCATTTACTCATACTTGCATGCATGAATGGGACTTCAGGACTTGTAAAACATGGGGCGAAATATTTTTTATATCCCGGAAAAATATGGAAATTATGTAAGAGCAACAGAAAGGAAAAGTCATGACAAGGGAACAGAGGGTCCGCAGCCTTATCAATTATCTGAAAAAGGAAAATGACGGTTACGCATCGATCATGGAGCCGGTGAATTACCATGAGAAGCGCAATCTTCTAAGGAGTCTTATGAATGTGCGCTGGCCGGGGGAGGCGTCGCCGGAATATTTAAAGCTTCAGGATGAGCTGTTAAAGGAAGAACTTAAGAAAAAGGGAATTGTGAGGCTTAAAGATATTCCGGTTGTGGAGGATGAGTATCCCTGCAGCGGGATTAAAAATGCAGACAGAATCTCTATCTGGCAGGGAGATATTACAAGGCTTTCGGTTGATGCGATCGTAAATGCCGCGAACAGTCAGATGCTGGGCTGCTTTGTGCCGTGTCATGGGTGTATCGACAATGCGATCCACTCAGCGGCAGGTATCCAGCTTCGCAATGAATGCGCTGAGATCATGGACAGACAGGGACACGAGGAGCCGACGGGAAAGGCGAAGATAACGAAGGGTTACAATCTTCCCGCAAAACATGTAATCCATACGGTAGGACCGATCGTAGGCATCAGTGTTACGGAAAAGCAGAGGGAGCAACTGCAGTCTTGTTATTTAAGCAGTATGATTCTTGCGGAAAAGGAGAGACTTTGGTCTATAGCGTTCTGCTGCATCTCTACCGGAGAATTTCATTTTCCGAATAAGCTGGCAGCACAGATCGCGGTCGAGACGGTAGACCGCTATCTTTCAAAGTCCAGACTTGAACGGGTAGTGTTTAATGTGTTCAAGGATGAGGATCTGAATATATACAAGAAACTAATGAGGTAAGAAATCAGAAAATATTTTCAATATGAGACAGGAGATTTGTTATGGACAAAGTAAGATTAGGAAAAACAAAGATCATTGTGAACAAGAATGGGTTCGGCGCGCTGCCCATACAGCGTGTCAGTAAGGAAGAAGCAGCTAAGATACTTCGGAAGGCATATGACAACGGCATACGGTTGTTTGACACCGCAAGGGCTTACACTGACAGCGAAGAAAAGATTAATTTTGCGCTTTCCGATGTAAGAGAACAGATCTACATTACGACAAAGACGATGGCAGTAAATGCCGAAGGATTCTGGAAGGATTTGGAAATTTCTCTTAACACTTTAGGTACGGGTTATATTGACGTCTATCAATTCCACAATCCGCCGTTCTGCCCGAAGCCGGGCGGAGAGGACGGCTTGTATGACGCGATGCTGGAGGCGAAAAGGCAGGGAAAGATCCGTCATATCGGAATCACGAATCACCGTCTTGCAGTAGCCGAGGAGGCTATAGAGAGCGGGCTTTATGACACGCTTCAATTCCCGTTCAGCTATCTGAGTTCTGAAAATGAGAAGAGTCTTGTGAAGCTGTGCAAAGAAAAGGATATGGGATTTTTAGCGATGAAAGCGCTGGCGGGAGGGCTGATCAACCAATCATCTCTTGCGTATGCTTTTATGAATGAATATGACAATGTGCTCCCAATCTGGGGAATACAGCGGGAGAGCGAGCTGGATGAATTCCTTTCCTGTCAGGAAAATCCGCCGAAGCTTGAAGGAGACATCGCGGAGCAGATCGCAAAGGATGTTAAGGAGTTTCAGGGGGATTTCTGCCGGGGCTGCGGATACTGTATGCCTTGTCCGGCAGAGATAGAGATCAATAACTGTGCCAGAATGTCGCTTCTGATCCGCCGGGCAGTTTCGGCTAACTTTTTGAATGAAGAGACACAGGAAAAGATGAAAAAAATAGAAGGATGTCTGGAATGCGGGCAGTGCAAGTCGAAGTGTCCGTATGGCCTTGACACGCCGGAACTTTTGAAGAAGAACTATAAAGATTACAAAGAGATATTAAAGGGAAAAGCCATATGAGAAATCATGAAGTAACAAAGCGGCAGGATCTGCTAACGCCAGACGGCAGTTTAAGAGAACCGGGGTGGTCGAGGAAACTGATCCAGACATATAAAAGAAGCCAGATCAAGGCGCCGAAATTCCGGATTAAAGAGTGGGATTATTATCTTGTCCTGAACGAAGATTTTGCGGGAGCGTTTACCTTATCCGATGACGGATATATCGGACTGCAGTCCGTATCTTTGCTGAATTTTAAGGAGGGCTGGGAGCATACGGAGACAATATTAAACGCATTTCCTATGGGGAAGTTTGGACTCCCCCAGACATCAGAGGAAGGAGACGTTGAGTACCGTGATAAGCGTCTGCATATGGCGTACACAGTAAAAAACGGTGAGAGGCGCATCCGCTGTTTCTTTAAAAATTTTTACGAAGGAAAGACATTTTCCTGCGATATCACGCTGAAACAGCCGGATATGGATACGATGGTCATTGCGACACCATTTGAAAGGAAGAGGGCTTTCTATTATAATCAGAAGATCAACTGTATGCCAGCTTCCGGATACATGAAATATGCCGGGAAAACCTATTTCTTTCATGAGGATACGGACTTTGGCACTCTGGACTGGGGGCGCGGCGTGTGGACGTATGACAACCGCTGGTACTGGGGATCCGGGAATACGGTGATTGACGGAAAGCCATTTGGTTTTAATATCGGTTACGGATTTGGAGATACGTCTGCGGCATCGGAAAATATGCTGTTTTACGACGGCGTTGGGCATAAGCTTGATGACGTGGTATTCCATATTCCAGAGAATAGTTATATGAAGCCGTGGAGATTCACGTCCAGCGACGGAAGGTTTGAGATGGATTTTGTTCCGGTTCTTGACCGAGCCGCAAAGACTAATGCTCTTATCATTGAATCCGATCAGCATCAGGTGTTCGGCAGGATGAGCGGGAAGGCTGTGCTGGATGACGGAAGAGAACTTCGGATAAAGGACGTTCTCTGCTTTGCGGAGGATGTACATAACAGATATTGACATTTAAGGAGGTATGGCATGGGTCATCTGACGACGAAGGATGCATATAAGAATTTAGAGGAGAGGATCAACTGGTTTACGCAGGGCGCGCCTGCATCTGATACATTGTATAAGATCCTACAGGTACTATATACGGAGAAAGAAGCGAAATGGGTGGCGCTGCTCCCGGTCCGTCCGTTTACCCTTAAGCGGGCGGCAAAGATATGGGGAACGACGGAAGCCAAAGCGGAAAAATTATTGGATCACCTCTGCGAGAAAGCGCTTCTGGTAGATTCTGATTATCATGGGGAAAGACAGTTTGTAATGCCGCCTCCGATGGCGGGATTCATTGAGTTCGCCCTGATGCGGACAAGAGGGGATATCGATCAGAAATATCTAAGTGAGCTCTATTATCAGTATATGAATGTAGAAGAGGATTTCGTAAAGGATCTGTTCTTTGCCACAGAGACGAGGCTTGGGCGAGTGTATGTACAGGAGCCTGTGCTGACAAATGACAAGACAAATCATATATTAGATTATGAACGGGCAACCCATATTGTGGAGGAAGCCAAATATATCGGTCTCGGAACTTGTTACTGCCGCCATAAGATGTACCATGCGGGACATCCCTGTGAGATCAATGCGCCGTGGGACGTGTGCCTGACTTTTGACAATGTAGCGCGGTCTCTTGCGGAGCATGGAGATTACGCAAGACTGATCTCTAAAGAAGAGGCGAAAGAGGTTCTGGAGCTGTCCTACGAGAGTAATCTGGTGCAGATCGGGGAGAATGTCAGAGAGCATCCGGCGTTTATCTGTAATTGCTGTGGGTGCTGCTGCGAGGCATTGCAGGCGGCGCGCAAGTTCAGCCCCATGCAGCCGGTAGCGACTACGAATTATATTCCGAAGGTGTCAATAGATACGTGTATCGGCTGCGGAAAGTGCGCAAAAGTATGTCCCATACTGGCGATTTCCATAGAAGAAAAACATCCGGTCATTGACGAGGAGATATGTCTCGGCTGCGGCGTATGCGCGAGAAATTGCCCGACAAAAGCGATTCAATTGGAAAAAAGGCCGATACAGGTGATCACACCGGTGAACAGTACCCACCGTTTTGTGCTTCAGGCGATTGAGAAGGGGACGCTGCAGAATCTCGTTTTCGATAATCAGGCGTTTGCCAATCACAGAGCTATGGCAGCAGTATTCGGAACCATCTTGAAATTGACGCCGTTAAAACAGGCATTGGCAAGCAGGCAGTTTAAGTCGGTGTATCTGGATAAACTGCTGTCTATGTACCAGAAGGAGAAGTAGATTTGTTATGATTCGGAGATTACGGATAACGGATATAGACAGTGCCGCGGATATTTGGCTTGACACCAAATATAAAAGCCCATGACTTTATAGCGGCACAATACTGGCTGGAGAACATTGAGACGGTAAAAGAAATGCTTGCGCAGGCAGAAGTGTATGTTTACGAAGATGAAGGAGAAATACAAGGTTTTATTGGACTGAATGATGACTATATAGCAGGAATCTTTGTCAGATACGCAGTACAATCCAGCGGTATCGGGAAACAGCTTCTGGATTTTGTAAAGAGTATTAAGAAGGAACTGCATTTGAATGTGTACCAGAAAAATATGTGGGCAATAAAATTTTATCAAAGAGAAAAATTTCAGATTCAATCCGAGGGTATGGATGAAAGTACCGGTGAAAAAGAATACTCTATGAGATGGATGTGAGGTGAGATTAAGCTGCTGGAAAAGGTTATTGAAACCACGAACTTATATATAGATAGTATGCCAAAGAAAGAGAGAAATACGGGCAGTTTTTTACAAGTATGGAAACGGCAAGGTTCGTGGCAAACTAGAATGGCAAAAATCGTTGAATCGATTTTTATGTACCATGGGAAACGGAAGTATGGATTGCTGAATTGCCAGAGCATATGATACACTTGAATGGAGATAAATTTTTAGGTCCGAGATGATGATTTTAATGAAACTTTAAAATATATCAGGTATGATCATGTTAAATGAGAGGAGATTTGTGTATGAAAAGAAAAATCAAAAAATATTTATTTATGCTGATCGCGGCGGCGGCACTATTCGGGGGAATGTGGATGCCGCTGGTAGTGAAGGCGCAGGAAGACGTGCATCAGACTGAAACCGCCCGTGCGGCTGAGGGGATAGGAGCGACTGTAGCTAATCACGATGAACTCATGGCTGCACTGAAGGAGAAGAAAAGCCCGATTACGGTGCAGGGTACTTTTACGATAAAATCAGCTGCGGATACAGATGGCAGGATGCTTCCGATAAAAATACCGGGAAACACGGTCATTCAGGGTACAGGGGATGCTCAAATAATTTCCCGCAGTCCGATTCAATTGGAAGGGAACGGCGTCTGTTTTCAAAATATCGGACTGGTTTTTAACTCTTCGGATGAATTGCATAGCGTCCCGCACCGGGAAATCTTTCTTGCGGGATACAGCCTTACTCTGGATAATGTGAGAACCTATCTTAAGGGAGGAACAATTTTAGACGGTACAGAGGAAGAACTGCTTCCAACAGTGTATGCGGGCGGTTATACGAATACGTCGATTGGGGGTAATGCCTCTCTAACAGTGAGAAACTCTAATGATGAGACAATGTTTAAAGCAATTTATATGGGGCATAATCAGGGAAATGACAACAAAAAGCCTTATAATGGCAATGCTGTTTTGAATCTGGATGCCAAGGTGACGGTTCGGGAAAACATTGTGACATCTGGGAATAGTAAAGCGGCAATCAACATTTCTGGAGGGGCGAATCAGGCGGCGCAGGCAAAGAAATTTTACGGGAATGAAAATACCACTTTGACAGTTGATTCGCCTCTGGTAGAAAACGCGGTACTGGATAATATAGGGAATGTGGTGTTGCGCAATGGGGCGTGTCTGTCGCCTGAAACAGAAAGCTTATGCAATGTCACATTACAAAGCGGAGCCTGTCTGGATTTGAATGATGTATACAATGCAGTTATAACTGGAGATTTTACCGGAGAAACGGATGCTGCAAAGGAGAAAGGAATTCTTGTGCTGAATCGGGAGGGCCGCCTGCAGATTGATGGGAAGATTACAGGCACTACGCAATTTCAGACGGAACATAGGAATACTCCGGGCATACTTTTGCCAGACAGAGCCTACATTATTGCCGATCGTGAAAAAGCCACAGAATCGAATTTTGTATTGACACAGAATAGTATAGAGAATGGACATGAACTGAAGTATTCGGATGGAGTATGGAAAACAGCTCCGTTGATTTTAAGAGAGATTGGGCGTATAGAGATACTTTCAGCGCCATCAGAAGTGGATTTGGCAAAGATCAGCATGTATGATGAAGAGAAAATCTCCGAAGGAGATCCATATTTTGAAGTCGAATGGTATGATAAAGAGGGCAATATATTCGATGACAGCGAGGTAGAAGATAATCTGTTTTATGAAATCGGTCAAGTACTCTGTATTCGGACAGAATACTGGAAAAATAATACAGAAGATATTCTGCAAAAGAATGATTGGATGCAATGGGTTACGCTTTCGTCTCTGGAAGGATATTCAGGCAGATATTATATTCAGAAATATGGTAACATGGCAACAACGGGGGATTATACGTTTTTATTCTTGTCTTCACCTTATGAGCTTGAACAGTTGGATACAGTGGCAGATGTAAAAGCTTTGCAAAATGAGGTAATGGCCGAGCGGCGAGTGATATTTTACAATGGGGATACAGGTGAGACAGAGAAGCCGGAGCCGGAAAAACCGGAGCATACCCATTCATACCAAAGCGCAGTGACAAAGGAAGCGACCTGTACAGAGAAGGGAATCAGGACCTATACCTGCAGCTGTGGGAATACCTATACAGAAAGCATTGAAGCGGCAGGCCATAAACCGGTCACAGATCCAGCGGTGGCGCCTACAGAGACAACAGCCGGAAAAACAGAGGGAAGTCACTGCAGTGTCTGCAAAGAGGTATTAAAAAAACAGGAAGCAATCCCGGCGCTTGGAAAACCAGAACATACCCATTCATACCAAAGCGCAGTGACAAAGGAAGCGACCTGTACAGAGAAGGGAATCAGGACCTATACCTGCAGCTGCGGAAATAAATATACAGAAGAACTTGCTGTGCTGAGTCATAAATATATAGTAAAAGTATCCCCGGCAACTGTTAAGAATAATGGCAAAATACAACAGAGCTGTCAGGTGTGTTCTGCGGCCGGGAGTGCATCTGTTATTTATAAACCCCGGAAGCTTACATTGAACAAAACAGATTTTTCTTATGATGGAAAGGTGAAAACACCTTCTGTGACTGTAAAAGACAGCCAAGGGAACAGTTTAAGAAAGGGTACGGACTATCAGATCAAATATCCAAAAGGGAGAAAGAATCCGGGAGTATATTCAGTGGCGATTGTGTTTCAGGGAAATTACAGTGGTAAAATGACCGGAAGCTTTACCATAAGGCCAAAGAAGACCAGTCTGAAAAAGGTTGCCGCCAAATCAAAGGGGATGCAGGTGACGTGGAATAAGCAGGCAGCCCAGATCGATGGTTATCAGATTCAGTATTGCACAAGTGCGAAATTTAAGGGGAAAACCTTAAAAGCTGTTACGGTGAAAAAGAATAGCACTGTAAAGAAGATTTCCAAATTGGCAGGAAAGAAGAAATATTACGTTAGAATCCGCACATACAAAACAGTGAAAGTGAATGGAAAAAGCAAAAAATTGTATTCGGATTGGTCTGGTAAAAAAGCCGTGAATACGAAGAAATGATGAAAAGAATTCCTATGCTGCTCATGATGGCAGCACCTTACATATTTATCGGAACATGCATACAAAAAGGACTTGGAAGTGAAGCTTTTACTGTGTGGAAAATCCTTTGCGTGCTGATTTATCTGCCAAATATGATATATGCTTTTATCCTTCCGAAACTGTATTGCGGGGGAAGGCAGCTTTTATTCTGGGGTATGATATTGAAGTTGTTCAATATTCCGGTGTATGTATTAGTGATTTTAATCGTATTGATGCTGCATATCCTGATTCTGCCGCTGATTCCATTTTTGGTATTGTTTGATTATATGTTGCTGCTGCCGTCATCAATGTATGGAATCAGTGGAATAGTAGTGAGCCGTGCTGAAGGCAGGATGTCTAAGAAAGAGACGGCGGTTCATATTATCATGCAGTTTATGTTCTGTCTGGATGTTGTCAGCGCGGTTTCTTGTTATTTTAAGATGCGGAAGAACTGACAGGAAGAAAAGTGTGAGAAGAGTTGAAAGAATGCAGCGATTTTTAAATTCGTGAGGATTAGGGAATATGTTAAAAGTAATGATCATCGGCTGTCCGGGCGCGGGAAAAAGTACATTTGCGCGGGAATTGAAGGATAAGACGGGACTTCCCCTATATCATCTGGATATGATCTGGCATAAGCCTGACCGGACCAATATCTCAAAAGAAGAGTTTGATGCAAAGCTTGCTGAGATTGTGCGAAGAGACAGATGGATTATCGACGGAAATTATCAGCGAACGCTGGAATTGCGCCTTAAGGAGTGCGACACGGTTTTTCTGATGGATTATCCGCTGGATATCTGTCTTTCAGGGGCAGAGTCTCGTATTGGGGAAAAGCGTGAGGACCTGCCGTGGCTTGAGACAGAATTTGATGAGGAGTTTAAGCGGTGGATTATTGATTTCCCCCAAAACGAATTGCCGGACATATACAAGTTGATAAATAAATATAAGGACGAGAAGAATATCGTGATTTTTAAATCACGGAAAGAGGCAGGCGATTATCTGCGAAAGATAGCCGGATGCCTTTGAACGGAGGGATATTATGCATAAAAGGGAAAGGATATTAGTCTGTGCGCTGGCATTGCTATTTAGTGCTTGTGCCACACATTTCCGTCTAAATCTTTCCACAGGAAATCCCCGTCATAAAGCATATATCCGTGCGCGGAGCCGTCCTTCGGAATGGCGACAGAACCCGGATTCATATAGGTATAGGCATCCATGTTCTTGATTGCCGGAACATGGGTGTGTCCGTTCAGAAGGATGTCCCCGTCCTTTAATGGCGGCGGTGTCTGTGGATTATAGCGGTGCCCGTGGGAGGCAAAGATAGTATGTCCGTCAAGCTCAAGCAGACAGTAATCAGCGAGGATCGGGAATTCCAGTACCATCTGGTCAACCTCTGTATCACAGTTCCCGCGGACACATAAAAGTTCCTGCTTTAGAAAATTGAGCATCGTGATGACTTCTTTAGGATTGTAGTCTTTCGGCAGAGCATTCCGCGGACCATGATAGAGGATGTCGCCCAAAAGGAGAAGTCTTTCGGCTTCTTCTCTTTTATATGCGTCTATCATTTTGCGGCAGTAATAAGAAGAGCCATGTATATCAGAAGCGATCATTAATTTCATAGTGTGACCTCCAAAACAGATTATTTTCTATATTCAGCGTAACACAGGAAAAGAAAAAATACAATTGGTTCCCTTAAATAGTATAACATGATATACTGATTTTGCGTATATGCCGCAAGGAAGTTGTAATAATCAGATTTTATTCAGGAAGGATTTATATATGTGGATTGCAGATGATTGGAAGGATTATGAGATTATTGATTGCAGTAATGGTGAAAAGCTGGAGCGGTGGGGAGAATATCTTTTAGTGAGGCCTGATCCGCAGGTTATATGGGATACCCCAAGGACAGACAGCGGGTGGAAGAGAAGAAACGGACATTATCACCGCAGTAAGAAGGGCGGCGGGGAATGGGAATTTTTTTCGCTTCCAAAACAGTGGCAGATTCATTATAAAAAGCTGACTTTTAATCTGAAGCCCTTCAGCTTTAAACATACTGGGCTGTTCCCGGAACAGGCGGCAAACTGGGATTGGTTTTCGGAAAAGATAAGAAATGCAGGATGTCCGGTCAAGGTTCTGAACCTGTTTGCATATACCGGAGGAGCTACATTGGCTGCAGCGGCAGCGGGAGCAAACGTGACCCATGTGGATGCCTCGAAGGGTATGGTAAACTGGGCGAAGGAAAACGCGGCTTCCTCCGGCCTTTCAGATAAGCCTGTCCGCTGGCTTGTGGATGACTGTGTCAAGTTCGTGGAGCGGGAGATCCGGCGGGGCAGCCGTTATGATGCGATCATTATGGATCCGCCGTCCTATGGAAGAGGACCGAAGGGCGAGATCTGGAAGATTGAGGATGCCATACATCCGTTGATAAGGCTTTGCACTCAGATTTTATCAGAGGAACCGCTGTTCTTTTTGGTAAACTCTTATACTACCGGACTCGCGCCGGCCGTTCTGACTTATATGCTGGCTACGGAGCTAAAGATATGGAAAGGTTATGTGGATTCGCAGGAGGTGGGACTTCCCGTTACCCACTCAGGGCTTGTGCTTCCCTGCGGAGCGTCCGGACGGTGGGAGGCACAATAGGCTTCTATCCTATTCCACATTCTTAAGGCTTAAGTCCATCGGTATTTTCCGGATCTTTTGAAACTGCAGGATGGCTACCGCACCGTAGGCAAGCAGGAGCATGAAAAATATCGCCGGGTAGATCCACGGTGCGAAGTAGCAAGTCAGCCATCCGCCGAAATCGACCATGAATGCACGGTATATGAGGGAGATGATCTTGGTTGCCAGTGCGAGGCTTATCAGAATGGACAGGATCACAACGATACTTGTTGCCAGCAGATAGAGTCTGGCAATCTCGTTGTTGCTGTAGCCTAATATTTTTACCATGGATATGGATGTGCTGTTTCTTTCTAAGATCAGTTTTGTCAAAAGATAGATCAAAAGCGCAGCCATTGCAGTTGCGAATACTTTTACCATATCGAACATATTGCCCATAGAAACGCTGAGCTGGTGGGATACCTTTGTCATGTCATCAATCGTGATGCATGCCGCAACATATTTTTCGTCAATATCTGTGAGCCTCTCATCAGAGAAATATCCATTGTAATACAGACCGTCATCGGGAGTTGACAGCCGGCGCAGGAGAAGCTCGATATCTGTGTAATCCATGTCATAGATACCTGCTGTAGTATCGAAAGTATCAGTATACTTCTGATTTGTCATGAATACGGCGAGACTGCCAGGATAGTCTATGATCTTTTTGACGATAAAATTATAACTGCCGTCATCGTAGGTTTCGTGAAGATGAATCACATCGCCTGTTTCAATCCGGTATTTTTCCGCAAATCCATCTGATATGCATATTCCGTCTTTTGGAAGCTCTTCCTTGAAATATTTGCTGTTTTCTATAATTCCGTAAATGCTGATCTCTTCGCTGCGTTCTTTGGAGTCATAGGTCAGGGAGGAAGCGCATAAAGGCTCGGCCTGCCTGACTTTAGTCGGTATCTTTGCTTTTAAAATGTACTGGTACTTTGCTGGCATATTGCTTGTGACTTCATTTTGATAATGATCCAGAAGCGGTTTCATCATGATTCCAAACAGCAGTAAGATTGACGCAAACAGGATTCCAGCAAAAAGAGTACAATAACCAGACAGATTCTGCAGGATAATGCGTATCCGGAATCGGTGGAAAAACGGGAGGCTCGGCAAAGGAACGGTCTTTTTTTGTTTCCTGCGGCTTAAGTCCCTTCTTAAAAACTGCAGCGGAGTCAGTTCAAGCTTTCTGGTCAATATGATGAGATTTGCAGCCAGCATAAGAAGGATAGGAATTACAGTAGTCAGAATGAATGCCTCGGCGTTCCAGATCACATGGAAGGTAGGAAGGCTGTAACTGTTATAGTAAAGTCCTGCGACCATATTTTTGAAAACTGTATATCCAAGTACATTTCCTGCTATCGCGGACGTTAAGGTTACAATGACCGGAGGAGTGATATAATGGCGCAGAAGCTCTCCTTTCGTATATCCGGAAGCAAGAAGAGTTCCGATCACTGCGGATTCCCGCACAATCGTGTGGCTGATCGTCACGGAAAATACAAATGCAAGTATGATGATCAGGATATAGAGAAGTACGATTATCATAGTCTTGTCGCTTCCCATATCATCGCCCGTAAAATTAATTGCCTGATTGGCAATCCGTGGGATAACTGTGTCAATTTCAATGTGAGCCGTCAAGACCTCATCTGCCAGAGCTTCGATGAAGTCTTCAGAAAGCTCCTGCTCTTTTTCCTCATTTTTCGGCGGATCGTTGTATTGCCAACAGTAGTTATAGCGGATATTTTTTTCGGAAAGTCTTTTGAATCCGTCTTTTGTCACGACAGCCACACCGAATTTGATCGAATCGAACATTAGATCATTGTTATCTGAAAAAAGTGCACTGTAGTCAGACAGAGCCACAAGTCCTGATATTTTGAAATCTTCGTTCCCAATTTTAATATGGTCGCCGGCTGTAAGATGGTTGTTATCAGCGTACATCCGGTCAATAGCTATCTCTTCGTCACGTTCGGGGAGAGAACCCGCCATCAGGCAGATGAGATTTAGATCTTTGCGTATTTTGAAAATGCGTAATGTGCTGTCAGCGTTCCCGTTCAAATCAATATCCACAGTCTCCTCTGCATAATAATCTGGACAGATATTTACGCGCTCTTTTTGTTCCAGTGCCTCCGTTATAGCAGCGGATGCTTCTTCTTTTAATATAAAATGTCCGTCTTCAATCTGATATTTCTCAAAGCTTTCATCATAGGCTTTCATCATGCTGTCCCCGGCTACTAAAAAACCGGAGACGAATCCGATCGTCAGCGTCATAAAAAGAAAAATTACCAGATATTTGCCCCATTCATCTTTAAGCTCTCTGAAAAGCCTTCTGTTCAGTGGATTTTTCATAATATGTTCATTCCCCTTTTTTGTCCTACCATTCGAGTTCGGCAGCAGGAATCTTAGCTTCATTACGGGAATTTGTGCGGATCTGTCCATCCCGCAGCTTAATGATGCGGTCTGCCATATTCCGAATCGCATCATTGTGTGTAACCATGATGATGGTATTGCCATACCTATGATTCACTTGCTCGATAAGTTTAAGGATTTCTTTTGAGGTCTGGTAATCAAGGGCGCCGGTAGGCTCATCGCAGAGCAGGATATCAGGATTTTTTATAATGGCTCGGCCGATTGCTGTTCTTTGCTGCTGTCCGCCGGAAAGCTGATTCGGAAGCTTGCTGCGATGTTCGTAAAGACCGAGCGTATGTAGTAATTCATTGATGTCTAGAGGATTGCTGCCCAAATAAGAGCCTACCTCGATATTTTCTTTTACGGTAAGATTGGGGATCAGATTATACATCTGGAATACGTACCCCAAATGCTTCCGACGGTATCTGGTAAGCGCTTTTTCATTCATATCCGTAGTTTTTTCTCCCGCGATCCGTACAGAACCGCTGTCTGCACTGTCTATTCCTCCGATAATGTTCAGAAGAGTCGATTTTCCGGAGCCGGAGGGACCTAAGAGGATGCAGATTTCCCCTTTTTCTACTGAAAAAGAGATTCCTTTTAATACTTCGGTTTTAGTGTCCGCATTTTTGAAGCTCTTTTTTAATTCTGTGATTTCTAAAAACATAGATATCCCCATTTCTTGTTCTTCTATAGCAGTTTTTTACTATAAATCGTTAGACACAACTGACAAAACTGCTTTTATCATACATCAGAATCCATGAAATGTAAATGATAATATTTATCAACAAAAATTTATAGAATTTTTATTTCTTTTCTCTTCTATATACTTTATAATTTAAGGGACATCAAGAAATACTATGTATGAAATGGAGGCTTACGACTATGAAAAAATATGTATGTGAACCATGTGGATATGTATACGATCCTGAAGTTGGAGATCCGGATGGCGGAGTTGCCCCGGGAACAGCATTTGAGGATATTCCGGATGATTGGGTATGCCCGATCTGTGGAATGGGAAAAGACGTGTTCATAGTAGAAGAATAGGCGTTTGCCTATTCTTCTTTTAATAATGGGATAACATCATATAAGGTTTCATATTTTCTGTATGTAAGAGCAAGAGTTTCTTTGTCCGGTTCCATCAGATCCGGAACAACAATCACTTTAAGACCGGCTGCATGTGCAGAATGGATACCTGCCGGCGCGTCTTCCAAAGCCAGACAGTCATTGGGCGCCATCTTGATGCTTTCACACGCTTTTAAGTAAATTTCCGGATCGGGTTTCGTGTTTTTAACCATGTCACCGAAGATTCCGCCGTCAAAGTATTGCCAGATTCCGGCATCCGTCATCTCTTTTATGGCATATGCCTGACTTGTAGAGGTTGCGATAGCTATTTTGTATCCCTGTCCTTTTGCATACTCTAGCAGCTCTTTTGCCCCTGCTTTCAGCGGGATACCGGTATTTCCTATTATCCTGAAAAATATATCGCTTGTCCTCTGATTAAAGTCTTCCAGCGGGAAATCCGTTCCGTATGCGTTCTTGAAATATTCATTACGGGCTTTTCTGTTCAGGCCAAGCGTATGATAGATGTGTTCGCCAATACCCGGGATACCCAGCTCGTTCCCGGCTTCGTTCCAGGAACGTTTGACGATTCTCTCAGAATCCAGTAAAAGTCCGTCCATATCAAATACAAGTGCTTTAATCAAAATTCAATCCCCCGTCCAAGCGCATCTTTCAGATAGGAAGATACATCTTCGAGCTTGCGGACTATTTCCATCTTCTCCTCCCACTCATCGCCAGCCATATCCCTGTCAATCAGACATTTTTGAATATGTTTAACTTCTTTGATCAATTCTTCTGTCATGTAAATCGGCTCCCTTCTTAAAACAGCTTTTCACTCCTGATATCTATTAGAAACAGTATATCATGTTTCAGAGATTTGTGAAATAAAATTAGAAAATCCGTAAAAAATTTATTTGCTATTTTATAAGGCGTGTGGCGTGCTGTCTGTAGAACACTTTATATAGATATTGTCAATATATAGATATATATATAAAAATTCCCTATTTGAAGACTTGGGATGCTGATTATATAATAAGAAGGTAAAGTAGTCATTGAAAAGGGGAATTATGAATGTTTATTGACGTACACATGCACGAGATGACATATTCAAAGGACAGTTTTTTAAAATTGGATGAGATTGTAAAGATTGCAAAAGACAAAGGGCTTGGCGCAGTCTGTATTACCGATCATGATAGTATGGGTTTTAAGGAGTACGCGAAGGAATACACAAAAAAGACAGGGTTTCCTGTGTTTGTAGGGATTGAGTTCTATTCGCTGCAGGGCGATATTGTTGCTTTTGGGATTGATGATTATCCGAAGGAGAGGATTCCTGCGCAGGATTTTATAGAATTTGTAAAAGCGCAGGGAGGCGTTTGTTTTGCGGCGCATCCGTTTCGCAATAACCGCCGGGGACTGGAAGAGCATCTTTTGGAGGTCAAAGGACTTGACGGGCTGGAGGTCTTGAATGGAAGTACTTCAAAGGAGGCGTGCCGGAAGGCGGCTGAGTATGCAGAACGCTTAAATCTTTTTACCTTGGGGGCAAGTGACTGCCATGTGCCTGAAAAGGTAGGCGTGTGTGTTACATATTTCCCGGAAGAGATACGGACATTTGCAGAATTCCTCGAAGCGTTCCGCAATGGAAATATGAAGCCGGCATACTATAAAGACGGCGCATATCAGATATTGGATTCTTACAATTCGTCTATAGACATAAATGTAGATGAACTGTAACTATAAATTTTAAATATCCATTTACCTTTTTAAGAATCAGTGATAGAATATTTCTATATTGTATAATTGGGGAAATGGGTGGAAAGGTGGTAACATTATGATTACAGTCAACGCAATGGGGGATAATTGCCCAATCCCGGTTATTAAGACCAAAAAGGCAATGCAGGCGCTTAACGGTCCAGAGACTATTGAAGTGCTGGTGGACAATGAGATCGCTGTCCAGAACGTAACGAAGATGGCGTCTGCATCAGGCGGACAGGTGTCTTCTGAGAAGGTTTCAGACGCAGAGTTTAAGATCATGATTCAGATGGAGGGGGCTCCCTCGTCATCAGAAGAAGAGGTGAGTTGTGTGCCGGATGCAAGAGATAACACAGTTGTAGTTGTTTCGTCTGACCGTATGGGGACGGGTAATGATGAATTGGGAAAGGTACTGATCAAAGGATTTATCTTTGCAGTGACGCAGCTTGATACACTGCCAAAGACGATGCTTTTCTACAACGGCGGAGCAACATTAACAGCAGAGGGTTCTGATTCGCTGGAAGATCTGAAATCCTTAGAAGCGCAGGGCGTTGAGATCATGACATGCGGGACATGCCTTGATTATTATGGGCTGAAGGAGAAGCTTCAGGTAGGTACTGTGACCAATATGTACAGCATTGTAGAAACAATGGCAAAAGCAGGAAGAATTATTAAGCCATAAACGGGAAATAATAGAGAAAAAGAGATTTATATTTTCGCGGAAAAGAGCCATACCTTGTTTTTTAGTGCAGAGCACATAAGCTCGGGATGCCCTTTGGGGTATACTTCTTTAAAAGCAGAGGTATGGCTCTTATTTCAGATATCTAAGTATGCAAAATGGAGCTGGCGGCTGGCATTTTGTATAAAGAGGTTATTTTGGGAAATATGCGCTTTTGCGCATTTTCTAATAAATTGCAGGAGGATTATTGACGAATGAGATCAGATGTCAGATTAACAAGTTTAAGCAAGACCGCAGGCTGAGCGGCTAAGATTGGTCCGGAGACCCTTGCTCAGGTTCTGAGTAAGCTGCCGAAATTCCAGAATGATAATCTGCTCGTCGGTATTGAGACATCCGATGATGCGGCCATATATAAAGTGACGGATGATATCGCCATGATACAGACTGTTGACTTTTTTACACCGATTGTCGATGATCCTTATATGTTTGGACAGATAGCGGCTGCCAACTCCTTAAGCGATGTGTGGGCTATGGGAGGCGAGCCGGCAGTTGCACTTAACATAGTCGGATTCCCAAATTGTCTGGATCCGGCGATCTTGGGCGACATCCTGGCGGGTGGCGCGGCAAAGGTGAAAGAAGCAGGAGCGGTACTGGTGGGCGGACATTCCGTACAGGATGATGAACCTAAATACGGATTATGTGTGTCAGGCTTTGTACACCCTGATAAGATATTTAAAAATTATGGCTGCAGACCGGGAGATATTCTCGTTCTGACAAAACAGATCGGAAGCGGGATCGTCAATACTGCGATTAAAGCAGAGATGGCATCGCCGTCAGCGATCAGGGAGGCGCAGACAGTTATGGCGTCTTTAAATAAACTGGGAAAACAGGTAGTAGAAAAGTATGATGTGTCTGCATGTACAGATATTACCGGATTCGGGCTTTTAGGCCATTGTGTGGAGATGGCTTCTGCCAGCGAGGTTACATTTGAGCTTCGGGTGGATGATATCGCCTATTTTGAGGATGCCATTGACTATGCGAAGATGGGACTTGTGCCTGCCGGGGCGTACAAAAACAGAGGATATTCCATGAAGCATGTGGAGACGGGGACAATAAAAGAGCATTTTCTTGATCTGCTTTATGACCCGCAGACATCGGGAGGATTACTGATCAGCGTATCACCGGAGAATCTAGGTGATATGACGGCTGATTTTCAGGCTGCCCGTATGGATACGACGGTATCAGTTATTGGTAAAGTAACGGCAAAAAGTGATAAATTGATTCGATTATTCTAAATGTGAAGAAAGGGAATGTTATGAACAAGAATCTTTTATACAGAAGTATCCCGAAGGTTGACGTGCTTTTGGAAGATGAAAATATACAGAAGATGATAGAGCGCTACAGCAGAGAGACGGTGATGGAGGCTATTCATATAGAGATGGACAAGCTGCGCGGCTTTATTGCGAGAGCAGAGGATGAGGATAAGGCAAAGGCGCAGATTGAAATGCTCCCTTCCCATATCGAGCTTACCGTGTCGGCCATACATATGCCTAATATGCGTATGGTAGTGAACGGGACAGGTACGATCCTTCACACCAATCTCGGGCGAGCGCCTATCAGTGCAGAGCACATGAAACGAGTTCTGCCGCTTGTCAGCGGATATTCGAATCTGGAATACAATCTGGAAGCCGGGAAGAGAGGAGAGCGTTATTCCCATTTTGAAAAGCTTTTGTGTAAGCTTACAGGAGCAGAGGCCGCAATGGCGGTGAATAACAATGCCTCCTCTGTGCTGCTGATCTTAAGCTCTCTGGCAAAAGGGGGAGAGGTTATCGTATCCCGCGGAGAGCTGATTGAGATTGGCGGGAAGTTTCGCATTCCAGATGTGATGGAGCAGAGCGGGGCAGCTTTGGTCGAGGTTGGAACTACCAATAAGACTCATTATGATGACTATGAAAATGCCATTACCGAAGAGACAAAGGCGCTGCTCAAAGTACATACGAGCAATTACCGGATCGTAGGTTTTACAGATTCGGTGGGGATTGATGCATTGATTCCTCTCGCCAGAGAGCATGATATACCGGTTGTGGAGGATCTGGGCAGCGGTGTTCTCATAGATCTGGCAAAGTACGGTCTGACACATGAGCCTACAGTGCAGGAATCCATTGTGAAAGGCGCAGACGTAGTATGTTTCAGCGGAGATAAGCTTCTGGGAGGTCCTCAGGCAGGCATTATAATCGGAAAGAAAAAGTATATTGACATGATGAAGAAAAACCAGCTTACAAGAGCGCTCCGGATAGATAAATTTACCGCGGCGGCGCTGGAGCTGGTACTTCAGGAATATTTATCAGAGGAAAAGGCGGTTAAAAACATTCCGGTACTCCGGATGCTTTCAGAACCGCGGGAAGAGGTTCATAAGAGGGCGAAGACGCTTCTTAGGATCTTGAGAAATAGAAAGCTTCCGGCGAAGATGGAGATAAAGCCATGTGAGTCACAGATCGGGGGAGGTTCGCTTCCGCTTGAGCGGATTCCCAGTATGGCTGTCACGATTCGGCCGGAAAAGATCAGTGTAAATGAATTGGAAGAGCGTATGCGTCTGCTTCCGGTGCCGATCATACCAAGAACGGTGAATGACGAGATTCTTCTTGATGTGAGAACCATATCGGAAAGAGACGTAAAAGTGATCGCAGATCAGCTTGACGAGCTTGATGTGCTTAACGAGATCAGCTTAATAGAACAGTGATTTAGAAAGGCGCGCCTTAAAAGGACAAGGGAATATGAAGAACGTAATTATAGGAACAGCAGGACATATCGATCACGGGAAGACCACCCTGATAAAAGCATTGACAGGGAGAAATACAGACCGCTGGGAGGAAGAACAGAGAAGAGGGATTACGATTGATCTGGGATTCACTTACTTTGATCTTCCGAGCGGAGACAGGGCTGGAATCATTGACGTGCCGGGTCATGAAAAATTTATCAACAACATGGTTGCAGGGGTTGTAGGGATGGATCTCGTGCTTCTTGTGATTGCCGCGGACGAAGGGATCATGCCGCAGACAAGAGAGCATATGGATATTCTTCATTTGCTCGGAATTGAAAAGAGCATTGTCGTGCTGAATAAATGCGACCTTGTAGATGAAGAGTGGCTGGAGCTTGTGGAAGAAGAGATAAAAGAAGAATTTGAAGGGACATTTCTTGAACAGGCGCCGGTAGTGAAGGTTTCTGCCGCTACAGGAAAAGGCCTTGAAGAGCTTGTGGAGCTGATCAGCCATATGACAAGTGATGAAGTGGTAGAGAAGGATATCCACACCATACCGCGTCTGCCGATTGACAGGGCATTTTCCCTGTCCGGATTTGGTACGGTCATTACCGGCACGCTTGTTTCAGGAACCATCCGTAAGGAAGATATGCTGGAGATGTATCCGATTGGGAAAGAGAGCAAGATCCGGAGCATACAGGTGCATGGAGAGGATAAGACTGTGTGCTATGCAGGCCAGCGGGTGGCGATCAATCTTTCTAATATAAAGAAACGTGAGATTCAGAGAGGATGTGTTCTTGCTTCTAAAGGAAGTATGAAGACGGCAGACCTTCTGGATGTAAGGTTAAATGTATTAGACAGCTCCATGCGCGTGCTGACGAACCATACAAGACTTCATTTTTTTACCGGGACAAGTGAAATACTCTGCCGTGCGGTTCTTCTGGACCGGGAGGAGATCGGACCGGGAGAGAGCGGTCTGGTGCAGCTTAGGCTGGAAGAGAGCATTGCAGTACGGCGGGGGGATAAGTTTATCGTAAGATTCTATTCTCCGATGGAGACGATCGGGGGCGGTGTTGTATTAGAGCCGAATCCGGGTATTAAGAAGCGTTTCCGGGAGGAGGTTATAGAGGAGCTTAAACGTAAGGAATCTGGTTCCAGTGCGGATGTCATAGAGCTTCATGTAAAAGAGCACAGGGAGACGATGATCACTGTGTCTGAGCTTGCGAAGCTCACCGCGCTTTCGGCAGAAGAAGTGAAAAAAGACGTTGAGGAGCTTGAAGAGCAGAAGAAAGTACATCTATTTGCCATGCGCAAAGATACGTATGTCTGGCATACGGAGGCTGCCGAGGAGGCAGTCCGCACACTGAAGAGTGCATTGTCTTCTTATGAAAAGAGATATCCGTATCGCTATGGAATCAAGAAGGCAGAAGTTCAGGCGACATACTTTTCAAAGATGAGGCCGAATGTATTTGACCGTATGATAGAAATGATGGCAGAAAAAGGATGGATTATGCGGGTGGATGAGTTTTTGTGCACACCGGGCTATAAAGTATGTAAGGATGAGACGTTCAAAAAGGTATCAGGGATTCTTCTGGATACATTTGAGAAGAGCCGTTTTGACTTTGTGCGTTATTCTGAAATTAAATGTGAAGGAACGCCCAGAGAGATCTGTGATGATATACTGAACATACTGCTTCATGAGGAAAAAGCAGTGAAGGTTACAGATGATATGTATACGCTTACAAGCTATATGGAGGAGGCCAGAAAGTTGATCTTAGAAAGGCTTGCCGAGTCTCCGGTGATCACGATAGCCGAGGTGCGGGATATGTTTTCGACAAGCAGAAAGAGCGCAAAACCAATTTTGGAATATATGGATAGTATTAAAGTGACGAAAAAGACAGGCGGAGAAAGTGAAAGGGTAGCATACTAATGAATTTGAAACAGTTGGAGGCTTTTGTGAAGGTTGTCGAGACCGGAAGCTTTTCAAAAGCCGCAAAAGAATTATATCTGACACAGCCAACAGTGAGCGCTCATATATCAACTCTTGAGAGGGAGCTTAAAGTCAGGCTGTTTATCCGCAATACGAAGGAAGTGATGATGTCAGAAGCGGGGCAGGAATTATACAGATATGCGAAACAGATGGTTGAACTGGAATGTCAGATTGCAGAGCATTTTAATATGCGTGGAAAGAATTCATCGAGTCATTGTGTTACGATCGCAGCTTCTACTATACCGGCACAGTATCTATTGCCAGAGGTGCTGATGCAGTTTAAGAAGCGCTATCCCGATGAACAGTTTAAGCTTATAGAGACAGACAGTACAGAAGTCGTATCGCAGATTGTGAACAGTATGGCAGATGTTGGGTTTACCGGAACTGTGCTGGAGAAGAAATATTGCAGATACATTCCTTTCTATAAGGATAAACTGGCGATCATTACGCCCAATACGGAGAAATACCGGACTTTACTGGAAAGCAGCAAGGATGACATCTCATGGATTAAAAAAGAGCATATTATCATGCGTGAGGAAGGCTCTGGTACGCGCAAGGAAGCACAGAAGCAGCTTAAAAAAGCAGGGATAGAGACTGCGAATCTGGATATTATAGCAAGTATAGATAATCAGGAGACGATCAAGCGTTCCGTGCGTCAGGGAATGGGGATCTCTGTGCTGTCCAGACTTGCGACGGAGGAGGAAGTACGCAGCGGGCAGATACTGGCATTTCCGATTCCGAAGTCGGATGCGGGGCGGGATATTAATCTTGTTTACAACAAAAACGCTCCTATGACGGCGAATATAGAGCGTTTTATTAAGATCATAAAAGAAATTTATAATATTTAACGGCAGATAAGCTGGGGAAAAGAGGATGAACATATGATATATCTGGATAACGCGGCAACGACGATGCATAAGCCGCAATGTGTGATCGAGGCGGTTATCGGCGCGATGAGTTCTATGGGGAATGCCGGAAGAGGAGCAAATGAGGCATCGCTTAGTGCGTCGAGGATTATTTACGATACAAGAGAGAAGATTTGCCGTCTCTTTGGAGGAACGAATCCAAGGCAGGTGGCATTTACGAATAATTCGACAGAAAGTCTGAATATAGCGATTAAGGGACTTTTGAATCCGGGAGACCATGTGATTACGACGGTGTTGGAACATAATTCTGTTCTGCGTCCATTATATGAGATGGAGAAAAAAGGCATAAAGCTCACGATCATAAAAAGCGATCACAAGGGCAGGCTTGATATTTCACAGATCAGGAAGGCGATCTGTACGGAGACAAAGATGATCGTATGTACCAACGGCTCGAATCTGACAGGGAATTATGTGGATGTGGGTGCCGTTGGAAAGATTGCGAAGGAGCATGGCGTGCTTTTTGTAGTGGATGCTTCACAGACCGCGGGGGTGTTTCCGATTGATGTAGAGAAAATGAATATTGATGTTTTGTGCTTTACGGGGCATAAAGGCCTTTTGGGACCGCAAGGAACCGGCGGGCTGTATGTGCGGGAAGGCGTTGTCATACGTCCGTTAAAGTGCGGCGGAACCGGCGTGCAGACTTATAATAAGCAACAGCCGGAGGAAATGCCCACTGCTCTTGAAGCGGGCACCCTTAACGGACACGGGATCGCAGGACTTCATGCGGCATTAGAGTATCTGGAGGAGACAGGCATTGATAAGATCCGTGCCAGAGAGCAGGAGCTGATGCGAAAGTTTTATGACGGAGTCAAAAATATTCCCGAAGTTACGGTATATGGAGATTTTTCTGAAAAAGAGAGATGTCCGATCGTGCTTTTGAACATTGGCGACTATGATTCTGGCGAGGTAAGCGATGCGCTCCTTACAGAGTATGGTATCTCTACAAGACCGGGCGGGCATTGTGCGCCGCTTATGCATGAGGCGCTTGGAACGGTGGAGCAGGGAGCGGTAAGGTTCAGCTTCTGTCATTATAACACGGACGAAGAGGTGGAAGCAGCCGTCCGCGCTGTCAGAGAGCTTGCACAGGAGGAAGAGTAAGATATGAGGAAAAAGGAACTTAAGCTTGTCGTAACGTTTCACACGACGGCAGACGCTATGGCTATGGAGAAGGCTTGCAAGGAACGAAGCGTCCCGGGACGGATCATACCGGTTCCGCGGGCCATCTCAGCGGGCTGCGGCTTATCATGGTGCGCAGAGCTTTCGGACAGAGAAGAGATCGTGTCCATGATGAAAACGGTCGGAATCGAAGAAGAAGAGATTCACGAGTGTATGGTATAATGTTCGGAATGAATGTAAGATGATAAAAATGAGCAGCAAAAAAGGGTACTTTGATGCGGCGGTGATATCTGCCGGATAAAAGTACCCTTTTCGGGTTCATCAGAAATCTTCATAGCTATACTCCTTCGATAAAAGTATCTAATACATGCGGAAGCAGTTTCTTACTGTATTCGGATAGAGAGAATCTGCCGTTGAACAATGCCCAGTCATAAAGAAGCGCCCGCTCATACATGGCATAAATGTCCATCAGCTCTTCGGCAGTGCTTGTGTTCTTGAACTCGCCCCGTTCTAAGCCATCTGTAATAATCTCAGTAATCCATTTAAAATAAAAACGTTTCTTGTCGGACAAAGATTTTTTGTCCTTGGTTGTCAGTTGTGAGGAATAAAGATAAGCCAGAAGGCTTATATCAACACTTTGTTCGATCATGCAGAATAATTCCTGGTTCAGGAATAACAGTTTATCATGGCAGGACATGCTGTGGTCGATTGCGTTATAAAGCTCCTCGTATTTCTGGTCAAAAAGATAGGACAGACTGTTGAGCAGAGCTTCCTTGCCTTTGAAATAATGATAAAAAGTACCTTTTGAGGTTTTAGATGCTGCGATGATGTCCTCAATGGTGGTGTGATCATAACCGTTTTTATAAAAGAGGTTCCAGGCGGCTTTCACGATGCGGCTTTTTGTAGATTGTCGTTTTCTTGGCATCGGTTGTCACCATTCCTTTCCGGGTTTATAAAAAGAGAAGCGGATTATGGCCAACCCGCTTCTGCTGTTTGCTGTAAGAATGATCAGGTTCCGGGTATAATTAACCTACCTGAAAACCATATTTCAATGGGTCTGTTGGATCGATCAAATAGGTAGCAACACCTGTCAAGTAGCAGCTTCCTGTGATCATTGGGATAACTGCGTTAAAGTCTGCAACCTTGGTCGTCTCTTTGATAACACCTTTGAACAGGCTGCCCATAAAGCTCTCATAGATGAACTCTTCGCCTACGCCGATCTCTCCCCAGTGATGAAGCGTAGCAAGCTTAGCGCTTGTTCCGGTTCCGCAAGGTGAACGGTCGGCCATATGCTCGCCGAAGATAACGACATTTCTCATATTGGCCTTATCCGGATTCGGAGTAGGTCCGTAGAACTCAACAAGGTCAACGCTTGTGATGTCGAGCTCCGGATGCTGAACCGGAATCTCCTTATTGATGATTTCTAACATCTTCATACCAAGATCGGTATAAGCAGGAACTGTCTTAGCGTTGATCTCCCCGATATCAAGCTTGGTTGTGTCAACCAGTGCAAAGAAGCTTCCGCCAAAGGAAATGGTGAACTCGATTTCCTTTCCGTCAACCGTAACCTTCTGGTTCTCTTTGTAAACGAAAGAGGGAACATTGGTCAGAGTAACATTCTCAACCTTGCCGTCCTTAACCACAGCCTTTGTGCGGATGATTCCTGCAGGCGCCTCAAGAACAACTTCGTTCTCACCCTCATGTGACTCTACAAGCCCTGCTTCGATAGCAACCGTAACGGCGCCGATCGTACAGTGACCGCACATATTCAGGTATCCGCCTGTGTCCATGAACATAACGCCGAACTGCGCCTCTGGGTTAACCGGCTCGCAGAGGAACGCTCCGAACATATCGTGATGTCCTCTTGGCTCAAACATCAGAGCTGTACGAACATGATCGTAATTCTCCTCCATCCATTTTTTCTTTTCAATCATAGTATTGCCTTCCGGCTCCGGGAATCCGCCGATAACGATACGGCAGAACTCACCTACGGTGTGAGAGTCCACTACTTGAAGAGCGCCCTCAAACCGGTCGAAGTTGACTTTCGCTTCTAACTTCATAATCAAGTACCTCCTTTAAACATACTCATAGAAAAAAACTATAAGTTATATAAAAACACAGTGGAATGAAAATTCCGACAGTGCCTTTTTTGTATGAACTTTCTGCTATAACAAATGACAGTTATGACAGAAAAATAACAAATAGACTGCATTCTAGTACGCAGTTCAATCCTTTGACATTATTATGTAGGAAAAACCTTGAAAAGTCAATGCTTTTTTGATATTATAAAAATAAATAAAAACAGTTGAAATATGGGTTGGAATGTGATATGGTTATCTTGATTGGACAAGTTGATATGGGGGTAGATGGGTGACTGGTGTGCCTCCTGGTCTTCAAAACCAGTGTGGGGCGTTAAGAGCGTCCCGGGTGGGTTCGATTCCCACATGCCCTCGCCAAAA
>ERZ778514.298-NODE-298-length-49188-cov-8.984003_pt1 | contig 49188 bp, 32 predicted proteins | sample MGYA00510344_ERZ778514 | MGnify/ENA primary metagenome ERZ778514 (study PRJEB29527, sample SAMN07138968) | mouse gut metagenome | material: feces | host: mouse | place: China:Nanjing | collected 2016-01-25 ...
AATTGAATTTCAACAAATTCAAAGAACTCTTATGATTTTTTAGTGGACACTAATGTCCAGGATTAAATAATGTAGGGATTTTATCTTCTTCTGAAAGTTTTATAATATATTCTACTTCACTCTTTGTTGGAACACGCCATCTTCCGGCCGGACAATTTTGTTCTTGATACCCAGCACATCTATATTTAGCTTCAATGTCACTAAGTGAAGAAACAACACCATAAGAAGAAGCTATTCTAAATTTAGGAGCAATAAAATTAGATATATTTGTAGATTCATCGGTAGGATAATAGTATTGAAGTCTTCTTGAAACGCCATCCATATCATCTACCCTAGCCCAGTTATTGTATCCCAAATTGTTAGGAGTATTGACTCTTGGATCTCCAATTATGTAATTATCACCAATATTTAATTGTGTGACATTTATTATATACATATTTATATTAGAATTCTGAGCACTACCAAGACCATTTACAGCCATCCAATCATACCAGCTACTCCCTTGATTATTATTAACATATACGTTCCCATAATTTGATGTTGTTCCGTTATTGCGTTTCGCCACAATATACATCTGCGGATACTGGGTAATCGTTATTGTCTTTGTAAAATTGTCGGCATCCGGCTTTCCTACTTTGTCAGTGTGCACAATCGTGATTGTAATATCGTAACGCGAATATGCCGGATCATTAGATGGGCGATAATAGCTAATAGAATTAATGTTTGTATTAACAGTATTATCCGATCTTAAGTCTGTCAAACTTACAGATTCATTTCTTTGATTATACGGATTCCATATAACAAGTTTATGACTGAAGTTTATTCCGGTTGAAGGGTTAACCAAGTCAACCTTGTCAGGATTCAAGAAATCGCAAGTCCATATATCGCCATAGCCTTTATCTTGAGTATTTTCATATTGAGTCGTGGTTATGGTGATGGGCTTCTCAATACCTTGCGATGTAGTATTATAGCGATAGTAGGTCATCTCCACATTGGTAACAGTTGTGGGGTGCGAAGTGTAGACGGGGATAAATGTAGACTCGACATTATCCATCGTGTAGTGATTTTGGTCGACAACGAGGTAGCGATAGTCGGCAATGTCGACATCGACAGGCACACTGCCCCACTCGGCTGCCGTGTAACTGAGATCGTCAAGCGTGAAAGGCTCGTCGGGGGTGAAGCTGCCAAGTATATTCACATTAATCTTCACTCGGTAGTGGATGTTGCGTCCAATGGTGTTGCCGGTGCGAATCACGGGCACCATGTAGTAGCAAGTGCGGTAGGAGTCCTCGCCGTCAAGCTTCCAGGGTACCATAAGGGTCATATAGGTCATCGGCGATTCGCTGTCGTCGGGGTTCCACTCGTTGGGATAGGTGTAGAATGGGCTCGTGAGCTCATAGGTGAACTTGGTGTCGGTGCCCGCCTCGAGCTTGCGCTGACGATGTGTCTGGTCCTCCGATACGGTGGTGGTGTTGTAGTAGTCGCCTGTAACGAGAGTGTGGGTAGCCGGATTGACGGCCGAGCTTTGGACTCCGTTGGTGATGAGCACGCTCATATTGGTGCGCTCGGAACGCCACACCTGACCGTCGACGGTGATGCTCTCGGGCACGTTGACGGCAATTGTAATCTTGGATGCTGCACGCTGAAGGTCGATTTTTCCCGACACGCTTTCAGCGGTGGTGCCGGGATTGAGGAGAGTCACGGTGTTATCGCCATCCATGACAAATGAGCTCTGCACATTGCTCGTGGCGAAATCGGATGTAACGGCGATGGCCCTGATGTCGCTGACGCTCATGCCGTCGGTGACCGACGACGGCCCGTCGGGGAGGTTGGCCACGACATAAGCCTTGCAAGTAACGGCATTGCCGGGAAAGAGGGCATTGCGCATGTCGTCGGTCAACTTAACTTCGAGAACCTCGGTCGAGCCTGTCAATCCGCTAAAGCTCTGTGTAAGCACCGGAGGCATGTCGTCGGTACTCGTTAACGGAGATAAACACAACACGGCCGAGGATATTAGATTTTCATTAAGCTTGTCGACCTCCCCGGCACGCGAACCGTGGTACGAAGAGCTAAGCCTTATCTTGATGTAACCTGCACCACCGTCGGAATCGGGCCCGTTGAAGCTGTCGTCAGAACAAGCCGCAACGGCAAGCAGCAAAGCGGCTGCCAGAGTGAGGTAGAATCGATTTATAAGAAATCTATATAGAGTCATTTTATTATAGCTGAGAGTTCTGGATGATTGTGAAGTATTTGCTGTCGCCGTATTTTCCGGCACACACATCGGCTGTCATCGTTCGTCCGTCGAGGGTTGTCACGATAATCTGCAGTCGGGCCCTGTTGGTTTCCTTGGGGGCGGAGTCGGTTGCCGTGATTGTGAGGTCTATGGCATTGCCATCGATGGTTCCGCTCACATCGTCGACCTGATTGCCGGCCGAGTCGATGAACTTGAAGGCATCGCGGTCGGCGGTTTCGGGCACGAGAATGGCACGCCATGTGGCTCCGAGAGGTGACGAGAGGGTAAATGAGCACTTGGCGGGCGTCATGTCGCGCATCATCACCAGTCGAGCGGTGTTTTGGTCGATTGACTGATAGGTGTTCTCGACCCACTTTATTTCGCCTCCGTCGGCGAGTCCGGGATTCTGATCATAGTTCCACTCGATGTCCTCCTGAGTCCATGGGAGCGCGGTTACGGTAATCTCGGCGGGAACACCGATGTTGACCGAGTTGACTCGGATGCGGTAGATGTGGTTGCGGTAGAGGTTGACAAATCCGAAAGGCTTTCCGTCGTAGCCCTCAAGGGGAATGGTGTAGTCGAGCCATTCGGCTTCGGGGGTCGATGCCGAAGGCTGCACCTTGAGCCTGATGCATGGTGTTGCTGAGCTGATTGACTGCTCGGGGCAGTAGGAGCGGAATATCTTGAGCGTTTCACGCAGCGAGGCGCCGTTGACGGTGTGAGTGAGCGTTCCGGTGAATGAGCGCATGTTGCGCACGGCCGGAGTTTCGCCGGCATCGCCCAGGTTGTTCTTGTCGACCTGGTTGCCGTTGATGTAGGTGAGCGCATCGGCGGGAAGCAGCTTTCCGTTGACAACCGAGTAGTCGAGCCATGCGTCGGCGATCTTGGGGAATCCCTCGTCGTCGCGGTCGGCAATGCCGTCGAGCAACTCAACCTTCACGACGGCACGCAGCATCGACACGCTGCCAAGGTAGATGGTCTGCCACGTTTCGGTGTCGTAGAGCTCCTTGGGGTTTACCTGAAAAACCGCCGTGCCAAACATGGGGATGTATAGTCCGCGACCTGTAGCCGAGGGGAGGTTGGCGGGATCCCAGGTGGCGGGCAGAGAGAACTGCTTGCTTTCGAGCTCTCCGATGACCTGAGCGTAGGTGGAACCGTAGTCAAGCTGCGGATAGGCGTAGGGGTCGGTGCCCGATGTGTTCATGTTGGCCACGGCGAGAATGCGCATGGCTATGCGGTCGGGGCTGTCGGGGTCTACGGCAAGCTGCTTGTAGTCGATTTTGAGGTTGACGGTGTAGCCGCCGCCCGAAGCACCGGTGAGCGAGTAGAAGTCGTCGTCCTGAAGCGGGCGATAGACGAGATGATCGTCGGCAAACACGTAGAACGCAACATCCTTGGTGTTGATCGAGCTTTCGTTGATGTCGGGGTTCTCGTCGGGCGATGTCACGTGGTCGTCATGCCCGGCACGCGACACGTTTCCGTCGCTGATGCGAAACGAGAAGATGACGGTATTGTCGAAGCTTCCGGGATTTTCGCCGGCACCGGGCTCCAACGCAGGGTCGGCATCGGAGCAGGCGTTAAGCCCTGCCGCAACCGCCAAGGCGGCAATCATCAGGCCACAAGCCCTGAGATAATATAGTCGTCGTATATTCATTATCATTTACGCTTATAAAAAAGAGAGTGGCTGATTTAGCGTTGTTGTCACATTTCGGTGTCCTGCGGGGGCACTATGGTCCAGTTGTTGATCATGATTCCGGCGGCGGTGTACCAGTTGCTGTCGGCATCGATGAAGAACACGAGGTTGAACTCGTCCATGCGGTCGAGATACTCCTGGTCGGAGTAACGCTCGTTGTAATGTCCCTTGACGAGGAGGAGGTAGTCGATGAGCGGGATGCGTATAATGTCACGGTCGTCCCAGTTGCGGTGTACGGTGAGCACGGTGTTGTGTCCGGCACGCAGGCGCGATGTCGACATTTCAAAGAGCAGCGACGCCACCGAGGTTATGGCGCGTCCCGAAGCGTCGGTGCGCGAGCCTTCGGGCATCGTGACCTGGCCGTAGTTGACATACCACGGACGGTAGTCAAACCAGGGGCCGTCCATCACGTCGTTGTTCCAGTCGAGGTTCTGGTTGTTGTCGGTGATGGTTACCGAGAAGTCGCGCTGCTCGATGGGCGAGCCGTCGAGGTGCTGCAGCATGAGGCGCACTGTCTTGGTGTCCTTCATCAGAGGCAGCGTTACGGTCTGCACCACGTGCTCGGTTTCGGAGCTGATGAGCGTTACATCCTCAAGCAAGCCGTGGAATAGCCCGGGCAGCTCGCTGTCGACATATAGCTTTCCGGCACCGTCGCCGAGAGTGGCGAGCGTCACCTTCAGCTCCTCGATCGACGATGGAGTGTAGGTGGCGAGCTTGAATGGGTCGCCGGTGGAGAATCCGCACCAGGCAAGGAAGTCGTAGCGTCCCGGAGCGAGCTCGGCCTTCATCACATAGTCGGGCGACTCAAGCGCTTTTCCCGATTCACTGCCGGTCCACGCGAGGCGACCTTGCGAATCAAAGGCCCACACGTTGACCAAATGGACCTGTCGGTTGAAAGCATCGGCTTCAAGGATATTGTAGTCATACTTGAACTTAAGCTGATAAGTCATGGTACATGGCTCGACATCCTCGGTGACCAAGCCGCAACCCGACATTAAAGCCATTGCTCCGAGGAGCAGGGGGCTCAAGAATCGTGAAATAGATCGTAACATTGTAGAAATGCAGTAATTTAGTTTATTTTTTTATTGGTGACCGCAGGTGGTAGTCATCCACCTGCGACCTTAGGTTTTTAAAACCGACGCGGACCACAGCCGGTCAAAGGTTGAGCGCCCGTGGCGCGCGGCGGCTTAGATGATTGATCGATTAGAGATCAACATTCTGGGTGGGAACGATGGCCCAGTTGAGGATGTTGAGTCGATAGGCCACGAAGTAGTCGGTTGTTTCAGCCGGCGGAACTGTGGGGTCGGTAGGATCGGCGATAGCGGTTCCAAGACCCTTTATCGTTGTGACATTGATAGAGTAAACGTGGTTGCGCACAAGACCGAAGTCGCCCACCATCACGTTGTTCCAGTTGATTGTGGTGTTGTCGGTGTAGGTTGTAGTTCCATTTTCGGTCTTTCCGGTGCGGTTGAGATTACCCTTGCGGTACCATCCGAGGTGCTTGATGGGGATGTTGAAGTAGGCGCTTGCCTGGTTGTAGTAGTCGGCGTAACCTACATTCTGCATGATAATCTTGTTGACATCGGTAAGGTTGGCGGTGGTAACAGGAACATAGCTGTTGCCTGAAGCGTAGCACAGTGTGAAACCGGCAGCTGTAGTCTGGTCGGCGGTAGGAGCGGCATTCAACTGGATAGTGCGACGACGGGCGGCAAGCTTAACCTGATCCTCGACAGCCTCACCGGTAACACCTGAAGTGAGAACGGCATCGACGGGACGCTTGATGGTAAGGTTGGATACAAGATACTGAAGATCGGGAGTTTTGCTCGGGTCAAACTGAGTAAAGACATAGGGATCCTCGGTAGTGCCTTCACCTGTACGCTTTACCAAAACAGAGAGCTGATCGATGAAGCGGCGCATCATACTTGTACCGCCGGTAACAGCCGAGTTACCAATTGCAGCACCGTTGGCATCGGTTTCCTTACTTACAACATCGAAGTAGATGTTGGCGTTGCCGTCGGAATTCTTCATGTAGGTGTAGAATGAAGTATTGGCAGGAAGAGCTGTGGCACCTGTGGTGGTGGGAGTGATTGTGTACTTACCGTAGAGAGCAATCGACGGAACTGCAGCAGCGGGGTTCTTTGAAGTCAATCCCACGGTTCCGGTGGTTGTTTCACGGAAGTAGTCGGTGAGCTTGGCATTAGTTCCGCTAACGAGATTACCATAACCGTTGCGAACCTGATTTTCGGTCAAGTAGATAAGCTCATACTTGTCGGGGTTGGTAGGGTCGATATCGCTTGCAACTTCAGGATACTGTGTCGAGTAGTAAGCGGGTGAGCAGCCCCAGAATGAACGATGTAGGCCGGCATTGTTCCAAGCCCACTGGTCGGTTGCAGCCAAAAGTGTTGAGGCACCTGAGGTAGCACTCTCAAATCGAGTGTTGATAGCAGAGTTGGCAGCGGCATAGGTGTAGTTGCTGCCAAGGATGGCACCACCGGCAGCCTGTGCGCGATAAGACTTGGTGATGTAGGATGTCTTACCCTCGGCATTTACGGCCCAATATTCGGGCACGAATTTAAGGGTGAATTTTTCCTCTCCTTCACCTGCGGCATAACCGGGGATGGCCGCATCGGACTGAGCTACCGAGAAATTCACTTTGGCGGCATAACGCTCAACAAAGATTTGCACTCTGGCGTTGTCGCCGTTCTTTTCAGCTTCCTCCTTGGCCTCGGCTTCAGAGTTATACAGCTTACCGTTGCCAATTTCAGTAGCGCGAACAAGATTACCGTCAGCATCATAGTAAACCGAATTACTCATGGGGAAACGCATGTTAGCACCTGAACCGGTAGTAACTTCCTGACGGGTAAGAGTTTCGATGTAGTCGATGGGGTTCTGGATGTTGGCCGGAGTTACGGGATTGACATAGCACATCACAAACTTGGGTTCGTGATCGCCCTTGCGAACCGAAACGGGCACAACTGAAATACAGCTTTTAGTCACCGAGCCTGTTGCGTCGTCGGTAACATCAGTGGTAGTTAAATTTGAAACAACAGCGATTTCACCCACCTGCTTTCCGGGCTTTCCGGTGCCGGTTTTTCCGTCAGGGCCCAACTCCTCTTCATAGAATACGAAATAGGCAGTACCTATCGTGGATTCTACAGGAATACCCTCGTTAAATTCGGGAGTGCCATCGCCTTCGTAGGCGTTGTCCTCATAGGCACGTGAGCCGAAACCGTTGGTCGACGAGATGGCCACGTTGAGATACATCGTGTGGTCAATTTCAGCGACATCGCTTCCGCCATTGTCGAGCTTGTCGTCAGAGCAAGAGGCAAGGCCTAACGCGAGCATTGCCGCAGCTCCTGCAAATAATTTGATAGTTTTCATTTTGTTGAATAAATAAATGATTGTGTTAAATGAATGTTATCGTTATTAATTTTCAGTCTTTGAGTTTCGTGCCGTCCATTCGACCCACTCGTCGAGCGACTTGATGGCAGCGTCGGCCTCGGCAAGGCCCATCTGCGAAGCCTTTACGAGCAGATTGCGCGCCGAAGTGCAGTCGCCCTGCTTGGCGGCGAGGATTCCTCGCGCATATACAGCCTCGGCCGAGTCGCCGGCCTTGGGCAGATAGCGTGCCGCATTGTCGAGGTCGTCAAACGAAAGTGCCGTTACCGCCGCGTTGAGGTTGGCCTCGGGAGCGTCGGGATAGAGCCTTACAGCCACCTCAAATACCTCGCGGAAGCGGGCCGAGTCGCCGGGAATGCTGCGCGCGAGCAGATACATCTCGTGAAGGCTGAGCTTGCGCGGGTCGCGGGCCATGACCTCGGCTATCTTCTCGGGGTCGGTGAACGACGACACCACATAGTCGATGGTGTAGTCGCTGTGACGCAGTGCGGGGTACACGTTTTCAAGCAGATAGCGGTACTGGGCGGGGTACTTCGACTTGATTTTCCACTCGCGGGCATCGGGGGTGATGTCGCTCAGCGCGATGATGTCGAGCAGAGCGTCGCGGTTGTCGATCGACGATTGCTCGACCCAACGACGCAGGCCGTCCCAGTCCTCGGCTACCGAAGCCGAGCGCAGCACCTCGGGCGAGAAGTCGTAGAGGCCGCGCACATAGCCGGTGAGAGCCTTGGTGCGACCCTCGGCGAGGCGCGCATTGTTGTCGTAGGGACCATCGGGCGATGCATAGCCGGTGATGGTTATGCGCTCGATGCGCGAGTCGGGGTCGTTCTTGATAAGGTCGATGGTGTCGCGTATACCGGCCAGCTCCTGCGGATTGCGGCGGTAGGCGGGGTCGATGTCGGTGCGGTTGACGCGGAAGTCGATGTAGGCCGACCCCTTGGCCGAGCGCTCCTTGCGCGCCTCGACACGGGGAGTCACATAGGCCCACTGCGGAGCAAACGTGCGCTCGCGGAAGTCGAGCTGAGCCAGATCGGAAGTCGACGGAGAGCCGAGCGACAATCCGCAGCCACACTCGTCCTCGGCCATCGACAGCATGGCGTCGGCCATCCACCGGCGGTAGGGAACGATAGCCTGATAATCTATTGTGTGTCCGGCACGGGTGAGTGTAGCACCCTCGTCGATGTCGTTGTGACGCTGATGCTGAATGTAGCGGTTGCGTCCCGCAGCAATTACCTGTGGCAATTCCACGACGCTGTCGCCGGCCGTGATTACGGGGATAAACGTGATTTCGCGGTCGCTCTTTAGCTTAAGCCCCGTGAGGTCGAGCGTCATATTGACGAGCAGACTGTTGTCGGTGCGCTCGACGCTGAGATTGGTCACCCTTTCATCGGACGACGGAATTACTGCGCCCATGCAGGGCAAAGCCATGGCCATGAGCCAGGCCAGGCCTGTTATCTTTAGCTTCATAAGTGAGTGAATGATTGTCGTTTTTTTTTCGAGAATTGATAATCAGAATACATACACGAGGTTGATAGCCGCCTTGGTGGGACCGAAATAGTTGTGGTGTCCCTTGCCGAGGCGACGGCCGCAGCTCGCGCAGTTGTAACGGTCGTAGCCGGTGTGGATCCATCCCACGCCAAGCTCGGCCTCGATGTTGAAGTGACGGCTCACAAGCCACGAGTAGCCGTAGGCCACGCCAAGTCCGGCATACCAGCCCTGATAGCGATGATCGCGCACGGCCCCGAAGTTGGTGCCAAGCAGCTTGAAATCAAGGTCGACATTGCCCACATTGTACTGTCCGCCAAGTGCGTGGGCTGCCACAAAGTGCCCGCCAAGAGCTTCGCAGAACCAATAGCGCACCTCGGGCTGCACCATCCAGTGCTTCCACTTCTTGCCTTGGTCAAGGGTCCATGCGTTGAGATTGCCCGAGAGGTCGAGCGACCAGCGGGGAGCGAGCTGAACTTCGGCACCGAGATTGACGGTGAGGAGTGCGTCATAGACGAGATTGGTCTTTAATGCCACCTCCTGAGCCTTCATGGTATGTGTCGAAGCCAGTAGCGCAAATAGCAAAAAAATAAATTTCCGCATTTTTATTTACATTTTTCAAGAATGAATATCAATAACCGTGTATAGATCAGATGATTGGTTTGCAATCGACTAATGTGTAAAAAACAAAACAATTTACGACCACCAAGCATCTCTTGCTTAGAGATACTTAAGCAACTTTTTTCATTGCCAACCAATAATTTAGACCGTTGGAAAGTGTGTGATTACATAGCAGGTGCCCGATTTTGGCTTTTAACAATTTTAATATACGATTTTCTGTGAAAATTTAAGAGAAAAATATTTCATCCCCGAAAGAAAAAATTTTTGGGCCATGAGTCACTCTTGCTTAGAGAGGAACTTCCGTCATAATTGCCTATATATCAATAAATTATAGGGGGGTAATTTCCAACTGTCAATACGGAAATCAAATTGTACAATTAACAATATGTAAATTTTTGTGTGTTAAATTTAATCTAAATACTTGTTTATATCAGCGTTAATGCCTATTTTTGTCATTGCTTAAGTATCTCTAAGCAAGAGATGCTTGGTAATCGTAAATTGTAACTCTCTCTCGGATGTTAATTTAAAGCCTATATCTAATCGTTTGATAACAAGGGCAATATCCCGGATTTTTCGTCGCAATTTGACCAACATATCGTAAGTTATTTTTTGAAAATGTAATATAAAAATGAGAAGAATCATTTTTTTGCTATTTGCACTACTGGCTTCTACACACACCATGAAGGCTCAGGAGATAGCACTCAAGACCAATCTCGTCTATGACGCACTCCTCACAGTCAATCTCGGTGCCGAGGCCAAAATTGCCCCCCGATGGTCGGTCGACCTTTCGGGTAATTTCAACGCATGGACTCTCGATCATGGCAAGAAGTGGAAGCACTGGATGGTGCAGCCCGAGGCTCGCTACTGGTTCTGTGACGCTATGGCCGGACACTTTGTAGCAGCCCACGCACTTGGCGGACAGTACAATGTGGGACACATCGACATGGGAAGCCTCAACTTCCTCGGAACCAATCTCAAAAACCTCAAGGACCACCGCTACCAGGGATGGTATGGCGGACTCGGCGTGGCCTACGGCTACTCGTGGATTCTGAGCCGTCACTTCAACATCGAGGCCGAGCTGGGTGTGGGTTGGATTTACACGAAGTTTGACACATTTGAGTGTGCCGGATGCGGCCGTCGCGTCAACACCGGACGCTCCCACAACTACGTAGGCCCCACAAAGGCCGCAATCAACCTGGTCTACGTATTTTAAATTCAACACCCCCACTTCATCACAACCATTTCCACTATTCAGCTGATTATGAAGCAGATTATATTGAACTTGGCACTGGCTGCCTGCGCTCTGTCGGCAGCAGCAGCCGACCCGGTAAGCGACATAAACGTCGAACGCTCCGAGAGCAACCTCATCGTCAACATGACAGTCGACCCCCAGCAGGTGACCTCGCGATCCAACCGCGAGGAGTGGCTGCGTCCCGTGATTACCAACGGTGTCGACTCGCTGCGACTGCGACCCGTAATTGTGGCCGGACGCACACGCTACTACCAGCACCTGCGCGCCGACGGCAACAACGCCCCCTACGTGATGCTGCGCTCGGGCAAGGGCGATCCCTACGCCTACTCCGAGGTAGTGCCCTACGCCGACTGGATGGAGATGTCGACGCTCACCCTTGAGCGCGATGTCGACGGTTGCTGCGGCGACGCACTCGAGGCATCGTCATCAAGCGAGCTCGCCCGGCTCGACTTCTCCCCGCAGACATTTGAGCCCCTCATGGTCTACGTGAAGCCCGCCGCCGAGGCCGTGAAGACACGTGAAATCCACGGTTCGGCCTACATCGACTTCCGCGTCAACCGCACCGACATCGACCCCGGCTACCGCCGCAACCCCGAGGAGCTCGCCGCAATACGCGCCACAATCGACGCTATCAAGGGCGACAAGGACGTGACCATCACATCGCTATCGATCAAGGGCTACGCCTCGCCCGAAGGCCCCTACGCCAACAACGAGCGGCTCGCCAAGGGCCGCACCGAGGCTCTCGTCGACTATGTGCGCAACCTCTACAGCTTCCCCGCAGGGCTCATGACCACATCGTGGGAGGCCGAGGACTGGCAGGGACTCGTCGACTACGTGAAGAAGTCGACCCTCGCCGACCGCGACGACATTCTCGCCCTGATCACCGACAACAGCCTCGCCCCCGACGCCCGCGAGTGGCGGCTAAAGTCGCGCTTCCCCGAGCAGTATGCATTCCTGCTCAAGGAGGTGTATCCCGCGCTCCGTCACAGCGACTACGCCGTCAACTACAACATCCGCAACTACACCACCGTCGAGGAGATAGCCGCAGTGATGGCCTCGGCTCCGCAGAAGCTGTCGCTTGAAGAACTCTTCCGCCTCGCACAGAGCCTCGACAAGGACTCGCCCGAGTTCCAGGAAGTTATGGAGGTGGCAGTGAGAATGTATCCCGACTCGCCCGTAGCCAATCTTAACGCCGGACTCACCGCCATAGGCCACGACGAGCTTGACATGGCACGAGCCTATCTCGCCAAGGCCGGCAAATCGCCCGAGGCCGACTATGCGCGCGGAATCCTTGAAGCAAAGGCCGGCAACTACACCCGCGCCGTGGAGCTGCTTCAGGCCGCAAAGGGTGTTGCCGAGGCTCAGGCCGCAATCGATCGCCTGCGCGAACTCAAACTTATTGACTGATCTAATCACAGTGTGTGAAAATTAATATTTGTTTAATCACTTTTTATAATTAATTGCAATGAAAAAAATTAACTTTCTTTTCGGAGCACTTGCCGCCTTGGCAATGGGCGGCGCTGTAACAGCATGTTCCGACGATGACCTTGACAAAGGTATCGACAATGGCGTGGCAGAGGTCGACCAAACCCGCTATCTTTCTGTCGCAATCAGCACTCCTTCAATTGCAGGCAGCCGTGCAGCTGATGATGCTCCTACAGGCAATTTTGATGACGGCTCTAAGAATGAGAGCGAAGTAGATGAAATTATCTTTGTATTCTATGATGGTGCAGGCAATCCCACTGCCACAATGAAAACCATTACAGGTGACAATTTGGCCAATGGATGGACTGACAATTATACCGATGCAAATGTAACTCGCTTCTGGAGTTCGGTAATCCCCGTCGAGCTTACTCAGGGACAAACAATTCCTTCTTATGTAATGTGCTATGTCAATCCTATTGACAAAACAGGCATTGACCGTATGACTTTAGCTGAAGTTGAAGCCTATACCCGTGTTCGCATAAAAGGAGCCGGGGCAAACGGAAAATTTGCAATGAGCAACTCTGTTTATTATGGCAACAATCCTATTTCAGGTGCAAATGATGTTCGCATGATGGCTACCCCCATAGTTGAAAGCCAATTGTTCAAAACTCCGGGTGAGGCTCAAGAAGCAGTAGAAGCGGCCGATCCTGAAGCAGCCGGCGTACTTCAGATTTATGTTGAACGTTATGCTGCAAAAATTGGATTGAATATGCTTCCTACAGCTATCAAGCCCTATGCTGTAAACGTTAAAGACGGCGATAACTGGGTTTCAAAGAATATCATTTTCACTCCCAAGTGCTGGCGTCCGAATGCCATTGACATGAAAACATTCATCACTAAGGCATTCTCTACCGGAAAGCAGCTTCCTCTCGACCCGACAAAAACAGCTACATTCCAGGAAATGACAACTGCATTCACCAATTCAGGTATGCCTGGTGAGGGTTTGACCGGATGGAACGATCCTGACAACTTCCGTAGCTATTGGGCATGCTCTCCCTCCTATTTTGCAAATGCCTATCCCAAGGTTTCTGACAACATCACCGATGTAACTGATAATGGCGGAGCTTATCCTTATGCTCTTAAATATTTTACTTACACCGAATTTGTGACCGGTGTAGAATCTACCGAGAATCCTGCTGAAGCCGGTATTACATGGGACCCAACTAATGGTTTCAATGCCAATCCTGGAAGCTATAATGCCGGAGGGACAACAAATGTTGCATCTTCAGGATACTTCTATTCTCGTGAAACAACAGCCTCTATAGATAACATCAAGAATTCTGAAATGAACAGCAAGGCTGTTGTTGCATCGGCTGTGATAGTAGGTAATTACAAACTCGAAGGAGAAGCAGCAAATGCTGATTTCTACTTATACGGAGTATTGAATGGCCGACCCAATTACTATACAGCTGCAGATATCAAAGCTGCTATGATTGAAAATCAGTTGGTACTATTTAATGATGAAGAGTGCACAGATCCTGCCACAACAGCTAATCTATTTGTAGTTGAGCATCCCAAAGCATCAGTTCGCCAAGTAACTATTCCGGCAGAAACTGAAGGTGAAGAGGATGAGGTTGTAAAGGAAAATGTTCCCGGACGCTTGGTTACTCTGCAACTTAGCGCCGTACCTCAACCTGCTTTATACTTTAACAATAATGGTACAATAGAAGCCATAGATGAAGACAATATCGACGCAGCCAATCGTCTTCTTTGGAAGACTGTTTCAACTGCTCAGATGTTCCACAACGGCCTTGCATTCTTCTCAATTCCTATCCGTCACCTTGGATATGGTAAAAATGTAAATGATGCCAACGCTCCTCTTACCAGCAGCCCTGACGGAGCAAGCGCTAATGTTTACAATTGGGGAAATATGCGTCGTGGTGACTTCGGTGTTGTCCGCAACCATGTTTATACTCTTAATGTAACAGAAATCAAGGGTCTTGGCACCGGTCTTCGCAGCGATGATCAGCCCATCGTACCCCCGATGGACCCCGAGGACTACTGGATTGCCGCTCGTCTTAACATCCTTTCTTGGCGCGTTGTGCCTGCACAAGGCGTTATCCTCTAATCGGCCTATTTCGCGTGACTTGTCACGCAACAAATAAAATGGTAAAATGATTTGATATTCAGCAGAGGGGAGCCTTCAGGAGGCTTCCTCCCGAAGTCCCTCCGGGGCTCCCCTCCGCTTTTTCTCTCTCAGCGCAAGCAACCTCTCCCCAAAACCGCGAGCCAATCGCGAAACCCGCAATCGAAGCCGAAGCACAAGCATCGACTCCACCCAACAACGACAACAACGAGGCCCCGCTCAACCGAGGCCCACAACAATATAAAGGCGGAAACGCCCCACAACAACGACAAAACAAAAACAACAACGATATAACATTGACCAACCGTTATGAAACTTACTTGCATCCGACACCTGACGGGCATCATCACCTTGCTATGGGGCGTTATCGCCCTCGGGTCGCTGTCGTCGTGTGACAGCGCCATATATGACGACGAGGGCGACTGCTCGGTACACTACCGAGTCACCTTCACCTACGACATGAACATGAAGTGGGCCAACGCATTTCCCCACGAAGTAAAATCGGTGACCCTCTACATCTACGACCGCAACGGCCAACTCGTCATGAGCAAGACCGACAACAGCGCAGCACTCGCCTCGCCCGACTACTACATGGATGTGGAAGTGCTCCCCGGCAAGTACGACCTCCTCGTGTGGGCCACCGGCAAGTCGCCCGTCGACAATCCCACAGCATTTGAAGTAGCATCGGCCGTCCAGGGAAGCGCCATGAGCACCCTCGGAGCCAAAATGCCCCTCGACGGCACCCCGGCCGACGGCGGCCACTATGTCGACCGCGACATCGTGCCCCTCTACCACGGCATCATGCGCGGAGTCGACTTCCCCGACACCTACGGCAACGTGACGCTCGGCCCCGTAAGCCTCACCAAGGACACCAACGTGATGCAGGTGCTCCTCCAGAACACCGACGGCACCACAATGAAGGCCGACGACTTCAGCTTCTACATCACGGCAGCCAACAACGAGCTCGACTACCTCAACAAGGTAGTGTCGACAACGCAGTTCAGCTACCACCCATGGGCCATGACACTCACCTCGGCATCGCTCGACAAGCCCGAAGCCCAGGCCGCCTCATCGACACCCGCACGCGCCCTGACCGAGGCCAACGGCATCCTCGCCGAGCTATCGACAGGCCGCCTCATCGACACCCGCACCCAGCGACTCGTAGTGCGCCGCAACTCCGACGGCGAGGACATCATAAACATCAACCTCATCCAGTATCTGCTCATGGTCAAGGGCGAATACAACCGGCAGATGAGCGATCAGGAATACCTCGACCGCAACGACAACTACTCGCTCATGTTTTTCGTCGACGACAACCGCAACTGGTACATAGCCGGCGGAGTCTACATCAACGGCTGGCGCATCGTGCCGCCTCAGGACACCGAGCTATAATCAACTACGTGACACAGCTAAAATCAACACCCCAAAAAATTTTTACTTGAATCAATGACCCGATTTTACAATAAATTCCTCGCCGCAGCCTCGGCAATGATGCTGACGCTGACGGGCTGTGTCAACGAGGACTCACCATGTCCCGGCGACGGCGACGATGGCACAAAGGTGACGCTGCAGTTTACAGTGATGACCCACAACCCGGCCGCCTCGCGCGAAGCGCAGCAGTCGCGTGCCGACGGCGACACGACCGAAGGCTCACTGCTGTCGCGCGCCGGCGATGACTGCTATGACGACCTCCAAGGCTCACCCGCCGAAAACTACATTAACACGGCCGACTGCCAGTTTCTGCTCTTCGATGCCGACCGCAAGCTCCTGCGACCCATCTTCCCCGAAATAACCGGCAAAGACGATGTTCAGTACACTTATTACACAATCAAGGCATCAATCACCGAGCCCTACTTTGACGAAGCCGTAAAGGCCGACCTCGACCAAATCGACTTCTACATCATGGTCATCGCCAACAGCCACTCAACCGGCCTCGACGGCCAATACCCCGGCTTCACCCCCGGCGTGACCACCATCGACGACATCGCCGCACAGAAACTCACTTTCAACCTGCCTGAAAGAAGGGGGCAATACAATCTGATAACTGAATGGCAGCCGAATATCAATCAGAATAAGCTAATTCCAATGGCCGGACTGCAGAAATTCACCGTATCAGCCGACCAGCTTAAAGAGTCAACCTACGATACACCCGTCGATCTCTCGGCAGGAACCCCCGCCAAAACCATCGATATGCTCCGCGCAATGGCTAAGATAGAAGTAGTTGACAAAATCGACCTCCCCGACGGATATGACCCCAATATCAAAAGAATGAGGGTTGAAAAGGTCGAGCTTATTGGAATGTATCGAAAAGGCACATTAATGCCATCAATAGGTCCCGACGGACAGTGGCCTAATTACATTTCAACCCAAGTAACCAATACTACACTGCCGCCCAACAGCGAATACACCAATCCCGTAGCTTATAAGGAGTCGTATGCATCCGACAATAATTCAAAAGACATCATGTTCTTTAACGAAGGAACTATCGATAGCGAAAAAGCTGAGGAAAGATATCCTATATTTTTCGGATATGTTACAGAGTATTCAAAAGCCGCTATAGGAAGCATGGTTAAACCCTACCTCGTAATAACCCTTGTCGATGAAAGCAGCCCTGATAATACTGATGGCAAAGAAACTTCATTCTTTAAAGAACTGAAACTGACCAGCTATACCGATGGAGCTCCACAAGGCGATGGAATCAACTTCTTGCTGCGCAACCACATCTACCGATATGAAATAAATGCTGTGGGCAGCAGCGAAGCCAACATAATCGATGTTGGCTACACAGTTTGCAACTGGGACAATTACACAGTCGACATCCCTACATTTAATTAATCTACAACTCAGAATAGCTATATGAACAGATACACAAAGATATTTTCACGACTGCTGCCGGCCATCATGCTCGTCATGACGGCCTGTAACGACGACATAGATATACCCGCGACCGTCGACGGCCCCGAAGGCGAGGACACCACAATCAGCCTCACCATTCAGGCGCCCGAAATGTCACATCTTGAGTCGCGTGCCAATATGACTACCTCCGAGGCCAATTCGGTGCGGTCGCTATGGGTGGGTATCTACAGCTACGCCACAAGTCGCAGCACACTGAGCGACGGAAACAACAGCGGACTCTTGCTGCAAAACGGACAGCACGGATTCACATCAGGAAATAAAAGCCACACTCGATATACATTAACTGGCATAAACACCAAGTCGGGACGAAGCTATATCGTGGCCGTGGCCAATCCCGATTTAAATTACGGCTATACAATGGATGCCAACGGCAAGCTCGGTGCCAAATCAAAGCTCAGCGACCTGCTCGCTCAAGCCGACACTTGGGATAAGTTCCAATCAATCGTCATTGAGCGCGAACCATTCCAGAATGCCGCAGTGCTTGGTGTCCCCAACAACTCCCCTCTCCCCATGAGCGGAATCTATGTCGATAATGAAAACCTTACCCATCCCGACGATTGGACCAAGGTTGAGCCGTATCAGATACCATTGTCTAAGAATGGCCTTAATCTGAAAGGAAGCATCCACCTGCGCCGCCCATTCACGCAGGTGAAGTTTAACGTAAGCGTTTCCAAGGACATCGTGTCGTTTGATGTAGAGTCCTATCGCGTTTACAACGTGCCCACCTACGGTTGGCTCTATGAGCGCAGTCAAAGCGATGACCTCACCAATCGCATCGACTATGCCAACGCCGGTGATGCAATGCAGCCCATCGTTGACGATAATACGAACTATAAACCATCATTGGTTTATCCATCTACCAATATCACTGAAAACAACGGTGTATATTCGTTCGACTTCTGGATGATGGAGAACAAGCGCACGGGGCGTGCTGACTTCTGCACCGACTATCAAAAGCGCGAAAGAGAGTATAAAAACGCTGATGGAACAAATTCGGGCGTCTACGAAAGCTTGTGCCCAACCGCCGAGCCTACGCTCAACAACTTGGCAACTTATGTGGAAATACGCGGCACGCTCACCTATAAAAACGGAAACAATGTAGAAAATCCTTCACAAATTCCCGAAGGTGAGGGCGCCGGAACACTTCCCGGCAATGTAGCAAGCCGCACGGTTGAAGCCACTTATAAAGTGCATCTTGGATATGCCGTTGGCAATAATGAAGGAGAAAAGGCTCGCGATTTCAACAACTACCGCAATTCAATCTACAACTACAATGTAACCGTACGCTCGGCCAATAGTATAATCGTCGAAGCTTTCCGAATAGGAGATAATCCCGAGCTTCAACCCGGAGCCGAAGGTGTTGTTACCGATGTTACTGACAATCTTTTTGAATGTGACGCTCACCCTGAAGTGTTCAACATCTACCTCACCACTGAGGAAATTGCCAATTTCAGCTTCACAATGCGTTCCTATTACAACAATCAGGAAATAGTAATCTATCAGCAGAAGAAAGATGAAAACGGCGTACAAAAAAATAACATACCCGAGCGCGGTGATGACAATTTCAAATTCTATAATTGGATTGAACTTGTGCCGACAGGATTGACAGCACAAACCGAAGCAAACAAAAATAGAATAAAAGAATTTCCTAACTTGGCGAGAAATCCAAATTGGAAAACTCAGACTGCTGCACAGCGAGGTTTCTACTATCCCGGAGAGTTGGCAGGATCCGGACTTACAGGCCAATACTTCACCGTCTATGTAAACGAGCACGCCTACGTTCCCCGCTATGGCGATGCCAATTGGGGATATGAAGTAGGCAACAATTGGCATGCCTATGTAAATACCACTCGACCGCGTCAGGCTTGGTTCAATGTAAGTCAGGAAACATCAAAGGATGGTCAAAATGTATATTATCGTTCTAAATATGCGTTGTCGCAACGATCCATCCAGACCTACTATAACATGGGAAATAACACGGTAGCAACCGCATTAGGCTTGGAGCATGTCAATGAATCATTCGGCATGAACATCCGTTGGACTAAGGACATAATTGCAAATTTGGATCCGGATAACGGACGCTACAATGTTTGGCTTGGTGTGAATGGTACTGATGGAGGTAGTGAAGCCGATAATTGGAGCTCTGTAGTTAAATTAAACACTTCTCAAATTGTTAATGAAATTACGAATTCTAAAACGAACGGCCAAATGCAATATGCACAAGACTATTTCAATACTGCAGAAAAAACATGGAATGTTCCGATGCAAAACACAATAGCCGGTAATAGTTTAAGTGGTACCGCCGGAATGTACGATGGCAAAGCGAATCAATATGACCCCCAAGTTAACGGTAATAACATTCAATATATTGAAGCATTGCAGGCTTGCATGAACCGCAACCGCGATGAAAACGGTAACGGAGTCATTGATGCAGCGGAATTGAAATGGTATTTGCCGGCATCGGGAAAATATGCACGTATTATCTTGGGTCGCAGAACACTATCAAATCCATTAATGAATTATCAACAATCCATTCTTAGATATGCCTGTACCAATGGTGGAAACACCATTTATCACTTCATTGCAAGTGACAATGTAATTGTATGGGCTGATGAAGGCATGTCGTCAAGTAGTTTTTATGGTGCTAATCCTGAATACGCGCAATACTATTATGCTCCATGGCAGATTCGTTGCATCAGAAATCTTGGAACTGATCTTACATCAGTATCAAGAGGAGAAAAAGTCACTCCTGCTTATGATGACAAAACAAAGAATACAACGACAGGTAGCGGAGTTGTTAAAGTTAACGCTTACTATGGAGCTGCTCTAAGGGATCCCGTTACAACTTATCTTCCAATGCACAAATCCAATAGCCCTTATAATGCGCTTGGTCGATATGGATTTGAAATTGCAGAAGTGGACAATGGCAATACCAATAACCCCAATACAAGGACTAATGAAGCATCGGCTGCAGATTATGTCAGAAACTATACTACATATAATAACGCAGTTATTAGTGCTACGCCATGCTCAAGGTTAAACCAAGGGACTAAAAAAGGTTGGCGCATACCCAATCAGGCTGAAGCTGTAATCATGCGACGAATGGGAATTTTAAGAAACAATGGTAATACTACATCTCAATTCATGACCTGTACTCAAGAATATTATTCCAACGCAACTCCTGCAGTTGGTTCAGACACTCCGGGAAGTGCATATCGAATATTGACCGTAAGAACAGCATTGGCAACAGCTCAAGTGATTGGAAGCATCAATGTAGTTCGATGCGTGCGTGACCTCACTGCTGAAGAGGCTGCCGGTTTATAGTCAGTCAGCAACCGAAACAAACCACACATAAAAAATAGTTATACACACATCCCCACACATCGGAGGCAGCGACAGGTTCTCTCGCTGCCTCCTCTTTTTTTACCATCCCCTCTCCACCATCAATTATTTCAAAAACACAAAATGGCTATAGTTTCCAACCATCAAACACCTACAAATCAGCCCATTGCAAAACGACACTCCACATCTCAAAACTCAATGCCAAACGGAACAAAAACGCACAAACTTACGGATTATCCAGAATTTATCCGTAAGTTTGTAGCCCCCTTCTACACCCTCCACAAATCATGGCCGATATATCGCAAATAAGAGAAGGTGCCCCGATGAGCTTCGGCCAACAGCTGAAGCTCACCGTGATGCTGTCGCTCCCGGCAATGCTCGCGCAATTGTCGAGCATTCTCATGCAATATATCGACGCGTCGATGGTGGGACGGCTCGGAGCCGACGACTCGGCTGCGATAGGACTCGTGTCGACAAGCCTTTGGCTCTTCTGGGGCATCTGTTCCGCCGTCACTACGGGATTCTCGGTACAGGCCGCCCACAAGGTCGGAGCCAAGGACGATGCAGCCGCACGCAACGTGCTGCGACAGGCCATAACCGCGTGCCTCATATTCAGCCTCGCCGTGACAGCCATAGGCATTGCCATCGCACCCTCGCTGCCCCGCTGGCTCGGTGGCAACGACGACATCAACCCCCAGGCATCGCTCTACTTCCTCGTGTTTGTGTCGGCATTGCCCTTGCTCACGCTCAACTACCTGGCGGGAGGAATGTTGCGATGCGTAGGCAACATGAAGGTGCCGAGCGCCCTCAACATTCTCATGTGTATCATGGACTGCCTATTCAACTTCCTGCTGATATTCCCGTCACATCACCTCAACCTGCACGGCATCGACATAACCATTCCCGGTGCCGGACTCGGAGTGCTCGGTGCCGCACTGGGAACCGTGCTCGCCGAAGCCGTCACTGCCTCCCTCATGCTCTACTACCTCTGTTACCGGCAGCCCGAACTGCGTCTGCGCGGCCGCCACGGCAGCTATCGTCCCCGGAAATCAATCATACGCAAGGCGGTGACAATATCGGTGCCCATGACCGTTGAACACGCCGTAATATGCGGCGCACAGATAGCCGTGACAATGATTGTGGCACCCCTCGGAGTCTTTTCCATAGCCGCCAACGCATTTGCCGTGACAGCCGAAAGCTTGTGCTACATGCCCGGCTACGGAATAGGCGATGCCGCCACCACCCTTGTAGGCCAAAGCTACGGAGCAGGGCGGCGCGAGCTCGTCAAGCGGTTCGGCTACATCACCGTGGGCCTCGGCATGGCGGTGATGTCGGTCATGGGAGTGCTCATGTGGATAGCCGCGCCGTGGATAATGGAGCTGATGACACCCGTAGCCGAGATTCAGAGCCTCGGCGTGGAGTCGCTGCGCATCGAAGCCTGGGCCGAGCCCATGTTTGCCGCCTCGATAGTCGCCTACGGAGTCTTTGTAGGGGTCGGCCACACCACCGTTCCCGCCATCATGAACTTCGGCAGCATCTGGGCCGTAAGGCTCCCGCTGGCGTGGATTCTCGCACGCTCCATGGGGCTGAAGGGAGTGTGGATAGCCATGTGCGCCGAGCTCACCTTCCGCGGTGCCATATTCCTGTTCAGGCTTCTCCGGGGCCGATGGATTCCGCAAATCAACACCCCGCATGACGCCGAGCCCCTCGAGGCGTAAATTTATTTGTGGTGGAATCAAAGATTTACATTAACTTTGCATTCACGAAAAAGAGTTTGCTATATGACTTACGAATATGATTATCTGGTAATCGGATCAGGCATCGCGGGCATGAGTTTCGCCCTCAAGGTAGCCGGTACGGGAAAGGTGGCATTAATCTGCAAGACAAAGCTTGAAGAGGCCAACACATTCTTTGCTCAGGGAGGCGTGGCTTCGGTCACCAACCTTGCAGTCGACAACTTCGACAAGCACATCGAGGACACGATGATAGCCGGTGACTGGCTGAGCGACCCCGAGGCTGTGAGGAAGGTCGTGACAAATGCGCCGTCACAGATAAACGAACTCATAAAGTGGGGCGTCGACTTCGACAAGAACGAAAACGGCGACTTTGACCTGCACCGCGAAGGCGGACACTCCGAATTCCGCATCCTGCACCACAAGGACAACACGGGAGCCGAAATTCAGGAAAGCCTTATCGAGGCCGTGCGCAACAATCCCCACATCGACATATTCGAGGACCACTTCGCCATCGAGATAATAACGCAGCACCACCTCGGCAAAATCGTTACGCGCCGCACCCCCGACATAACCTGCTACGGAGCTTACGTGCTAAATCCCGCCACAGGCAAGGTCGACACATTCCTCGCCCGCGTAACACTCATGGCCACCGGAGGCGTGGGAGCCGTATATACCACCACAACCAATCCCCTTGTGGCAACAGGCGACGGCATAGCCATGGTGTACCGAGCCAAGGGCACGGTAAAGGACATGGAGTTCATCCAGTTCCACCCCACGGCGCTCTATCACCCCGGCGACCGCCCCTCATTCCTCATCACCGAGGCCATGCGCGGCTACGGAGCCGTGTTGCGCAACAAGCGCGGCGAGGAGTTCATGCACAAGTATGACCCAAGACTCTCGCTCGCCCCGCGTGACATTGTGGCACGAGCCATCGACTCCGAGATGAAGCAATACGGCGACGAACACGTATACCTCGATGTCACGCACAAGGACCCCGAGGAAACCAAGAAACACTTCCCCAACATATACCAGAAGTGCCTCTCGCTCGGCATCGACATCACCAAGGACTACATACCCGTGGCTCCCGCCGCCCACTATCTCTGCGGAGGCATAAAGGTGGACTCCAACGGCGAGTCGTCGATCAAGCGACTCTATGCCGTGGGCGAGTGCTCGTGCACTGGATTGCACGGCGGCAACCGACTGGCCTCCAACTCGCTTATCGAGGCCGTTGTATATGCCGACGCAGCCGCGCGTCACGCAATGGAGGTGAAAGACCACTACCCCTACCGTCACGATGTGCCCGAATGGGACGATGAAGGCACCCGCCACCCCGAGGAGATGGTGCTCATTACCCAGAGCATAAAGGAAGTGGGACAGATAATGACAACCTATGTGGGCATTGTGCGCAGCGACCTGCGGCTGAAGCGCGCATGGAACCGTCTTGACATCCTCTATGAGGAAACCGAGAAGCTGTTCAAGTGCTCCAAGGCAAGTCGCGAGATATGCGAATTGCGCAACATCATCAACGTGGGTTACCTCATAATGCGCCAGGCAATGGAGCGCAAGGAATCGCGCGGACTGCACTACACGGTCGACTATCCCCACACCGAGCACTAATTACGCCGTTGCAGCATAATCTTTTAGCCACATTGCACGTTATATGATTATGAGAGTTTTTATAACCATTCTTATGATGATATTAAGTGTAACGTCGATGTGTGCCCAGAAGCTCGACACCGACGGTGTGCCCGTGCCGCGCAATCCGCAGCAGGCAGCCGTGAAGGGACGCTATCACTTCATCACCGAGGAGGGCGACACCGCCCTGATGGTTGTGCTCAACAACATCACCTACTATCCGCCCCTGAAGTTCAAGAACAAGAAGCAGGAGCAGTTCTATTGGCGCACGGTGCGTGACGTGAAGCGCACTCTCCCCTACGCCAAGCTCATAGCCGAAACCCTTCTTGAAACCTACGAATACATCGAAACATTCCCCACCCAGAAGGAGCGTGAGGATCACCTTACGCGCATGGAAAAGGAGGTATTCAACCAATACAAGCCCGTGCTGAAGAAATTCACGCGCTCCCAGGGAAAAATGCTCGTAAAACTGATAAACCGCGAAACCAACCAGAGCAGCTACTCTATTTTGAAAGCGTTTCTCGGCACATTCCGTGCCGGATTTTGGCAAACGTTCGGCAAGTTCTTCGGTGTCAACCTAAAGGCGGGCTACAACCCCGACAAGGATTCCGACGATGCGATAATCGAGCGTGTGTGCGTACTCGTCGAGCAGGGAATGTTGTGATGCGTCACCTGCGGTTGCGCGGATGGTGGGCGAGTATCTCGTCACGCAGCATCGAGCGGTCGAGATGCAGGTATATTTCTGTCGTAGCAATCGATTCATGTCCGAGCATCTGCTGAATCGCCCTGAGATTTGCCCCGCCCTCAAGCAGGTGTGTGGCAAATGAGTGACGCAGCGTGTGGGGGCTTATCTCCTTCCTTATTCCGGCCAGCTCACACAGCCTCTTGACAATGTAGAATATCATTACACGCGTGAGCCTGCGCCCCCGTCGGTTCAGAAACACGATGTTCTCCTCGCCCGGCTTTATATCCATGTCGGCGCGCTGCTCAAGATAGAGGCGTATATGGTGCATGGCGACATCCGATATGGGAACCATGCGCTCCTTGCTGCCCTTTCCGCGCACAACGATGTAACCCTCGTCGAGAAACAGATGCGATAGGTCGAGATTGACCAATTCGCTCACGCGCAATCCACAGCCGTAGAGAGTTTCCATAATGGCAAGGTTACGCTGCCCCTCGGGGGAGCCAAGGTCGATGCACGACTCCATTGCGTCGATCTCGTCGACGGTCAGCACCTCGGGCAGGTGACGCCCAAGCCGCGGACTCTCAAGCAGCAGAGCCGGATTTTCGTCAATGTATCCTTCAAGCTTAAGGTAGCGGAAAAACGACTTTATCCCCGATATAATACGTGCTTGCGATGCCGGAGCGATACCGAGGTCGTGCAGGTCGGCAATAAAAGCCTGCAGATCGTCAAGCGTCACGCCGCTCAACCGCTTTCCCTCCTCGGCAAGATATTTCACAAGCTTGTCTATGTCGTCACGGTAGGAGCTGCGGGTGTTTTCGCTCAATCCGCGTTCAAGCATAATGTAGGCGTCATAGGATGCAAGTACAGCCTCTATGTCATTTATCGAGCGGACAGCCATGTCACATCATTCTTAAAACCATAACGAGAAACTCTGTCGGGGCAGATGACTGTAGCCTACTATAACGGCTATGCGCCCGTTGGTGAATGTCATGCCGTGGGCAAGCGACGAGTCCAGTTCATTGAACAGTGTCGCCATCCGCTCGTCACGCGACAGATTTCGCATAGCCACCACACCCTCGCCGTCGAGCACCTCACCGGCATATCGCAGCACGCTTTCACGCGTCATGTCGCTGTCGACCGAGTTCACCACCATGAACCTGACACCGTCACCTTGGCTCACGGCCCTGTAGTGCGAAATGGCCTCATCGGCCGTCGCCGCCTCCCGGATGCGCTCCTTATAGTCGGCCGTCACCTTGTCGTATATGTCACGGTGCGGGTTGTCACCGGTGTATATGATGAGCCTCGACCGGCTGTCGACATCGAGCATGGCCGTTGTCGACACACCGTAGGATGTGCCTATCTGCAGCATGACACGCGGATTGAAGTAACACACGATGCGAAACAGCATCTTCGCATTCTTGAGCGATATTATGCGCGGATGTCGCGCGACATCCGCAGCAAGCGACAACGCAAGCTTGCGCCGCGACGAAATGTCGTCGTAGGCATAGTAAGGGCACCGCTCCCTGAGCACCTGAAGCACGAAGGAGAAAGCAAACGGCGAGTGGATTCCGAATCCCTTGCTGCGCTTGTAGCGGTTAAATGCCGTGTAGTATCGCTTAAGATTCATCGTCCTCCTTACGACGCGACAATCCAATTATACCGAGCAGGGCTGCCGCCACCACAGCTATATAGATTATGATTATTGACACGTAGGCGAGCGACGATGTCACATGAAGCGACTCGGGGTCAAACTCCATCTTGATTTCATGGGTTCCCGCCGGTATTCTCATGGCTCGCAACAGGTAGTCGACACGCGCTATGTCGGCGGGCTCACCGTCAATCCACGCTTTCCATCCCCACGGAAAATAGACCTCCGAGAACACTGCGACACCGCCCTTGCCCGACTGTGCATGATAGGTGAGGCGATTGGGAGCGTAGGTGGTTTCAAATATGGTATCGCCCGGTTGCTTTACGGGGACATTCGCACCCAGTATGTCACGGAACTTTGCGTCGGACACTGCCGTAACGGCGGGATTTATGGTGTCGAGAGCGGCCATCTCGGCATCGGCACCGTCGACATACATAACCTTGTCGACAAACCATGCGTTACCGAGAGCATCGGGATTGACATATACCTCATCGTCACTCATCACGAGGTAACGCGCATTGAGCATATTGAGGACATTCATGTCGGCCTCGCTCACATCACCGCCCTGGAACTTTATCAGGTGACGGTCGATCATGTCCTGATAGCGCGTAAGCTTGGCGGCATGATAACCGCCTATCATCTTATGGTGGTAGGAGGGCGCAGCCTCACCGAATTGCGGAATGTTCATCACGCGGTAGTTCATTGTCGTGTCGGCGAGAATCTGTCGGTCGGCCTGTGTGAGGGGGAACGGATCGCCCTGAGCAAGCTGACGGGGCAGGAAGCTGTCGCTATTGATGTAACGCTTGTCGACCATGTAGAGGTCGCCCACAATCACTACGGTGAGCACTATGCACAGCACCTTCGCACTGATTTTATCCTTGAAGAACAACAGCAGCAACGATGCGCCTATGCCGATGACGATAAACGAGCGTAACGCATCTGACGACACCATCGACATTCTCACCTTCTCTATCGCGGCAAAAAGCTGAGGGTACTGCATCGCCATGCCCGATGCCACATAGTAGTCATGCTCCTGTGCGCTCAGGTAGGAGCCGAATGTGCCCGGAGCGATTATGCCTATCGCACACACAAGCAGGCACAATCCGAACGATACAAGCAACGGTATCCTGTATTCGCGCCACTTGTCACGGTTGGCTATCATCTGCTGCAGAGCCAGCACGGCAAGCAGCGGTATGGTAAATTCGGCGATGACAAGAATACTTGCCACCGTGCGGAATTTGTTATACATCGGGAAGTGGTCGATCATCAGGTCGGTAAGCCACATCATATTGTGTCCCCACGACAAGGCGATTGATATGATCGTGACAATCACCAGCATCCATTTTATGGGGCCTTTCACGATTATGCATCCGAGCAGGAATAAGGCCATAAGCAGCGCACCCACATAGACTGGGCCGTTGGTCATGGGCTGGTCACCGAAATATTGCGGCATCTGCTGAAGCGCCGAGGCCATTTCGCCGGGAAGCTGTCCCGACCTTACCAGGTCCTGAGTGGCATCCACATCGTAAAGCGACAGCAGTTTGTTGCCTCCCTTTTCGGGCTTTATCGTGGCACCGCCCTTGACATTGGGTATGAGCAGAGTGAACGTTTCGCTCTTTCCATAGCTCCACGCCGTTATGTAGTCCTTGTTAAGTCCACCTCCGGCATTCACGGCCGAAGCGTTACCTTCGCCCGACAACTCGCTGTGGTTGCCGCGCATGGTTTCCTTCGAGTATTCATAGGTGTTGTATAGGCTCGGACTGTTTGCAGCAACAGCAAGCACAGCCGCGATTGCAAGAGCGCCCGTAGCCTTGACCCATTGCGAAATATTGTGACGGCGATACAGTATAACGGCATAGGCCACCACAAATCCCACGACAACAAACATGAAGTAATAGGACATCTGGATGTGGTTGCCGGCAATCTGGAGCATTGCAAACAACGCCGCCAACGCGCCGCCCGCGAGATAACGCCCCCTGTAACACAGCACTATACCCGCGATTGTGGGAGGTATATAGGAGAGCGTTATGAATTTCCATATATGACCCGCACCGATTATGATGAAGAAATAGGACGAGAATCCGTAAGCTATGGCACCGGGCAAGGCAAGATACCACTTAACCTTCATGGCCAGAAGCAGGATGAAAAATCCCATCATCATGGCGAATATAAGATTGGCCGGCGAAGGTAGCCATAGTGTGTAGAGGTCGCCAATCCATGACATCAGATCGTTGGACGGATACGATGGCGCAATCTGGAAGTTGGGCATACCCGAAAATATGGAGTTGGTCCATCGCGAAGCCTCACCGGTAGCCTCGGTATAGGCCTGCACCTCATGGCCTATTGCAGCACCCTGCTGCATGTCATGCTGACGCAGCTCGTTGCCTTGCATTGCATCGGGATAGAAATAAACCAACGAAAGCACTGCGAGTACGGCAACCGAAATGACGAAACCTATAAACGACTTGCTCTTGATGAATGCGCTTAATCCCTTTGACAGCGAAGTGTCAGGGCGCTTGGGGGTTGTGTTGTTGTCCGTTTGGGTCATAACCATTTAAATTATTATGACAAAGTTACAAAAAATTACGTGTTCTACTCCCCACCGCCCCACCAAAAACATCTTATCACGCAAATACGTATCCTTAACCAACATTGGCATCCGATCGACTACGACCTCTGAATGTTATGCGCTAAATGCGGATGGAAAGCATCGGTGTGTCGCAAAATATCCGGGATTTATCGCATTTTTGACTAAAAAAGGCCGGTATCGCCCCACTTTCCTGCATTTTTCATCCGATATAGAAATTTTATAGCTATATTTGGCAGATTTCAAAACCAATTCGTTGTCAATGATAATAACTCCCGAATCCTTCAATCTGTTTCTTATCGCCATGGCCGTCACAGCCGTAGTGGTGTTCATCGCGCTTCACTTTGTGGAGGCGGGTTACGGCATGATGTACAATCGCCGCTGGGGAGCGACTGTCGACAACCGCATAGGCTGGGTGGCAATGGAGGCTCCCGTATTCATCGCCATGCTACTGCTGTGGTGGTATTCGTCACGCCGGTTTGACACGGCACCGTTGGTAATGTTTCTCCTCTTTGAGCTTCATTACTTTCAGCGGTCATTCATTTTCCCGTTGCTGATAAACGGCAAGGGGCGTATGCCGCTTTCAATCATCGCCATGGGAATAACATTCAATGTGCTTAACGCATTGATGCAGGGCGGCTGGATATTCTACATCTCCCCGACCGACCGCTATCCCGACTCATGGCTTCTCACGCCTCAATTCATCACAGGCACGATAATATTCTTTGCCGGAATGGCTATAAACATCCACAGTGACTACATAATACGACATCTGCGCTCACCCGGCGACACGGCCCACTACATACCTCGCGGAGGAATGTTCCGTTACGTGTCATCGGCCAACTATTTCGGCGAAGTCGTGGAATGGACCGGATTTGCCATACTCACCTGGTCATGGGCCGGAGCCGTATTCGCATTGTGGACATTTGCCAACCTTGCACCTCGCGCGGGAAAAATCAACCGCCGTTATGCCTCGGAATTCGGCACCCGGTTCACCTCGCTGAAACTTAAACGCATCATCCCCTTCATATACTAATCCACCACCTGAACATGGAAACGAAAAAGGAATCAATACTATTCACTCCGGCCAATATAGGCCCCGTCACATTGCGCAACCGCACCATACGCTCGGCTGCATTCGAGGGCATGTGCCCCGGAAACAGTCCGTCGCAGCAACTCAAGGACTATCACCTTTCGGTGGCCGAAGGCGGAGTAGGCATGACCACCCTGGCCTACGCCTCGGTGACACGTAACGGACTTTCATTTCCGCGCCAACTGTGGATGCGTCCCGAAATAGTGCCTGCGTTGCGCGACATAACCGATGCAATCCATGCCACGGGAGCAAAAGCATCGATACAACTCGGCCATTGCGGAAACATGTCACACAAGTCGACAGCCGGAGAAACGCCCATATCAGCCTCGGGACGATTCAACATATACTCGCCCACCCCTGTGCGCAAGATGCGCGAGGACGAAATTATAGCCATGAGCCGGTCATTCGGCGACGCAGTGCGCCTGGCACGTGACAGCGGCATGGACTGCGTGGAAATTCACGCCGGACACGGTTATCTCATCAGCCAGTTTCTGTCGCCCTACACCAATCACCGACGCGATCGCTGGGGCGGTTCGCTCGACAACCGCATGAGATTTATGCGCATGTGCCTCGAAGAGGTCATGAAAGCCGCAGGAAGCGACATGGGCGTAGTGGTTAAGACCAATATGCGTGACGGATTCAAAGGCGGCATGGAGATTGACGACGCTCTCACCGTGGCTCGCGAAATTGAACGCGCCGGCGTTCATGCCATGGTGCTTAGCGGTGGATTTGTCAGCAAAGCCCCCATGTATGTGATGAGAGGCGAGATGCCAATAAAGGCACTCACACATTACATGGACTGCTGGTGGCTGAAGTATGGCGTAAGGGCTTTCGGAAAAATGATGATACCCACAGTGCCCTATCGCGAAACCTATTTCCTCGATGATGCAAAGCTGTTCCGAAAGGAGCTTAAACTTCCGCTCATATATGTAGGCGGTTGCTCGACACGCACAGGCATCGAGCGAGTGCTTGACGAAAGCTTTGAGTTTGTGCAAATGGCAAGGGCCCTCCTCACCATGCCCGACTTCGTAAATCGAATGCGTGACGAAGGCATTGAATCGTCGGGATGCGAGCACACCAACTACTGCATAGGACGAATGTACACGCTTGAGATGGCATGTCACAAGTGCGTGAAGGACCTTCCCCGCTCTCTGTGCCGTGAAATCGAGCAGATTAAAGCCCGCCAGAAGCAATGAACCGCGAAAAACGACTTATAGGGTGCTGGGCCATTGTCACCGGCGCATCGTCGGGCATAGGATTGGAATTTTCGCGACGACTCGCCTCCTTAGGGTGCAATGTCGTCATGATAAGCAATCAGGACACCCTTGAAAAGTGTGCCTCCGATTTAGGTGTACTCTATAATGTCAAGGCTCTCCCGTTATATCTCGACCTCACCGACAGCAATGCAGTAGCCTCAATCACGGAGTTCCTTGACAGGCGTGACATCACCCCTCGGCTGCTGATTAACAATGCCGGAATATTTGATTTCAAGGCGGTGAACGACCTCTCGGAAAGCCGCATCAACCTCTATGTCGACCTGCACGTGCGCTCGCTCACGCATCTCAGCCGCACCATAGCACAACGCATGAGCCGTAACGGAGTGAAAGGCTACATCCTCAACATGTCGTCGATGTCGTGCTGGATGCCGATGCCCGGTATAGCCCTGTATTCAGCCACAAAGGCATATATACGCGCATTCTCCCGGGCACTGCGCATCGAGGTTAAGGAGCTCGGCGTATCGGTAACGGTAGCCTGCCCCGGAGGCATCGCCACCAATCTCTTCGGACTGCCGCCCAAACTTCAGCGCCTCGGAGTGAAACTGCATGCGCTCGACACCCCGCAACGATTTGTAAAAAAGGCATTGCGACGCACCCTGCAGGGCCGTGCCCAATACATAAACGGAGGCCTCAACCGCATGGCTATCGTAGCAGTAGCCTCGCTACCCGAATGGGCGCGATTAATCATAAAAACACGTTTACTCGACCGCATCAACCAATGAACAACAATCCTGTACACATCGTAACGGGAGCCACGGGCGGCATAGGAAGCGCAATTGTCGACCGGCTTATAGAATCGGGAGTGTCGCACATTGTCCTCGCTTGTCGCAATCAAGACCGCGCCAAGGCGATGATTGACCGCCTGTCGCCTTGCAACGTGACGCTCACGGCAATGCAGCTCGACCTCGAGTCATTTGACTCGGTAATCAATTTCGTCATGTCGATAAGGGAGCGTGACATGGCCGTCGACACCATTTTCAACAATGCCGGAACAATGCCCGGAACAATGAAGCTCACCGCCGACGGATATGAATCGGCCACCCAGACCAACTTCCTATCCACGGCACTGCTGACACAAATGTTGCTGCCGCGAATAATCAACGGTGGCGCCATAGTGTTTACTACATCCATGACACGACACATTGCGAAACTCCGAACCGACTGGAAACAACATGCCATAACCCATCACAACCGATTCACAACCTACGGGCGCAGCAAACTCATGCTCACGCACTATGCGCTCGACCTCGCGCGTGAACTTGCACCACGCGGCATCCGCGTAAACTGCTCCGACCCGGGAATCGTCGATTCAGGCATAATAACGCTCGGCAACCGTGTAATCGACATGTTGAGCGACAAGTTTTTCCGTCCCTTGATATCGACTCCCGCCCAGGGAGCCGCACCGGCTCTTAATGCGGCCGGCACCCAATTGACAGGACAAATATTCACGCTCAATCACTGCACCCCGATACCCGAAAGATATCTCCGCAATCCGCTTCACTCAATTGCTTCGGAAGCCGTCAACGACGCTCTTGCCATATCGACTTCAGAGGCCATGCCGTAATGGATGGGCAGCCGAACACAAAAACACGGAAGCACACGCGATTGATGCTCCTATTAAGTCATGTGAAAACACAAAAATAAAAAGGGAAGTGCGGCTATCGACAGAATCAATCCACAATAGCTCACACTTCCTCCCAAAACCTTTTTAACCTTAAAAACTAATGGCCTTTAGAAACTCGGATAACCGGGATTCTGAGTATATTTACCTAATGAAAAATTATATTGTGCAACGGGAATGGGATAGTACTCCTCGCCATCATCAAACTTGGCATCCTGATAGTAGATGCGGTTGTCCTTCTCGGCATTGAAGTAAGCAGTCATCACCTGCTTGGCAACACCCCATCTCACGAGGTCGAAGTAACGCTCGCCCTCAAGAGCCTTTTCAAGACGCATCTCGGTGCGTAGAGCCTTGCGTGCATAGTCCTGATTCCATCCAGTAGCGGGGTAAAGTCCTATCTTATAGTTGGCGGCATCCTTCGACGGGTCGTTGAAGTCCTTGACATAGGCGCTGCTCTTGGCGCGCTGACGGATGCGGTTGATTATGTTGCGTGCCTGCTCAAGGTCCTCGCCTATCTCTATCAAGGCTTCAGCCTTATAAAGAAGCATGTCGGCGTAACGGATTATCTGCCAGTTGAGCTGCGAAGCTCCCCAAGGCCAACCCTGATACATGTCGGATGACTCGGGCGATACCCAGAAACGTTTTGCACAATTATGTCCGTAGACTCCGCGGTCACGCACCCATGACTGGCAGGGAGTGTTGCGATAGGTCTTGTAGGTGATTGTCGGACGACCGGTCACAAAGTCAAGACGGGGATCGACATTGGGCTCGGTGTTGCCGAGTGTCTGATGCTCATCGTCGATGAATGTCACGACACCGTAGTCGGGACGCGACTGGTAGTCAAACACGGGAAGCCCGGCATCATCGGTCTGATAAGCATTAATCAGGTCCTGTGAGGGGAGGAAGAATCCGTCACCGTGATAAGGACTGTTGCCGCCGGGTGAGTTAAGCAGGTTGCTCCAGTTGACGCGTCCGGCATCGCCTGAACCGTCATTCATCGAATACTGCACGGCAAACACCGATTCAACTCCATTTTCGTTTGCAACCAGGTCAAGACCCTGGAAATCGGGAAGCAGGTCGTAGCCCGACAAGCGGTCGACAAGTTCAACCACCTCCTTGAGAAGGCCCTTATTGATGTTGACTACGGCATGAGTCTGTGCATCCTGCTCATAAGCCTGATAGAGTTTTACCTTGGCGGCGTAGGCGAGCGCGATGTTGCGGTTGATGCGGCCCACCTCATCCTGGCGTTCAGGAAGGTCATTGGCTGCTTCAAGGAGCTCCTTGGCTATTCGGTCGAGGTGCTGTTCGCGTGTGAACTCGTCATTGCGTACATTGACATACTCGGTTTCAGGAAGGTTCTCATCCATGTAAGGAATCTTGTTGAAGAGGCGCACAAGTTCAAAGTAGAAGTGTGAACGCAGCACCTTCATCTCGGCTATGCGTGATTTCTTGACAGGCACATCATTTTCATCGGCTTTGTTGAGAACTCTTAGAGCCGCGTTACATCGTGATATCTGGCTGTAGAGGTTAAACCACTTTCCGTCAAGATTACCGTTGTTGCTCTGTACCTGGAATGTTTCCATAGCATGGATATCCCACAGGTCGCCTTCACCGCCACCGCCTTTATAGGCATTGTCGGCGCGAACTTCACCGAAGCTCCAGTTGGTGGTAGGTCTTACCCAGGGATCGCCCTGCTCATTGGTAAAACCCGATAGTGAGGCATAGGCTGAGTTTACCAGCAAATCTATGGCGTCGGTCGAATTCATCACACCGTCCGAAAGGCTGCCCTGAGGCTTGTTTTCAAGGAAGTCATCGCTACAGCCCACGAGCATTGCGGCACATCCGAGAGTAAGTAATATATTTTGTATTTTCATTTTATTAAAAATTTAATGGTGTTGTTGTTTTGTTATCAGAAACCGAATTGTATACCCACAGTGTATTGACGGGGCAATGCGTAGGGATAACCGAGTCCTTCGGGATCGGCTCCCGAGTAGTTGGTGATGGTGAACAGATTCTGTGCCTGAAGATATATTCGTGCATTTGACAGCTTAAGCTTGCTGCGCAACGAGGCGGGCAGCGAATAACCTACGGTAAGTGTCTTCATGCGCAGGAACGAACCGTTTTCGATGTGAAATTCCGAAACCTCATGCTCATTGTTGTTATTGTCGGTCGTAGGAGCCGGAGTGTCACAATTATAGTAGCCGGTCAAGAGATAGTTGTCGTAAGCCTTGGCGGCATCAAGCAGGCGGGTGCCGTGGTTACCGTTCCAGCACTGGAACAAATCGGTATAGTACTTCGAGTTGTTGAATGCGTCACGTATGATTGAAGTAAAGAACATGCTCAAATCAAAGCCTTTCCAGTTGGCGGCGAGATTAAGTCCGAACTGAGCCTTGGGAAGGTCACATCCGAGCCATGTGCGGTCATTGTAGTTTATCTTGCCGTCACCGTCGGCATCGACATATTTCACACGACCCACTGCCGGGTGTCCGAACTCTACCTGATAACGATTGCAATATTCATCAACCTCTTCCTGAGAGCGGAAAACACCGTCGGTCTTGAATCCCATCCATGAACCGAGCGACTGTCCCACAAGTGAGTGTCCGGCATAACCTCCGCCGTAGGAATAGTAGATGTCGTCGAGCAGGTCGGTCACTTCATTCTTCTGAAGCGTGAAATTGAATCCTACCTCGTAGCTGAAGTCACGATTCACATTAGTGCGCCAGGTGATTTGTCCCTCGAAGCCTCGATTGACCATCTCACCGCCGTTATACCAGCAGTAACCGCCTTCACCTATGGTCGCTATATATGGTTTCTCAACAAGCATGTCCTTGGTTTCCTTGTGGAAATAATCGATTGAAACGGTGAGTCGGTTGTTAAGGAATCCGGCATCGATACCGAAATTTGTCTGATAGGTCTTTTCCCATTTAAGATCGGGATTGGTGGTGCGGATACGGAAGGCTCCGGGTGACAGTGTAGTACCGTCGCCGTTCATGTTATAGGAACCACGGTCAAGGCTCATGAGATATTTGGCATAGAACGCTTCATTGTCGATGAGGTCGTTACCGTTGATACCCCATGATCCGCGAATCTTCAGGTCGGAAAGCCAGCTGCTTGTCGATTCCATGAAACTCTCCTGCGATATGCGCCATCCTGCCGAGAACGAGGGGAACCAGTCGTAGTTGTGATCCTTGGAGAGGCGTGACGATGCGTCACGGCGTATAGTGAACGATGCAAGGTACTTGTTGTCGTAGGTATAGTTCAACTTTCCGAATCCCGAGAACATCGAGTAGTTGGAAGCACCGGCGCCCACATTCTTGTTGGCCGTCACGTTGCCGAGGTATATGTAGTTGGGATCCTCTATCTCCAGTCCCGTACCGTAACCGAAGAAACTTTCGTTGTGATACTTCTTCGACTCCACACCGGCAAGAGCCATGATTGAGTTCTTGCCCAAGTCGATGTTGTACTGAGCGGTGTTGGTCCACACCCAGTCGACATTCTTTGCGGTTGACTGAGTAAGCTTGTTGACATCGTCACGAAGCCACTTGGGCTCAAAAGTCTTGTTGGTTTCGTTATAGTAGTTGACACCGAAGTTGGTCTTTACTATAAGGTTCTTTATAGGCTCAATCTGAAGATATGCGTTACCGAACACTCGCCAGTATTCATGATTGTTGGACTTGTTATTGTTAATAAGACGCATCATGTTGGGTGCATCACCCAATATATCGTTAATCTGGTCAACATACACGCCGTCGGCATCATAGACAGCCTTGGCGGGATGCTGCTTAACGGCATTCTCCTCGGCGCCGTCGGGCATATAGTGGGCCTTCCACCAGTTCACGGCTATATTACCTCCCGCCTTCAGGCGATTGCCAAGGAATCCGTAATCGGAGCTGAATCGGGTGTTGATGCGCTGAAAGTCGGAACCCTTCACGATGCCGTCATGATTGAGCCAGCTTAGCGAGAGTGACGACGAACCGTTTTCAGCACCCTTTGAAAGACCTACGCTGTAGGTTTGCATCAGGGCAGTGCGGTGAATCTCCTTCTCCCAGTCGGTCGATTGGGGAAGCACGTCGACACCGTTGAGATTCTTGTAGGTCTGCAATACGGGGGTGGCTCCGTTGCCGTATACGGCCGATGACGGGGTAGCTCCGTTATGTGCATATTTATAAGCCGACCAATATACTTCGCCCCACTGATAGGAGTCGAGCAAGTCAAGACCGCTGTTGTAGGTCTGCATTGTCAACGTAGCATCGAATGTCACGCGCGCCTCGCCCGACTTTGCCCGCTTGGTGGTTATGATGATAACACCGTTGGCAGCCTGGGCACCGTAGATTGAAGCCGAAGCGGCGTCCTTCAACACCTGTATCGACTCGACATCGTTGCTGCTGAGTATTGTTCCGGGATTTTCACGCGTCATCACGCCGTCGATTACATACAACGGTCCGTTGGCATCGCCTCGGAATGATGAAGCTCCACGTATTGATGTTCCTGTGCTGAGTCCGCCGGGCGTTCCGTCGGTAGTGATGGTCATACCTGCCACACGGCCTTGGAGCGACTGAATGACATTGCCGGTTGGCGTGTCGGCGACATCCTTCATCTTGACAACCGACACCGAACCGGTGAGGTCGGATTTCTTTTCCGAAGAGTAACCTACCACAACCACCTCATCAAGAGTTTCAGTATCCTCTTCAAGAATGATAGTCATTTCAGGTTGGGCTTTCACGGTTTTTGGTTTAAATCCGATATAAGAAACGGTAAGTTTGGAACCCTCGGGAACAGTCATGATGAAGTTACCGTCAATGTCGGTTGCAGCACCATTAGCACCCTTTACATCTGAAATCACGCTTGCACCTATAAGAGGTTCGGAATCGGTTGCCGAAACCACCGTTCCATGCACTGTGATGCTCTGTGCTTGTACTGCGATTGCTACTATGAGCAAAAATGTACTTAGAATTATTCTTTTCATGTTATATTTAGATTGGTTTGTTATTTCCGACACAAAGTTATGTCCAAGAGGCTGCAAAGGCATATAATCGATGTTGCACAAGCTATGAATTTTGATTCATTGCACGATTATTGATAGATAAAGCATCATTTTTCACATCGCTCATCCCTTTTTGCACAAAACACACCCTTCAACAGTAGTGAAAGGCGTGTTTTATGTTATGTGTCGGTTGTAAACTCTATTTTTTAAATGCTATGCGTTCTCTAAGTTCGGTCGGTGTTTCATCGAATGCTTCCCTGTAGCATCTCGTGAAATAGGCCGGGGAGGAGAATCCCACTTCGTAGGCAATCTCGCCTATGGTCTTTTCGGTCGTGGTGAGCATCTCACGTGCCTGTTTCAAGCGCAGGTTACGCAACAGCTCCACGGGCGAATAGTTGGTAAGTGCCTTTATCTTGCGATAGAACTGCGACCGTCCCAGCCCCATCATCGAAGCCAGACTGTCGACATTCAAGTCGGGATTTCCCATCTCCTTTTTCATTATGTCGAGAACCTTGGAATAGAACTCGCTGTCGACATCGTTTACCGGCACTGACGCATTGCGCTCCTTTGCCGTTACATCACCGCCGCCATTGGACGACCACAGATTCTTGATGCGCTTGCGGTTATCTATAAGGTTACGACATCGCGACTTCAGCACCGCGCTGTTGAACGGCTTCGACAGGTATCCGTCGGCACCGCTGTCGTAGCCTCGCGCCCTCTGTTCATCCATCGAGCATGCCGTGAGCATCAACACCGGAATGTGGGATGTCGACACCTCATCCTTTATGATACGACAACATTCGAGTCCGTCCATGACAGGCATCATGACATCGCATATTATCAAATCGGGCACATATTTTGCGGCTAACCTCACTCCTTCACGACCGTCGGGAGCCGTGACAATGTTATATTCATCCTTCAACAACTCGACTATCATGCGGCGTATGTCGGCATTGTCGTCAATAACAAGAAGCAACGGAAGCTCAGTGCCGGCGGTGGTTGTCCTGTCGACCTCTTCCAGCCTGTCAAGCTCGGCATTGACATCGGCTTTGGTTATGAGATTGTCGGTATCGGCCGGCATGCACTCCTCAACATGAACCACAGGTAATGTCACGGTAAATTTCGAGCCCACCCCAAGAATGCTTTCAACCGCTATTGAACCTCCGTGAAGCTCTACAAAGGCCTTGGCCAACGACAATCCTATGCCCGATCCGTTGGGATGTATCTTGTCGACCTGATAGAAGCGGTCGAATATATTGTTAATGTCATCGGCTCCTATACCGTGCCCTGTATCCTCGATTGAGAAGCGGAGGTTGTCGCCATCCAATACGCAACTGAATTTTATCGAACCGTTGTCGGGCGTGTACTTGAAAGCATTCGACATGAGGTTGAAGAACACTCTCTCGATCTTTTCGGCATCGACGGCCAACGTAAAGTCCTTGTCAAGCGTCACATCGACGGTAAGAGTTATGTCACGCTTGCGTGCTATGGAGTTGAACGACTCGGCCCACTCCTTGACAAGGGTGCCAAACTTCGATTCAACAAGATTAAGGTTGAGCTTACCGTTTTCATACTTACGGAAATCCAGAATCTGATTGATCAACCGCCTCAGAATCTTCACATTCTTATTGGCTATCTTCATCAACATGCTCTGTTGCGGAGTAAGGTTGTCGGCAACTGCAAGTTGCTCCACCGGCTCGGCAATAAGCGTGAGCGGGGTTCTCAAGTCGTGTGACACATTGGTAAAAAACACCAGTTTTGATTGTGTCGCGGCATTAAGCTGCTCATTAAGTTCGCGCTGAGTGTCACGCTGCTCCTCAAGTATCTTGTTTTGACTCATCAGCACATTCTGATGCTTTTTACGCTGCCAGAAAGCCCTAAGAACCAGAAACAACACTCCGAATAGGAGCAACAATATTATTATCATTGCATAGAACAGCGATGTCTGTGCCGAATGACGGTTCCAATAATCGTCGACCTGCGACTTCAGATACTTTATCTTGGATGTTTCTTCCTCAAGCGACTCATTCTGCAACAACAGGATGTCGGCATTTGACAAGTCGACAGCCGACGACAACGGCAGAATCTTTTCCCTTTCGTAGGGACGGCCGCTCAATATGTTCAATGCCGTGCGTATAAGCCTGTAGCCTTCGGTGGGATATAGAAACGTTGCATCGATCACCGAATCGGCAACAGCCTTTATGCCTATTTCGGGAGCTGCATCTATACCTATTATTCTTATATCCTTGCCATGCTTACGCGCAACATCCGATGCAGCTATGGCCATGCGGTCATTGTGAGCATAAATCAGGTCTACATCCTCATATATATTAAGAAGTGAATCAACCTTTATGGCTGCATCCTCATAATTCCAGTTACCGTAGGCCGAAGCGATGATGTCAATTCCCTTCAGCTCAGCCTCCTTGGCAAATCCTTCATGACGCCCCACCGCCGGAGTGGAACCGGCAAGACCGTGTATCTCAATTACATTTCCACCGTCGGGGAGCAGATGACGGGCATAATCGGCCGCCGACTTTCCTATCCCTACATTGTCTACACCCTGATAGGCGGTATAGCTGTCGCCGTTTATATTACGGTCAAATACAATGACGGGTATTCCCGCATCATACACCTCCTCGATGACCGGCGTTATGGCATCGGCCTCATTTGGAGCGGCGATGATGATATCGAAACCGTTATCGGCAAAATAGCGTATGTCGGCAATCTGCTTTTCATTGCTGTCATTGGCCGAGCGTATTTCAACCGTAGCCTCGGGATGAAACATAATCTCGCGTTGAATCTCCTCGTTCATCTTGGTGCGCCAGTCATCATTGCTGCACTGCGAAACACCTATGCGATATTTGGTTTCCTCCTTACATGATTGAAACACCGACAACATTATCACAATAAATATAATGTGACAAATTTTTCTATGCATATTATTTTACAGGTTTAACTATGGTATCTTTTTTCTATTCGCTGCAAAAATAAATATAATATTATGAAAAACAGTGCTTTTGATTATAAATATCGAGCAATGCAACATTTGTACAATATTATGGGTAATTTTTAATAACGCGTGACATTCTTATATATTAGTTTTGCATTGTGAAATCCAATCAAACAAAACAACCTCAAAAAAAGATAACATGAAAATAATCGCAAAAGCAGTCATGTCATTAGTTGCAATGTCACTCTCAGCTGCAACGATCACGGTCCTTGCATCGGAGCCGGGCATTAAAATCGAACATCTCGGAACCAACAACACGATTGTTCGCGTCGACAGCGACAGCAAATATCTGCTGCTTCCCGTGCAGGAGTCAATCGACGATGCTACAGTGAAGATAATAGTTGACGGAAAGCTTGAACGCACACTGGCCGTGCGCATGGCAAAATCCAAAGTGGACTATACCGTGCCTCTCGACCTTACCCCTTATAAAGGACACGACCTCATCCTTGATGTGGTCACCTCACAAAGCCGCTCATCGGTAAGAGAGGCAAAAGACGACGCCTGCTGGAACAACCTTGCATTTGCCGACACCATCGACACAACAAACCGTGAGAAATATCGCCCGATATATCATCACACACCCCTCTACGGATGGATGAACGACCCCAACGGAATGGTCTACAAGGACGGTGTGTGGCACTTGTGCTATCAGTGGAATCCTTACGGCTCGAAATGGCAGAATCTCTCATGGGGACAATCGACAAGCCGTGACCTCATTCACTGGGACCATCAGTTAAACCCCGTAGTGGAACCAGACGGACTCGGCATGATATTCAGCGGAAGCTCGGCAATAGACACAGCCAACAGCGCCGGATTCGGAAAAGACGCAATAGTGTCGATGTACACTTCGGCCGGCACAAGCCAGATACAAAGCCTGGCATGGAGCGATGACAATGGCACAACCTATCATAAATATCCCGGCAATCCCGTGATCACCCTTGAAAGCGAAGCCCGCGACCCCAATATGTTCTGGAACGACGAAACCAAACTGTGGACATTGGTACTCGCCCATGCGCTCGACCACGAAATGCTCATATTCACTTCACCCGACATGAAGGAGTGGACCCTGAAGAGTGCCTTCGGTAAAGGACTCGGCTCGCAGGACGGTGTGTGGGAGTGTCCCGACCTTTTTAAACTTCCCGTTGAAGGAAGCGACGAGAGCAAGTGGGTTCTCCTGTGCAACATCAATCCGGGCGGCCCCTTTGGTGGAAGCGCGACACAGTACTTCATAGGCGACTTTGACGGAACCACATTCACCCCCGACCGTGACGCATCGGGTAACGTGCCTACAAAGTGGATGGACTACGGTAAGGATCACTACGCAACCGTAAGCTTCAGCAACGCTCCCGACAACCGACGCACTGTCATAGGATGGATGAGCAACTGGCAATATGCGGCCGAAGTGCCCACTATGCAGTTCCGCAGCGCCAACACACTTCCCCGTGAGGTGGGACTGTTCAAAGGAAATGACGGACAGATCTACGCCTCGTCGGCACCCTCGCCCGAACTGCTGTCGCTTCGCGGAAAAGCCGTAACCGATTTCAAGAGCATCAAGGCCGGCGCCAAGGCTCGCAACTACAACCTGCCTTCGGTCAACGACGGAGCATGTGAAATAGTAATGGACATTGAACCGGGACGCACATCCGATGTAACCCTGACGCTATCCAACCACAAAGGCGAAAAAGTTGTGATGACCTACAATCCGGCCGAAGAAACAATGTCGTTTGACCGTCGCGAAAGCGGAGTCACCGATTTCAGTCAGGATTTCCCCGCCGTCACCGTATCACCCACATTCGGCAAGGACTCTCGATTGAGCCTGCGCATATTCATCGATCGCTCAAGCATCGAGGTTTTCGGAAACGACGGACGATTTGTAATGACCAATCTCGTATTCCCAACAACTCCCTACACTACTCTCTCACTGTCGGCCGCCAACGGCAAAGCCAAAATAAATAATCTAAAAATTTACACAATAAAATAACCCATGGACACGACCCAATCACTATCAACAGCTAAACGCAGCTCATTGATGCAGATAGCACCCGTAATGCTCTGCTTCTTTGCAATGGGCTTCGTAGACCTCGTGGGAACTGCATCAAACTACGTGCAAAAGGATCTCGGACTCACCGACTCGCAAGCCAATCTGTTTCCGTCGCTCGTATTCTTCTGGTTCCTCATATTCTCGGTGCCTACAGGCATGCTCATGAACCGTATAGGCCGAAAGAAGACTGTGCTCATCTCCCTTGCCGTAACAGCCTGCTCGCTCATATTGCCGCTTACAGGCGACGGTTACATGACAATGCTCGCCGCTTTTTCACTGCTCGGAATAGGCAATGCCATTATGCAGACATCGCTGAACCCGCTCGTAACCAACCTCATCAGCAGCGACAAACTGGCTTCAACCCTTACATTCGGACAATTTGTAAAGGCCATCGCCTCGTTTCTCGCTCCAATACTTGCCGCCTGGGGGGCAACAACCTATCTGCCTACATTCGGGCTGGGATGGCGTGCACTGTTTGCAATCTATGCAGTAATAAGCTTCCTGTCCATCTCGGTACTCGGTGCGACTCCCATTGAGGAGGAGCGCCCCGACAAGGCATCGGGCATAGGTGCCTGCCTTAAGCTTCTGGGCCGTCCCTTCATCCTGCTCTGCTTCCTCGGCATAATGTGTCACGTGGGAATCGATGTGGGCACCAACACCACCGCTCCCAAAATAATCATGGAGCGACTCGGACTTCCGCTCGAAGAAGCCGGATTTGCAACAAGCATCTACTTCATATTCCGTACTGCAGGTTGCTTCCTCGGAGCATTCATACTCCGCTCGGTTCCGGCAAAACGCTTCTTCGCGCTAAGCGTGATCATGATGATAGTAGCAATGGGAATACTGATGAGCTGCGACACGCTATATACCATATACGCAGGCATAGCCATGATAGGTTTCGGCAATTCCAACGTGTTCTCAATCATCTTCGCACAGGCTCTGAACTCATCGCCCGACGAGAAAAACGAAGTGTCGGGACTCATGATTATGGGACTATTCGGAGGCACGGTATTCCCCCTCGCAATGGGATATGCAGCCGACACTGCCGGACAGAACGGCGCCGTGGCCGTAATGGCCGCAGGTGTAATATATCTGCTCTATTACACCCTTAAAATCAAAAAATAATACATTTATAAAAACTTAAACAATAACAATCATGAATGACATAGTAGTGGGAATGGGAGAAGCCCTGTGGGATGTACTCCCCGAAGGTAAGAAAATAGGCGGCGCTCCCGCAAACTTCGCCTATCACGTATCGCAATTCGGCCTTGAAAGCTGTGCAATAAGCGCAGTGGGAAACGATGCTCTCGGCACCGAACTGCTCGAGAACTTCAACCGAAAAGGCGTGAACTACCTTATAGAAAATGTGCCTTATCCCACAGGAACGGTACAGGTTGAAATCGACCAGGCCGGCATTCCGCAATATGAGATAAAGGAGAATGTGGCTTGGGACAACATTCCCTATACGGCAAGGCTTGAAGCTCTCGCCGAACGCACACGCGCCGTATGCTTCGGTTCATTGGCCCAGCGAAACGTAGTGTCACGCAACACTATCAATCGATTTCTCGATGCAATGCCTCAGGACGACAACAGGCTAATCGTGTTTGATGTAAATCTGCGCCAGGGATTCTACAACAAGGAAATCCTGTGCAACTCAATGAAGCGCTGCAACATTCTAAAGATTAACGACGAGGAACTTGTGACAGTGAGCCGGATGTTTGGATATCCCGGCATCGACCTTCAGGACAAGTGCTGGATACTTCTTGGCAAATACAACCTGAAAATGCTTATTCTCACCTGCGGCATAAACGGAAGTTATGTTTTCACACCCGGAAATGTATCGTTCCAGCCAACTCCCAAGGTAGAAGTAGCCGACACTGTAGGAGCCGGTGACTCTTTCACAGCCGCTTTCATTGCCAACATCCTTAAGGGAAAATCGGTAATCGAAGCTCACAAGAAGGCAGTCGACACATCGGCCTATGTCTGCACTCAGCAGGGTGCCATGCCGGTGCTTCCCTCCTACATAACCGAATAAATCCATTGCAATTAACTCTACTCTTTTACGGGGTTGTGTCAACCATTACACAGCCCCTTGCCTGTTTAATTCATAAAAATTTAATAAACCGTTGAGGGAGGCTCTATGTTTAAAGATAGACGGGTTACGTTAAATTAGTTAAACAGTAATCGCGTGTATTTTGGATTTTTATGAAAGAATTATTGATTATAGTAGGTCTTATTCTGCTCAATGGATTATTTTCGATGTCGGAAACCGCTCTTATTTCAGCGCGTAAATCACGACTGTCACAGGAGAGCAAGCGTGGCAACCGTGCCGCACGCACGGCTCTCGAGATAGCCAACGACCCCGACTGTTTCCTGTCGACAATTCAGATAGGCATAACACTTATAGGCATCCTCACCGGTCTATACTCAGGCGCTACATTCGCAAATACATTTGCCGACATCCTCGTCAAGTGGGGAGTGGCTCCGGCTTACTCCGATGAAATAGCACAGGTGACGATAGTCATTGTTGTAACCTACCTATCAATCGTTGTGGGCGAACTCGTGCCTAAGCGCATCGCGCTTAATTCAGCCGACACTGTGGCAAAGATTGTGGCCCGACCAATGAAGCTGCTTTCAAAGATTACAATGCCTATAGTGTGGCTGCTTTCGGTGTCGACCAACCTTATAGTGAGGCTGCTTAACCTGCGAGGCGATGAAAACAAGACCACCGAGGGCGATGTGAAACAGATAATCGAAAACGGAGCCGCATCGGGCGAGGTCAAGGAGGTTGAAAAGGACATCATGACGCGTGCCCTCGTGCTTGGCGACCAGCGCGTGGCATCGATCATGACATGCCGCAAGGACATCGTAACGCTCGAAATCGACATGTCGACCGACGACATAAAGCGCAGCATAGCCTCAGAACTTCACGACACCTACCCCGTTCTCGACGAAAATCACGAGGAGATAAAGGGCACCGTGTCGCTGAAGGATCTCATACTCACCCTCGACAGCCATGACTTCGAGCTTAACAAGGTGTTGTCGCCCGGCACGTTCATTCCCGAAAGCATGAATGTATATGACGCTCTTGAGCGACTTAAAAACGAGCATGTCCACTGCCTGATTGTGTGCGACGAGTTTGGCACAATGCAAGGTGTGGTGACATTGAACGACATCCTCGACGGACTGGTGGGATGCTGTGACACTCCGGCATCGGGGCCCTATATATTGCCGATGGACGACGGCAAGAGCTATCTTGTCGACGCACGCTGCCCGGTTTATGACTTCCTCAACTATTTTGACCGAGGCGACCTCTACCAACCTGCCAATTATGCGTCGATAGGCGGACTTATCCTTGAAAACACACGCAAAATACCCGTTGAGGGCGAAAACATAAAGTGGAACGACTTCCTGTTTAAAGTCGTCGACATGGACAAGGCACATATCGACAAACTACTTGTGACAATAACGAAGGACGCACAATAACGCCCCGTCAAGAGAGGCATCATTGTGCGTCGACTCAAAAGAGTTTATCATTAAGAGCCGGTACGACAATAAATGTTAACGGCAGGGCGGTCAATTGTTGAGTGATTTTCTTTAGCTCTTGAGGGAGCGATGGGGTTCCATCGTGACCGAAAGAGATGAAGAAAAGCGCCAACGAGTGGCCGAGGCGAAGGTAACTTTCGTCCCATCAAATAAATATTAGGGGTATAATGTAATCGTCAGTCAGCAGTACCGGAGCATGAAAAGTATCGCGGCAAGATATGTCATTGCCCGAGCTGAAGACAGGTATCGCTCATAGTTCCGGCATAGTCGCCGATAGTTTTCGAGCCAATAATTTGTGCGTTCCACCACCCAACGGCCTGAAAGCGGGCGAAATTCAGCTGTACCGAAATTCGATTTCACACATTCGATAATGCAGTCCTCAAGCCTGGAATCAACGCCACAGTATCCTTTATCAGCCTTGACCATTCCATGGAAGCCTGACAAAAACTTACGGATGCGCTTCCGTCGGCAATGCTTAAACTTTATTTTCATGGAACCAATGATTTATGTTACTGAGGTATAACACAAATCAAACCTTTTTCCATTTTGGTTGAACCGAAATTACCATCGCCTCGCATATTGCGGGCGCTTTTCCGTCTGTTTGTCAGTCGTGTACATCCAGTACACTCCTTCCTCGCAGACCAAAAATCGCTCCGCACTATGCGACCCTGCCGTTAATATTTATTGTCGAACCGGCTCTAATATCACTGAGCGCGATTCAATTTCAGCGCAATTGTGAAACTTTCGGTGTCATTGATCCAAAGCGAACCGAGGTCGGCCAACTTGTTTATGCCCAATTCAGGCATTATCTCGGTCATCAGCAACTTAACAACCGGATCATTGGGATCGGCGGCTATCATCTCGGCAAGCTTCTCGTCGAGCTTGTCAAGTGCGGGAATAAACGCCTTGACCACCGAATCTATCATTTTTTCATCCAATACAAGGCTCATGCTGTTGTAATCGCTACGCACTATCTGCAACGGAATTCCATTCTTATTCCAATATTCAAAATTCTCCATCAGCACGCTCACATCCACTCCGAGTTGAGCAAGCTTTTCAAGCAGCTGCTTCTCCATTTCAGGTAACGCGCCGTTGTTCAGGTCGGGATCTTCGCCGTTGTCTATGGCTATCTGTGCCATAATGTTTGGCATATAAGGTATGACACACAGATAATTGCCGGGTGAATACCAGAAAGCAAGATTGCGAGGCGACTCTTTCCAGTCATTGTTTACATGGATGTAACGCCCTTGCTGCTTGTCGACACCGGCTTCCATGAATGTCACCAGGTCAAAGCCGCTGCTATATAGAGCCGTTACGTTTCCATCGGGGGAAAATGTTACCGATTTCAGCATCTGATACACAATGTTGCCGGCAAGAAGACTTGCCATAGCCGACAATCGGGCATCCATTTCAACGCCACCGCTCTTAGTAACCCAGCTAACCTGTACGGGAGCATTGGCCATTCCTTCGGGTGTCAACGGCAGATATTCGGCCAACACCCATGTTCCGGTAACATGGTTTTGAACATTGTCGGCCAACACCGCTTTAAAATTCATGTCAGCTTTTCCCTGTGTCGTGACATTTCCTTCAACCGACAGATTATAGATGACAAGCTTTTCGTCAGATTTCGATGACGGAAGCATACAAGGAGGAGTGTCAAGTGTAGTGGCTCCCGTGACATTAAACGAGCCGTCGGGCTGTTGAGCCATGTCAACAGCCATCGTTACTTCAGGATAGCCCGGAAGTACATTCACAACATTAATCACACCTTTGGATGAGTTATCGGCCTTAATCTGAACCGAACCGTAGGAACGATCGCCGTTGAACGTTATCATTGCATCGGCACCGGTTATAGGTCCCGAAGGCAGCTCCTCCCACGGAGCTTTATTGTCATCATCGCTACAGCCGAATGTCGCCAGCATGGCCATCGACATTATAAACAAGAGAGATTTTTTCATAATTTGATAATACATTATAAAGGGTTGTTACTTTTCTTTTAACAAATACTCCCGCCCTATTGATGGTTTAACTCATGTTAAATAGCACGTAACTTAAAAAAGAGTGACCGGTAAACGAGTTACCGGTCACTTTTCATCAGGGATTGTATGGAATGTCAGTAAGAGTATGCTACAATGTAATTAGCGATAGTCATGAAATTGCTGCTGAAGTTTTTGACGGGCAAAGAATATGCGGCTCTTCACTGTTCCGAGAGGCAGATTCATCTTCTCGGCAATTTCATTATACTTGTATCCTGCAACATGCATTGAGAAGGGAACACGGTATTCGTCGCTGAATGAGTTGATGGCCTTGGTTATCTCCATGGCGGCAAATGATCCTTCGGGAGTCTGGAAACCTGAATCTTGGGGCAAGTTGAGATGATATAAATCTTCTGTCTTATCAACAACTGTTGATGAACGCACTACTTTGCGGTAGTTGTTGATAAAAATGTTACGCATAATAGTAAATACCCAACCTTTGAAATTGACATTGTCAACATACTTGTCTTCATTGTCGAGAGCCTTCAATGTAGTGTCCTGAAGCAGATCGTAGGCATCGTCGTAGTTGGATGTTAACATGTAAGCAAAATTCAATAGATTACTCTGAAGGCTTAAAAGTTTGCCTTGAAATGTAGTAGAAGTTCCCATGATGAATTGTTTTTGTTAGTTTGATTGTTTTATGTTTTAGTTTGATGTTGCAAATATACAAATAATTTTAATAAACAAAACATTTTTGTCTATTTTTTTCAAATATTTTGCAAAATAATTTTAAATAAATATCTAATTTATTATTAATCAATTAATTAAATATAATAT
>ERZ778514.304-NODE-304-length-48510-cov-5.687875_pt1 | contig 48510 bp, 38 predicted proteins | sample MGYA00510344_ERZ778514 | MGnify/ENA primary metagenome ERZ778514 (study PRJEB29527, sample SAMN07138968) | mouse gut metagenome | material: feces | host: mouse | place: China:Nanjing | collected 2016-01-25 ...
GTACCGGGACGCAGGGATTCAAAATATATGGAAAGCATTCTGCTGGAAGAGTTGCTGCCGCTGGAAAGCTATGACTTAATTATCCTTCTGATTTCAGGAGGAAAGGATAGTATCGCCTGTTACTATAAGCTGCTAGAGCTTGGGGTGCCTAGACAGAGAATCGAATTCTGGCATCATGATATCGACGGGGGACATCCAGAGAGAAGAATGGACTGGCGATGTACTTCCAATTATATCCGTGCCTTTTCGGAGGCAGAGCAGATACCTCTACGGGTGTCCTGGCGCAAAAACGGCTTCTTTGGAGAATTATACCGGATCGGAGCATCCGAGCCGATTGAATGGCAGGAACCGGACACACAGGAGATTATGCAGTGTGCGCTTTCAAAGAAATATAAGGAATGCCTGGAACTTAAGAAACAGTCAGCAGAAGATATGGAAAAGCAACTGGAGCAGTTCGGGTACCGCATGAAATTTCCAATGAAAACCGGGGATTTAAGTAAGCGGTGGTGTTCGGCCTATTTAAAAATCATGGTGGCAGATACCGTGCTGCGGAACTTGGACAGCCTGGACCATCTGGAAAAATTGGGAGGAAGGCGCTTGAAATTTCCGGCAAAGGGCACAACCCATCAGGGACGCTGGTGCAGCGGCAGCCTGAAGGCTTCCGTGCAGGACAGTGTGACGGCAAGTTTAGAGAAAACGAAAAAGGATACCTGCCTGCTGATCGTATCCGGAGAGCGCAGAGGGGAATCGGCAGGACGGAGCAAATACAACGAGATGGAAATCCACAGGACGAATGCAGAAGCAAAGGCACATCGGATCGTACACCAGTGGCGGCCTGTCATTGATTACTCGGAAAAGGATGTCTGGGAGGTCTTAAAAAGGCATAAGGTCAACCCGCATCCCTGCTACCGCGCCGGATGGAACCGCTGCAGCTGTGCCATGTGCATCTTCTCCACGCCGACATTGTTTGCCGGCATCCGGGAACTGTACCCAGAAGACTATGGGATGCTGAAACAGGACGAAGAGATCCTGGGGTTTACGCTGGATAATAACTGTGACCTGGATACATTTGTGGGGAACGCAAAATCCTGTGTCTATCACGGTGACCGGGAGGCATTGTATAGCTTAATGACGGGAGAATTCTCTAAGGATTCTGTTTATGTGAAGGAGCAATGGATGTATCCGGCAGGGGCTTTCCACGGCGCGGAAGGCGGACCCTGTTAATAGAACAAGAGATGGAGAAAGGTAGGAAATATCATGAAATTTGCAGAGAAAATATTTGAGAGGGCAACGGTAAAAGGAGTGGCAGATTATCTGTTATACGGCACGATTCCGGATCGGGACGACCGCAGTTACAAAACACGCTTGGATGATGCAGAACTAGCTTACGAAAATGTTGTGAAACAATATGGTGAAGACGGAGTTTCGGTGCTGTTGTCTGCAGCAAATGAGCTGGTAAATGAAAATGCCAGCGTATATATGGAACTGGGATTGCAGGCAGGAATCTTGTTAATCACCGATCTGTTTCAAAACATCTGCCGGGAAAGGAAGCCGGCTGTAAACAGAACGGATTCCAAGGATCAAAAGGGACAGGAAGACCAGAATCCAGATGCCGTATCAGATATAGATTCGGATCCTGCGTTTGGAGGAACACTGGATACTGGTATAGAGGCGGAACTTCGGCATACAGTCCTGCAGCAATTTATCCGAAACCGGTTGGATACGGCTTTGGAAGATACATTGCGGAAAGACCGTAAATATCAGAAATCAAAGCAAAAGGCCAAAGCAAAGGCCGGTAAGCTGACGGAAGATATGTTCACGTATGAGCAATGGAATCTGATTGATGATGCCCTGGAAGAGAGCAATGCAAACGCTTCCGAATATGGGAGGGTCGCTTATCAGCAGGGTTTTTTTGATGCTTTAGGCTTTATCAAAGACATACGGTCAATGAAAGGAGGAGACAGATGGAGAGAAGAATTAGGAAAGTGACACAGGAGACGATTGATGCGTTTTATCCCAATCTGAATCTGGTAGCCTTTTACAGGAAGGTGGCAGAGGAATTTCAGATGCCGGTAGAGGAAGGATACGGGTTTGACTGCACGAAAATACGGATTGCGCCTAACATACAGGAACAATGGTGCGAGCTGTTTGAAAAGGAATATGGAGTGGAGCAGCGTTGGGAAATCAATATGCGCTTATGTATGTCCGGCCCGTGTGTGGAAAAGTATCTGCGGGAAAATGAAGTGGAAGTTGAGGAAAACTGGATCTGTAAGATAGAGCAGGATAGCGGCAAACAAATGTAAACAGCATGAGAAAGCACAAAATAATTATTTTTACAGAAATTAAGGGTATGTGGACTTCTTTTAATATAGGGAATGATATATACAATTAATGGTACCTTGATAAGTGTATAATGGAAACTGATTGAACACAATATATAGAATAAAATATTGACAAATATCTATATATTGTGTTAAAGTGTAATTGTAATTTTTTGCAGAGATGCATAACTGTGTAAAAATTTTGTTCTGGAGCAGGTTCAGAAGTAAAATTTCATGTCGGTCTTTGACCGAATGACGAAAAATAAGAAAGACACTAAAAAATCAGATGGTTTTTTGGTGTCTTTTTTTACGCAGCAATGCAGATTCAGCATGGTAATTCATTCACTAGAAATTGTAAAGGAGGAGGATATATGGCAAACGAAAATTTATTATCAAAGGTGTACAATGCTGAGGAGATTCAGCAATTACTGGGAATTGGAAGGAGTAAAACTTATGATTTTTTGGATGAGGTTAATAAAAAACAGGCTCCATTCAGAGTAATCAAGATCGGGCGGATTTATCGGGTTCCAAAAGAATCTTTTGACAGATGGATTGATGGAGAGGAAGCTTAAAAGGAGAAAGAATGGATAAAAGATCAAAAAAGTGTCCGCATGCCTTTTATGAAAGAGGTTCGTGGTATCACAGGACAAAAATTCTGCAGGAGGATTACAGTGTAAAGTATGGAAAGACAGGTGGCTTTAGCAGTGATGTTGAAGCAGAGGAAGCATATAGAAAGCACATGGCAGAGTTTGCAAATTCCGCACGAATGGCGTAGTCATTCCGCTTCCAGCGGCGTAATCATTCCACAGTAGCGGCGTGCTTATTCCGCTTCAAACGGCGCATTGCCTTAGTCATCTAATATCATCCTATGAAAGCCCCGTCAAGGGTGAATTAAAGCCATTTCATGGCCCCTTGACTGTTCTTCCATAAGATGATTAATAGCGGTCAAGAGGCAATGCACAAATCACGCTGTTTGTACTGAAACTCTTACGCCGCTAGAGCGGAACGGTTGCTCCGTTTTTCCGAAATTTGCAGAGTTTGAACAAGCTATGGAAGCACGATTTTTGGTGAAAGGGAAAGATATATCTTTAAGGGATTATTTGGTATATTGGTTTCAAAGCATTTTTTCAGACAGAGTAGAAAGTACTACGCAATATGTGTCCGCATATGTTCTATACACATTTATTTTTCCGTCAATTGAAGAGGACATTAAGCTTCGGGTAGTTAGTTCAGAATACTTAAATGAATTATTAAAGAGTGCATCTAAATATTGCGAGTCTGCTGGAAATAAAAGCAGGGAATTACTTTATATTGCTTTCAAAGATGCTGTGGTTTCCAGAATGATTTCATATAATCCGGTTCCTAATACCAAAAAGTATCCGAGAAGAAAACCGAAAATCCAGATACTGAATAAAGAGCAGATTATTCTTTTATTACATGCTGCTAAAGGACGAAACTGGTTTTTGGAGATTATACTTGCCTTATATCTTGGGTTACGTAAAGGAGAAATATTAGGATTAAAATTTAGTGATTTTGATTTGAAGGAGAAAACGGTACATATTCAACGACAATTAGCTGCTGATATAAAACTAGAGGAAAATGGAGCCGGTATAGAAGAATACAGTATAGTAGAGCGTGATCCTAAAACAGAAAAAAGTAACCGCATACTTCGGGTTCCTAATATTGTCTTAGTTGAACTAGAAAAAAGGCAGCAGCAGATTGCGGCAAATAAAAATCTGTTAGAGGATGCGTATCATGATATGGATTATGTGAGCTGTCAGAAAAATGGTTTGCCCCACGGATTAGGTTCTATGAACAAAGAACTGTATGTGCTGTGTGAAAGGAATTTGCTGCCGCGCATTACGGTTCATGGACTGAGACATATGTTTGCAACAATTCTTCTGGAGAGGGGTGTAAGCATAGCAAAGATATCGGGGATGCTTGGACACAGCTCTGTTCACACAACATTTGAGTTTTATCTTGATATTATGGATGCAGATGAAAAGATAATGGAATTTATGAATAAAGAATTTGTTCCGGATGAAGAGTAATCAGGAGGAGAGATGGATTTAAAAAAGGTTAATCTGCACCCTTATGTAGATTACAAAATATCTAATGTTATGTCTGTTAAAGAGAAATTTGGGTTTTGTGTTACGCTGTATTATTCAGATGGAGAAAAAAAGATATGTCAGCATGCGGGGTATGCAAAAAAGACAGAGGCTAGTAAGGCACGTAACAGTGTTATAGCACAGCTTCATACGAGAACTTATGTCGTGTATCCGAGCATCAAAGTACGAGAGCTGTTGGTGTATTGGCTGGAACAAATTATGAGGCCGGAGCCATCTTTTACTGCGAATAGTTATCATACATATAAAAATTGTATCGATAAGCATATCATACCGCAGATAGGAAATTTAAAGCTGATGACACTTAATCAAGGCCATCTGAGCAAGCTTTATAAGTCGCTGACAGAAAAATATACGTCTATACCTAAATTAGCGAAGACAATTTTAAATACATCAATGAGGTTTGCGTTAGATAAACATTTGATAATGAGTAATCCGTGCACAGACGTAGATTTACCTAAACAGACAAAGAAGGACAAGTATCACACCATTGTTGTAGAAGAAGCTAAAACCTATAATCTGGAACAGGCTAAACTTTTGCTGGAGGCATCAAAGGAGTCACGTATTCACATGCAGATTGTGTTTGCACTATTGATGGGGCTGCGTAAAGGTGAAATCAATGGACTGAAATATTCGGATGTGGATTTCGTACATCATAAATTGAAAATTCAACGTCAGCTTGGGGAGGATCTTCATGCAGACGAAAATGGAAAATGTATGAAATCAAAATCAAAGCAGGAGATTCGGCCGAAGACCCGTTCCAGCTACCGGGAATTGGATATACCGGATTATGTATATCATGAAATTCTGGAAGAGCGGAAACGGTATGAAAGAAATCGAAGCAGAAGGCAGAACGGGAAATGGGTTTTTCAGGATATGGGGTATATATGCTGCTCAAGCTATGGACGCCCGCGAAGTAAGGATTACCATTTTAAGCATTATAAAGAGCTTTTAGAAAAAACAGGACTGCCGCATATACGTTTTCATGATCTGCGTAAGACATATGCCACGCTTTTGATGAAAAATAACATTAATCAAAAAGCAGTGGCAACAGCATTAGGGCATGCGAAATCTATTATTACTGTAGATACTTATACGGATATGCAAGCGATTATAGAAGATTGCGTAGACAAACTGCAGGAATTTATTTCAGAAGTTCATCCATATGATTATACAGACAGAGCTTTGTTATGGGAGAGGTTCCAGGAGGTAATTGAGTTTCAGGGAGAAGGAGCAGAAGAAGTTGAGAGGATGGAGGAAAGAAAGGAAGAGAAAGCACAGACACCGATAGTATACGATTACTCGGATGTAGCAGAATTGACAGACATAAATGAATGGTTTGCAGGAGAGGGGTAGACAGGAACTATCCCTCTTTTTTTGTGTCTTAAAAGAGGGGAGAAGAAATTTCTTAAGGCAGGCTGAGAGTTTCTATTGCATTTAGAGAGAGTTTCTGCTACAATAAATCAGAACAAGTGTTCACGAAAAATTTAAGGATAGGACTTTCCCATGATAAAGAATTATGCTATTCTGTGGTACGTAGTACTCATATAGATTGCTTTGTATTGCGTAGTTAGAAAAATCAGTTTTAGTGACTTTATTCGTGTAATTGGCCTTTTCGCCCGCCGGGAAGTTTCCATTACACGAATTTTCAGGAGAAATTACACGAATTTACAGGCCAATAGGCATGATAGTAAGGAGGTATGTCTGTGGGAACAGAGCAAAAAAAGTTTAAATTAGTCTCGGAATACAAGCCTACCGGAGACCAGCCGGAGGCAATTGCCGCATTGGTAAAGGGATTCAGGGAAGGTAACCAATGCCAGACTTTACTAGGGGTTACGGGGTCCGGGAAGACTTTTACGATGGCGAATGTGATACAGGAATTGAATAAGCCGACCCTTATCATAGCGCATAATAAAACGCTGGCAGCGCAGCTGTATGGAGAATTCCGTGAATATTTCCCGGAGAATGCAGTGGAGTATTTTGTCTCCTATTATGATTATTATCAGCCCGAAGCCTATGTCCCATCTTCTGACACCTACATTGCCAAGGACTCTTCCATCAACGACGAGATAGACAAGCTCCGGCATTCAGCGACAGCAGCGCTTTCTGAACGTCGTGACGTCATCATTGTTGCCAGTGTGTCCTGCATCTATGGTCTTGGTTCTCCCATTGATTATCAGAAGATGGTGATATCCCTGCGTCCGGGTATGATAAAGGACCGGGATGAAATCTTGCATAAGCTGATCGAGATTCAATACGACCGCAACGAGATGGATTTTAAACGCGGAACCTTCCGGGTGAACGGAGATGTGCTGGAGGTGATCCCGGCGATGAGCGAAGGAGTTGCTTACCGAATTGAATTTTTCGGAGACGAAGTGGATAGAATTACAGAAGTGGATGTACTGACTGGGGAGATTAAGAGTGAGCTGAACCATATAGCCATCTTTCCGGCATCACATTATGTCGTATCCAAAGAAAGCATGGAGAGAGCAATACGGGAGATTGAGTCAGAGCTTGAGGAGCAGATTAAGTATTTTAAGGGAGAAGGAAAGCTTTTGGAGGCTCAGAGAATATCTGAGCGGACAAATTTTGATATAGAGATGATGAGGGAGACGGGATTCTGTTCAGGGATTGAGAATTATTCCAGACATTTGACGGGCCTTGAAGCTGGACAGCCGCCTCATACATTGATTGATTATTTCCCGGACGATTTTATTATGATGATTGATGAGTCTCATATGACAGTTCCGCAGGTAGGAGGGATGTATCACGGAGACCAGTCCAGAAAGACGACTTTGGTGAATTATGGTTTCAGACTGCCGTCTGCCAAGGATAACCGGCCGTTAAGTTTCGAAGAGTTTGAGAGTAAGATCAATCAGGCGCTTTTTGTATCTGCAACTCCGGGACCGTACGAGAGCGATCATGAGCTTCTGCGCGCGGAGCAGGTTATCCGTCCTACAGGCCTTCTTGATCCCAAAGTGGAGGTGCGTCCGGTTGAGGGACAGATTGACGATCTGGTTGGGGAAGTGAATAAAGAGATTAACGAAAAGAATAAGATTCTTATTACAACACTTACAAAGCATATGGCAGAGGATCTGACAGATTATATGAGAGAGCTGGGGATACGCGTTAAATATCTCCATTCAGATGTAGATACTCTTGAGAGAGCAGAGATCATACGGGATATGCGGTTGGATATGTTTGATGTGCTGGTTGGAATCAATCTTCTTCGGGAAGGGCTTGATATTCCAGAGATTACATTGATCGCCATTCTGGATGCAGATAAGGAAGGATTTCTGCGGTCGGAGACTTCGCTGATCCAGACTATCGGGCGAGCGGCGAGGAATGTGGACGGTCATGTAATTATGTATGCGGATACGATCACGGACTCTATGAGAAGGGCGATTGACGAGACAGACAGGAGACGCGCGATACAGGAAAAATATAATGAGGAGAACGGAATTACTCCGCAATCCATTCAGAAAAGTGTGCGGGATCTGATCAGTATTTCCAAGAAAGTGGCGGCAGAAGAGCTGCGTCTGGAAAAGGATCCGGAATCTATGAGTGCGAAAGAACTGGAAAAATTGATAAGCGACATTACAAAACAGATGAAAAAGGCTGCGGCGGAGCTTAACTTTGAAGCTGCGGCAGAGCTTCGAGATAAGCTTATAGAGTTGAAAAAGCTCTTGCATGAATAAAAGCGGGTAAAAGATACGGCAGCATGAAAGAAAAGGCGGATTTTAATTTGCCGCATAAGTGGGAGAGGGATAAAAGATGTCAAAGAAAAGAGATAACAGGCAATTTATTACGATTCGCGGGGCGAATGAGCATAATCTGAAGAATGTAGATCTAAAAATTCCGAGAAATGAGCTGGTGGTGTTAACCGGCTTAAGTGGTTCTGGAAAATCGTCCCTTGCGTTTGATACGATTTATGCAGAGGGGCAGAGGCGTTATATGGAGTCTCTGTCTTCTTACGCGAGGATGTTTCTTGGTCAGATGGAAAAACCGGATGTGGAAAGTATTGAAGGGCTGTCTCCGGCTATTTCCATTGATCAGAAATCGACAAACCGCAACCCGCGTTCTACGGTCGGGACCGTGACGGAGATTTATGATTATTTACGTCTGCTTTATGCGAGAATCGGTGTTCCTCATTGTCCGAAATGCGGGAAAGAGATAAAAAAACAGACAGTAGACCAGATGGCGGATCAGATTATGGAGCTTCCCGAGCGTACGAAGGTCCAGCTTCTTGCTCCGGTTGTCCGCGGAAGGAAGGGTACGCATGCCAAGCTTTTAGACAGGGCAAAAAAGAGCGGTTATGTCCGTGTGCGTATCGATGGGAATCTGTATGAGCTTTCGGAAGAGATTGATCTGGATAAGAATATCAAGCATAATATAGAGATCATCGTGGATCGTCTTGTAATTAAGGAAGGGATTGAAAAGCGTCTTGTTGATTCCATTGAAAATGTACTCCGGCTTGCAGAAGGGCTTCTGATTGTAGATGTTATTGGCGCAGAGTCGATTAATTTCAGCCAGAGCTTTTCCTGTCCGGACTGCGGGATCAGTGTGGATGAGATAGAGCCGAGAAGTTTTTCATTCAATAATCCTTTCGGTGCGTGTCCAGTATGTGCTGGATTGGGGTATAAGATGGAATTTGACGAGGACCTGATGATTCCGGATAAACGGCTGAGTATTGCAGAAGGAGCGATCATTGCGATAGGCTGGCAGTCCTGTACCGACAAAAAAAGTTTTACTTATGCGATTTTGGACGCACTTTGTAAGGAATATCATTTTTCACTGGATACGCCGTTTCAGGATTATCCGAAAAAAATCCATGATATTTTAATGCACGGGACGGATGGAAAAGAAGTAAAGGTACATTATAGAGGACAAAGAGGAGAAGGCATTTATGATGTGGCTTTTGAAGGGTTGATCAAGAATGTAGAACGCCGCTACAGAGAGACGTCGTCTGAGACTATGAAGGCGGAGTATGAGGAATTTATGCGGATCACACCCTGCCGTGAATGTAAAGGGCAGAGACTGAAGCCGGCGGCGCTTGCGGTGACTCTGGGAGAGAAGAATATCCATGAAGTGACCACTTTGTCTATTGGGAAATTGCAGCAGTTTTTAGAGGAGATGTCCTTGAGTCGGCAGCAGGAGCTGATCGGAGGACAGATATTAAAGGAAATACGGGCGAGAACACAATTTCTTTTGGATGTGGGGCTTGATTATCTGACGCTGGCGCGGGCAACAGGCTCTCTTTCCGGTGGAGAGGCGCAGAGAATCCGTCTTGCTACCCAGATTGGTTCCGGTCTGGTGGGAGTGGCCTATATTTTGGACGAGCCAAGTATCGGGCTTCATCAGCGTGATAATGATAAGCTTCTGAATACATTGAAGCATCTCAGGGATTTGGGGAATTCTGTGATTGTAGTTGAACACGATGAAGACACTATGCGGGAGGCGGATTATATTGTAGATGTGGGTCCGGGAGCCGGAGAGCACGGGGGAGAAATTGTTGCTACCGGAACGGCGCAGGATATCATTAAGAATAAGAATTCGATTACCGGTGCATACTTAAGTGGAAGGGAGAGTATTCCGGTGCCGGAAAAAAGGTCGGAGCCGACAGGCTGGATCAAGATTCTTGGAGCACAGGAGAATAATCTGAAGAATTTGGATGTAGAGATTCCGCTGGGAATTATGACTTGTATCACGGGAGTTTCGGGCTCGGGGAAAAGTTCTTTGATCAACGAGATACTCTACAAGCGACTTGCAAGGGATCTGAACCGTGCGCGGACAATACCTGGAAAGCATAAAGATATCGAGGGGATTGATCAGCTTGATAAGGTAATTGCAATTGATCAGTCGCCAATCGGCAGGACGCCTCGGTCTAATCCGGCTACTTATACCGGTGTGTTTGATCTGATCAGGGATTTATTTGCTGCGACAGCCGACGCTAAAGCGAGAGGCTATAAAAAAGGAAGATTCAGTTTTAACGTAAAGGGCGGGCGTTGCGAAGCTTGTGCCGGAGACGGGATTCTTAAGATAGAGATGCATTTTCTGCCGGATGTATACGTTCCCTGTGAAGTGTGTCATGGAAAGCGGTATAACCGGGAGACGCTGGAAGTGAAGTATAAAGGGAAGAGTATTTACGATGTTTTGGATATGACCGTGGAGGAGGCGTTGCATTTCTTTGAAAATGTTCCGAGTATCCGCCGGAAGATGGAAACGCTCTATGACGTAGGACTTTCATACATCCGACTCGGGCAGCCGTCTACGCAGCTTTCCGGCGGAGAGGCACAGAGGATTAAGTTGGCGACAGAGCTCAGTAAGCGTAGCACCGGGAAGACAATCTATATTTTGGATGAGCCGACGACAGGACTTCATTTTGCAGATGTTCATAAGTTGACAGAGATTCTGAGGAGGCTGTCAGCGGATGGAAATACGGTTATTGTAATTGAGCATAATCTTGATGTGATCAAGACGGCAGATTATATTATTGATATGGGGCCGGAAGGCGGAGAAGGAGGCGGAACGGTAATCGCCCGGGGAATGCCGGAAGAAATTGCAGAAAATCCTTTGTCTTATACCGGAAAATATATTGGCAGAATGCTTCACAAAGAATTAAGAAAATAGGGGTTTTCATTTTCTGGGGTACGGGATATAATAGCCGTTAGGCACAGAATATATGAAAGAAAGCGATTTGAAAGGGGATTTGGAATGTCAGTTGATATAGGAATTGATTTGGGGACAGCCAGTGTTCTTGTATATATTAAGGGCAAAGGCGTCATACTGAAGGAACCCTCTGTAGTGGCGTTCGACCGGGATACGAATACGATAAAAGCAATCGGAGAAGAGGCGAGACTCATGCTTGGGCGCACGCCGGGTAATGTAATTGCAATACGTCCCCTGAGGAAAGGCGTCATATCTGATTATACTGTGACGGAAAAGATGATAAAATATTTTGTGCAGAAGGCGATGGGACGGCGGACATTTCGGAAACCCTGTATCAGTATCTGTGTGCCCAGCGGTGTAACGGAGGTAGAGAAGAAAGCGGTTGAGGAGGCAACATTTGCGGCGGGGGCAAGGGATGTTAACCTTATCGAAGAGCCGGTAGCGGCGGCAATCGGCGCTGGTATTGATATTTCAAAACCATGCGGCAATATGATAGTAGACATCGGCGGAGGGACCACGGATGTTGCCGTGATTTCTCTCGGAGGTACGGTGGTTAATACGTCTCTTAAGATCGCAGGAGATGATTTTGACGAGGCGATCGTCCGTTTTATGCGGAAGAAGCATAATCTTCTGATCGGGGACAGGACTGCGGAGGATATTAAGATTCAGATCGGAACCACCTATCAATTGATGGAGGATGATGCGATGGAAGTCAGAGGAAGGAATCTTTTGACCGGACTTCCGAAGACGGTGATGGTAACGTCGGCGGAGACTGAAGAAGCGCTCAGAGAGACGTCGGGGCAGATCGTGGAGGCGGTTATCAGTGTTCTTGAGCGGACGCCGCCGGAACTTTCAGCAGATATTTTAGACCGGGGGATCATGCTGACCGGAGGCGGCGCGCTCCTTAGAGGTTTAGAAGAAATGATTGAGGAGCGTACGGGTATTAATACGATGACGGCGGATGATCCAACTCAGGTGGTTGCGATTGGTACGGGACAGTTTGTAGAACTTACAAGTATGTACAAGGAGTAAGGCGATAGGTACATGGAGACGATTAAGGGATATGTGGAGCATATTGTATACCGTAATGAAGAAAACGGATATACGGTATTTAATCTGAATAATGACGACGGAGACCTTACTTGCGTAGGAAAGCTTCATTATATAGAAGAAGGCGGACTTTTGGAGCTGACAGGCGAATATGCGACTCATAAGTTGTATGGGACGCAGCTTCAGATAGAGACGGCGAAGATATGTGAGCCGGAGGATTTGATGTCTATGGAAAGGTATCTTGGTTCCGGTGCAGTCAAGGGAGTGGGAGCTTCCCTTGCGGGTAAGATTGTGAAGAAGTTTAAAGAAGATACTTTTCGGATTATTGAGGAGGAGCCGGAGCGGCTTGCTGAGATCAAAGGCATCAGTGAGCGGAAGGCAAGAGAGATTTCTCTTCAGGTGGAAGAGAAGAAGGATATGAGGCAGGCCATGCTTTATCTGCAGAAATACGGGATTTCCATTGCGCTTGCGGTACGAATATTTCAGCATTACGGGCAGAGTATCTACCGTGTCATTGAAGAGAATCCATACCAGCTTGCAGATCATGTGTCAGGAATCGGGTTTAAGACCGCTGATGAGATTGCGGCGAAGGTTGGGATTCATATGGATTCGGACTATCGCATACGCAGCGGTATTTTCTATACGTTGCTGCAGAGTGTGGGAGAAGGACATGTGTATCTCAGAAAAGATATTTTATTGTATCGGGCTGGATTGCTTCTTGGAATTGAGATTGGAGATATAGAGAATTATCTGCAGGATCTTGCTATAGAAAAGAAAATTGTGGTGAAGCGAGAGGGGGAGAGCAGAGAAGGAGGAAAATCCTTGAGAGAAGAGGAAAGGCCGGCAGTAAGGATTTATGCTTCTCACTACTATTATATGGAGCTGAATACAGCGAAGATACTTCATGATCTGGATGTAAGATATGATATTTCTGAGGCAGTGCTGCTTCATCGTCTTCATGCGATTGAGGAAGAGACAGGCCTTAAGCTGGATGAGAAACAGAAAAAGGCAGTCGTGGAGGCGGCGGGGAACGGCGTTACGATAGTGACTGGCGGTCCGGGGACCGGAAAGACGACAACGATCAATGCTATGATTCATTTTTTTGAAGGAGAGGGAATGGATCTGTTTCTGGCAGCACCTACCGGAAGAGCCGCAAAACGTATGACAGAAACGACCGGATATGAAGCGCAGACGATACATAGGCTTTTGGAGGTAAACGGCAATCCGGATGAGGAAGGCGGCGCAGGTTTTCAGCGAAATGCTGAGAATCCGTTGGAGGCAGATGTTATTATTATTGATGAGATGTCAATGGTTGACCTGCCGCTGATGCATGCGCTGCTTAGCGCAGTGGTTCCGGGAACACGGATTGTTTTGGTAGGAGATGTGAACCAGCTCGCAAGTGTGGGACCAGGAAGTGTATTGAAAGATATGATTGCTTCCGAGTGTTTTTCGGTTGTGAAGCTGACGAAGATCTTCAGGCAGGCGGGAGAAAGCGACATTGTTGTGAATGCCCATAAGATCAATCGGGGTGAGAATGTATTGCTGGATAATAAGAGCAGAGATTTTTTCTTTTTAAAAAGACAGGATCCGGATGTAATCATTCGTGTGCTGCTCGCATTGATTCAGGAGAAGCTCCCGAAATATGTAGAGGCTAAACCTTATGATATTCAGGTGCTGACGCCTATGAAAAAAGGACTTTTAGGAGTAGAGCGTCTCAATAGAATCCTTCAGGAATATCTGAATCCTCCAGATAAGAGTAAAAAGGAAAAAGAGAGCGGCGAACGCATCTTCCGGGAGGGTGATAAGGTTATGCAGATAAAAAATAACTATCAGCTTGAATGGGAGATTCAGACACGTTACGGGATGACAGTGGATAAGGGGGTGGGAATCTTCAACGGAGATGTGGGGATCATCAGGAATATCAACACATATGAAGAGACAGTGACAGTGGAGTATGATGAGAAAAGAAAGGTAAAATATCCTTATAATCTTTTGGAAGAGCTGGAGCTTGCCTATGCCATAACAATACATAAGGCTCAGGGAAGCGAGTATCCGGCGGTTGTGATTCCGTTGCTTCAGGGACCGAGACAGCTCTACAACCGGAATCTTCTGTATACAGCCGTAACAAGAGCGAAAAGATGTGTTACGTTAGTGGGGAGTGATGCTGTATTTCAGGATATGATCAGGAATGCAGATGAGCAGACAAGGAATACAAGTCTTGCAGAACGAATCAGTGAAATTTATTGATAGGATTGTCTATTTTAAAATTATTTTGGCCGGAGATTTGCCCGTTTTGCGGACGTGTGTTCCGGCAAGGAGTATGCTTCCGTTGCCGGAAAAGACTTAAGGCTTTGGAGATCAGGGAGCCCAAATGTATGAAATGTGGGAAACCGCTCCGGCATGAAGAACAGGAATATTGTTATGATTGTGTACGAACGCAGCGCTATTTTGATAAGGGAACGGCGCTTTGGCTTCACAAAGAACCGGTAAACTGGTCAATTTATCAGTATAAATTCCATAATCAGCGCAGATTCGGGCAGTATTATGCAGAAGAATTGGCCCAAAGATACGGAGCAGTACTAAAGAGATGGAATCCGGATCTTATCGTGCCAATTCCTCTTTATCCGGCAAAGCTGAGGAAAAGAGGTTATAATCAGGCGACAATTGCTGCAAAAATATTGGGAGAGATACTGGGACTTCCTGTTAGTGTAAAGCTTCTCAAGAGAATACGCAGGACGAGTCCCCTTAAGAATCTGGACCCTGCGCAGCGGGAAAAGAATCTCAGGAATGCATTTGTTGTGGCAGACGGGGCACCGTTAGACGGAAAGGTAATTTTACTGATTGATGATATATATACTACAGGAAACACAATGAATGAGGCGGCAAAGACATTAAAAAGGGCAGGAGCAGAAAAAGTCTTTTATTTGACGATAAGTATTGGACAAGGATACTGATATTTGTTATACTGAAAAATAATAGTTAAATATCGAGAAGTATAAATTAGAGGTGGACAATGTTAGACGAACGTAAGGTTAAATTAATGACGAAGCTTGCGCTGTATGAGCATACGCAAGGTAAGGAAGATTTTAAAATCAGTGAATATTACAGGAAGGATTATGCGGGCATGCATATTTTCAGCTCTGTTATATGGGTAACGATCGGCTATGTATGTGTAGCGGCATTGATTGTGCTTGCGGGTTTTGACGCGCTGATGGAGGGGATGTCTAACAGTTTGATGCTGATGCTTCTTATGATTTTTGTGGTAGGATATTTTGGCGTAGTCGTAATTTACGCTGTTATTTCCAGTCATATATATAATCAGAAGCATAAGGAAGCGAGAATGAGAGTGAAAAAATACAATCATGATTTGACGAGACTTCTTAAGTGGTATGAAAGGGAGAAAAAGTAAATGGATGGAGTATTTGTAATAAAAGGGAAAATTCAGGAAATATATGCGCAGCATTCGATTGTGTTTGACAAGGGAGCGCAGTTTATTGTGGCTTTGCTGGCATTTTATCAGATTAATAATAATGTTGGTTTTATGAAAGTGGCAGCTTCGCCGGTAGTGACGCTTGCCTTGTCTGTAATCTGTACTTTTTTCCCAGTTATTATAACGGTGATAGCGGCGACCGCCCTTATACTGGTTCATATGTATGCGGTATCGATAGGGATTTTTGTGGTTACAGCAGTCGTGTTCCTGATCATGTATATTTTTTATTTTCGGCTGACACCCAAGATGGCGCTTATTGTATTGCTTATGCCGGTTGCATTTGTTTTTCAGATTCCGTTTGCCGTGCCTTTGTCCTATGCGCTGGTTTCAACACCGGTCAGCATGGCGGCGGTTGTGTGCGGAACGATTGTTCATTTTATGATGGAATATGTGAAAAAAGCGGCGCCGGGTATTACCGGCAAAGGTTTTTCAGGGATTATGGCTCAGAGTTCGGAATATCTGAAAAAAGTATTCCAGAATAAGGAAATGTGGATTATTATTGCTGCGTTTCTGATAGCGTTTCTGGTTGCTTATACGATTCGGAGACAGTCTGTCAATCATGCGTGGAAACTTGCGGTTGCAGCAGGAGCGATCATGAATGTAGTTGTAAATATAATTGGAGATATTGTATTGGGGGTTCACACTTCCTATACATCTTTAGCGGCAGGAAGTATTGTTGCAGTTATTGCAGGACTTGTGCTGGAATTAATGTTCTTTGCAGTCGATTATACAAAGAGTGAGAATCTGCAGTATGAAGATGATGAATACTATTATTATGTAAAAGCGGTTCCAAAACTTTCCGTTGCTAAGCCGGAAAAGATGGTGAAGAGAATTAACGGACGGCACGAGACCGAGATTATGGATACAGAAGCCGTAAGAAACAGAAGATATGACAGAGACGGGCGCGGGGAACGGGACGGCGCAAGATCTTCAGGAAGAAAAGTTTCAGAAAATTCCAAAGGTTCTTCAAGAATGCGTTAAGCCGAGTTACATAAACGTTAAAAAGGGGGTGAGAGAATGGAACAAAGGATTTCGCAGATATTGGAAAAGTATGTGTCAGGTGTCTATTTTCCGGAGATTCATCCGACAGATGTTGTGGAAGTTTTGATTCTTACATTCCTGATCTATCAGGTGATTATATGGATTAAGAATACGAAAGCATGGATGCTTCTTAAGGGGATACTGGTACTTGCCGGTTTCATTCTTCTTGCTATGATCTTTCAGATGAATACGATACTTTATGTTGCGAAGAATGCAGTTGCGGTTATGGCGACTGCGGCGGTGGTCGTATTTCAGCCGGAACTTAGAAGGGCGCTTGAAAAATTGGGAGAAAAACAGTTTTTTTCTTCCGTTGTTCCTTTTGAAGCTTACAAAGAACGTGAGAAATTCAGTGAAGAGACGATGGAAGGGATTATTAAGGCCTGCTTCAGCATGGGACGTGTGAAAACAGGAGCCCTGATTGTAGTAGAGCGTGCAATCCATTTGTCGGAATATGAAAGTACCGGAATTTATATGGATTGTCTCGTGTCCATGCAAGTCCTGATTAATATATTTGAACACAATACTCCGCTGCATGACGGCGCTATCATTATCCGGGGGGACAGGATCGTCTCGGCGACTTGCTATCTTCCGCTGTCTGATAATATGGGATTAAGCAAGGAACTGGGAACTAGACACAGAGCAGCTGTGGGTATGAGCGAGGTGAGTGATGCGCTCATTATTGTCGTGTCGGAAGAGACAGGGGCAGTTTCAACGGCCAGCGGCGGCTATTTGGACCGCGATATTACACGGGATGAACTTAGGAGTCATCTTCAGGGGATTCGGAGCCGGAAGCCGGAAACAAAGAAACTGGCAGCATTTTGGAAAGGAAGGCTTAAAAATGGAAAAAAGGCTGATGAATAATGTTGGTCTTAAGATATTAGCCTTTTTTGTGGCATTTATGCTGTGGATTATGGTGGTTAATATCGACGACCCAGTAACCCATAAAACATTCTCTGAGATTCCGGTTTCAGTGATCAATGAAGAGGTTCTGGCGAACGCCCAGCAGCCGCAGACTTATCAGATTGTGGACAATACGCAGGTGGTGGATGTTACGGTTACTGCGAAGAGAAAGACGCTTAATAAGATCAAGGCGAAGGATATCATAGCAATTGCGGATATTAAGGAGCTGACTTTGGATACTCAGATACCGATTGACATTACAATTAATGGGTTTGAGGAGCGTTATGACAGCGCGCAGGCTAATCCGCGCAATCTCCAGATCAAACTGGAGGATGAGGAGACAAAGCGTTTTCCAATCGTTCCGACGACGACAGGGACGGTCAGGGATGGATTTGTACTCGGCGATATACAGGCAATGCCTGAAAAAGTGTCTATCCGTGGGCCGAAGTCTGTAATTGCAGAGATTAGCAGGGTGGAGGCTTCTGTAAGTGTCTCGGGCCTTTCTAAAAATGCAATTTTAGATTCAGAGCTTGTGCTGTACGATTCTAACAATAATATTATTGATCAGAATCTTCTTTCAAACAATCTCGGAACAGAGGGTGTAGGAGTCAGCGTGCAGATTTTGAATACCAAAAACATTCCTTTAGAGTTTGATACTTCTCTGATCAAAACAGCGAGAGGATATGAATTTAACGGAATTACTTATGAGCCGCAGACAATACAGATTTCGGGAGAGCGTGACGAGATCAGCAACATTTCTTCTCTGCGTGTGCCTGATGAAGCGCTGGACATATCAAATATAAAGGAGAAGACGGAAAAGGTTATTGATGTGTCAGAGTATCTGCCGGATAATATACGGCTGGCAGATGAGAATGCAGGCTCAGTAGTTGTGACCATTTCGGTGGAAAAGGATGGAACAAAATCATATGATATTACGGTGGGTTCCATTATCATCAATAATCTGTCAGAAGAGCTTACGATGAGTTATGCTACAGCAGATATGCTTGAACTGCAGGTACGGGGACCGAAAGAGGTGCTTGAAAATCTGTCGCTTGAACAGGCGATCAGTATTGACCTTAAAAATTATACGACAGACGGCACGTTTGATGTGCCCGTATCGGTAAAGCTTCCGGATGGATGTTTTCTGGAAAAAAATGTAAAAGTAAGAGTTGTTTTAAGTATGAAAGAATAAGACGGAGAGAAGAAAATATGGTCAGAAAAAAAGTTACAATTTACAATCCGACGGGACTGCATCTGCGGCCAGCGGGAATATTCTGCAATACGGCGAATCAGTTTGTGTGTAAAGTATCATTTGAATATGACGATATGATAGCAAATGCGAAAAGTGTTCTAAGCGTTTTGGGTGCATGTATTAAAAAAGGGGATCGGATCACACTCATATGTGAAGGCGAAGATGAGGAAGAAGCTTTGAAAACCATGGTTGAGGCGGTTGAAAGCGGACTTGGTGAATAAAGAAGAAAGCAATAAGATGGCTTGTGTGTAAACATGGGCCATTCTTTGCTATAAAGTAGTATGCAGAAAAAAGGCCAGCGGCAGGTTTTTTGTATTCTGACAATTGGAAGACGGGAGAAGACAATGGAGTATCGTGACCAGTTAAAGTATATTAAATCACATCAAGAGGAAAGAAGGCCGAAAAAAGACCGCAGAAGAAAAAAGAAAAAAAGACAGAACCCTGACTATATGCGCAGACAAAGCCGGGGAAGATCGAGGGTTTCGGACCGCCTTTTATGGATGATACAGGCGGCGGCAAGTTTGTTTTTCCTTGTATCCATGGCGGTTTTGGGTATTTTGCCGAAAGTATATATGATCGGTGCGGGTATCTTGCTTCTGCTTTTGCTTTTGTTTGTAAAAAGTCTTCAAAAGCGAGCGGCGAGGAGCAGAAAGAAACGTAGTTCGGGAAAGGGATTCTCTCTTGCCGTTAGCTTCTTGCTGATCGTAATCGGATTTTATGGATTGAGGGTAAATCATGCATTAGACCAGATCGCGATCGGCGACGAGAGCGGCGGCTATGAAAAACAGCATATGTTTCCGGTTACAAGCAGACCATTTAACGTCTATATCAGCGGTATTGACGTTTATGGAGATATCAATCAGGAAAGCCGCAGCGATGTTAACTTAATTGCAACGATCAATCCAAATACTCATAAGATTTTGCTGACTACAACGCCTAGGGATTATTATGTAAAGATTCCGGGAGTCTCCGGAGAGGAGAGGGACAAGCTTACGCACGCGGGAAATTATGGGGTGGATACATCTATGGCTACGCTTGAGCAGCTCTATGACACGGAGATACCATTTTATCTGCGTGTGAATTTTACGTCGGTGGAAGAGATTGTAGATGTCATGGGAGGAATTGATGTAGAATCCGAATTTGCATTTAAGACTAGCAAGGCGGCCGGAGAGGTGGTAGAAGTCAAAAAAGGGACAAACCATTTTAACGGGAAACAGGCATTGGCTTTTGTCAGAGAGAGAAAGGCGCTGGCTGCAGGTGACAATCAAAGAGGTAAAAACCAGCAGGCGCTCCTTTCGGCTCTGATTAAGAAGGCAAGTTCTCCGATGATTTTATTCCATGCGAATAAGATGATCGGAAGTGTGGCAGGCAACGCGGATACAAATTTGTCGGAAGCTCAGATTAAGTCTCTGGTACAGATGCAGATTGAAAAGATGAAAGGATGGGAGATTGAATCTGTTGCGGCCGAGGGAGATGACAGCGGAAAAAGATATTGTTATTCTTATAAAGGGGGGCCTCTGTACGTGTCGGTTCCCGATGAGAGTTCTGTAGAGGAGATACAGAAAAAGATGAAAGAAACACTTAGAAAATAGCTTTGAAAGAAGCGGGAAAATGAGTGTTGGAAAAATAATCTGGTAGACAAAAAAACACAATTAAAGTACAATAATGTTGGACGTTTGGTGTGACATAGCGGAGGATTGAGAATATGAAAAACACAACATTAGTGATTATGGCGGCGGGAATCGGAAGCAGATTTGGCGGCGGGATCAAGCAGTTAGAACCGGTAGGGCCGAATGGGGAAATTATCATGGATTATTCGATTCACGATGCGCTTGAAGCCGGATTTAATAGAGTAGTATTCGTCATACGCAAAAATCTGGAAAGGGATTTTAAAGAGATTATTGGAAACCGAATTGAAAAAATCGTTGATGTCGCTTATGCGTATCAGGAGATTGACGATATCCCGGAGGAGTTTAAAGAAAGATGGCAGAACAGAACAAAACCGTGGGGAACAGGACAAGCGATCCTTTGCTGTAAAGATGTTGTAAAAGAACCCTTTCTTGTGATCAACGCAGATGATTATTATGGAAAAGAGGCATATAAGGCTATTTATGAATATCTTGCGAAAGAGCAGGAGACAAAGACAAAAGAAGGCGGTTTGGCGGAACTTTCTATCTGTATGGCAGGATTTGTGCTGAAGAATACACTGAGCAGCAACGGAACGGTAACGAGAGGAATCTGCAGTGTGGACGATAACAGTATGCTTACGGATATAGAGGAAACGTATGATATTGTGGAAAGCGCCGGATGCGCGGCGGCGCAGCGCGGCGGCAAAAAAATAGAGATTCCCCTTGAAGCATCGGTGTCTATGAATATGTGGGGACTCCCGGTAGAATTCCTGTCCAAGCTGGAATGCAGGTTCGCAAAATTCCTTTCGGAACTGGACGAGCAGGACTTGAAGAAAGAATATCTTTTGCCGCAGATTATCGGCGAGATGGTTCGGAATAAAAAAGCAAAGGTAAAAGTTCTGCCCTCCCATGACAAATGGTTTGGCGTCACATACAAGGAGGATAAAGCGGCGGTTGCGGCAGCGATCAGGAGTCTGATTGATAAGGGGGAGTATCCTGAAAAACTGTTTGGAAAATAAGATTAATATTTTACCGCAGATTGGGGGAGGTAAATTATGATATTGCAGAAAATAAAAAGATTTCTGGCAGTCGTTTCAGCGGGATGCATGATATTTACTGCGACTGTCAGCGCCGGCGATGTACAGGGAACGGCAGCATCACAGACTGCGGCGAATGAGGATTTGACGGAAGATAACAGCCGGCCGGCAGAGAATCCATTGGAAAACAGAGAGTCGCCGGACGGCCAAACGGAGGAATCGAAAGAGCAAAAGACAGATGAAAGTCTTCCGGCAGAATCTATGGATTATCAGAAAGATGCAGCCGATCAGAGGGAAGAAACTCCGGAAGAGAAAGAAGAGTTTCCGGATATATCATCTGACGCAGACCGTAAAGATAGAGGGGGAACATCAGAAAATGAGGGGGCTTCAGAGGAAGAAAGCGCTCCGGCAGAGGAGGAAGCAGCAGAGGAAGAGCAGCCGGATGACAGAACCCGGTCGCTCGTAGAAGAGTACGGTATGTGGCTTCGCCAGATAAGAGCGCAGTCGGTGGGGAGTTATAGTTCGGAGCTCGCTAAGTTCCCTGCGTCCTATCAGACCTATCTAAAGAAACTTCATGAAAAGCATCCGAATTGGATTTTTGTAGCAGTGGACAGGAGTCTTAATTGGGACGATATTGTGACCGCGGAAAGTGTTTCAGGAACTTCAAGCGGGATGAACCGAAGTCTTCTTCCAAAGACTTCGAATGGGCTGCTACTCAGTAAAGCAAGTACAGATTATAATGTGTCTAAAAATACATATATTCCGAAGGATGGTTCCACGTGGGTATCTGCCAGTAAACCGGCTGTGGCATATTATACGGATCCGAGAAATTTCTTGACGGACAATTATATTTATATGTTTGAGGCGCTGAATTATGATTCCAATTATCACAGGGTAGAGGGAGTTAGAAACGTATTAAGCGGGACGGATCTATACGGAAATAAGCAGATATCATATACTACGACAGACGGAAAGACAGCCGCGCTGAAAAATATGACTTACGAACAGGCGATTTTTGCGGCGGGTGCAAAAAACAAGGTGAGTCCGCTGTTCCTTGCAGCCAAGATACGTCAGGAAACCGGAGCAAAACTTTCAAGTGGAAGTATATCCGGGAATTTTTCCTATGGCGGCAAATCATATAGGGGATATTATAATTATTACAATATCGGCGCTTATTCTACCAGTACCGGTTCGGCTGTTGCGAACGGACTGGTATATGCGCAGGGCGGGAAGGATAAGCAGAAGACTTATGGAAGGCCATGGACCTCTCCGATACTGGCCATAGACGGAGGAGCGCAGTATATAGCGAAAGCTTATATTTCCAGAGGACAGAATACCGTGTATTTTCAGAAATTTAATACGGTAACTGCACCTTACTATCAGCATCAGTATATGCAGAATCTGACAGCGGCAGCATCTGAGGCAAAGACTACTTATAATTCTTACAGCAGGATGGGAATCGTAAATGATACTTTTGTATTTTATATTCCTGTGTACAAAAATATGCCGTCTCAGTCAAGTAAGGTTGCGATTAAGAAATCTGTGAAGACAGGGACGACGACTTCCGCTGTGACCATGAGAGCGGCTCCTTCTACAGGAAGCGTTGCCATGATGACAGTCCCGAAAGGAGAAAAAGTTACGGTTTCCGGGGCGGAGTATACGGACATGACAGTTTCTGTATCCGGACAGGAGAAAAATCCATACTGGTTTCGAGTGACTTATGGCTCTAAAACGGGTTATATCGCTTGCGGATATATTAAAATGAACACAGACAGTACAATAAAAGCGGGTGGTACAAAGCAGCTTAGCGTAACGGGCGCCGGAAGCGGAGAAATGATTTATTACGAGACCAGTAATCCGGCGGTTGCGACTGTGAGCAGCACAGGGGAAATTAAAGGCGTGAAAAACGGAACCTGCGATATCTATGCAGTTACAAGCTCGGGAAAGCGGATGGATGCAGTGGGGATATCTGTAAGCGGGACATCCGTCTCCTCGCTGTCAAAGCCAAAACTGGTATCAGTTTCAAATAGTAAATCCGGAGTTGTGCTCAAATGGAAAAAAGTATCTGGTGCGAAGGGTTATTATGTATACCGGAAAAAAGATGGAGGAAGTTTTAAGAAGATTCAGACAATTAAGTCTGGCAATACGGTAAAATATACGGATAAGACGATGCCGGCAGGTAAGAAATATGTGTACACTGTGAGAGCATATAACGGCAGTAAGATAAGCGGTTATGAAAAAGGTCTTACGATCCGCAGGTTAAGCAATCCGTCTTTAGTGTCAGCGTCCAGTACAAGAACCGGAATCAAAGTAAAGTGGAAAAAGGTGAAGAGTGCGGCCACTTATGAAATATTCCGCAAGACAAAGGGAGGCAAATATAAGAAAATCGCGGCAGTGAAGTGGAGTAAATTAACGTATACAGATAAAACCGCAAAGAGGGGCAAAACCTATTATTATACCGTACGAGCACGCAGCGGTATTTATAAGGGCGCTTATACGGAGTCAGGAGTGCGGGGAAAACGGAAATAATTGTATTTACATATAATATATGAAATGTTATAATTTTTAAAAGAATATTATGAGAGATTACAGGAGGTAGTTATGAACAATTACAGGTATGGATTATTACGTCGGATTGTATCTTGTATGTGTATCAGTGTGATTCTTGTAAGTATGTGTGTTACAGATGTGTTTGCTGCCAGTACGAAGAAGATCAGCGCCGGCACGCTGCAGAAAGGGTTACAGTATACACTGACGAACATGCCGTATAATGGCAAGTATTGTTCATTGAATCAGAAGCAGGGGTATCAAATAAGTTCGGTGCAGAATTTTGCCATTACTCCCGACAACAAATATATTTTTACGGTATCGGAATGCCGGAAGGGAGGTAAAAAGCACACCCTTCTGACCCGCTGTGCGATTCCAAAATCCAAGGGAGCCAATGCGAAAGCAGTGTGTCAGGATTCCATAGTATTGAAGGGCTATGGGCATGGCGAAGCAATCGCTGTAACAGCAAGAGGAAAAAAGGCATATGACATATGGGTGGCATGTACTCCCAAAGGTAATTGTGGGACAGAGATCGCGAGGCTCACATACAGTATGTCCGGTAAAAAGGGAAAAATCACAAAAACAGTAGTGATCAAAGATTTCAGAAAAGCGAATGCGGTTTATGATAAAAAAACAAAAAAGATGAAGGCGGCTTACTTTGATAAGAAACCTGTTCCGGATAGATTAAATGTTGCGATTGACACAAAATCGAATCAGATTGCGTTTCGTGTTCATTTTAAAAACGGCGGATGTAATTATGTATTTTATGATTATAAAAAATTGAATGCCGCCCTTAATAAAGTGAAAAATAAAGGCTCTTACAATATTTCAAAGGCTGTATCGCTGCAGAGAGCTAACGTCAGGAGCAGTCTCGTTCCATATAATACCTTCCAGAGTTTTACGATTGATGGTAAAAACTTATATACCTGCGGCGGGCATATGAACAAAGGAGCGGAGATATGGAGGATTCCGTATAAGATTTATCCAAACGGCAAGGTCAAAATACAGAATCTTAAAAGTAATTCTGCGGTTAAACAAAAATATGCAATTACACCGCAAATTACAGTGGACGGGCAGACCTTGAAAAAAGATGCTCTTGAGATTGAAGGATTGAAATTGATAAACGGACGTTTTTATGTTAATTTTGTTATGAAAGACATACCGATCCGTGAAAGCATTGGTATCTATAGTTTTACAAAATAAGGATTATCTGTGCGGAATTTATATGAATTATAGACGAATATCCCTCTTATTGCTTGAAATAAGAGGGATATTCGTTTATAATGTTGTAAGCTATAACTACAAGTGCATCTTGGAGGAATCATGAAAAAACATCTGCATAAGTTTGAGACAACCATGTGGCTGTCGATTAAATTTGTTTTTTATATATTATTAATGTACGCTTTCCTTCATGTGATGGGAAAAGACAGCATTGGTCTTACCAGATTATCAAGAACGCTGGGTATTACCGTGTCCACATTTGTTGTCGTGGGACTTTTGTTCCTGTCGGTTTATGGAAGGTACGACGTGGGACGAAGGAAAAGCAAGCCGATCATCTATTCGCTTGCATTGGCAGTAGCGTGTACAGATATCATCACATATGTCCAATTGATGATCATGAGAACGAATCGTCCCAATATTTATGGTTTTCGGTTTTTAAGCGTGGGACTTCTTGGTATTGCATTTCTTGTTCAGATAGGGATTATCATATTTTTTGTGTATTTTGGAAACTGGCTGTTTTTTCTGATCCATGAGCCGGAGAAATGTTGTGTGATCACGTCTTCGCAAAAAAGTCTGGATGAAATTGTATTTGCCATGCAGCGGTTTAAAAAGCAGTATCGGGTTTCGACAGTTTTGGATTATCGCAGTGATCAGATAAAAAAACACATCAAGACAACGCAGACAGTATTTGTCTATGATGTGCCCGTGGAGGCGCGGACGGATATTATGCGCTGGTGCTACCGCTATAAAGTAAATGTTTATTTCAACCCAGAGGTTGAAGATATCATGGAATTAGGCGCGAAGCAATATGTTCTGGATGATGTTTATCTGTTTAACCGCAATGTAAAGTCATTGACGATGGAACAGCGTATCATAAAAAGAATGATGGATATCAGTTTTTCTTTAGTGCTTGGTATTTTATCCGCGCCGTTCTGGCTGTGTGCAATGGCGGCGGTCAAGCTTGAGGACGGCGGCCCGGTTCTTTTTAAGCAGAAGAGGGCAACCATTCATGGCAAACAGTTTGAGGTATATAAGCTTCGTACAATGAAGCCGAACAATGACAACCGTTCTGCGACAAAAGATGACGACCGGATTACGAAGACGGGAAAATTCCTGAGGCGTACAAGAATTGATGAGCTGCCGCAGCTTATGAATGTATTGAAAGGGGATATGACCTTTGTAGGACCGCGCCCGGAGATGCTTAAGAATGTGGAGGAATACACAGAAGAGCTTCCGGAGTTTAAGTACAGGCTCCGCGTAAAGGCGGGGCTTACGGGTTATGCGCAGATTACAGGGAAGTATAATACAACTCCGAAGGACAAGCTGGTTATGGACATGATGTATATAGAGCAGTTCAGTATCCTTAAGGATATCCAGATTATATTCCAGACGGTGATCGTTCTGTTAAAAAAAGACAGCACAGAGGCTTTTGACAGAAAGAATCGGCATTGTCCGTACAAATTTGAAAAGTGGGAAGAAAAGAAGAATGATAACAAAAATTAAGCTTGGTATAATAAAAACAGGAACAAAGTGCCTGAATGTTATATATGCGATTTTTAAATTGCTGCCTGTGAGAAATAAGGTTACAATGTTAAGCAGGCAGAGCAATGTGCCTTCCGATGAGTTTCGGATGATAAAAAAGGGAATAAACTTGCGGGATAAAAGAGTGAAGGTTGTCTTTTTATGCCATACTTTAGATGGAGGGGTTCACGCATCGCTCTCAGATAAAGTGAAGTACGGTTTTCATATGCTTACTCAGATGTTTCATATTGCTACCTCAAAAGTGGCGATACTGGACAGCTACTGCATCGTAATCAGTCTTCTGAAGCATAAAAAGGAGTTAAAAGTCATACAGATGTGGCATTCTATGGGGACGATGAAGAAGTTCGGATACACGGCGCTTGACACGAAAGAAGGAAGCAAAAGTGAACTTGCTTATGCCATGAAGATGCACAGGAATTATGATTATATATTTGCCAGCGCAGAGAGCTATAAGGATCATTTAGCCAAAGGATTCAATTGCGATGCAGAAAAGATCCTGACGATGCCTTTGCCGAGATTGGATTTGCTAAACAGTGATAAATATGGGAAGAAGGTCAGAGAGAGGATTTACAGGGAGTATCCAAAGTTTAAAGAAAAGCCTCTCATTTTATATTGCCCCACCTTCAGAAAGGAGGAAGAAGAGTTTCAGAAGGCTTTGAAGGAGCTTACGGATGCAGTTGATCATGGAAATTATAATTTTGTTGTAAAGCTTCATCCATTGTCGCAGGCATCGGTGGAGGAGCCTGCTGTTGGAGCCGATGAATTTTCGAGCTTCGAGATGTTATTCGCAGCGGATTATGTGATCAGTGATTATTCTTGTATCGTATATGAAGCAGCAGTCCGCCGCATACCTTTATATTTTTATAATTTTGACATGGAACTGTACGCGGACGGACGCGGGCTGGCGTTAGATTATGAACAGGAAGTTCCAGGACCTGTTTCAGACGATGCAAAAGAAATTATCGCAGCGATTGAGACAAAAGAGTATGATATGGATGCGCTAAAGAGGTTTGCAGATAAATATGTAAATCCGGTCGGACACGCGACAAAGGATATTGTAGATTTTGTATTTACATTGATCAATGAATAAATATGTGGAGGAGAATCATGAATAAAGTATTGAAAGAAGATTTGGAAGCGATTATAGGAGAAAACATTCCGTGGGAGAAATTAAAAGGACGGACAGTGCTGATTACAGGCGCAAGCGGTATGATCGGTATCTATATGCTGCAGGTTTTGACGCTGCTGAATGAAAGGTATGATTATAATATTCGGGTAATCGCTATGTTAAGAAATGCAAAAAAGCTGCCGAAAGAGGTAAGAGAGCGGGAGGATGTAGAGATCATCGTTCATGATGTGACAGAGAGACTGGAGGTTTCGGGGGATGTACACTATGTGATCCATGCCGCGAGTCCTGCGAGCCCGCTGATCATGCAGAATCAACCGGTGGAGACGATAGCGGCGAATACGCTGGGAACCTTTAACACTTTGAGACTGGCAAAGGAAAAGAAGGCGGAAGGGTATCTTTTTATTTCTTCCAGAGAAGTATATGGACAGCCGAATGAAGGGCAGGAATTTTTCTACGAAGATACTTACGGATTTGTAGATCAGCTTAATCCGCGTTCCTGCTATTCTGAGGGAAAAAAGGCGGCGGAGACTATGTGTGTCTGCTATCATGACGAATATGGACTGAATGTAAAGCTTGCCCGGCTTGCCCACACCTATGGCCCGGGAATGTCTATCTATGACGGGCGCGTGCAGGCGGATTTTCTTAAAAACGTATTTCATAACGAAGATATTGTGTTAAAGAGTGAGGGAACAGCAGTAAGGAGTTATACTTATATTGGAGATGCGGTGGCAGGTTTGTATCGGATACTGCTGGACTCTGAGGATATGGTATACAATATTGGCAATGAGGAAGGTAAGGTATCAATCCGTGAACTGGCAGAGATTATGGTGGATATCTATCCGGAGAGAGGGCTGAAGCTTGTATTTGATATCCCTGAGGGCGGCACGAAAGGAACTGCTCCTTATACATTGGGGATCTTAAGCAGCAGAAAGCTTCGCAAGATTGGATGGAGTCCGAAATATTCCGTAAAAGAAGGCTTTAAGAGGACACTGGAATATCTGGAGATCGAAGGAGAGACGGATCATGAATAAAAACATTGCGATTATTTTTGCGGGAGGAGTAGGGGCGAGAATGGGTTCCGGTCTTCCGAAACAGTTTATAGAAGTAAATGGAAAGCCGATCATCATTCATACGCTGGATATTTTTGAGGAACACCCGGATATTGATGAAATCTATGTATCATGTAAAGAAGATTATATCCGAAAGCTTCAGAAGCTGGTGCAGCGCCATATGATTTCTAAAGTAGTGAAGATTGTGCCGGGAGGCATGACTGGAATGGACTCCATCTACAATGCCCTTCAGGCGGCAAGGGAGCATAACACGCCGGATGCGGTTGTGCTGATCCATGACGGTGTACGTCCATGCATTACAAAAGAATTGATTGATGAAGATCTGGCATGTGTGAGAGAAAATGGGACGGCTATCACGTGTACGCCGCTTTACGAGACTCCGGTGATCTGCCATGACGGGCAGAGTATTGATGAGATACCGCCGAGGGCGGACTTTTATACGGCGCAGGCGCCGCAATGTTTTAAACTCGGCGACGTGCTGGAGGCCCATGCTCTCATGCGGAAGGATAATCCGGGATATGAGGGGGTCGTGGACACTTGCTCTATGATGAAAAAGCTTGGAAAGAATGTAACGCTTGTGGAAGGACCGAGAGGAAACATCAAAGTTACAACGCCGGAGGATCTATATACCTTTCGCGCTATGATACAGTATAGAGAGACAGAGCAGATATTCGGGTTCGGCACAAGAGAAGTACCGACAGGATTGAGAAAATAGTTGTTGAATGTAGGAGGTTAGACTGTGTTTGTAAGTGCCGGATATGTTTTGAAAGAGAATATTCAAAATATGTATAGAATTTATTCGATAGCGAAATATGAGCTGCTGGCGGATATGAGAGACAGTAAGCTGGGTGTGTTCTGGAACTTTGCCAATCCTATCATTCAGGTTATGACATATTGGTTTGTTTTTGGATATGTGTTTAACCGAAAGGATGTGGACGGCATACCGTATTTGATCTGGATGCTGGGAGGGATGGTAGTATGGTTTTTTATCAGCCCGTGTATTACAGACGGATGTAATGCGGTCTTTAAAAAAATAAGTGTAATAACGAAAATGAAATTCCCGGTCAGTATATTGCCGATGACGATTGTGTTAGAGAAACTGTTTGATCATCTTTGTTTGTTTGCTATTGTAGTTGTGATATTTGCTACGCAGGGGTATTTTCCGGATATCTATTGGCTGGGGCTTTTGTATTATCTGCTTTGCACAATCGTGTTCGCGGTTTCTCTGTCATTGACGACCTCCGTACTTAATATGCTTGCAAGAGATACGCGTAAGCTGATATTGGCCTGTATGCGGCTTCTTCTTTATCTGACTCCTATCTTGTGGGATATAGAACGGATAGGCCATGGGAGAGTTGCGAGGATCATTATGTGCAATCCTATTTATTACATTGTTCAGGGGTATCGGGACTGCTTTTTCTATCACAGAGGATTTATGGAATATAGTTGGTCAATGGCATGTTTTTGGGCTATTACTCTTGTGCTTTTTTTCGTAGGGAGTTATATGATGTATAAGTTTAAAACACGTTTTATTGATATGATCTAACAGAGGAGTGTCAGCATGGGATCAGATATAGCGATCGAATTCAGAAATGTATCAAAAATATATAAATTAAAGAGAAAAGATAAACAAGTACAGAAAGAAGAAAAGACGCAATACTTTTATGCATTAAAAGATATTTCATTTACAGTAAAAAAGGGACAGGTAGTCGGAATATTAGGTACAAATGGTTCCGGAAAGTCAACGATGGCTCTTGTATTGTCAGGGATCGCGTCGCCCAATGAGGGAGAGATCGAGGTGAACGGCGAACAGGCGCTGGTTGCGATCAATACAGGGCTTAATAGTCAGTTGACTGGTCTGGAAAATATAGAATTAAAAGGAGCGCTTCTTGGATTAAATCAAAAACATGTGCAGGAAATCGTAGACGGGGTGATTGAGTTTGCTGAGATTGGAGATTTCTTGTATCAGCCTGTAAAAAAATATTCCAGCGGTATGAAATCAAGGCTGGGATTTTCCATTAATTTGTGTCTGAATCCGGAGATTTTAATTATCGATGAGGCATTATCTGTCGGTGATAAAGGGTTTGCGCAGAAATGTCTGGATAAGATGGAGGAATTAAAAAACGAAGGAAAAACAATTATCTTTATTTCACATTCTCTGCCGCAGGTACGTTCGTTCTGTGATTCCGCAATGTGGTTAGAAGGCGGAATGCTGAAAGAGTACGGTGATATTGAGGCGGTATGCGATCATTATGCGGACTATGTTGAAAGTTATAATTCTTTGTCGAAGGCCGAAAAGAAAAAGGAGCGGGATGAAAAATTCAAAGAAAGAATTATTAAGAATAAAAAAGTAAGTCTGATAGACAGGATTTTTGGTTAAACATAAGGAGGATAACATGGATATCAAAGCTATTGCCCATAATCTGACGACTCATGGAATTTACGGAACCTACCAGATATATGAGAAACGTAAGGCGGTCAGGTTAAAAGAGGAAATGTCAAGATTGGAAAATGAGCGGATTATGAATCTGCTTCAGCAGCGCATGCAGAAAAAATATTCGGAAGAAGACAGGGAAGCAGCATATGCCGGAGAACTGAAAAGTTTGTTTATCAAAGAAGTATTTCCTAAAATCTATGCGGAAGAGTCTAAAAAGCCTGTTGAACATAAAGTAGTATTTATGGAGCGCGGCGCCAAATTATCCCTGAGCCTTAAGTATATGCGCAATTATATAAAAGAAAATACGGATTATGAGGTAAAGACGTTCATATTGCAAGTGCGGGTAGTATCGGATGAACAGTATTACAAAAATGCAAAAGAGTATATCCGGGAGGCGGCTACGGCAAAAGCGGTGTTCATCTGTACTGCCAATGACTTGATGGGATATCTGAAACTTCGGCCTGAGACAACCTATATCCAATTGTGGCACGGCTGCGGTGTGTTTAAAAAGGTTGGCCTGAGTACGGCGGACAAAAAGTTTGGGAAAACAGCGGAAGGCCATAAGGAATATCCGCTGAATACGAATTACTCTTATGTAACGGTTGCGAGTCCGGAGCTTTCATGGATATTTGAGGAATCTATGGGTATAGATAAAGATTCGGGAATTATCGTGCCGACAGGGATCAGCCGGACAGATGAATTTTTTATGCCAGAGTTTGTGAAGAATTGTTATACAAAATTATATGAGGCAATTCCGCAGGCAAAAAATAAAAAGGTGATCCTGTATGCTCCTACATTCCGCGGGGAAGTGGCAAACTGCGTTTCGCCGGATGTGTTAGATGTAAAGCTGTTTGCTGAGAATCTGGGCGATGACTATATACTTATCTTTAAGCATCATCAGTCAGTGAGAGAACTGCCGCCGATACCGGAAGAATATAGAAATGTTTTTGCGTTTGATATGACCAGAGAAGGAAATATGAATATTAACGAACTTATGACTGTTGCCGATATTTGTATTTCTGATTACTCGTCAGTTGTGTTTGAGTATTCTTTGTTTGAACGGCCGATCATATTCTTCACGTATGATATAGAAGAATATATTGATGAAAGAGGTTTGTATTATGATTTTGACGAGATAACGCCCGGACCGATGTTCAAAACAAATGAGGAGATGGTTGATTATATCAAACATATTGACGAACGTTTTGATAAGCAGGAAATAGTGAATTTTAAAAACAGATTTATGTGCTGCTGCGACGGCTATTCTTCAGAAAGAATTCTGGCATTGATTGAAGATTAGGAGCAAAAGATGAAACGTATATTGACATATGGAACTTACGATTTACTTCACTACGGGCATATTCGATTATTAAAGAGGGCAAAGGCACTCGGAGATTATCTGATTGTTGCCATATCTACAGAGGAATTTAATGCGGTCAAAGGGAAAAAAGCATATCATGACTACCTGACCAGAAAAGAGATGCTGGAGGCAATCCGTTATGTGGATCTGGTGATTCCGGAAAATACGTGGGATCAGAAACGGGACGATGTGCTCAATTATCATGTGGATACTGTAGTCATGGGAAGTGACTGGAAAGGACATGAGAAGTTCGAAAATCTCAGGGATATCTGCGAAGTGGTATATCTTGACAGAACAGAAGGGATATCGACAACAAAAATAAAAGAGGAACTGAATTTGTCCAGCGATAATATTTACTCGAAATAGCAGTGGGGGAATAATATGGAGAAAAAAGAAATTGTGTTTAAGGTATCGGAACTGAAGTGGGAAAGAATATTTCTGCATATGAAGATTCGTACAGAGTGTATGGAGCGCGCAAACTTCCGGCTGGAATTAGTAGACCGTATTGATTTGGATGAACACAAACATATCGAAGATGCGAAGGTTGTAAAAGCGATTCCGCTTCGGTATGATGAATATGTAAATAAAGAATATTGTTTTTGCTGTAACATAACCGCGATGAAAGGAAGACAATTTCTGGATAATGGTATGTGGAGAATTACAGCGACAGTGAATGGGGAAAAATATCTTTGCTATACGGACCATGACGTGGCCTATCAGTTTGAAGAGAATTCCCGTATTTTCCGCTATGGAAGAGATAAATATGCCTATACAGTTTCTTTTTCGTGCGCTACCGTTGACGAAAGGTATTTGGTGCTTTTGCTCAAAAGCTGTTTTATGATTCAGAACGAGGGCTGGAAGAAAAGGCATTATGTTCAGGAAGCTCGGACCATAAAGGGCAAGTTTGACCGAATATATATGTCTGCAGCGATATTTTCCATCAAAATGTTTTACCAGTTTTGGGAGCGTATCCTGCCGAAGGATGGGAAGAATATTCTGTTTATGAGTGAGACCCGCGATGCTCTGTGGGGGAATTTAAAATATATAGACGATGGTCTCAAAAAGTATGGACTTGATAAGAAGTATAAGATAGAGTATTCTTTCCGCAAGGCAGTCGGAAACCATAAAAGTATTATGAGCTGGATCAAAGTAATTTATAAGATTGCGAGACAGGATTATATATTTGTAGATGATTATGTCCCTGTTTTTGGGTTTTTAAAATTAAATAAGCGTACAAAATTAATACAGGTATGGCATGCGGGGGAAGGGTTTAAGGCGGTAGGATACTGCAGGTTTGGAAAAGACGGTTCGCCGTTTCCAACAGGTTCCTGCCACAAACAATATGATTATGTGCTGACCGGATCAGATGGACTGGTAAAAGTATTCTCGGAAGTTTTTGGAATAGAGAAAGAGGCATTTCTTCCGGTTGGAATGCCAAGGCTGGACGGCTTTTTGGATGAAGGTGTAATTAAGGAGTTTAAAGAGGGATTCTATAAAAAGTATCCAAATCTGAAAGGTAAAAAAATTATCATGTTTGCTCCGACATACAGAGGACCGGGACAAAAGTACGCGTATTATGATTATTCTTGGTTAGACATGGATGACATCAGTGATTATTGCGGAGAAGATAAGATATTTCTTATAAAAATGCATCCGTTTGTGCAGGAGGCAATAAAAATACCGGAAAAATATAAGGACAGAATCGTAGATTTTTCATCTTATCCTAATATTAATGATCTATATTATATTACGGATGTATTGATTACGGATTATTCATCGAACTATTATGAATATTCTCTTCTTAAAAGACCGGTAGTATTTTTTACTCCGGACAGAGAATTGTATGAATTGTCGCGAGGAGTTCACAGAAGCGTAAAAGAGAGCGCTCCTGGAAAAGTATGCGATACGTTTGAAGAGATGATGCAGGCGCTTCGTGAAGAAGATTATGAAGTAGAAAAGATTTACAAGTTTGTAGAAAAGAATTTTGCGAATTATGACGGTCATGCCACAGATAAAGTGATCAAAAAGTTATTTTAGAAAGAAGTTTTCTACCGAAAAACACATGATGAGGGAAAGGAAAATGCATGGATCAATCGATCGGAGTATTCATGCAGAGGGTATTTTTTATGAGCCTGTTAACAATCAATATATTTTTAGAAAGCAGGGAAGAATTTTTTGAGAAAAATCAAGAGGCGTTAGATAGGGCAAAAGGAATAGAAGAATTAGAGATTCATTTAGGAGAAAAAGGCGAATGTTATGAACAGTATTGTTCGTTTTTGAACAATACAATGTCAAAGTACGTGATTTTTTACAATGAAAAAAATATACTTGGCATGGATCGGATAAAGGAAGCGTTAAGGGTACTTAACAATACGGATGAGGATATTCTGTCGCAGAAGATAATGAAGGAAAATTCTGAAGCGGACATGTATAAAACAGGCGGGATGAATCCGAATCCTTTTTATTTCGGAAGGTATATTTTTAAAACAGAGACATTAAAGAAAATAGCTGTTGAGGAAAAAGAAGCCCCTTTCTTTACCGATAAAATCGTGCTGGCTCTAACGCGTGAAAAAGAACAGATACCTGTAGTCAAGGCGATGGAGAACTATACAGAGGAAGGTCTGGAAAAACAAGCGCGTTACTATTTAAAACCATATGATGAAAATTGGTATATTCCATATTTCAGGAATTTTGCCCTGCCATGCGCCAGAAAAGGGGAGCTGACTCCGACAGAACAAAGACTGTTTGTCCATATGATATTAAGACGTTTCTTTATGAATCAAAACGAAAGAAATAAGTTTGTTCTGAGCGACGAACAGGTCGATATATTTTTTGATCAGGTCCGGGAGCTGACTCGGTATATTGATGACGTCTATCTGATTGAAACGCGCAAAAGACAGGGCTTTGTTAAATTTTTCGCGTATTTGCTGCTAAAAGAAAAGTATGGAAAAGAGCCGGAATTTGAAGTAAGAGCCTGTTCCGCTGATTCTAAGAAGTTAGAATATTTATTCGGGGAAAATGTATATGATGTTGATTGTCTGAAAGCGCGTATAAAAGCAATTAATTATAAAGAGGAACATCTTGTTATTGACGGAGAGATTATAGCGGATTACTGTCTGGATCATATCGAAGAAGATTTTGAAGTATTGGTGAATGGAGAAAAATGCGAATGGGAAAATACAGAATTGTACAATCTGGATGCCTTTTTCGGGAGGACTGTTCACCGTTACACGGCATTTCAATTTGAAATAGCGAAACAAGATCTGGATAAAAGGACCGGAATACAATTTAAAGGGCGCTTGAAAGGAAAGGAAATAACCATTCCTATCCAGTTCCACAGAAAAGTTTCGGCCAGACTGGAAAGAAGTCATTGGTCATATTGGACTTTTGAGGATAAGATTATAACATTTTCATCGGAGACAATTTGGATTGATGATCTCGTTCCCAAAAAAAAGTTTATACTGGAAACCGGATTGATTGCCAAAATGTTGTTTAAAGAAAAATCCGCCAAAAGAATCGAAGCAGTGAAATTGAGGCTGTTATACTGGATCAGCAGAAAACATTACAGGAAAAAGGAAAACTGGGTATTTTTTGACAAGCTGTATAAAGCGGGAGACAATGGAGAATATCTGTTTTCCTATTGTGTCAGGAACTGTCCGGACGTTAACAGTTATTATATCGTTACCAAAGAATCGTTAGATTACAAAAGACTGAAAAAGAAATATAGAAGACAGATATTGGTCTTCGGATCATTGCGTCAGAAATTAGTGCTGCTGAATACACAGATTGTGTTTGCCACACATGCGGGAGTGTGGCCGTACTGCGGATTTAAAGGATTGCAGAGATTTTTAAAGAATCTTTTGAACGCTGAGATCGTATGTATTCAGCATGGATTAACAATTCAAAATATAGCGCAGTATCAGAATCGGTTAAAAGATAACACGCATATGTATTTTTGCGCCTCAAAATATGAGATTGCCGGACTTAACAGAAAAGTATACGGTTATCAAAAGGGAGAACTTCGTCTGACAGGATGCCCAAGATATGACGGATTAAAAAATAATGACCAGAAACAAATATTAATCGCGCCCACTTGGAGAAGAAATATCGTAATTACAGGAAATGCTTTTGGAACATCAAAAGAATATAATCCTGAATTTAAGCATACGAAATATTTTGAGATATACAATCGTCTGATCAATGATCAAAGGCTGCTGGCTGCGGCAGAAAAGAATGGCTATAAGATCGTATTTCTGATACATCCGACGTTAAGCTCACAGGTTGACGATTATGACAAAAATGATTATACATCTATTATTCCGGCAGTATCGGAAGTGTCTTACGAGAAAATGTTAACGGAATCCAGTCTTATGGTGACAGACTATTCCGGTATTCAATTTGATTTTGCGTATATGAAAAAACCGGTATTATATTATCATCCCAATGAACTGCCGCCGCAGTATGAGGAAGGGATCTATAAATACGATATAATGGGATTTGGACCGATTGTTGAGGAATATGACAGCTTGATAGAGAGTTTGTGCGAAATGATCAATAACGGATGTAAAATGGAACGCGTATACCTTGACAGGGTAGAAGACTTTTTCCAATATACAGATGATTCAAATTGCGAAAGAATTATGAAAGAAATACGTGACTGGAAAGGATACCAGAGATGAGAAAAAGATTAAGCATGATTTTGATCGGCGCTGTTCTATTGTGTACTTCGCTGCCTGTATCTGCAGAAGAGTTTGAAAAAACGGATGAAACGGCAAAAGAGGCGGAGGATCAAAGAAAGGAAGATTCAAACAATACATCTCAAATTGAACCGGACAACACACCGGAAGAAGTTCCGGGGGATCCTTCAAAGAAAGATAGTATTGTTTTACCGGAAGAACCTTCAAAGAGTGATGACACAATACAAACAGAAGAGCCGGAAAACAAGGAAGAATCAGGAGGGACAGAAGAACCAGAAGAGACAGGAGAGTCAAAAGACACACCAGATGTATCTTGCTCGGAGTCAGACGATGAGGTTAAAAAAGAGACCAAAGAGATAGAATATAAAGCTGCTTTAGAAGCAAAGCATTATGATTTGGGTTCGGATACTATAGAAGTAAGGATGAAATCGGGAAATACAGAGTTTGTCTATACAGGTTTTCAAATAAAGCCAGAAGTGGAAGTCGTATACCATGCCGCGGCAGAAGATTTGGAGAAGACGGAAGGCAGAACTGAGGAAAATGAAAAGCTGATTGCCCCGGAATGTTATAAAATAGAGTATCTGAACAATGTCAAAACCGGCGAGGCTTCCATTGTACTGACCGGGAAAGACGGGGCAGATCAGGAAAGCGCGCAGACGGAGGAAAAGGAAGCTGATAGAAAAGAAGATACTTATACAGGTACAAAGACACTCAAGTTTAAGATTACTCCGGCGGATATCAAAAAGTGCAAACTGCAGACAGCTAAAACAGTTGATTATACCGGGAAACAGGTAAAGCCCAAAGTGACGCTTTCGTATCAGGGAAAGAATCTGGTATTAGGAAAAGATTATAAGGCTGCCTATTCAAATAATAAGAAGATGGGAACAGCAGCCATTCGTATCAATGGTATCGGTAATTTTAAAGGATCGAGAACAGTCAAGTTTCAGATTAAGTTCGGAACACCGGTAGTAAAGACAACTTCCAGTTATTCTAAGATTAATCTGAAATGGAAGAAAGTAGCGGCAGCTTCGGGATATGTCGTATACCGGAGTACATCGCCAAAGGGAAAATTCAAGAAAATATACACTTGTAAATCAGGTTCAAAGGTAAGTTATTCCGACAAAAAGGCGAACTTTGGAAAAACGTATTACTATAAAGTTCGTGCTTACAGAAATGTCAAGGTAAAAGAAAAGAAAAAAACAAAGACGAAGCAGGAATACAGCGCATGGTCTGCGGCCGTGAGTGAAAACAGGAAATTAGGCGCTGTTACGATCAAATCGGCAAAATGTTCGGCCGAGACTAAGGCAAAGGTTACCTGGAAAAAGGAGGCCGGGGCGCAGGGTTATGAGATCTATAAAAGCGAGGCGAAAGAAGGAAAGTATGTCTATGCAGGAAAAGTAAAGGGTGCGGGAAAAGTATCGTATACGGCAAAGAAGCTGAAGCCGGGAGTTGCATACTATTTTAAAGTAAGGGCATTCCGCAAGTCTGGTTCAAAGACATATTACGGAGGACTTTCGGCGGTAAAGAAAGAGACGTTTTCAGACGGGCAGAAGCTGTACACACTGTTCCCGGGCGGTGTTCCGACTACGAAAGCAGAGATGGAGCAATATCTTGTGACGATTACGGTGCCGATTAAGGATGCAGAAGGCATGCCGGGCACGATGCAGCTTCGGGTGCACAGAGCTTTAGAGAAGAAATTTATGAAAGCTTTTCAGGAAATGTATGCAGTCGGTTTTCCGGTAAGAGCGGAAGATACGGATACTTATAACTGGAGAAGTATGGCGTCAGGAAGGAATCGTTCGCACCACAGTTATGGTTGCGTTGTGGATTTGAACTGGAATTCCAATCCGATGATCGGTGTGACAGAAGGGAAATACAAGCCGGGTATCGATCCCTATTCTATCACTCCGCAGGTCGTGGCTATCTGGAAAAAACAGGGCTTTTATTGGGGAGGAAACTGGAAGTCAACGAAAGATTATATGCATTTTACATATACAAATCATTAATGGAAGGGAATTTCATTATGAAGCTAGTAGGAAAAAGAGGATTAGGATTATTGTTGGCGGTTTTATTAGCAGTGCTTTCGCCGGTGAACGTCTCCGCGGCGGATAAAGGTTTGGCGAAAGCGCCCAAAGCCGGCTGGAGATATGTCAAAGGATATAAGCTGTATTACAATAAAAAGGGAAAGCTTGTGAAGGATGTAAGCGGTATTATCGGAAAGCAGTCCTCCTATGTGATTAAGGTCAATAAGAAGAAAAATTGTGTGACAGTCTATGCAAAGGATGGAAAAAGAGGTTATATCATCCCGGTAAAAGCGTTCGTATGTTCCACAGGCAAGGCGACGCCAATCACAACGGCAAAAACTCCTTCCAAATACCGCTGGCATGCGCTGATGGGACATTGTTATGGGCAGTGGTGCACTCGCATCAAGAACGGGTATCTGTTTCATTCGGTTATGTACGGAAAGAAAAAAAATAATACCTTAAGTGTCAGTGCATATAATAAGCTGGGAACGACGGCATCGCATGGCTGCATCCGCATGAGAGCGGGAGATGCAAAATGGATTTATGATAATTGCAAACGGAAAACGAAGGTCATTATCTATAACAGTTCCAATCCCGGACCGCTCGGCAAGCCCAAAATAGAAAAGCTTCCGAAATGGCATAGATGGGATCCGACAGATCCGACAGCGAAAAAGCTTTGCAGAAAAAGAGGCTGTCATTAGAGGTTATGGAATGGATCTTAGGCAGCTTTTGGGCAAAGCGCAGAGTTTACATCGAGTGGAACCAGATGATATGTGCTGTATTGCTAGCATTTCTGGTTGCCGGATTGTACAATTATATCGGCGCACTGCCAGATGATACGGAAGAATTTATGAGGGAGCAGGCTGCGCCGGCAAAGGCTCTTCCGGCGATCAGAACTTTTGCAGAACTATCGCTTCTGCCCAAGGAAAGTGTAGCGGAAGAAAATGCCGGGCACGAAAGCAAGAGTGATCCGAAGGCTTCGGCAAAAGAACAGAATTTTGCCGTAAGTTACGGGTATACAGAACCGGATGAAAAGAAACGGACAAAGAATGTGAAGAAAGCGGCGAAGGCAGGAGCGAAAGCAATCCATTCAAGTGTGGAAAAGGAAACGGATGATCATGGAAAACATGCGGCAGGAGCGCTGCCGGATACTCCGGTTATGGATATCGTGACGAGAAATCCGGATATTATGACAGAAAATGCGGATATTGCAACAGGCAGGAAAGATCAAGATGGCAGCATAGCAAATGAAGAGACCGGGGCAAGTGATGCAGAGACAGGCAGAACAGATGCGGATAAAATGAATGCAGATAAAACGGATGCGGATCGAACAGAAGCAAATACAGATCAGAATGACAGAAAGCCTGTCGTTTTGCTGGAGCGTTTTCCGGGATTTCTAACAAATGAGAAAGGTCATATTGCAGGATACACAGATGCATCAAAGTTTCTGAAGGATCATCTTGTTGTATTACCCCGCAATGCGGCATGTACCGGCATCGAGAAAGGTGCGCTGAAAGGACTGGAGACGGATATTCATGAAATCTATATTCCGGCCAATATCACCTACATTGCTGAGGGCGCGCTGGATGAACTGGCGAAACTGTATTATATTGAGGCGGCGCCTGATAATTCCAGATTTTACAGTGAAAACGGTGTTTTGTATTACAGGAACGGCAAGGTGGCTGTGTATCCGAACAGATTGTAGAGAGCTTATTTTTTCTGAAAGAAAAATTTGTCAAAACGCCCAGACAGGAGCAGAGACTTGTCTGGGTGTTTTGATTTCATAAAGCGGCTGGTTACAGATGTTTTTTCAGTTCAGATACTTTCTTTTTCGCCTCAATGGAAAGATAGATGAGCCGGTTGGCCGGTGTCGGTATTCCATGCTTCTCGCCAAGACGGATCACGGTTCCGGCATATTCCTCAATCTCGATAGGACGTCCGGCCTCAACATCCTGGAGCATGGACATCTTCTTATGGGCAGGATAGCCCAAAAGAAACTGTATGATATCATCCCGGTCTTCTGTTGTAATATTGACTTTTTCTGCTTTTGCGAGTTCTACAATCTCATCGATGCAAAGCCTTATGATCTCTACGATCTCGTCTACTTGTTCAAAGTATCCGCATTCCACCCCAATCTCTACAGCGGCCTGAGAGCCTCCCGTGTTCAGCATCCATTTTCTCCACTGGATGCGTTTCATATCCTCATAGATATTCGCATTCAATCCTGCCGCTCTCAGACAATCGCATACCTGCGTTACTTCTGGTTCTGCGGGTTTATTATAAGCGTAACCAAGTTGTACTTCGCCGGGAGTGATGTAGTATACTTTATGGCCGGTCCGATGGGCATCTGTTCGGATCATGACACCGTAGAGTACGCGGTTATCCGGAAAATAGGATTGAAGACGCTCTGTTGCCATGATACCATTTAAGAGTGGTAAGATAATCGTCTCTTTCTGAATCAGCGGTCGGATATCTGTGATTACAGATTCCAGACTGTAGCTTTTCACTGCAACGATCAGAAGATCAAGATTAATATTTTGTGACTGGTCAGAATATACGGCAGGCTTTAGTGTACGGTCATTAATAGAAAGCCCGTTCTTTCGCATCCGCTCTGCCCGGCTTCCGGTTGCCAGCAAATAAAAATTGTCTGGATATGCAGGAAACAAATGAGAGATCAAAACACTGCCTACAGAGCCGGCTCCAATGACACCAATATTTTTTATCATAATCATCCCCCTTTGTTAAGATTCATCGTTGATTTCACATGCGAAACAGCGCATTTTTCCGTTTTTGTCAGGCGGTATGACATCCATCCATTCGAAATGAAGCGTAAATTCATCCTGAAACAGCTCTGCCATCTTTTCCCGGAAAAAGCTTTCAATGGTTTCTTTTGTGTTAGCATTATTATTTGGATCTTTTACAAGCTGTATACGCATATCATGGTAGGATTCCTGAATAAAACGAAACTGTGCGATTCCTACGATACCATTCGGAATCTTCATCAAATAGAGGGCGGAAGTCTCAGCGCTGTTTTCATGTCTTACAAGGTCGTTGACTCTTCCCTGAATGGATGTGATATAGCGCACGCCATCCAGCGTTACAGAAGTTGCCCGGTCGCCGATCTCATAATTAATGAAGGGGAAATCCTTCTTAAACAGTGTTGTAACGATGACTCGTCCGTCGTCGGTCAGCCGGTTCTCATCATCATAAATATTGACTACGTGAGTGTCGCTGTTGATATAGTAGAGTTCTTCGCCGGGAAGCTGGACAACACAACTTCCGGTCTCGGAACTTCCGTAAGCATCAAACAGACCGTCTCCGAACGTTTCCGTGAGAATCTTCCTTGTCATATCATCGACCATCTCGCTCACAGGAGTGTAAAGATTTGGCTTGTAAATCTTAAGATTATGTCGTTTTGCATAAAGTGCCATACGGACAAGACAGTTTCGGCGAAAGCATAAGACGTCAGGCCTGTACTCATTTAAGTCGTTGATAATATCACGGATGCCGTCGCCGACACAGTTATCCTCTGAGACTACTTTGCGGCGCATAAGACCGAATTTCTGTATGATCGAGTCTCCCTTCTTCGGATCGATCTTTTTATGGCTTGTGACAAAAGAAAAGAGCTTTCCGCGCAGAGGATGATATCCGCCATACATGAGTACCCGGATCCAGTTCGCGTCTACACAGGCGGATTCCCGCTGCGTTTGGATAAATTTTAAGGGAATGCCGGAAGAACCGCTGGTGGAAAGAATTGTCCACCGCTCATGCATCTCCGGGTGTTTTTCATATTCCTCCTGCATCCAAAGTCTGAGATCGGCCCGTGTTGTAATCGGGAATTTGACAAGATCCTCCGGAGTATGGAAGTCGTCAGGAGTGAGGTGATTCTCTTTAAAACGTTTGCGGTAAAATGGAATCTGATAGGCGCACTTCATCAATTCATGAACCTTTTTTCCCTGCCGCTTACGGATAAAATTGCGGTCAGTGGGAATTTTTTTGTCCAGCTTCATAAGATAATAAAATGTCATGACATTTTTAAGCTTTTTTTCGATTACAAATGCCATATATAAATTCTCCTTTCAAGGTTAATATGCTCAAATAACTGCGTATACAATTCTAACATAATTGTATGAGAAACTCAAGATATGCATAGCTTGCGAAAGAAGTGTTTTTATGTTAGTCTAATTTAAAGGCGATATTTGAAAAAGCAGATGTCCGCTCAGATATCTGGTAGAGGAAAGATCATATGAAGGATAACAAATTAAACAAACTTGCGCTGAAAGCAGGGATTTTTTATATTGTAGGGCAGCTTTTTATAAGAGGGCTTACATTTCTTACGACGCCTGTCTATACGCGTCTTTTAACCAGAGCTCAGTATGGAGAGATCAGAGTTTATGAGTCATGGCTTCTGATTATGGTGCCGGTGATGTCGCTCTGTCTCTTTCGGAGCGTAGATCGGGCCAAGTATGATATGGGAGAGAAATATAACGGATACGTCTCTTGTGTGCAGACACTTTCGTATTTTTCTATTTTTGGATTTTTTGGGATATGCATGCTTTTCAGGCCGCAGGTGCAGAAGCTCTGGGGAATGACGGATGTGATGTTTTTTATGGCATTTTTATATGTGTTCGGTTATACCAGCATCCTTTTCATGCAGCGGCGGGAGAAGCAAATGATGCGTTATAAAGCGAGCATTTTTATTACGACGGTCACGATTGTACCGGCTACGGTATTGTCTATTTTTCTTATCTACTGGGGACGTGTACACGGGTATCTTGACAAGCTGGTGGAGCTTCGTATATGGGGATTTTATGTGCCGCAGGTAATCGGCGGTCTGATCGTGGCAGTTCTTTTATGGAAGCAGGGGGGAAAGTTCATTCAGAGGGAATATTGGAAATACGCTCTGAAATACAGTCTGCCTCTGATTCCGGAAATGCTTTCGATCCAGATTATGAATCAGGCGGACAAGATCATGATCCAGTTTCTGGAAGGCTACGATTATACGGGTATCTTTGCGTTAGGGACAACGATTTCTTTCATCATATGGATTGTGGAGGATTCAGTATGGAATGCCTTTCTGCCGTGGATGTATGAGAAGATCTCACAGGGAGAGACGGCCGATATCGAAAACCCTTGGATGATCCTTATGCATGGCTTTGGAATCCTGTCGTGGTATCTGGTGGTTCTGGCGCCGGAGATTGTAGCGGTGCTCGGTTCTAAAGAATATCGTATGGCGGTGCTCCTCATTGCGCCTATGGTGACCGGGACACTGCTTCGGTTTTATAGCTATATCTATACGGCAATCCAAAACTATTATAAAAAGACTGCTTATGTGGCGGTGGGAACGATTTTTACGATGGTCATCAACGTGATTCTGAATTATGTGTGTATTATCCGGTTTGGATACATGGCGGCCGCTTATACGACGGCTGCAAGCTACTTTATCCTGCTGGTGCTTCAGGGATATCTGGAAAAGAAGATTACCGGAAGAAGGGTGGTCTCACTAAAAAAGAGCGTGATAATATCTGCTGTTTATCTCGCTCTTAATCTTGCTACAATGGAATTGTTCGTATTGCAGTGGTATATAAGGTACGGTATCATCCTTGCAGTAACAGTTCTTGCGGTAAAATGGATCCTGCCGCAATTTTTAAAGGTAGTGAAGGATTTCAAAAAATAGGTCTTTGTCTTTTCGTTATTCAACTTTTATTTCAATGTTTTTTAATGCCTCATGCAATGTGTCGACCGCCTGTTTTAAGGTGTCTCCTTTGGTGATGACATGGCCGATACGATGAGGGCCTACATGAAATTTGTAAACGCTGTCGCCGGGCTTATGATCAAATTGTACATCATAGATATTCGGGTTATCCGGGTTTTTGTCGGTCTGCTCCCTGATTGTGCCGTCCCTACTGCTCATAAGCAGCATACTGGCATTGGGTACTGCATGAGAATCACATTCAAATACAGTGTTCTCGCCCAAAGCACATTGCAGTATTTTCTCATAATAATCGAAACCGTAATAGATTGATACTAATTCTGCCAGACAAGTTGCCCCGGAACGTCCACCGATCTCAAGGACATAGGTTTTTCCGTCCTTCAGGATAAAATCTGCGTTGATGGCGCAGTTGTCAAGTCCCATCGCATGGATGGCGGCAGTGAGCTGTTCTCTTGCATCTGCAATTACGGAGGCGTCAAGTTCATAAGGGGCGAAATGTCCGATCGGAACTCCGGTATCGCCCTTGAATACGTAGTCGCCGTGGGGAAGGATAAAAGTGACCTCTCCGCGGTACACGAATGCCTGAGCGCCGAATTCTTCTCCCTCTATAAATTCTTCTACGATATAATAATCAGATCTCGTATTTTCCTTTACATTTTGTATGGCGGCATCAAAATCTGCCTCAGAATCAACTCTTACAATGCCGCGGCTTCCGGAGGAATCAACCGATTTGAAGATCAACGGGAAGCTTAAATCCGATACGCGGTAAGATACGTCATCTGCGCTGAGAGGGATTTCGCGGAACTTGGCTGTTCTGACACCATGCTCTTCATATTTTGATTTCATTAGGAGTTTGTTGGCGGCAATCTGTGCAGACTCAAAGGAAAGACCGCAAAGATTTAATTCGTCGCATACTTTTCCGATGGTAATCACAGCTACATCTGTGCCGGCGGTCACAACGCCGTCTATCTGTTCCTCTTTGGCGATTTCAAGTATTTTATCATAATCCGTCGTATTTTCATAATATACTTTGTCTGCCAATTCAAATCCGGGGTAATTGCCCGGAATGCTGACGACAATGGAGTAAATGCCAAGTTTGCGCGCAGTTTTGATGAGCGGAACCTGATAGATGCCGGCGCCAAGAATCATAATTTTTTTCATGTTAAGAATCCTCCTTTTGTGTATATATTTTTCGGACAACAAATTGCGGATAACGGCTCATACCGAGGAACATCCTGCCTAGATATTCACCGATCAGTCCCAGAAACAGCAGGTTGATTCCGGAAAAGAAGCAGATGGCCACCATCATGGAGGGCCAGCCAATCGCCATGGAGGGAACGAGAAGTTTCCGAATTACGATAAAAGCGGCTCCCAGTATTCCCAGCAGGGAAAAGATATAACCGCAGTAAGTGGCAAGCCTGAGCGGTACAATGGAGTATCCCATGATATTAGACCAAAGCCCGATGAGCTTTTTAAAGGTATAGTTGGAAGTTCCTACCTCCCGTTCAAAGTGCTTGACAGGAACGCTGCTGATATTGCGCGTTGTTCGAAGGAACAGTCCCTGCAAATGCGTGTATTGGCTTTTATACTGAATGACATAATCCCGGATGAACCTGCGTATGATCCAGAAACTGGATGTCTTCATATCCTTAGGCTTTCCAATGAGAATCCGCACGGACAAGTAATTGATATAACTTCCGAAATTGCGAAACAGACTGTGTTTTTTTTGAGGATAGTAGCCGTACACGATGTCATAGCCCTTGTCAAATTCCTCAAAGAGAACAGGGAGCTGGGAAGGATGCGTCTGCATATCGTCATCCATAGCGATCAGCGTATCGCCGTCAGCATAATTCAGCCCGGCCATCACCGCATTGTGCTGGCCGGAATTTTTAGCAAGCTCTACGATTTTTACGCAAGAGTAATCATCGGCGAGGGATTCCAACTCCTGAACGGTAGCTCCGCCGTCAGGGGAAAAATCGTCCACCAGCACGAATTCATAGGGGGTTCTTTTTTGACGCTCCAGTTCCTGAATCGTAAGTTCTACAACTTTGCGGATAGTCTTTGCGGAATTGTAGCAGGGTATAATGATTGAATATAACATCTTTTCTTTCGAGTCTCCTGTAATTATTGATAAAATTGGATTATCTTTTCGCATACAAAATACACATCTTCCGATTTTAGCCCGTAGTACATAGGAAGCCGGAGAAGCCGTTCGCTTTCTTTGGTAGTATAGATATCCTGCCCGCAAAATCTCGCGTACTGTTTGCCGGCCGGGGCGCTATGAAGCGGAATATAGTGGAAGACAGAATAAATATCCTGCCTTCTCAGATATTCGATCAGAGCGGTGCGTTCTTTTAAATCGGCTGCCTTTATGTAAAACATATGTGCATTATGTTTACAGTTATCAGGAACAACCGGGAGAGAAATCTTTCCGGCCTCTTTCAGAGGACTGAGAAGCTCATAATACAGAGTCCATGATTTCATGCGGTCATCAAATATGGTCTGTGCCTGTTCAAGCTGTGCAAACAGATATGCAGCATTCAGCTCGCTTGGAAGATAAGAGGAGCCCGCCGATACCCATGTATATTTATCGACCTGTCCGCGGAAGAATTTGCTTCGATTCGTTCCTTTTTCACGGATGATCTCAGCCTTTTCAATCATTTCTTTGTCCCGGATCAAAAGGCAGCCGCCTTCACCCATGCTATAGTTTTTTGTCTCATGGAAGCTAAAGCATCCAAAATTGCCAATGGTGCCTAAAGGTCTTCCTTTATATTCGGACATAACTCCCTGAGCGGCATCCTCGATGACTTTCAGATTATGCTGCCTGGCAATCTCCATGATCTTGTCCATCTCGCAGGAAACACCGGCATAATGAACAGGAACGATGGCCTTAGTCTTTGGCGTGACAGCTTCCTCAATCAGATTTTCGTCAATATTCAATGTATCTGGACGGATATCAACGAATACGACCGTGGCCCCGTTGAGCACAAAAGCATTGGCGGTAGACACGAACGTATAGGAGGGCATGATCACCTCGTCCCCCGGCTGAATGTCACAGAGCAGTGCGGCCATCTCAGTGGCATGCGTGCAGGATGTGGTAAGGAGCGCCTTTGACGTGCGGGTATGGGATTCTATCCATTCGTTACATTTTTTTGTGAATTCCCCATCGCCGCAGATTTTGTGGCTTGCGATGGCCTGCGCGATATATTCATTTTCCTTTCCCGTACAGGGAGGGATATTAAATTTAATCATTTTA
>ERZ778514.309-NODE-309-length-47886-cov-5.847797_pt1 | contig 47886 bp, 41 predicted proteins | sample MGYA00510344_ERZ778514 | MGnify/ENA primary metagenome ERZ778514 (study PRJEB29527, sample SAMN07138968) | mouse gut metagenome | material: feces | host: mouse | place: China:Nanjing | collected 2016-01-25 ...
TCCTTGCTTCTTCCAAGGTAAATATACGGAATCCCATTGATCTGCTCGCCGCGGAACACACCGATAAATCCATCCTCATAGGGCATAACCGCACTGTTAAAGATCCTTGCAACCCCCATGACCGGATTGCGTCCGATGATTGGATTCTGTGTATAACGCCACACCGGAGCCCCCTTCAGGTTTTCAGGTTTCTTTTGCCACGGCACATTAGAAACCGCAGGACTGATCATTTTATACATACTCATTCTATAAATTCCTCTTATCTTTCATTAAATATATATGGTTATCATTGGTCAGGGTGTCACTCCCTTAAGAAACTCCAAATTCCTCCGTATCAGCTCACATCTCTGCGCAACGCACTCTACGGAGCGTCCGGGATCCTCCGGTGTGTTGAACACATAATCCAAAAGCTTATCTATCGTCGTTGTTGCTACATGCATCCTTGTATCGCTTGCCGCATAATAGATGTACACATCCCCATTCTCTTTTGCAATCGCCCCGTTGGTGAATACAACATTTGACACGTCCCCTACTCTCTCCCAGTCTCTTGGACCGATCAGCATTCCGGACGGCTCTGCGATAACCTCCGCCGGATTATCAAGAGCCGTTGCAAATGCATAGATGACATAGCGGAGTCCCGCCGCAGTATTCCGAACGCCGTGAGCGATATGTATCCATCCTTTTTCCGTCTTGATGGGCACCGCTCCCGCACCGTTTTTCGCCTCGGTGATAGTGTGGTATTTTCTCCTGCTTGTAATCCGCTCTTCATCAATCACCGCGTGTTCGATATCGTCACACAGTCCGAATCCGATTCCTCCGCCGGAGCCGGTATCAATAAAGTCATCCATCGGTCTTGTGTAAAATGCATACTTTCCGTCAACAAATTCGGGATGCAGCACTACATTTCTCTGCTGCGGTGAATTCAAAGTCTTCAGGTTATCAAGCCGTTCCCAGACCTTCAGATCTTTCGTACGCACAATTCCTGCCGCAGCCACTGCCGCGGAAAGATCATTTACAGACGTGTCCTTACTCTCAGAGCAGAATACCCCATAGATATAACCATCCTCGTGCTTCGTAAGACGCATATCATACACATTGGTCTCCTCAGGGCATACATCACCTAGAAGAATCGGGTAATCCCAGAATTTGAATCCTGAGATGCCATCATCACTTTCTGCTACCCCAAAGAAAGATTTGCGGTCATTTCCCTCAATACGCGCGATGAGGTAATATTTTCCATTCAATTCTATAGCTCCCGCATTCATAACCGCATTCACTCCGAGACGTTCCATGAAATATGGGTTTGTCTTTGGATTTAAGTCATAACGCCATGTAAGCGGAATATGTTCTCTTGTCAGAACAGGATATTTATAGCGGTCGTAGATCCCGTTATAAAAATCCGTCTTTTCATTCTTCCTGCCTATAAGCTCTTCCTGCTTTTTTCGTTCCGTGTAGTATCTTTCATGCAGCATCAAATGTCCCTCCTTATCACTTCTATACACATTCTTCCATTGTGGTATGGACATTTCCACGGTTCCACAATCGGTTTATCTTCATAAGGCCTGCCTTCCCTGTCAAGAAGCCAATACCACTCTGAACCCTCTCTCGTATCAATCAGATACGTCTTAATATACTGCCAGATATCTTCGGCAGCTTTCAGGTATTCCGGCCTGTCCTTGTCTTTCTGATAACCATTTAAGAACCCGACAACAGCCTCTGCCTGTACCCACCATACACGGTCTGTATCTACAATGCCTTTCTCACACTCATTAGAAAGAGAATGGCTCTTATATGCTGTTTCATAAATCTGTCTTGTCAGATCCTTTGTAATAGGCGTCATCTTCGCCTCATACTCCGGATTCCCCACAATCTCCACTCCCCTGTCAACCAGCCATGCCGTCTCAATATCATGACCGTAAGAGTGAAGGTCAATTAATGTATGATAATCCAAATCAAAGAACACTTCCTGTCTGTGAAGTTTTGGATTATAGATTTTCTCTGCGATAATATCCATCATCCACTCTAAGCGTTCTTTCACTTCTTTTTTCTTTGTTACCCTGTAAAACTCTGTGTAGCTTTCAAAAACATGAAGCAGCGTGTTCATCGTCCTGTCGGCGATCACGCCGTTTTCTGATAATTTATCATTCTCCATCGGATAGAACTGCCGGTCAAAGGCTTCTAAATATCCGCCTTCATTCCTGCACTTCTCCTCGATCAGCTCATACAATTCTTCTGCGATCCGGATACTTTCCTCATCCTTTGTCGCATCATAATAAGCTGACAACGCATAGATGGAAAATGCCTGATTATAGGTATGTTTTGTAGTATCCTCCGGCTTCCCGTCATATGTTACCGACCAGAAGACGCCTCCGTTTTCTTTATCCAGACAAAATTCCTTCATAAATTCAAATCCATGTCTTGCCTCCGAAATCAGGCTTTCGTCACCGAGAGTCAAATATGCGTTGGCAAAAAACCATGTGATGCGGCTGTTTAAGATACATCCCTTGACCGCACGTTCATCTACTGTAAGATCATAACCCACATATCCGTAATATCCGCCGTATGTATCATCCCTTAAGGATTTCCAGAAAGGAATGATACTTTGATGCAAGTGTTCCCTGATTTCTTTTTTTAGTTCCTTCATTTCTATTGTAATACTCCTTTCCGGATTTTCATTTTTAGATTCATGGCAAAAAGCCCTCCGGCCTTTCTGTTACGGAGTGAAAAGGCCATGCATTCCCACTCAGGCATGATCAGACATGACCTTTCTTCCCCGATTTAATATTTATCCTTTAACTGCTCCCGCTGCAATACCGCTGTATATCTGCTTCTGGCAGACAATGAATAATATGAGTGCCGGCAAAAGGGAGATAATCACACCTGCACAGATCATATTATACTGATTGCCCAGCGGCCCTGTAAATGTATATAGCGATGTCGCCACCGTACGGAGCCTCGACTTATCCTGAAGATAAAGCTGCGCACAATAATATTCATTGTATGTATTTGCGCCCTTAAGGATGATCGCTGTTACGATCGCCGGTTTCAAAAGCGGCAGAAGAATCTTACTGTAGATCGTAAAATACAATGCCCCGTCTATGATCGCTGATTCATCCAGAGAAACCGGAAGATTCTCAAAATACTGGATAAAGATGTAGATAGAGATAACATCCGTTCCCATCATCATGATGATATAGCCATATAACGTATTCACAAAATTTAAATTTACCATAATCTCATACACTGCAACCTGCATTGCGATTGCCGGAAGAAGCGCTGCAAAGGTAAACAGGTTACGTATCAGTCCGTTTCCCGGAAACTTAAATCTGTCCAGAACATATGCAAGCTGAGTACCGATAATGATAGAGCCGATCAGTACCACAACAAGAATAATTGCCGAATTCACAAATGCCAAACCCATATCCGCCTTCTGGAATGCCTTTACAAAGTTTCCAAAATTAAACCAGCTTTGCGGCATTGTCATAACATTTGTCGATTTGTACTCTGCATCTGATTTAAAAGCAGTGATCACACAGGATACCAGAGGAATCACCGCACAAAATGACACGAAGATAAGGGACAGGTATTTGAATATGGTCCAGATAATGAATCTGGAGCTGTAATGTTTTTTCACTTTCACTGCATTTGTCTGTGCTGCCATAACTATCTGCCTCCTTTCGCCGCTGCGGCTTTCATACGCTTTCTCTTTGCCGACCTGCTCTCATCATCTGCGTTCATATTTCGGAATGCGAATTTAAAGAACAACTTCTGGAGTATGGTGCAGATAAATATAATGCATAAAAGGAATACTGCCATAGCTGACGCAAGACCTACTTTCTGGTTTGTATGCGCTATTGTGTTCATAACTACAAAGAAAGTTCCCGTTCCATTTGCACCGTCAGTAATAACGAACGGAGCTTCAAATGCACTGAGCGATCCTGTGATTGACAGTATGATGTTCAGCGTAACGATCGTCTTGATACTCGGCAGGATAATATAGCGGAACTGCTGGAATTTATTCGCCCCGTCAAGATCTGCCGCTTCATAAAGCGTATCATCCACCGACATGATCGCTCCGATAAAGAGTACCATCTGCTGTCCGCAGCATCTCCATACAGAGGAGCCTACCAGCGACCAGTTATTAATAGATTGATCCTTTAACCAGTAGGGCAGGTTATTCAATTGAAAACCGCACCACTGCAAAACTGTATCGAACACAAAGCCCCTTGTGTAAAAAAACTTAAAGATAAATCCAATCGCAATACCATTGATCAGATAGGGGAAGAAGATAAGCCCCTTAAAAAGACCGCTTGCTTTTACCTTCATACTCAGAATCGTCGCAAGATAAAGCGCCAGAGCAATCTGGATCAAAGCTCCTGCCATATAGTAAAGGCAAAGCTTCAAGGACGAAACTATATCCTTTCTTGCAAATAATGCCCGATAATTATCAAGTCCTACAAATTTTCTTGCACCTACATATTTCATTTTATAAAAACTGAATTTCACCATTTCTGCAAACGGCAGATAAGTAAATGTAAATAATAAGAGCAGCGGAATGATGATAAATGCCACGATAATAACCGTCTGCTGCCCCTTCCGGCTCCTAAGCCACTGACTGAAAGTCTTTTTGTTCGTCTGAACTGCTGTATTTGCTCCCATACACTTTCCTCCTTTTAGAGTTGACTGGCTCATCTGCGCCGAGGTGTTATTTCACCTCAACGCCGTCCATTTCCTGTGCATCGGACCATTTTTGATTCCATTCCTTCATAATATCATCAAAAGACTTATCCTTGTTCGACGCATGCTCTACGATTTCCTGAATCTTATCATTTCCATTTGCCGCTATCATAAGCTCAGAATCAGCATTCAATTCATTCAGCGTATCTTCTTCTCCCTCAAGTGCCGGTTCATTAGAGACAAATTCCACGTTATTTGCCAGAAACTCATCATAGACTTCCGGATAATTTTCATCGCCTACTGCCAGCGGAAGTCCGCCTTCATTGTAGGAATATCCTGATTTTTCCGTCATCCATTTTACAAATACAAGTGCCGCTGTCTGATTGTCTGCGGAACTTGATACATTAATGCCGAAACAATAATCCTCGTCAGCCGGTGAATACTGTTTGCCGCCAATCGTCATCGGGAATGGCATATATCCTATATCTTCGCCCTTATCGCCTGCAGACTTTACCTGCGGATAAGCCCATGAACCAAGCACCATACAGCCGATCTGTCCGCTGTTGAGCATATTTTTAGAGCCCTCCCAGTCAGTAGTTGAAAAATCATCTTCCGTAAGTCCCTGTTCTACCGCATCATAAAGAATCTTATATACGTTATACGCGCTGGTCCCGTCGCCTGGATCTGAAAATGGATCTTTTGCATGTACCAGCTTCTGATTTCTGAAGGTTCCATCCCCGGTTGCCGCCACTGCTGTATAATCATCCCACGCGCCCATTGTCCAGCCTGCCGCATAATTTGTATAAAGAGGCGCCTGCGTCTTTCCTTTCAGCTTCTTCAATGCCTCAAGGAACTCTTCCGGCGTTTTAGGCGCAGATGTGATGCCCGCTTCACTGAACACTCTCTTATTATATACGATGCCTCGTCCTACTGCCGTGATCGGAAGTCCGTACACCTCGCCATCATACAGCCATCTGTTCGGATATTTTACCTGCTCGCTTACAGAATCCACATCACCATAAGACAAAAAATATGTAGACAGATCGGACTTATCAACCTCAGGAATCATCATGATATCTCCCCAGTCGCCGCCCTGAAGACGCAATAGAGAATCCTCACTGTAATCTGTAATTCCCTCAATATCAACCTTAATATCCGGATATTCTTTGTTAAACTCCTCCAGATACTGCGCCCATGTTTTTTCGCCCGTGTATCCTTCGTCCAGCATATCCGTTCTGTTGGTCATCATCTTGAGATCAGCCTTTAAATCCGTATAATCCTCTCCGAGTTTGATGTCTGCATACTTTACATCTGTCACATCACCTCCCGAACCTCCGTTTTTTCCGGATCCTCCGCATGCTGCAAGAGACAATATCATTGTCGCCGATACTGCTGCCGCCATTACTTGTTGCCATTTCATAAGTTAGTCCTCATCAATTAAATTTAAGTATTTATGCAATACATATTACTTAAATTTAATTATAAATGATTATATCATTTAATCATCCATTTGTCTTGCTAATTATCTCTTTCTCTTGCATCTTCTTATATTTTTGTTAAATATTACCTATTTTACATCGTATATTTTGTATAATTTTTCTATATCTTTTTTTAAAAAATATATGATAATATTTATTTAGCTTAAATTAATTTATTTTTTAGTCTTTTTCAGTATTATATTACCCCAATGTTCTTTGCACTACAATTTAAATGAGAGGATGTATTTATGAATTTTCAAAAATCATATTTTACCAATGTAAAACCAAACCGAATGGTAAACATGGAAACAACGCCAAACTTCCTTATTCCTAATATTTACCATTACGGTTCCTTGTTTTCCGATCCCGAAGATACTTGCCTTCAGTTTCTTCACCTTTTGGGCGGCGGAAATATCCGCACAGATTTTCCTGTGTCTTTCTCTTTTCATCCAATGCCGTGCTGCCTGATCCTCTATACTGCAAAAGGCGCCGGAAGGATTTCCCATGCAGGAAATACGTTCTCTCTTACAGAAGGATCTCTTGCGTGTATCGACTGTAACAATACCTTTTCACTTCATTCCCTCATCCTGCCATGGAATTGTATCGTTTTCTTTATAGATGGCAGAGATTTGGAATTGTATCGTTTTATACTTCCTGATCTCGGAATCGTATTTCAGATTCCAGAATATTCTTTCGTCAAAAGCTGCTTCCTCTCCCTTCTGTCTGTTCCCACATGTGTAAATATTCCTGAAATCCTTTTTATGCATAAACATCTTTCTGAAATCTTAAGCACCATATGCCTTTCCCAAAAGCCGCTGAATACCACTGCAAGAAAGGATATTCCCGGTTATCTTGCAGAACTGTATGACCTTTTGGAACATCATTATGACAAGAGCTTTTCCCTCGATAAATGCGAGGAACTTTTCCACATAAGCAAATACCGTCTCTGCCGGGAGTTTTCTGCCTCTTACGGGCTGCCTCCTCTGAAATACCTGATTAGAAGGCGCCTTGAAGAAGCCAAAAAAATGCTGCTGACCACGGACTGGACCGTCCATGAAATAAGCAGCAAAGTCGGCTATGACAATGTCAATCATTTTATTAATCTTTTTAAAAGGGACACAGGGCTGACGCCCGGCGTCTTCAGACAAAAGGCACTGGCTGATCAACACGCTTCGCACTGGTCCTCTCAATAAGTTTACCCGCAAGCATGAAAATCCCGGATGTATAAGCAGCATTCCTACACTTGTGAATGATAATGTGTACCGCACGGTCCGCCATCTCCTTCGTATCGATCTCGTAAGTCGTAAGTCCGATACCCGCAAACTGATCCGATACATAATTGTCAAAACCAACCACAGATACATCCTCGGGTACACGATAACCTGAATCCTCGAGCTTCGTGATCAAAAGAGCCGCCGACAGATCGCAGTTGCAAAAGAATGCTGTCGGCATATCTTTTGGAAGCACAAATTTTGTCCGGTCAATTTTTCCATCATCAAGGCTTCGGTCATCTATGATCCAGTCATCCCTCCGCTCCACGCCGTGCTCCATCAGCGACTTCAGAAACCCGAGATACCGATCGTCAATACTGCTGGTAGAGAGCCTTGTTCCTACAAAGCCGATTCTTTTATGACCAAGCTCAAACAAATAATTAGTCATCCGATACCCGCCCATCAGATTATTAGAAACTACACAGTCACAGCGCTCCCATCCATTGGTCGTATCCAGATTCAGCATCGGAAGCCCCGTATCAGAAAACAGATGATTGACATACTCCATACTGAACGCACCAAGAATCAATAGTCCGTCAACCTTTTTCTCCGTAATCACCTTCGGGAATTCCCTGTTGTCTTCAGCCTCACGGGAAATCACCTCAAGCATTGGAAAGCAGTTTTTCCCTATGGCCCTTTTGGATATTTCCTGATACAATATCCAGTAAAAAGACTGATTCTCCTGAAGATAACGTTCTGCGACAACTACTCCGATCGTATAGCTTGTCTTCACTTCCTGCTTGTCTTCCGGCATGCTTTTTACATACCCCATCTCTTTTGCCAGCCGGATAATCCTTCTGCGAAGTTCTTCACTGACACCCTTCTGCCCTGACAACGCTTTCGAGACAGTCACCGTGCTGACGCCCAGCCTCTCTCCGATGTCGGCTAACCTGACTGCTTTAGCCATGCTTTTCCTCCTTAAATTAACTAAATTTTAATTAATCTTATTCTATTACCATCACAATATCTTGTCAAATATTAATTCCGGAGGAACTCTTATCTTCAAATCATAAACTCTATATTTCCGCCATGAACTCCTTCTTAAGCCGTCCAAGTCTTTCTTCCGAGTCCTTAAGAGAATTTCCCTTTACACCAAAGTAATATTTTATCTTCGGCTCTGTTCCCGACGGGCGGACACAACACCATGCATTTTCAGAAAGCTCATAATACAGTACATTTGACTCAGGAAGCCCAGTCGGCGTCACCTCTGCGCTTACCATATCCTTCCTCGAATCCGCCTGATAATCCCGAACCGCAAGAACCTTATATCCGCCCACCTCTTTCGGCGGATTCATCCTCTGGTCTTTCATCATCTTCTGAATCCGGTTTGCCCCGTCAATTCCTTTGAGCGTCAGAGTTGCCAGACCTTCCCTGTAGTACCCGTATTTCTCATACATGGCAAGCATAGCATCCCAGAGTGTTCTGCCCTCAGTCTTATAATAGGCTGCCGCCTCACAGAGAAGCATTACAGCTACACAAGCATCCTTGTCTCTTGCATAGGTACCCGCAAGACACCCATAACTCTCCTCCAGTCCAAATACATACTGATAGCTTTTCTGCTCTTCAAACAGCTTAATCTGCTCCCCGATATACTTAAATCCAGTCAACACCTCCACAAGCGCCGTATCATAGTCGTCAGCGATCGCCTTTGCCATATCTGTCGTAACGATCGTCTCTACAAGCGCAGGATTTTTCGGCATTGTCCCTGTCTTTGTACGTTCTCTCAAAATATACTCTGCTATCAGCATCCCGGACATATTTCCAGTAAAGCTTACATATTCCCCTGTCTTTGCATCCTTCGCATAGACGCCGAGACGGTCTGCGTCCGGATCCGTAGCAAGAACGATATCCGCGTCAACCTTCTTTGCCAGCTCAAGAGCCAGTTCCCATGCTTTCTCATCCTCTGGATTGGGATAGGCTACTGTCGGGAAATCCCCGTCCGCCGCCTTCTGCTCCTCTACAATGTACACCTGTTCAAAACCGAGTTCCTTAAGGATCCGTCTCACCGGGATATTTCCGGTACCATGAAGAGGAGTATATACAATCTTTATGTCCTTTGCTGCTTCTTTGATCATCTCCGGATGAATGCACTGTCCCTTAAGCTCCGCCAGATACAGATCATCAAAGGAAGTTCCGATAATCTGAAACAATCCACACGCTCTCGCCTCGTCCTCCTCCATCGTCTTCACCTGCGCAAACTGCGTCACTTCAGAAACCTCTGCCAGAATATTCTTATCATGAGGGGGCGTAATCTGCGCACCGTCCTCCCAGTATACCTTATACCCGTTATATTCCCTTGGATTATGACTGGCCGTTATGACAATCCCCCCTATACACCCAAGCTTTCGCACTGCAAAAGATAACTCCGGTGTAGGTCTTAAGCTTTCAAAGAGGTACGTTTTTATTCCATTAGCGTTAAGGCAAAGCGCCGCCTCTCTTGCAAATTCCGGCGACATCCTCCGGGAATCATAAGCAATGGCAACACCTTTCTTTTGTCCCTTTTGCGAGATAATATAGTTTGCCAGTCCTTGTGTCGCCTGACGGACGGTATAGATATTCATACGGTTTGTTCCTGCCCCGATTACGCCTCTAAGCCCCCCTGTTCCAAATTCAAGCTGACGGTAGAATCGGTCTTCCATCTCCCTCTCATCAGAGGCAATCGCCGCAAGCTCCTCTCTCGTATCCTTGTCAAAATACTCATCCGTACACCATTCCCTGTAAACTTCCCTGAAACCCATAACCGTATCCTCCTTAAACTGTAATAAATTTATCAAATATCCTGACTACAATCTTTGATATCAGAAATGCAGACAACCCCTCTCCGGCAAACACCCAGATCCAAAATATGACAGAAAAGGTATCCGAAGACATCAAAAACCATATAAGCGGAGCTGAATTTATCACTACTATAGCCGCCGTCTGAGGCAAATGGGCAGCCGCAATTCTGGCTCCGTTAACCAGTGTATTTTTCACTGTATTTTCAAATCTGGCAAGCAGCGGAAACGTATAGCCAAACACTGCCGTCCCAAAAATCAGCAGCACACAGCACCCCCCGTACATCACCGAAGCACTTCCCGTTCCGTTCTGCCCCAACACATGGAAATCAACCGTCAGGACAGCCGCAAACAGAAAAAAGAGCCCCGTAATCGGCAGCGACTGCCTGAAATTCTCCCTAAAAGCCTTGAAAAATCCCCTCACAATTCCGTTTTCCTCATCCCGCACAAGCTTCATCATCACATAATATAACGCTGTCGTAGATGCTCCAAAAGTGAAGATGGGAACGCAACAGACCAGCCATAGAATATTCAAAAGAAGAATATCAAAAATCTTCGTCATCACTTCGCTAAACAAGTTGTCGGGTTGAAAAATATCTTTCACGGCCATGTTCTCATCCTCCTTATATCATACAATAGTAAAAGTCAACGCTTCCCCTTCATTTCATAAGAAGCTTTCATTCCATAAGATAATCAAGGAAATCTTCTGCATGCCCTTCATTTTTTGCGCCTTCTGCAATCGCAAATACAGGATGTTCCATATACTCCTTCATCTTTCCAAACTTCCTGCTCTCTGAAATGTCCACACCATAGGGAGCCATCTCCCCCCTCGCAACCTCTTCATCTTCAAAGGAGATATCATCACCATCCAGATATCCATTTGCCTCCAAAAACTTATTCTCATAATGTGATTCCTTCAATTTTTCCGGATTACCCAAAAATTCATCTAACCGCTTCAAGAATCCGTATCCGGAAAGCTCTCTCCACACATTCTCATCAGCAATGATCACATCAAGCTGATTGTTGTGAAGATAGACCTCCATACGAGTCAGCGCATCATCTTTCATAAAAAACGTATCATCTATAATGACCTTTTTATGCCTGCCGTCTACTTTGAATCTGTCATTCAGCTCCTCTGACATCCGTTCCAGTTTTTTCGTATCCAGAGACTCATCTACCACCGCCACATATAAAACCGTTTCATCCGCCGTTTTCATAAAATGCCAGATTAAAAAAAATACCACTGCGGCGCCAGCCAGTATGCACAATATCCGTCTGAGATAATAATCAGCAAAATACTGTCTCCTCTGCTCTTTACTCATCTCTCTCCACTTCTGCTTTTCTGTACGTTCTCTGTCTGCATTATAGATACTGGCATCATCATCCAGAGCCGTCTTCTTATATGAATCGTACATACCATCACCACGCAAAATTATTTAACTAAAATATAATACTTTTTTAGCTTAATGTCAACTAATTAATCCTAAAAATTAGCCACAAAATGATACAGCCGGCTCACCGCGTCACCCTGCATAAAATCAATCACAAACCCGCCTTTCATCAGCATCTCACCTGTGAAACTTTCTTCCGTTCCTTCCAGTCTGTATAATGCCTTTTCATCCAGTCCCTGTAGCCTTATCTTCTTTCCGTGAAAATTCGGTATACACTGCACCTGAACAAAAGTCATAAGCGCTTCGCTCTTATCCTTTGCCGCCACAAGGAAACAGTCATACTTATGATTCTCTCTATAGGAAGCTATTCGATAATAATCTCCTTCCCTCACAAGATCATTGTACTTATGGTACATCTCTACCTGTGAGGGGATCATCTTGCGGTCTTGTTCCGGGATCTTCGTAATATCCAATTCATAGCCAAAGGTTCCAAAAAGCGCCACATGTCCTCTCGTCTCAAATGATGTGATCCGCCCTGTCATATGATTCGGGCAGTCGCTCACATGGGCTCCCATAGTGGACAGTGGATACAGAAGGGCTGTACCCTCCTGAATAGAAAGACGCTCCACAGCGTCCGTATCATCGCTGCACCAAATCTGCGGACTGTAATAAAGCATTCCCGCATCAAACCTTCCTCCTCCGCTGGAACAATTTTCAAGGAGAAGTTCTGGAAACTCGTTCACAAGCCGCTCCTGCATCTCATAAAGTCCCAGCACATAACGGTGAAACAGTTCCTGTTGGGAAACTCTGTCAAGATAACTGCTTCCAAGATCACAAAGTTGACGGTTCATATCCCATTTTACATAAGAAATGGGAGCACTCCTTAAAATCTTCGCTACACACTCATACGCGTAGTCTACCACCTCAGGATTTGACAGATCAAGCACATATTGCGCTCTGCTTTCCGTTGCCTTACGCCCCGGAATATGGATCGCCCACTCCGGATGCTCCCGGTACAGATTAGAATCCGGCGAGATCATCTCCGGCTCAAACCAGATTCCGAATTCCATGCCAATCTCCCTCACCTGTTCCACGAGATATTTAAGACCGCCCGTAATCTTCTCTTTATTTACGTTCCAATCGCCAAGAGAACTGTCATCATTATTACGCTTTCCAAACCAGCCGTCATCCATGACGAGCATCTCGATTCCCGCCTTTTTCGCTTCTCTTGCTATATCTAAAAGTTTTTCCGTATCAAAATCAAAATACGTCGCCTCCCAGTTATTGATAAGCACTGGTCTTTTTTTATGAAGATAAGGACTCCGTATCATATGATTCCGATAAAAATCGTGAAAGGACCGACTCATCTTCCCGAATCCTTCATCTGAAAATGTGAGCAGGGCCTCTGGCGCCTGAAATTCCTCTCCCCCTTTTAGATTCCAGCAGAAATCTTCTCCGCTGATCCCTAAGACCATCCGCACCGCATCATGCTGGTTCAATTCTGCCTCTGCAACAAAATTGCCGGAATACACAAAGTTCATAGCATACACGCACCCTGTCTGATAAGTCGTTTCAGGTGTTACAAGAGCCAGAAAAGGGTGCTCCTGATGGCTTGACTCTCCTCTCGAGGAAGACACCATCTGTTTCCCGTATGTAAGCCTTCTTCTCTGAAGCCGGCGCTCTCTGGCCCATCCCCCCGCCAGCGTGACCATTTCAAACTCTTCATCATCCATATCAATACAGGCAGAAAGGACTTTCTCAATCCTAAGATGTTCTTCTCCCTCATTGATAAGTCTTACATTTCTGGCGATCATATCTGATTTTTCAAATACAGAGTAGGAAAGGATAACCTTCAGCCTCAATTCTCTGTCAACACACACAACCTCTAGTGTCTCCACCTCTTCCTCTGTCCCGAAAGAAGCTGGAAGTCCTTTAAGCTTTGGCTTCCCCTTTCTGATATGGTAAGAATCGCAGAGAATCTCGCACCCCCGACTGCCCGCTTCGCCCCTCACATCCAGACAGCTTTCCCTGTAGTCTCCGATTCCTCCTGTAGGATACTCTGTAGGAAAGAAATCAAGAAAAGAAGATTTCTCTCTCGGTAGCTTTGACGGCGTATACGGATGCTCTCCTGTCCTCAGCAAATACGCTGCATCCGCACTCTCCACATATCTCCCATAATAGACATGTCCCACATATCCTTCCGGTGTAAGCCCAATCATATACGTAGTATTCTCTGTATCCAGTTTAAAAATCTTCTGCTCTTTATAATATCCAATCGCCATTTCTATTACCTCCGCTTGTCAAAATTCACCAATATGACGAATTTATCATCATTCTGTTTTGATGTCAACATGATTTATACCCTACTCTTAAAATTGTCTGTTTCATTAAAATATCCGTTGAAAACTCAAAGATTTTCAGCGATAATAATAAAAGAAGAGGAGGACTTAAATCATGATAATAGAACGCATTTTAAAATACCCGGGATTTCTCTATGAGCTAAAAGGAAGCCATTACTTTTTAGGAAAATGGATCTGCAAAGAATGCACAGATACCGATGCCGCTGACTGCGTATTCATGTACCGCATGAGCCGGCGCGCCAAAGAAAATGCAGAGACTAGTATGTATTTTCAAAAAATCCGCGCCTATGCCGATTTTGCATTGGAAGTTCCTTATAATCCAGCTAAAATCAAAGGAGATATGACTGCACTTCTTGAGAATCTATCCGATTCCGAAATCTCTTCACTTCAGAAGCAATTGGACAATTTTGAAGAAGATTATGAAAAATACTGCGCAGAAAGTTAAAAAACACAAGCTGCCCTGCTTTTCCGCTATTCAATATACGGTCAGCCAGAGCAGCTTTTATTTACTTACATACTTTTCCAGTATTTCTCTACACAATTTTCAGCCTCACCCTCGGAAATTGAAAATTTCCGAACAACTTTCGCGGCTGTATCATTTTTCGATAGCTTCAATTCCTCCTGACACACTTCAATTACTACCTTAATTCCTTCTTGACGGCCTTCCTTTCGGCCTTCCTTTCGGCCTTCCTTTCGACCTTCCTTTTGACCTTCCTTCCGACCTTCCTTTCGACCTTCCTTCCGACCTTCCTTTCGACCCTCCTTTTGACCTTCCAGACGGCCTTGACGAAATCCATCTTTTCTTCCCTGCTCACATCCCCGCACCCAACCACTTGAGACGATATTATTATAATCGCGGATTGCTTTCTCCCTTGCCTCGTATTCCAGACGTTTTTCTTCGTCTGCACTGATATCCACTAGCTTATCATATGCCCTTTGTACATATTCATCTGATTTCGCAAGCATTTTCAGTTCCTCCTTTTCTTCTCCATTAAAGAACCGTGCCCAGCTAAGAATCTCCGTCTGCGGATACTCAAACCTTACAAGCTTTGGAAGTTCCAGGATATGTATCTCCAACTTTTCCGAATACAATTCTCTCCTTGAATCTTCCCACATATGAAATTTGGAATAAAATTCTTCACTCTCAAACAGTTCAAAATCCAGAATTCCTACATGAATGCACTTCTGAAGTTCCTCATAATCCTGACCTTTCCGAAGCTGGTCTGTAAACATCTTACTCAGGTAGTACAAAGACCGCTCCGCCCAGTAAGTAAACATGATCACCTGCATCTCCACATCAATCTGAATACTTCCGTTTAATTTTACCCGGACATCAAGTATCCCCTCCTTGTCGTCCTTATACTGTCTGTTCAGGTGTGTCGGCAAAAGCTCTGTGTCCACTATTTCCTTCGGTCCAAGATTTAAAAGTGCAGCAATAAAACCTCGCCGTACTTCCGCATCCGACATCAGTTCTTTAAAGCAAAAATCTACTTTTGGCCTCATGATAAAATCATCACTGCTATTCATTCTCATTACCCTTTCCTTTCTGCAGGAAAGAATAATAGCTGTAAAAATACAATCATAACAGCCAACATATTATTTCTGTCTTTATTATATCTGCTATGCAAAATTTACACAACAACTTTCCTGTTCTGTTTTATTTAATTGATTTCTTACTGTTCACAGTAACCTTATTTCATACAAATGGAACCGCTTGACCGAACGGTCATGATATTCAGAATCCCTTGATACAGATAGTATAAACCGTCATTTTGCTATATGCAAGCAAAATATTTCTTCCTAGTTCAAACTGTAACATATACGTTACAGTTCACTCTCACGTCATTCGCAAAGGCGCTTACAGCGCTTTCTCGCTGCTTCGCAGCTAACTTTGCTCATAAACATTACTTTTCGTCCATGGAACATGCGTTAATTGCGCATTCCGCGAGAACCCTCTGCAAAAGTGAGAGGTGATTTTGCATAACAGAACTTTACTGCCCTTCATCCTTTATCAGATAATAAGTCAAAATAGAGCCGACAGAATTTCCAGCCACTACACAAAGGAATTTCCCCAGATTAACCACGCTAAAATTAATAGCAAGGTATGGAAAATCTGCAATACAGTGTTCAAATCCTGATAATATAAACACCATGATGCAAAACACGGTGATCACCATATTCTTACAGTATACTGCGACAAACATCAGCACACCGCAAAAGCAGCCGAAAATAAACATCGCAGGAAAACCTGCTGAGAATTTATTTTCTGACACTTCCATAAGCTTTTCCATCACACTTTCTCTCTGGGAAGCAATTGCAAGCGTCGGTATCAATACCCCAAAAAGATTCCCCAAAAGCATAATTCCCAGATCCTGTACCGGAACGTTTCTTATAAAACCGATTTTCCCCGTATATAACTTTAATCCGCAATGGATGATCGTAAGGAGCGCAAGCGAAAACAGCATCGCACCCGCATAGCGGTCCTCAGATACCGTATTGATCACAACTCCAATCCCTACCAGCATACCGCTTAACACAGATTGCTTGATTATTGTATCCATAATATAATCTCCTTCGTATCTCTATCAACTTTTCCTTTGTATTACTTTGCTGCTTTTATTTTCTCTTTTATCTTTGCATTCTCTTTATGTTTCCTTCATCTTAAGAATCCGGTCTATTATACAGCCTGCCACCTTTTCTTTTTCCATGATTGGAAGCTCTTCCTGAATGTCTGTGCCGATCAAGGTGACAACATTCGTGTCAGTCTCAAAACCTGCCCCCTGAACTTTCAGATTATTTGCCACGATCAGATCCAGATGCTTCTTTTCAAGTTTTATCCGGGAATTCTCTATCATATTTTCTGTCTCCATAGAAAATCCGCACAAAAATTGACCTGCCTTTTTATGAGCGCCAAGATATCCTAAAATATCGTCTGTCCGCTCCAGTTCTATGGTCATCTGGCCGTCAGACTTTTTTACCTTTTCCTCTGCCGCATATCTGGGACGATAATCAGCAACAGCCGCCGCCTTAATGATAATATCCATCTCCCCGCTCCTTAAAACTACCGCCTCATACATATCTTTTGCAGTTACTACCGGAACTACATCCACGAACATGGGCGGCTTCAATGCAGTCTTACCTGTCACAAGGGTAACAGAAGCCCCTCTTAACATACACACCCTGGCGATACTGTAACCCATCTTCCCGGAAGAATGGTTCGTGATGTACCGGACCGGATCAATCCCTTCCTGCGTCGGTCCCGCCGTCACCAGCACCTTCATCCCTTCCATATCTTTTGGAAACGCACTGCTTTTGTAAACATACTCTATCAGACTCTCGGGCTCTGGCATCTTTCCCGCACCTGTATCCCCACAGGCCAGATGCCCGTTCGCCGGCCTGACAATCTCCATACCGTAATGGCGAAGCCGCTCTATATTGTCCTGTGTCACCGGATTTTCATACATGGCAGTATTCATAGCAGGAACAATGATCTTTGGACAGCGGCACGCCAATACCGTCGTTGTCAGCATATCATCCGCAATCCCATGAGCTAGTTTTGCAATTACATTGGCTGTAGCCGGGGCAATAATCACTGCATCCGCTTCCTTTGCCAGCGCCACATGCTCCACCTGAAATTCAAAATTCCGATCAAAGGTGTCTGAGACACACTTGTGCCCTGTCAGCGCTTCAAATGTAATGGGATTGATAAAATTCTTCGCATTTTCTGTCATAAGTGCCCGCACGTTGGCTCCTGCCTTGACAAGCAGACTTGCAAGAGATGCGCTCTTATATGCAGCAATCCCTCCTGTGATGCCAAGAAGAACGGTTTTTCCCTTCAGCATAACGATTACTCCTCCTAAAAATGTATATGAATTGAAATTACTTCCTGTTTTTTAGTAGTCTTCAGACAATATTCTCTCTTTTAATCATTGTACTATAGACCATATATTGTGTAAATCTAATTCTTCGCAAATCACTTTCTTACATACTTTCAATCAATACAAAGTCCTGTGTGAACAGTTACACTATTACCTTGCAACCGTCTCCAATATTTCCAGCGATTTAAACTTCTTACCCACATACTCGCCAAAATACGCCTCTACAACTTCTTTCAGTTCCAAAAGCACCTCTTCTTTCACTACAAAGGTATAAAGCTTCTCAACTGGTGTCGCTACGATATACTGGAGTGTATAAAGCGTAGAAGGAAGAAGCTTCCTTCCATCCTTCGCCCGGCCTTCACATGCACTGCACAAAAGCCCTCCCCTTTTTACGCTAAACACTTTTTCTCCCTCCGTATCCCCACAGCAGACGCAGGAAAACACCTGCGGTCCCTCTCCGTTGACGCACACTATCTTTAGCTCATAGATGCAGCGGATCAGACAATTTGGAATATTAGGATTTACAAGGGCGCGAAGCGTCTGATAGAGTAGCTTTAGCATCTGCGTCTCATCATTCGCCTCTCTTGCATAATAACTTGCAAGTTCCAGAAAGTAGAAGCCGTAATAAGCCCCCTCCACATCCATGCGCAGCTCTTCAAAATAATTGGAAACAGAGGCCGACATCAGTGTATATGATGTCCGCCCCTCATAGACTTCAAATGTTCCGAATGTAAATGGGCTTATCGCCCCTACAAGCGCACTGTTCGGCTTTCTGGCTCCTCTCGCAAAAGCAGAGATCTTACCCCGCTCTTTTGTAAGGAGCACGATACGCCGGTCATATTCCCCCATCGGCGCTGCCGCAAGTACCATCCCAGTCAATGTAATCTGATTCACTACTCCTATCTCCTTCGTAGCGTCCTATCACCTGATTACAGATCATAATGCCTCTGTAAGTCAAGTAATCTGTTATTTTTCCCGTCTTGGCAAAACGGTTCCAGTATATCTCTTCCATGTTATCACCTCATCTTATGCCTGCCCCTTGCTTTTAAGATTAGATTCCCCCATGGAAGGGCCGTTCTATTCGTCTTCCCGATATCCAAAATTTTTCATCAGGTATTCACTGTCACGCCAGTCTTTTTTCACTTTTACCCAAAGCTTAAGGTTTACCTGACATTCCAGCATTTTTTCAATCTCAAAACGCGCCGTACTTCCGATTTTTTTCAACATATTTCCTTGTTTTCCAATAATTATCCCCTTGTGGGAATCCCGCTCGCAGATGATGGTGGCATCAATGTGGACAATCTTCCCCCGCCGCTTCATCCGGTCGATGGCAACCGCGATACCGTGGGGAATTTCTTCTTCCAAAGCATGGAGCGCCTTCTCTCTGATAAGCTCCGCCACAATCTGACGCTCCGGTTGGTCTGTGATCGTATCCTCATCATAGAATTGCGGACCATAAGGAAGATATTTCATCAATACATCAATCAATTCGTCTGTATTATTCCCGCTCCTTGCCGATACAGGGACAACTTCTGCAAAGTCATAGATATCCTTATAGGCGCTAATAGAAGAAAATACTTCCTCTTTCTTTACACTGTCAATCTTGTTGATCACAAGAATCACCGGCGTATCCACCCGCCCAAGCTGCTCTGCAATGTGCTTTTCACCTGCCCCGATAAAGGTAGTCGGCTCCACGAGCCAGAGCACAACATCCACCTCATTCAGTGTACGCTCCGCCACATTTACCATGTATTCCCCAAGTTTATTTTTTGCCTTGTGGATACCCGGCGTATCTACAAACACGATCTGCCCCTTCCCAGTCGTAAGAACTGTCTGTATGCGATTCCTTGTGGTCTGAGGTTTCTTGGACGTAATAGCAATCTTCTGCCCGATCAGATAATTCATAAGCGTGGACTTCCCCACGTTGGGACGACCGATCAGCGTAACAAATCCCGACTTATAATCCTTTTCCATTCCTTCTCCTTTTCTTATATTACCTGTACTCTACATCATTTCGGTATCATAATGTAAGTGTCAAAAGGGATTTTAAAATCCTGTCACTGTTCCAAATGTCTCTTTGTTTTCCTCAATCTTCTCTTCTCCGCCGATGACACAGATCTGATCTGCCTTAAGCACTGCTTCTGCCACGCGGTGAAGCGAGCGGATATCATCCTGAGTTGCGTCAAGAATCTGATTCCTCTCCTCGCGGATCATCTCTGCGCTCACCTTGTTCATATACAGATTCATAGAACGTTCACCCTTGGACACTGGAGTCATAGGCTGGTCGATATTGCTCATGGTTCCGATGATATATTTCGTCATATCTCGCTCGCTGACCGTAAAGTTCTTGAGATAATCCACAACTTTGTCGTAAACCTCAAGCGTCCGTAAAAGATGCGGATCACGATAAGACACAAAAAAACCTTCCCCGATCCGGTTAAAATTACTCATACAGCCATAAGCCCCGCCTTTTACACGGATATTCTGCCACAGATAATCGTAGCTTAAGATCACCTTTAGAATCTGCAGCGCACCCGTATAAGAAGCGCCGTTATCAATAAAATTACCGGTCTTTGCTACATACTGTACCTTGGAAGCCGTCTTGAAGCCTTCATTTTTCTTCTCACAGTGAAGGATGCACCTTGTATCCTCACATTCCCCGGTGAACAAACTTTTTTTAAGTTTTCCGATCATCTCCTCTAGCCCCGCAAGACCTTCTTCTGAGGCTGTCACGCTCAGCATCATCCTGTCCGCGCGGAATAACTGATTCGAAAGTCTCTCAAGAACCTGCGTCAGATGCTCTTTCTCCTTTTCAAAATTTTCCTCTATATAAGAAACGGTCTCATAAAAAGAAATCCCGTTGGTCATATCCTTAAGCTTTGCCGACGGCGACGCATAGGACAGCGCCCGGAGCGCCGCCGTCTGGTGTCCTGCCGACTGAAATCTCATAAAGAGTCTCGATTTCACCATCGCAAGGATTTCCTTAATACGTTTCGTATCGTCAAGCTTAGAAGCCGTCAGTATTTCTTCCATCATGTCAAACACAACCGGAAGCTTATGATACAAAGCTTTCCCCTTTATCTCAAACGTAGACTTAAACGCCTTTTCCCTGATATTGGTCACATCATTGTAAAGCTCAAGGGATGTTCCCACTCCGCCCGTATGCACATTGATTTCATTAAACAGGGATCCATAGTCATAATTCTTTGTATCAATCATTCCAAGCACTGACTGCAGAATTCCTACATATGGCAAAAGCTCCTCGCTGACAGAGGACATATCAAAAAGCACATCCACATAACCGATTCCATTCGTCTCAATCTCATGGAAGATGACAGGCACTCCTGCCAATGTTAATTCTTCATTTATGATCGGCTCAATCTCTCTGGAAATATCCGACCTCTGAAGCACCGGAATCCGCTCCAGATCTTCCTCGCTCTCCGGCGCCGACTGATACTCCTCAAGTTCCTTCGTCTGTCTGATTAGTTTAAGGACTTCCTCTTTATCAAGTCTTTCTTTATAATTCTGAAGCTTTTCATCAAGCGCCGCATCCATTCTGGCCGTCCTTCCCTTTTCCGGACGCACGATCACAATCGCCCCATGAGTATTATCGATCAGGAACTTCTGGATCAGTTCTTCGTAATAATCAGTCTCTACCTGTTTTTTCAGAAATTCAAAAGTATCCAGCGCTTCAACATGCATAAACGGCTCATTGTCGTCATATAACCAGCTGTCAAAAATCTGAAGCCCATACATAAGCCCTTTAGGGTAATTTCCAAAGTCTGCCTCCCTATAACGGAATTCATGATAATTAATCCCTGCTTCCAAAGCTTTTTTATCCATCCCATTCTTTACGATTCCAGAAAGCACATCTTCGATAACCCGAATAAACTCATCCTTCTGATCTTCATTGGCATTTTTTGCAATCACAGAAAAGATAGGCTGGAAAATGCCGTTATCATAGGACCCCATAATGTCCTTACCGATCCCCGCGTCTGTGAGCGCTTTTTTAAGGGGCGCTCCCGGCGCTGAAAGGAGCGCATAATCAAGAATCTCAAAAGCAAGATAAAGCTCCTTATCAAGACTTGTGGCAATTACCTTGTTGTAGGACAAATACGTATTGTCCTCCTCCGGTTCATCGCTTGCTATGGAATATTCTATAGTGTTCTCTCTAACAGCGTCGAATGGTTCTTGCCTGCGAATCGCCGAATCCACCGGCTGGTAATCAAAGTCAGACAGATATTCCCTGTCAAGCCAGATTAATTTTTCCTCAATATCCATGTCACCATACAGATAAATATAGCTGTTGGACGGATGATAGTATCTGCGGTGGAAGTCAAGAAACTGCTCATAGGTAAGCTGCGGAATCACCTCTGGGTCACCCCCGGATTCATTCGCGTAGGACGTATCCGGGAACAAGGTGTTGAGCACCACTCGATCAAGCACACCTTCCGGAGAGGAAAATGCTCCCTTCATCTCATTGTACACAACTCCGTTGTAAACAAGTTTATCCTGTTCGGAGTCAAGCTTATAGCTCCACCCCTCCTGCCGGAAGATTTCATCATGCTTATAAATATTGGGATAAAGCACTGCATCCATATACACATGCATAAGATTCTGAAAATCCTTGTCATTGCAGCTCGCCACCGGATAAACCGTCTTATCCGGATAAGTCATGGCATTCAAAAATGTATTGAGCGATCCCTTCACCAATTCCACGAACGGATCCTTAGCCGGAAAATTTTTTGAGCCGCAAAGTACAGAGTGTTCTAAAATGTGGGGCACTCCTGTACTGTCATCCGGCGGCGTCCGAAAACCGATACTAAACACCTTATTATTGTCATTATTCTGGATATAGATCACTCTGGCTCCGCTCTTTTTATGCCTGAGCAGATACCCTCTCGCCTTAATTCCCTCTAAATCCTCTTCCTTAATCAGCTCATAACCTTTTACATCTCTGATACTCATATTCGTCTTGCTTCTCCCTTCCGCTACAATATAGCTGTCATCAACTGCCGGCCTGAAATTCCGGTCCTCTATCTGTCCTTCTTATATAAATATTCCGCTCTGCGCACAGAAGACGCAGGTATATCCATCTGCTCCCGATATGCCGCAACTGTCCTCCGAGATACTGACATACCTCTTTCCTTCAACATCATCTCAATTTTTTTATCACTGAAAGGATGCGCTTTATCCTCCTTTGCGATCATCCTTCCTATTACAGCCCGAATCTGCGCGGCACTTACTGTACCTTCCTCCGTCCGTATTCCGCCCCCGAAGAAATACCTCAGGGAATAAATCCCCCATCGTGTCTGGATATATTTACCCTTAACTGCACGGCTGACCGTAGAACTGCTCATCTCAAGCTCATCCGCAGCCTCCTTAAGCGTCAGCGGCCGGATCTCTGACGGGCCGTTCAGTAAAAAACACTTCTAATTTTTAAATATCAACTCCGCAATCTTAAGTAATGTCTGCTGTCGTTTCCTGATACAATCCTGAAGCCGCCTTGCTTTGTCATACCGCTCGCGTATATACTCTTTCGTCCGTTCATCCGCGTCGGATAACTGAAAATAAAGATCGCTGTTTGGATGTTCTAAAGCAGCGATTTCCCTTCCGCTCTCTTCTTCATCCTCTGGCTGTTCTCTCTCAGCACGGATCGCCGCCTGAGAATACTCTGCACACATCCCGCTGTCCGCCAGTTCAATGATCGAATTCTCCATAGACTGTTCTGTAATATACTCTCCAAGCTGCACATTGTCCATCGCCAATATCTCAAGGCATTGCTGCATATTAGCAGACAATGTTATTTTCTGCATTACCTGTGTCTTTAATTCCATCACCGTCTCCTTTTATACCTTCTTATTTTATACAATTTTTTCGATCTCTACAAGCAATAAAAGAAACTTTCTTGTTCAGAGAGCGTTTTTCAAGTATACTAATGATATCAGAGAGGAGTCTTCTTATGGAAAACACAAAAAAAGACAGTTTAAAAAGACAATTTCATCTTGAAACAAAAAGCCCGATTTTTAGGCAGGCTCTCGATTTTTGTGAACGTGTAGCTGACTCCCACGCCAATGTGCTTCTAACCGAAGAATCCGGCTGCGGAAAGGAAATTGCTTCCCGTTATATCCATGCCTGCGGCCGCAGGCATAACCAGAATTTTGTAGCCGTCAACTGCAGCTCATTTACGGAAACCCTTTTAGAATCCGAACTATTCGGACATGAACAAGGTTCCTTTACCGGCGCCTCCAAAACCCACACAGGGAAATTCGAGCTGTCCAACCACGGAACACTTTTTCTTGATGAAATTGGCGACCTGTCTCTCACGACACAAATCAAACTTCTGCGTGCCCTGGAAACAAAGCAAATCGAGCGAATCGGCAGCAACAGAAAGCGCGAAATCGACTTTCAGCTTATCTGCGCCACAAATCAAGATCTCCCATTTAAGATTAAAAATCGGGAGTTCCGCGAAGATTTTTTTACCGTATCAGCACAATCGTTATAAAAATACCATCATTGCGTGAGCGTAAAGAAGACCTTCCTGCCCTCATAGATTTCTTTTTCAGGAAGTTCCAAAAAGAAAACGGCATCGTCATCAACGCTTTAGACAATACCGTAAAAGATTTTTTATTTTCCTACAACTATCCCGGAAACATCCGTGAACTGAGAAATATTATCGAGAGAATGGTAATCCTCTCCCAACACGGAACCGTAACAAAAGAAGCGCTCCCCATCCTGTATAATATAAGCACTGCTGCCGCCGAAAACCAGAAAACATTTTCTTCCATCATCCCATGGAAGGAACACAAGGCAAACAGTGAAAAAGAGTATCTCCTCTGGGTTCTTGACCAGCTAGACGGAAACGTAGCTGAAGCCTCCCGAAGGCTGGGTATCAGTTCACGCCAGATTTTCAATAAGATTCGGGAGTATGGTCTGCGTTAGACCATACTCCCAACGATTTACTCAAATACGGTCTGCTCACTGATGGGTGTCTGCAGCGCCTTAAGCCCTCTTTCCACCAACTCGCGGCGTATCTTCTTACTCTGCTCTTCTGATTTCGTCGGATCTCCAAGCGGATATGGGATACCGATTGCCGGCACGATCCTGTTCGCCCCTATCGTCTTGGATATTGGGACGACTGTACAAATATGAACGACCGGAATCCCCGCACGTTCAATCTCTTTTACCATCGTTGCACCGCAACGCGTACAGGTACCTCATGTGGAAGTGAGGATAACAGCCCCGATACCGTCATCTTTTAATTTCCCCACAAAATCCTCGCCGAAAGCTTTTGCATTGCCTGTAGCTGTTCCGGTTCCGGTCGTAGTGATAAAATAATTGGCAAGTTCACCGATGATTCCTTCTTTTTCCATCTCACGAAGAACGTCAAGCGGAATAACAAGGTTCGGATCTTCCGTGACAAATGCACGGTCATAACCGCCATGGACTGTCATAAAGTCTTTCTTATCCATGCGTTCCATACCCTCAATACTGTAAATACCGTACTTTGTAGCACTGGAGGATTCGATATGGTCCGGATTACCCTGCGGAACGATACCACCAGAGGTAACAATTGCAATCTTTGTGTGAGCCATATCCGTAATTGGGGCTGTCGGCTCTACACGGTCAAATTTCGGCATAGGATATTCTGTCAGACACTCTTCACCTTTACATTTTTTCAAAAGCAGTTCTATGGCACGCTCAGAGCCGCGTTTCTCAGCAAAATAATTCACACGGATTCCTCTTTCAATATATCCTTCGATATCCGGTCCAAAAATCTCTTCACCTTTTACCAGTTTTTCACCGATATTTTTAATAACCGGCACCGCTTTTCTCATGCCTGCCGCAGAATTTTTTGTCTTCACTACAATCAGATCCTTGCGGAACATATCAACACCTGGATTTTCCTCATACATGCCTGTAAGCACCGGAATTTTTAGCTGTTTTTCCACCGCCTTGCAGATTGTTCCGCATGCCACCCCGTAACGCCCCGCATTAAAGGCAGGTCCCGCAATAAATAAATCCGGAGCATAAGGCCTGATCAAACTGATAAGTTCTTCCGTCGCTTCCTCAAGATTCTCCCCAAAATAATTATCCCCGCAAACGGCGGTTGCTGCAATCTCATATTCTTCCCCAAAAGCCGTCAAAAGAGCAAGTCCCGGCCCCATTGCACCTTCATGAATCTCCGGCTTCATGCCTGCCGCCTCTTCTCCGCCGGATCCGGCAAAAAAGTTGTTGATATAATGAACAATCCTGTACTTTGACATCTTCATTTCCCCCTTCCTAATATGTGCGAGCGGCCAATTTGTTAAATCCATTTGCAATTGTTGATGCAATGACAATCTGAAGCTCTGCGTCAAAGCTGCCGTCTTCATTCATACAGCCTGCATATCCGCCAATCTGACTTTCCACATAATCCATCGTGCCAATCAGCCTGTCCATCGGCGGAAAGTGAATGATAATGTTCCCCTGTCCGCAAGATACCATAGTGTCTGCCTCGGGGACAGCATCTGCAAGGGAATAGGATTTTCCGTCGCGCCCCGGAAATTCGTCCGTGATAATAACTACCTTCACACCCGCCTGCGTTACTTTCTTACAGTTCATCATAAGATCCGTATCCGGATTTCCGTATCCTTCCTCTGTAATCAGCAATCCATCAAGGCCAAGATACTTCGCGAGCTTCGCCACCATGTCAGAATGACGCTCTTTGTCAGCCAAGAACACATTTTCATTGGTAAGGATCACACCTATAAAGTTCAAATCTTTTCCATGGTGTTTATACAAATCCTCAATTACCGGATTATTCAGATGATGATACGTTGTCACTTTGTCGCAAGGCGCCACGCAGTTTCCGCTTACGACAGCGCCGTCCATGATTTCTGTCGGATACATAATAGTTGGGATGAACTTTTTTGCATCTACCCCATAATAATACGTATCATGGAGCAGCCCCTGTGACTGCAGCATATGCACATACCCAATCTTCGGAAGCTCCGGATACTCTGCAATCTGCTCAAGGAGAGGTTTTGTCTCATAAGTTACAATCTCATCCGGCGCAAGATTCCTTGCTGCCTCTGCAAGATACACCGCCGTCTTAAGACCAGCCATCCTGCCGGCCGCCTCATAATCGTGAGTCTCAAGCCCGTTCTTCGGTTCAATTACTACACATACATTATTTGTCTGAGAAAATGGCGTATACTTTGCAGCAGGACCAGACATATCGATTACCCCTTCTTGAAAGCCAACAATCTTACCGCAGGTAATAACTGCTGCTCCAACAAGTGCATGGGTTCTTCCCTCTCCTACTTGTCCCACCTTCCCTATTACTCCCGGGAAAACGGAGCCGTTTCCCTCCACCTTCACTCTCGGCTCTATAACATCCTTCACCGGAGATATCCGTACAGACTCACCGGGTCTTGCAAGTTCTACTCTCGCCTCTGTCAGCCGCTCATCTTCAAGAACAAGCTTTTCAATCTCTTCTTTACATACATACAATGTCCCCTCTTCCACATAGGTTTTGTCTGCAAAACGGACATCTCTGATGTAAATCTTTCCTAATTCCAACTTCATAGCTTTCACACCTCCTAAGTTCTTCTTACAGTACACCGTTTACTGTACTATCTTCTGTTCATAATAGGGTTTGACATGACACTCTCCATCAAAGAAAGATCAATTATTCTGAAATCCTCTGTAGATTTTTCCGACCATCTGGGAAGAGGACGGTTCTTCATAAATTTGTAATATGCCTCAATGCTCTCCTCAATCAGTTCCAAATCCCTGAATTCGTTTGCCCCTTCCAAAGACTCTGTTCCCAGAACAATTGATTTAAAAGGTGTCTGGTTGGGTTTCATGCTTCCCGCAAGAGGATGTGACAAAAGCGCATACCCTCTGTGAATGTAGTCTCTTGCCGCCTAAAGAACATCTAGATATTTCCACTCTTCTTTATAATCGATCTGCAGCTTGTCTTTCCATTTTTCAAAGCATCTTAAGTTGTTTGTCACCATGATACCCTTCATATTTCACCTCCCTTTGCTCTTCCCTCGCTTTCCTTTTTCATTGATCGCCTCTATATATCATGTTTATGTATTTATTTTATTTATACAGCAAAATTCCTGCCAACTCTATATTTTTTCTGCTAATCAAGCGTTATTTATTGATTTTTAGCGATATTATTTTTTAACTATTTTCTTTTTCTATAAATATTTTTACTTCTATTCCGAAATAAATAAAAATCCGGCACAAAATCACGAATTTTTTTTCATATATAAGAATTATTTTTCAATATAAGATTGTAAGAACCGGCACTTTTTCTCCCTCTCCAGTCCGAGGGTATTTGACAAATATATAGCCCTCTCCATCCAATACATCGCCGTATTCCGTATTCACTCTGGAAGCGCTGTAAGACGATATCGGAAGCTCTTCACTCTCTTCGCGCCCGTCGCTGTACGTCGTGAGAATTACCTGATATCCCGAATCCGGAAGATCGTATATTTCTTTATCAATCGCCAGACAATACGCCTGCTTTGTCTCATATCCGTCCTTCATACAAAAGCTTACTGCCGTTCGTCTCACTTTTTTATATATCTTTGGCATATCCGGCGTCCTTGTCTTCTCCATACAGCCTGTCATATCCGTCTCTTCATACAATCCGGGATACTTTGTTCCATCCGGCATATCCGGCAGTCCAAGCTCTTCCATCATTCCCTCCTTGCCGCCGATCTGTGTTTCTACACCAAAGATCCCTTTTTCCATGTCAATGATTTTTGCCGAATACATGCCATTTTCTTCCTTCAAATATTTCTGCCCCTCGGGAGGGAGACATACGTACCAGCCTGTCATCATGGAGAACGGCAGAGGAGGATACATGGCTGAGAAAATAATATTTTCTTTGACGCTTATACTCTCTTCATTCCCTTCGGCCCGCTTCATTTTCTCTTCAAATAATGTGCCCGGAAGCATGATTCCGCGAAACTCTATTTCGTAATCTGCGGCACACTGTCCCAGCGCCGCCAAAAATTCCTCATCCTCGGTTATCTCCCTCCTATCCAGCCGCTGTTTTACTGTTTTAATCTCTCTGTCAGGGACATAATAATCTACTTTTCCATTCTTTGCTGAAAAAGTACTTGCCGCGGCAAAATCCGTTCCCTTCATTTTCTCGCGGACCTTTCCTTCCCGCTTCAGGAATTCACCGATGTTTTCTTCATATTTCTCATGGAAATATCCGTTTTCTATATATCCGCCGTCTCCTCCATCCGAATTCCAGTAAAGCTTCCCCTCCGGTCGTCCGGTTTTTTCATTCACATCTTTCTCCAATGCCTGCCGGATGCCCAAGGCCTGCAGTTTATCAAAGCATAGAAACTCCTCCTCATCGCCCTCCCTGTTCAACATATAGGCAATCAAATCATAAGTTTCTTTTTCTGTTACTCTGTAGAAAATCAGCTGCGCCCCGCTGCTTCCATGGCGCACATCCTCCTCAATCTCCAAATCCTCCCCGGAATATAAATCTTCGCCGTATTTTTCATTTAATTGCTGTACGGCCATCTTTTTGACTTCTGTCTTTTTGGTTCCCTCTCCTGCCAGAACAAGTGCCAGAACTACAAGCAGCGCCGCTCCGACTCCCGCGCCGAGCAAAAGCTCCTTTAAGATGCCCTTAATCCCTTTTCTCTTTTTTCTTGGCTTTACCGGTATTTCCATCCCCGGTATTTTTTGATAGATACAGCTGACAATCTCATTTGCCAGCGCCGCCTTACTGAACTCCATGGAAGACTGATAAAATTCTTTTCTCTTTTTCATAGTCTTCACTATAAGCTCCGCGGCCACAAGCGGAATCTCATTTCCGTAAATCACCTCAAAAAGCATCATAAGCTCATCCGCTCCCGCCCCGGGAAGAAATTCCATGGCAAAAAAGCGCTGCCACTCTTTCCCCGCCAAAGCCGCCGGTGTCTGAATAAGTTCATCCAGTCTCTTTGCTAATGCAAGCGCTTTTTCTGATTCCTCCTCCTGCCATTTCGCATGAGCATCCGCAAACATCTCGCTGTATTCGTCCTCGATCGAAATCTCTTCTGCCGGCTCCTCATCCTCCGACATTTGAGCATACTCCATAGCCGCCTGATATGCCTTGTGGGTTTCCTCCCATTCATCAGGATACTCCTCCGGATGATACTCCTTAACAAGCGCCGAATATGCCTTTTTAATCCGCTTTCTGTCCTTTGTCACTTCAATCCCTAGTGTGTCAAATGCCCATCGTACCATCGTCGGTCTTCCTCCTGCCGCTCATCGTCTTGATCGCCTTCTTCATACCATGAATCTATATCCGCCGGATTCCAGTCTATCCCGCTATCGTCCAGATAGTTTTCCGCTTTTCGCAGAAATTCTTCTATTCCGCTTTTCCACTTTTTCACCTTATATGGATTCTGTTCTACGTGAAGCAATTGCTGAAAAAAATTCAGCCTCTCTCCTATCTCATTCTTAAGCGCCCCCGTTGTCTGTGCATAAAGCCGCTCGCCCCACGCAAACAGCATCTGGTTTTCTTCCTGATCTGCGGGACTGAGCTTCATCTTTTCCAGCTGTTCTACCCGCTTTTTGATCTCCTCAGAAGACATGTTATCCGTTCCGGTGGTAATCACCTGCCTTTTCTTTTCTCCTGTAGAATCCACCTCTACGTCTACAATCAGAATGCCATTAATATCATAGGTATAATCCACCGTAACGGTTTCTTTTCCTTTCGGCGCCAATGGAACGCCCACTTTGACTTCTCCAAGATGTATATTATTGTCCGCATAATATTCTTCTCCCTGATATACATCGATCACCACATACTTCTGATAATCGGATGCTGTCTGAAAATGAGCTCTGTGACTGCAGGGAAGGACGCTGTTCCGCTCAATGATCGTACTCATAAGTGTACGCTTCGCATTTCCCGCATTAAAAATTCCCGTCCCCAGCGAAAAAGGACAGATGTCTGTCAGCAGCAGATCCTTGATATCTTCTCTGCGCTCTTTGATTCCCGCATATGTCCCCACGCCAAGCGCCACCATATGATCCGGATTCATTACCGTCAGCGAATACTCTCCCAACATATGCCGCAGATACTGCTGTACCGAAGGCATTTTACAGGAACCGCCCACCAGTATTACCTTAGAGATGTCAAGCATATTCTTCTTTCCGTCATGCAGCACCCTTTTTACAGGAACCGATATTCTCTCAAACAACGGCATGGAAATTTCAATCAGCTTCTTATTGCTCATCTCCATCTGACCCTCGAATTCTCCGTCCGTCACCTTCATGACAACCTCTTTCTCTTCCGACAATCCACATTTGGCGCGGCTGGCGCTCTCCAGAATGATTCTTTGTCTCTGGGAAGAAATATGCTCAAACTCCAGTTCATGCTCCCTGCAAAACTGTACGGCAATCTCCTTGTCAAAATCACTTCCTCCAAGATGGTTATCTCCGCTCACCGCTATGATTTCTATTATGTTATCAAAGCAATCGACTAAAGATACATCTAAAGTTCCTCCTCCGAAATCAAACACAAGAAATGTCTCATCATTTTCCTCATCCAACCCCCGGCATGCCAACGCCGCTGCGGACGGCTCATTGATGATCCGTTCCACCTTAAGTCCTGCAAGTTTTCCCGCGTCTTTTGTCGCTTTCCGCGCCTTGTCATTAAAGTATGCAGGCACGCTGATAACCGCCTCTTCTATCAGCTCCCCCAGATAACGTTCCGCATCTTCTTTAAGCCTTCTGAGTACAAAAGCCGAAAGCTCCTCCGGACGATATTGCTTTCCATTAACCTCATATCTCTGATCTGTCCCCATAAATCTTTTAAAAACGCTGAAAGACTGGGCGGGATGCGAAACCAGCCTCTCCTTTGCCGTCTTACCCACATACACCGTATCATCCGCCTCAAAACTAACCACGCTTGGAGTCAGATATTCCCCAAAAGAATTCGGAATCAGACAGCTTTCCCCCTCCTGCCATACCGCCGCAAGACTGTTTGTAGTCCCAAGATCAATTCCCAAAATTTTTCCCATATATATACATCTCCTTATAACCGTGAAAATCAAACTGAAACAATGTGCATTTTGATAGTTTGCAGTAAATTTGCTGATGCTATATACAAATGTTATACTATCTTTCTCTATTCTGTCAATGATCTTACGGAGTGCGGCTCTGATTTTACTTCTAATTACCCGCCCTTAACAACCTTCTCCTTAGTACTTGTATCTTTTTCTGTACTTTGAGAACATAAAAGCAGACAATGCAAGCGCCATCAACTCCGCCGCAGGCGTTGCCAGCCAGATTCCATTCACGCCCATAATACGCGGAAGCACGATCATCGTGATCATCATAAACACAAACGACCGCGAAAACGCCAGAACAGCCGAAACCACTCCGTTAGATAATGCGGTAAACAGTCCGCTTGCAAATATATTAAAACCAATAAAAAGAAGCGCAGCCGAACAGATTCTGTTTCCGGTCACCGCCAGATCATAGACCGGATTATCCGGACTTGCAAAAACAGATACTAACGGTCTCGTCAGCAGGAAAGAAACTGCAGCCGTTACAAGGGAAATCTCTGCAATCACTTTTAGACTGACCGCAACCAGCTTTTTCAGCTTTGTATAGTTCTGTTCCCCATAATAATAACTGAGCATAGGGGCTGCGCCGTAAGAATATCCCGTATACAGAGAGCTTGCGAACATCAGCACATACATAATGATCGTAACCGCCGCAACGCCGTCCTCTCCTGCAAACGTCAGCATCGTCCAATTGAATAACATAGTGATGATTCCTGTAACAAGTGCAGTCGCCATTTCCGAACAACCATTTGCAGCCGCGCTGACAAGAACTTTGAATCGGAACACAGGTTTTTTGAAATGCAGAAGGCTCTTTTTCTTGCTGAAAACAAATACCCCCGCAACTGCCGTCACGGAATAACCAATCCCCGTTGCGATTGCGGCGCCGCTGATTCCCATGCCGAACCGGACGATAAGAACATAATCGAGCGCCATATTTAGTATGCCTCCCGCCACAGAACAAATCAGCGAAAGATTTCCTCTTTCACTGGCGATCATATAAAGTGTAAAATTATTCATTAAAAGGATCGGTACGGTAAACACCAGATAACAGCTTAAATATTCCACACAATATCTTTCTACATCCGCGGAGAGGCTCATACCTGAAAAAATATAGTCCTTTGCCAGATATCCCGCCGCGCACATGACAACTCCTACAATAACATTCACTAAAATCAGAAATGTGAAGTCTTCCTTTGCCTCTTTTGCTTTTTGCTCACCCATCTTTTTCATGACGGCCGCGCTTCCCCCAGTGGCAAGCATGGTGGAAACGGCCGTCACCAGTTGAATGACGGGCGCTGTCAGATTAATGGCAGAAAGTGCGTTTGTACCGATCAGGTTCGATACAAAAAAACCGTCTACCATTGTGTAAAAAGACATGAATACTGTCATTGCAATGGTAGGCACCGCAAATTTCAGGATACTTTTCAGCGTCACAGGCTTTTCATATACATTTGAATTTTCCATAAATTTTCCTCCGTTCTCCTTGTATTTGTCCCCCGCATTTGATATTATAGACCGTACAGTAACTGTATGGTCAATACAGATTTTTAAAAATTTCGAGGTGACTATGGATAAGAAAGACAAGCTTCTCACAATCGGCCAGTTTGCATCCATGCACGGCATCAACAAAAAAACCCTTATGTGGTATGACGAGATCGGTCTGTTCAAGCCGGCCGCTATCAACCCCAAAAACGGATACCGCTGCTACAATTACCATCAAAGCCCTATCCTTGAGACCATCCTTCTGCTGCGGGAACTGGATGTTTCCATCAGCGAAATACAGACTTTTATGAACAACCGGTCCGCCGGCAGCCTAAAATGCCTTCTGGAAGAAAAAATAACAGATCTTGATATGCAGATCACACATCTACAGGCCATCCGAACAGATTTATGTACACACCATCAGAATATGTCCACCTTGCTGACTATGAATTTATCAGAGATCAACCTCATCGAAAAAGAGGCGCGCTGTCTGGTCACTGTAGACACAGATCAAAATGTCTCCTTTGAACAAGAAGTAGAGTTGATTACTGCCGAAACCGAAAAATACCGGCTCGGCCGTCTCCATAAAGCCTCCTATGGCTCCATGATTTCCGTCACCAGCCTGCTGGAAGGCCGCTTTGATGATTACCAGAAACTCTTTATTGAAATCCCTTTTTTCTCATATCAGGCCGGACTTCCTATCATGCCTGGCGGAAAATATTTGAGAGCGTTTCATAAAGGCAGTTGGGACGGGATTCCAAAACGGTATCAGGAAATCCTCGACTATGCCAAAGACCATAATCTGACGCTCCATGGATTTTCTTATGAAATGGGTATCAATGAAAATGTCATTGACCGGATTGAGGATTATATTGTGCAGATTGAAATCCCCATTGACGGATAACCCAATATCTGCCCATTAAAAACAGGAATCTGCTATCAGATTCCTGTCCTCGTAAATCCATATTTCACTTTTGGCTGTAATATGTTTTCTTTAATAATTTCTATCCGGCGTCATTGCCCGTATCACAAGCAATGTACCGATTATCAGCACTATTCCTACCACAAGCGAGATAACAGCCACAAGCGCACCTGCCATAAAATTCTGTAAGATTCCGGCAATCAGATAAGTAATGCAGGACACTACCGCCACCGTAACCGCATAAGGTAACTGCGTCGTCACATGGTTAACGTGATTGCACTGCGCTCCTGCAGACGCCATAATGGTCGTATCCGATATTGGCGAGCAGTGGTCGCCGCACACTGCCCCTGCCATACACGCAGAGATCGACATAATCATCATCGTCTCATTTTTCCCAACAAATACTGCAACTACAATCGGGATCAGAATACCGAAGGTTCCCCATGATGTTCCGGTCGCAAATGCAAGGAAGCACGCTACAAGGAAGATAATCGCCGGAAGGAGGCTCAAAAGTCCTGTGGCATTTTTAACGACCGCCGCCACATACTCTTTCGCACCGAGGCTGTCTGTCATGGCCTTCAATGTCCATGCAAACGTAAGAATCAAAATTGCCGGAACCATCGCCTTAAATCCCTCTGGAATACAGGCCATGGACTCGCCGAATTTCAGCACCTTCCGTACCGCATAGAACACAATCGTAATCACGAAAGCAAAGAAACTGCCAAGCATCAGTCCCACAGACGCATCACTTCCTGAAAATGCTTCTACAAAGCCTGTGCCGCTAAAGAATCCGCCGGTATAGATCATACCGATGACACAGCAGATGATCAGTACAACTACCGGGAATATCAGGTCAATGACTCCTCCCTTGCTGTCGTCTACTTCTTCCTCCGCATTTGCATAAGGACGATCCGGAGTAGTGTAAAGATCACCCGCCCTTGCATTGGTCTCATGCAGTTTCATTGAACCGTAATCCATTTTCAACAACACAATCGTTACCATCATAACAATTGTAAGAAGCGCGTAATAATTAAACGGGATTGCACGGATAAAGATGGAAAACCCGTCCTCTCCCTCTACAAACCCGGTAACTGCCGCCGCCCAGGAAGAAATCGGAGCAATAATACACACCGGCGCCGCCGTCGCATCAATCAGGTAGGCAAGCTTAGCCCTCGACACATTATGCTTGTCCGTAACCGGACGCATAACGCTGCCTACTGTCAAACAGTTAAAATAATCGTCGATAAAAATCAGCACGCCCAGGAGAATTGTCGCAAGCTGCGCACCCACCCGGCTCTTGATATGTACACTTGCCCAGCGCCCGAAAGCCGCGGAGCCGCCTGCCTTGTTCATCATACACACCATGATGCCAAGTATAACAAGAAATACTAAAATCCCCATATTATAAGCATCTGTAAGAGAACCTATAATACCATCCTGAAATACATGAAGTATCGTCTTTTCAAAAGTAAACCCGGAATAAAATACTCCTCCAATCAAAATCCCCACAAACAAAGAACTGTACACTTCCTTTGTAATCAAGGCAAGTACGATAGCCACAACCGGAGGGACCAGCGCCCAGAAGGACGCATACATCTTCGGCACATACTCTGCGGCCTCATCCGCCGCAAATACGGTCATGCCGCTCATCATAAGGATTCCAGCAAGTATTACTGTACCCCACAACACTTTTTTCTTTTCTCTCATTGTCTTATGTTCCTTTCTAAAGGTAAAAAATGTGAAAATGCCATGAACAACGCTTTCCGGGCGCGCTCATGGCATAACATACAACAATCCATTTCAAAAGAATCATAGATACACCGAACCGATAGCGCTCCACTGCTGTGACAGTCCGCAGCATATTCTGCCTGCGTCCCAGAAATTATCCTTGGGGAGATAATCCCTTCGGCGGCTTCCCCTTTCCCTTAAAGACAGTCCCCCGACTATCATCCTTACGGTACTGATGAAATCCGCGCCTCTATCAAGCTTCTGTTATTCACATAGTACATTTTTATCACGTTTGGAGACTGTTGTCAATGGATTTCTCATGGATTATTTATCCCACCAAATGTTTCCTCTCTTGAATTTCTTTTACAATTTTATTATAAGACCTCTTATTCAGCCGGTAGAAGAACAAAACAACAGCCGTTATAATCCAAAGCACTCCCGGAACTGTCGTGAAAGAATGCTTGATCACTGCAAAAACTGCCGGATTTTGCTGCTGGTTTGCCGAATAGCCGCATGCTCCAAGCACTCCTGCAAGCATTGAAGTCCCGATTGCCATTCCAATCTTATTTCCCAGAGATATAAACGCATACTGAAAACCATCATTCCGAAGCCCGGTCTTCCACTCGCCATACTCCACACAGTCCGGCACGATCGCATAGATTGCCGTGTTAAAACCAGAAAAGAAGAACTGTGCGAGGCAGGAAAATACATAAAACAGAACAGGTGTCTCTCTTACCGTAAAGAGAGCCATACATATCATGCTGATTCCGGTAAGCAATGAAAATATGGATGCCGCACGTCCTTTATTATCGGTCAGTCCTCTTTCTGCCTCCTACTCATATTTTCTTCCTCTGTTTTCCTGACTTTCATATTTATGCCGATTCTTTTCGTCTTCTCTTATTCTGCTCAGCGTTAGAAACTATCATTGCCCTCCATCTGTGATACGGATAACCGCCTTCACAATATCAGCTTTGTTGCTGACACTGTAATCCATCGCCTTCTGAACTTCATCAAGCGGAAATACATCTGTCACAATTCCTTTCAAATTCACCTTTCCTGCCGCCACCGCTTCAATGGCCATCGGGTAAATGTGACGGTAGCGGAAAACCGTCTTAAAAGTCAGCTCTTTGTCAAGAACCAGACTCATGGGAAGTGTCATCTCACCGCTTTTACTGTAACCTACGAGCACGATGTTAGAACCTTTTTTTGTCATGTGAATAGTCTGTACTGTTGTAAACTGTGTTCCGGCTGTCTCAACTGCAAGGTCACATCCCCTTCCCTCCGTAAGTTTTAACACTTCTTCCACTGCATCTTTTTCTTTTCCGTTGATCACTCCGTCAGCACCTAATTCCAATGCCTTTTCAAGACGCTTCTTCATAATGTCTACTACATATACCTTCGATACTCCCATCGCTTTTAATGCCATCATAGTTACCAGTCCGATGCAGCCTGCACCCATGACAACCGCAGTCTGTCCGGCTCTCGCGCCTCCCTGCATAGCTGCATGGAAACCTACCGCCAGAGGTTCGATGAGCGCCCCCTCCATCGTGCTTACATTGTCGGGCAGCTTAAAACACAAGTCTGCTTCATGAGCTGTATATTCCTGAAACACTCCATCTACTGGCGGTGTTGCAAAGAATACTACATCAGGACAAAGATTATAGCGTCCGGTTTTACAGAATTCACAATGACCACACGTCTTCCCCGGCTCCAATGCTACGCGGTCTCCGACCTTCAGATGCTTCACATCCTTACCAACCTCAATAACCGTGCCCCCCGGCTCATGTCCAAGAACAAACGGCGGTTCAACTACATAGTTCCCTATGGCGCCTGTTTCGTAATAGTGCAGGTCACTCCCGCAGATTCCTACATATTCAAGCTTCACCAACACCTCATTATTCTTTACTTTTGGAATCTCTCTCTCCTCAAAGCCCATCTTGCCAACTCCAAGCATTACCGCTGTTTTCATCTTTTTTCCCATGATTTATTCCTCCATTTATATATACTTTTTAAAACTATTTAATTATGTATTTATGTTAGTATTTATATTTGAGTTTGTCAATAGTATTCGAACATTTCAATTTTATTTCAGCACTATACACAAATTTAATATTTCCTTTTTAGTAAAAAGCACCATAAAATTATAATGCAAAAGAGGAATCCTATCACTAGAATTCCTCAATCAATGTCTTATTCTCTTATTACTTTCCTTACTTCTCTTTCCTATATCTGCTCTATGAACAGTTCCACAACCCGGAGCGCCGCCCCCAATGCCGCCGCTCCTGTTCTGTAATTACAACTTTTTACAAACGAACTTCCCTCTTCAAATATATTTCTCCTCGACACCTTCTCCCATATTTCCTGAATATACTCATCCGCATATCTACCCACATATCCGCCCAGCACGATATCACAGTCTAAGATCATGTGAATATTATTAAGCGCTATTGAAAGAAATTCCGTATATCTGTCCCAAATTTCCCGAATCTCCTTTTCCCCCTGCCTAAGCCGTATGAAAAATTGCTCAAGCTTTCCATCCGTAACATCCGACAAACGCGTAGCAGAACAATATGCATCCAGACACCCAGACTTTCCACAGTAACAAGTCTCCCCGTCCGGTATAATCGTCATATGTCCCACTTCCCCGCAGCGAAAGCCCTTCCCCTGTATCAGTTCATTATTGCTAAAAACCGCTCCTCCCACCGAATTGCTCAGGGAAAGATAAAAAAATCTTTCCAAACTTTCCGAACGGATTCCTTCCGCATATGCCCCCGCATTGGCGTCATTCAGAAAATAGCACGGATACATAAAGAAACGGCTCACAGACGTAAACGACACAGATTCCACGCCAAGTACATGAGAGTGAACGATTACTTCATTGTCCAAATCTACAATCCCCGGAAATGATATGCCAATTCCCAGAAGTTTCTCTCTGTCAGCAGAAGCCTCCTCCAGAAAGCATTCTAATCTTTCACTAACCATCTGATAATACCCGTCCTGTTGCTGAAATGGAAGATGGATACGGTCATATTTCAAGATCTCTCCTGTAAGATTCGTAAGCATAAGCCCGACATGATTCTTTGTAATATCAAGTCCCACTGCCAGTTTTGCATTTGCCGCCACCGATAATGCTTTCGCCCGTCTTCCTCCCGTAGACTCAAGCTCTCCGGTCTCCTTAACCAGCCCTCGTTCAATCAGTTCCTTCGTGTTCTGTGTCACTGTAGGAAGACTCATCTTTACAGCATAAGAAATATCCGGATTCGACACTATGCCATGCCTGCATATATAACGGAATATATAATTTCTGTTATTCTTTTTAACCTCAATGTTTGTTGACTGCTTTTTCATCTTATATCCCCACACTTTATTAAAGTATTTTCTTAAGTATAGCATCTCAATCTACAAATTACAAGAATGGTTAAAGAAAGGCGGTTGCTTTCACAACCGCCCTCAAAATCTAATCTGACATTCAGTTAATATTCAGAACTGATTCTTATTCTTCTCCGTACAGAGTTACCAGCTTCTTCAGATAAGCATATCTCTCCATAGCTTCCGACTCATTCTTAGCGAAAAGCTTCTCAGCCTTCTCCGGATTAGCTCTCTTCAGCGCATTGTAGCGAACTTCGCCGTCAAGGAAGGCCTGATAATCTTCCTTCTTAGGCTCTTTGCTGTCAAGAGTGAACTTCGCGCCCTCTGCTGCCGGATTGAACCGGAAGTTATTCCAGTATCCACACTCTACAGCTAACTGCTCCTCAGTCTGAGCTTTGCTCATACCCTTCTTAATACCGTGGTTGATACATGGAGCGTAAGCGATGATGAGTGACGGTCCCGGATAGCTTTCAGCCTCGGCAATAGCTTTAACAGTCTGATTAAAGTCAGCGCCCATAGCAATCTGTGCAACGTATACATAGCCGTAGCTCATCGCGATACCAGCAAGGTCTTTCTTCTTCGTCTCTTTTCCGCCTGCTGCAAACTGTGCTGTAGCACCTGTCTTTGTAGCTTTAGAGGACTGTCCGCCTGTGTTGGAATATACCTCTGTATCGAATACCATAACGTTGATATCCTCGCCGCTTGCAAGTACATGGTCAACGCCGCCGAATCCGATATCGTAAGCCCATCCGTCACCGCCGAAGATCCACTGGGATTTCTTAGCGAGAAAATCTTTATTCTTAACGATATCTTTGCATGTATCACAGTCACATCCATCTAATGCAGCAACTAATTTGTCTGTAGCATCGCCGTTGCTTGCACCGCAGTTGAATGTATCAAGATATTCGTTACATGCTGCCTTGATCTCATCAGAAACATCTGCTGCCGCAACAGTCTCAACTTCTGCTTTCAATCTCTTTCTGATCGCCTTCTGCGCAAGTAACATACCGTAGCCAAACTCGGCATTATCCTCGAATAAGGAGTTGGACCATGCAGGACCCTGACCCTTTTCGTTTACTGTGTATGGCGTTGACGGTGAGGAGTTACCCCAGATAGAAGAACATCCCGTTGCATTTGCAATATACATTCTGTCGCCGAATAACTGTGTAATTAACTTCGCATATGGCGTCTCACCGCAGCCTGCACATGCACCCGAGAACTCAAGGAGCGGTTGTTTGAACTGGCTTCCTTTAACAGTCTCTGGTTTGAACTTGGCAACAACCTCTGGCTTAACCTCGATTGCTCTTCCGAAGTCAAATACTTCCTGAGAAGCAACATTTGCTTCCATATTCTCCATAACGAGAGCCTTCTCACCCTTCTTGCCCGGGCATACGTTCGCACAGGAACCGCAGCCTGTACAGTCAAGAGCTGATACAGTCATTGTAAACTTCATTCCCGGCATACCGATCATATCGATGGCTTTTGTTCCCTCAGGAGCTTTTGCAAGCTCGTCCTCTGTAAGAGCTACCGGACGGATAACTGCGTGCGGACATACATAAGCACAACGGTTACACTGAATACAATTCTCCTCTTTCCATACCGGGATATCAACTGCGATACCACGTTTCTCATATGCAGATGCGCCGGATGGCGTAGAACCGTCTACATAGTCGTTAAATGCAGATACCGGAAGTGTGTTTCCTTCCTGCGCATTAACCTTCGTCTGAATATTCTTAACGAAATTAACAACGTCTTCTCTTCCGCCCTTAACCTCTGGTGAGAATAATCCTTCATCCAGATAGGATTTCCATGAATCCGGAACAGCTACTTCTACAACCTGCTTAGCGCCTGCATCGATCGCATCATAGTTCATCTGAACGATCTTGTCGCCTTTTCTTCCGTAAGTAGCCTTTGCAGCAGCCTTCATAAGATCGATCGCCTCTGCCTCAGGAATGATAGCTGCCAGCTTGAAGAATGCTGACTGAAGCACTGTATTGATACGTCCGCCAAGACCGATTTCCTTACCGATCTTGATACCGTCGATTGTGTAGAACTTAATATTGTGGTCAGCAATAAATGCCTTAACCTGTCCCGGAAGATGCTTCTCAAGACCTTCCATATCCCATGGACAGTTCAGGAGGAATGTACCGCCGTCTATCAGCTCCTGTACCATGTTGTATTTGTCAACATAAGAAGGATTGTGGCATGCTACAAAATTAGCCTGACGGATCAGGTAAGTAGACTTGATTGGCTTCTTGCCAAAACGAAGGTGAGACATCGTAACACCGCCGGATTTCTTTGAATCATAATCAAAGTAAGCCTGTGCGTACATGTCTGTATTATCGCCGATAATCTTAATGGAGTTCTTGTTAGCGCCTACAGTTCCGTCTGCGCCAAGTCCCCAGAACTTACAGTTGATGGTTCCTTCTGGAGTTGTAACAAGCGCTGGACCTGTTGCAAGAGAAAGATTCGTCACATCATCCTCGATACCGATAGTAAATCTTGCTTTTTCTGTGTTATTAAATACTGCAACGATCTGTGCAGGCGTCGTGTCTTTGGAACCTAAGCCGTAGCGTCCGCTGTTAATCGGAACCGCGTCGAACTTGCTTCCCTTCAGCGCAGAAACAACGTCAAGGTATAACGGCTCTCCCTGTGCTCCCGGCTCTTTTGTTCTGTCGAGAACATTGATATACTTAACTGTATCCGGAATCGCATCAATCAATGCCTGTGCGCAGAATGGTCTGTAAAGACGAACCTTAACAACACCAACCTTCTCGCCTGCTGCCATAAGGTAATCGATCGTCTCCTCAATCGTATCACAAACAGAACCCATAGCAACGATAACCTTCTCAGCATCTGGTGCTCCGTAATAGTTAAATAACTTATAATCTGTGCCGATCTTAGCATTAACCTTGTCCATGTAATCCTGTACAATAGCCGGCATAGCATCATAGTATGGGTTACATGCTTCTCTTGCCTGAAAGAAGATATCCGGATTCTGAGCGGATCCTCTCTGACATGGATGATTCGGATTCAGAGCATGCTTTCTGAATGCATCGATCGCATCCATATCTACAAGATCTTTAAGATCTTCGTAATCCCATGTCTCAATCTTCTGGATCTCATGAGATGTACGGAATCCATCAAAGAAGTTAATGAAAGGAAGCTTTCCTTTCAATGCTGCGCAGTGTGCAACCGGCGTCAGGTCCATAACTTCCTGTACGCTTGATTCACAGAGCATAGCGGCACCTGTCTGACGACAGGCATAAACATCAGAGTGATCGCCAAAGATTGATAATGCATGGCTTGCAAGGGCACGTGCTGATACGTGGAATACACCCGGAAGCTGTTCACCTGCTACTTTATATAAGTTAGGAATCATAAGCAATAATCCCTGAGATGCTGTAAACGTCGTTGTAAGAGCACCTGCTGCCAGAGAGCCGTGTACTGCTCCTGCCGCTCCTGCCTCAGACTGCATCTCTGTTACCTGAACTGTCTGTCCAAAAATATTCTTCCTGCCCTCAGTAGCCCACTCATCTACATGCTCCGGCATAACAGATGACGGTGTGATAGGGTAAATGGCTGCAACTTCGGTGTAAGCATATGAAGCGTGAGCCGCTGCCTGATTACCATCCATGGTCTTCATTTTTCTTGCCATTTCTCGTTGTTCCTCCTTAAAATTAATACAATTTACAATAAATTGACGTGTATAATTATTATAGTCCGAACCACTTAAAAAGTCTAGTGATTATTAAGGGTAATTTTGTTCCTTTTTCTGTACAAGTTGACGTTCTTTCTGCCGCGCAGACCAAACCGGATTTCTATTGGCCAACCGCGGAAATCTCCAACAATACAGGCTCCATATTCATCTTTCTATACTCCTGAATCAGATTACCATTTTTACCCTAAAAAATACATGACCGCCGAACAGCAGGCGCCTACAAGCTTAGGCATAATTTCCAATCACTCAATGATAATAGCCGCAGCAACCCTGCCTGACCCAACAGTTTTACATATCGAATCACGGTATCTTGGGTGTATTCTACATCTGATTTAATTGCGTCATAGACTTTAGCTGTCAGCATATACTCCTTACCGAATAATCCAATCAAACCATCCCTCACAAGATTATTACAGCTTTTTCGTGCCTCGGCTATAGGTAACCGTGTCAATCCCTGAACCTCCGACAATATGATTCTTTTATTATCTGTCAAATACCGTAATATCATTAGTTCTGGCAACGGCAGAATCTTTTGCAGCTTGTCTTGCTCGCAAGCAAGCAATAAACTTAACAAAATTCACATCGTCAACCGCACTGAAAATGGTCAATTACACTGCTTCACTGTATGCGTAATACTGCGGATATGGTTTCCCCGAAGAAATCATTGTCTGTTGAATAATGAAGATATATCACTTCTGCCTGCGGCAGCAATCGGTTAATCGCCGTCTCTTTACCCACAAAAAACAATCCTGCAATCGTAAGTCTGTCAACACCTTCATCCTCTTTTATCAATCCCAAATCTCTCAAAAAAGACATATCTTCCAATTCAGGTAAGGAAGATTTCGGATCACGCACTTTCAATTTTTCCTTTAAATTATATATCTCCAGCACATTTATGTCTTCTATTGTACTATCCACCAAAATCTGTCCCGAAAAGTCAGGACTTTGAATAGAAGCATACTTAGTTGTTAAGCAACTCCCGAATTAGCCAGCTATTATATTGCTCTGTTTCCATCGGAAACAGCGTCAACTGATTAGGCATATAACGGTAAGTCAGATTTCGTACTTTCGCAAACACTTTATCCACTACATTGATAAATGGAATCTTAAAAATTTTATAATCTTTATCCATTCCGTCCGCGACATACAACCTCCACATAATGCTCGCGCAGTCTGAAACATATAATCAAAATCAGAATTTCCCAACAGAAGCATTCCAGCTTGTGTAATTATGCCATCTATCATAAGCTTAAACTTTGTAAGAAACTGCTCATCACTCATAGCATCCACTTCTGCCGAAATATGCCCCTGATTCATTTTTCTTTATATTTTTCTCTTGCCAAATCTATTGCAGTCTTATCCAAGTGCTCTATTGTTGCCTTTTCTAATACCTGTTTTGACCAGTCCTTACGTTCCTGTGAACGAAAGACAGATAATCTCAAAGATATGTATTCTGATACTCAGCCCGAACTTTTTCGGGAACCAGACTGCCGCCGGTCGCCCATGCGATATGGACGGCGGCGCCCATCTTCTCTGCCAGCCCGTTTTCTTTTATATAATCCTTTGTTTCTTTATACGAAAGTAATCTTGCCGGACCTTCAAATGCCGCGCATGCGCTTGGTTCCAGAAATATTCCTTCCGTGTCCAAAAGACCCCGCATGTATTCGTAAAGCCACTTATCCTGCAGTGTAAATTCTCCAGAAAGAAGCGGTTCCACTACTTTTCCGACAAATCCCGAAGGACGTCCCACTGCCAGACCGTCGGCATGTGTCAGCCCGGAAAGTCCGATATCCTGCACACAGATTTCGTTGTGAAGTCCTGTCGCCATGCCAAGGAGCATAGCAGGCGCCTGTACTGGCTCTACAAAAAAGCAGTGTACATGATCTCCCCAGATTTCTTTCAGGCCAAAGGTTATGCCGCCGGGCGCCCCGCCTACTCCGCAGGGAATATAGACAAACAACGGATGGTCGCCGTCCACAAGGATGCGCTGCTCTTCCAGCTGTTTTTTCAGGCGCTTTGCCGCTACTGCATATCCCATGAAAAGATTGACAGAATTTTCATCATCTACAAAGTAACTTTTCGGATCTTCATCAGACAGTCGCCGCCCTTCCTTTACTGCCGCGGTGTAATCCGACTCATACTCGACCACCGTGACACCGTGGCTTCTCAACATATCTTTCTTCCATTGTTTTGCGTCTGCAGACATATGTACTATCACTTTATAACCTACCGCCGCGCTGGCAATCCCGATACTAAGGCCAAGATTTCCCGTAGAACCCACCTGAATCGTATACTGCCCGAAAAACTCCCGGCATTCCTCATTCGCAAGCTTTCCATAATCATCCCCGACTTTAATAAGTCCCTTCTCAAACGCAAGTTCCTCCGTATGCTTAAGCACCTCATAGATACCGCCGCGTGCTTTGACCGAACCTGCTATGGCAAGATGGCCGTCCTGCTTAAGCATGAGCCTTCCCGGTATTTGAACCCCGTATGTTTCTTCCAGATGCTTTTGCATACCTGATATCGATGTCAAAACCGATTCAATCATACCTCCGTCTTTTTCCGTCTCTGGGAAACATTTCATGATAAACGGGGCAAACCTTTGCAAACGCGCTTCAGCCTCATCAATATCCGCCATACTGATTCCCTGCCTGTTCTCTGCAAATGGAATCTTTTTCGGATTCACCCATACAGTTTCCTCTCCTTTGGAGAGCTTCTGCACAATCGGCAGAGTCTTGTAATTTTCTCCCATAATCTCCCTCTTTCTTTTTAATCACTTTCTTATTATCTTTCATTCTATTTTATACTTTAATTCTATTTCCGGCAACTGCATCCGTACGGTTAAAAAGAGAAACTGCCCGTTTCAATTCCGGACAGTTTTCCCTCACATTCTCTTTTCAATTTATTTCTTCCCGCCGAAGATTGCCATCATAAATCTTGCATACGTATATGCAACGAATACTACTGCTATGACAGTCTCAACCAATACAATTGCCTGAAGCGCCGGAATCGCACTTCCCATATTGGCAAGACATGCCATTGTCTGTTTTGACGCGATCGCGCTGATCACAAAGGGAAATGTAAATGCCGCCATACTAGGATAGAAGGGAAGCTTCAAAAACGAAACTGCCTTTACCAGTGCAAAGATATAAAGAACTGTCGCCACTGCAAACATACCCAGCAAAAATTCCTTTGATTTTGGGGTCACTGACTGCACGTATCCTGCAATGCAAAGACTTGCAGGCGCTGCATAGATGCAGACCAGCGCTTTCGCAGGCTCCGGGATTTCCTTAAAGTTCAGGTATCGGTAAGTAACTAAGACCAAAAGTACGATCAAGGAAACAAATCCGAACCAGAATGCCGCGATTCCGACCGCCAGCTTTTCATAAGCCGGAGCTGTGATCGCTGCCACCACGATTCCCACATATACGATATAATAGCTTGCAAATATCTTTGGCATCTGCAGTTTTACAATGAATTTCACTGTAAAATATATAATCAGAGCAATATGCAGTGCGATCGCCAGTGTCCAGATATAAAAGGCTGCCTGTCCGATAAATGGTTTCACATAGGTACTAAGTATCATAAGCGCCATAGGAAAAGTTCCCGACACACTCGCCATGATCGGGTTTCCCATGTCTTCTTTTACTTTTTCTGGAAACAAAATTAATTTTAAAAGCACAAGTACCAGAAGAAACGCGGAGAATACACCGCATACATAACGGATTCCTTCCGAATAGCTCTGCAGAAGATTTCCGAGCGCCGCCGCCCCCAACATCACACCGCAGACTGGAATTGATACTTTCTGAATTGCATTTTTCATGTTGTCTACCTCTTTTTCTTCCTGACTGTCTAAGAGCCTACCGTTCTATGCTGCTTCGTCTGTATTCGTAATACCCAGTTCACGGCACATGATCTCTCCTACTTTCCACGCACACAGTCCGGTAAACCAGATGCACTGCTCCTTGTGCTCACCTTTTCCCATATCAAACTCTCTGGTAAGGACTCTGCAACAGACAGCATTTTTCTTGTTGTTCTCCTTAAACCAATTATGCAATTCATTAGAATAAGACATGCATTTGTTCACGTCCGGATCCTTTGGTCCTAAAGGCTCTGTTCTTCCGAATACCATTCCAAGTGCAAGGATACCGCCATTTAATGCTCCGCACATACATCCCGAACGGCCTGCTCCGACCGACATTGCCGATGCCATACCGATAACCTCTTTCGGCACATCGATCTCAAAATTTGAACGAATCGCATCCATAACAGCCTCGCAGCAAAAAAATCCTCCTCTGTAGGAATCCTCCGCATCCTTCTGTACCTTTTTTAAGCTAACCTCTTTTGCCCCAATTTTTACATTCATCATGTTGACTTTCCTCCTTTGTCATTTCCTGTTTCTACCATTATAAACTTCTCTTTCTGTATAAATAAAATAAACAAATTCTATAATTATAATTATTTATTTTTAATATCTATATTTAAAAAATTCCGCACAAAAAAAGCAGATTTTCTGCCTTCAATTTTTATTGATTATGCAGAAAATCCGTCTTTTAATAAACTTTTTGTTGTATTCCATCAACTTATTGCGAATACGGCTATCGTACGATCTCACCACTTTTAATCTTTTCAAGCCACATCTCCATATGCCGCCGGAACTTTTGCACAGCCTCATTGGCATGTTCCTCCTTTCGAGTGATATAACTTCTCGGAATCTTCAGCCCTTATTTCATGGGGCTTTCAGAACCTATTTT
>ERZ778514.336-NODE-336-length-45988-cov-7.060088_pt1 | contig 45988 bp, 38 predicted proteins | sample MGYA00510344_ERZ778514 | MGnify/ENA primary metagenome ERZ778514 (study PRJEB29527, sample SAMN07138968) | mouse gut metagenome | material: feces | host: mouse | place: China:Nanjing | collected 2016-01-25 ...
GCCGCGCTTGTGTTTCGCGCGGCAGCTAACAAACATACACTTATTTTTGTTTATCTTCTACTTTCCTTGCCCATATGAGTTTTTAACAAAATCCTGCATTGCCTTTATATTCTCATCGGAGATTCCCGCCGGTTTCCCGCCGGTTGCTTCGATCATATAATAAATCTGGGCTGTGACTTCAAGTACTTTCGCTGTTTTAAAAGCGCCGTCCATATCACCCGAGACGCATACCGCTCCGTGAGAATGGATCAAACAGCTATTTGATCTTTCTCCCAGCGCTTTTACACAGTTTTCCGCAAGCTCTGCGCTGCCTGGAAGCGCATAATCCGCACATCTGCATACATCTCCCAGTATCTGCGCTGCCTCATCAATGATGAGTGGGATATCCTTGCCCTGAGCCGCATACACCATCGAATAGATTGGGTGCGTATGTATGATCGCATTTACATCTTCTCTGTTTCGATAAACAGACAAATGCATTTCTGTTTCGATGGTTGGCTTTCTTTCGCCCTCCACGATCGTTCCGTCTAATCTGCATACTACTACGTCATCCTCCACAATCGTATCATAGAGCATTGCGCTTGGAGTCAGATATACAAGTCCGGTCTCTTTATCGCGGAAACTAATATTTCCCCATGTTTCTACAGTAAGGCCGGAGCCTGACATCCTTTTTCCGCTTTCTACAATTAATTGTTTATAATTCATTCTTTAACCCTCTTTATACCGCATTATTTTGTCGCGCTGATTTCTTCTGCATATTTCTCTGTCTCAGCGAGTGTATCCTTTGCATTGTCGATCGTTACAAGCTTACATCCTGTATCAATATAAGTTTCCGCTTTCTCTCCCGCAAGAATCTTTGCCATGTTGATAACGCCAAGTTTACCCATCTCTATCGGCTGCTGTGCGCAGGTGGATACAAATTTCTCATCAATTACATACTGAAGACCTTCTGTTACGCCATCGTATGAGAAAATCTTGATCTGCTCCGTAAGACCTGCCTCGTCAACTGCCTGATAAGCGCCAATTCCCATCAAATCATTTTCACAGTATACAACCTGAAGATCCGGATTGGCCTGAATAATATTCTGAACCGTTGTATATCCAAGGTCCGTCTCCCAGTTTGCGTGCTGCTCAGCTACAAGCTCTACAACGTCTCCAGCCTTATCTAAGAATCCGTTATATCTGTCATCGTCATTGGTCTGTCCCTGAACACCTCTTAAGATTGCTGTTTTGCAGCCGTCCGGATACATCTCGGCAACTTTTTCTCCGACCATCTGGCCGCCTACATAATTATCGGTTCCATAAAACGGAATATCCTCACCAAGTGTCTTCAATGTATTCTCATCCAGCTTTGTATCAAGATTGATAACAGGAATTCCTGCTTCTTTACACTCCTGAAGAGCTGAGATAAGTCCTTCGGAAGCTGCCGGTACAAGAATGATTCCGTCTACACCCTGTGACACATAATTCTCAATGATCGTAAGCTGCTCTTCTACTGACTGATGCTCTGCACCTGCCTGTATCTCAACTTTCATTCCCAGCGCCTTCCCAGACTGCGCTACTGAATTCGCTACGATGATATGATACTCATTATTCAATGTCATTCCGCAGAAACCAATGGTATATTCGCCGTAATCTTTATCTGGAACCTGAGCTTTGATCTCCTCCGCAAGCTTATCGGATACCTCCGCGGAATCATCCACTACTGCCGCATCAGATGATGTATCATCTGATTTGCCGTCATCACTTCCGCTGTTGTTCCCGCTGCTGCACCCAACTAACATTGCTCCAATCATTGCCACACATAATAATGCACTGACTAATTTCTTTTTCATAGTGTACCCTCCTTAATTTTAGGTGTATAAGTGTATGTTTTTATCAGTAGTTATTCTGCTTTCCGCTCTTTTCTCTTATCTGCAAAAACGGCCACAATAACAACTAACCCTGTAATAACTGTCTGGTAATATGTCGCTACATTCATAATCTGAAGTCCGTTTGTAAGCGTTGCGAGAATGATTGCGCCTACGACCGTATTCGCAAGCTTTCCTTTTCCTCCTGACATGGAGATTCCTCCGATAACGGCTGCTGCGATCGCGTTCATCTCATAAGAATTCCCCGCGCTTGGATCTGCATAAAGAAGACGCGCCAGTAACATGACTCCGGCAAAAGCCGCGAACATACCGCAGAGTATATATACGATTACTTCCAGTTTTTTCACTTTGATTCCTGACAGGCGGGCGGCGTGGGAATTACCTCCCAGCGCGTAGATTCCTCTTCCGAATTTTGTGTAAGCGAGAATCAGGATCATAACCGCATAAAATACGATTACATACAACACTCCTATGGGCACTACACCAAAAAATTTAGTTTTCATAAGCGCGCCGATCTCTAAAGGAAATCCTGATACAGCCTGTCCCTCATTTATGATCTGCGCAAGACCTCTGACTGCCTGCATGGAACCTAATGTAGTAATAAAAGCCGGAACCTTGCCGTAACTAATCAAAATCCCGTTGAAAAGTCCTATCACCGCGCCGCAGATCAGACACAGAATAATCGCAACAGGAATTGACATTCCATCTTTGATATTCATGGCAAGAAATATTCCTACGAACCCTACAACAGATCCTACGGAAAGATCGATTCCGCCTGTGAGGATCACGATGGATGCACCGATTGCAAGAATCGCGTTAATACTTGCCTGATTTACTATATTCATTATATTGTTGATATTCAGGAAATCTTTCCCCATCGCTGAGCAAATAACAGTGAATACAAGAAATATCCCTATCATACCCATATAGATGATCCAGTCCGCCCAATTAATCTCATGTTTATTTTTCATCCTTAACCTCCTCTGCCAGTTCTATTTTCAGAATATCCTGCTGTGTCAGCTCCCCGTCATTATCCAGTACCGCGCGAAGTTCCCCGCCGCCCATAACTGCAACTCTGTCGCTCATCTTAAGCACTTCTACAAGATCCGACGATATCATGATAATAGAAGCTTTCTTTTTAATAAGCTCATACATAATGTTATATATTTCGTCTCTTGCACCAACGTCAATACCTCTTGTCGGTTCGTCAAAAATGTATACATCTGCATCCGAATAGAGCCATTTTGCAATTACGACCTTCTGCTGATTTCCGCCAGACAGATTCTTGGCATCTGTTAATTCAGAAAAAGTCTTAATCTTCAGACTGTCCACATATTCTCTTGCGGTCTTTCTCTCCTTCCTGCGGTTTAGGAACGGACGGCACAGCTTGTCTAAATTGGGAAGCGCTATATTTTCAGCGACAGAATGCATAAGAATCAACCCCTCATCTTTGCGGTCCTCACTCAAATATACGATTCCGTTTTTTATATTTTCCGACAGGTTGGTCCCAATCTCTTTCCCTTTATAGAGGACTGTTCCTCTGTCCTTCTTATAGTCTCCAATGATCGTCTTGGCGGTTTCTGTTCTCCCCGCTCCCACAAGTCCGGCGAATCCAAGTATTTCTCCTCTGTGAAGCTCAAAGGACACATTCTTCACCAAATCTTTATATCCCAGATCTTTAACCGAAAGAACCACATCCTCCATATCAATATTCTTGTTCTCGATCTTTTCAAAGCTTACTTTTCTTCCTACCATCATTTCCGTAAGCTCATCTTCTGTGGTATCCTTAATATTTACCGTACCTACGTATTCCCCGTCACGCATAACCGTACATACATCCCCGATTTCAAACAATTCACTCATACGGTGAGAAATATAGATAATGCCGATTCCCTGGCTCTTGAGTTCCCTTATGATCTCGAATAACATCTCTGTCTCTTTATCTGTAATCGCTGCCGTCGGTTCATCAAGTACAAGAAGCTTAACATCATTGGAAATTGCCTTCGCAATCTCTACCAACTGCTTTTTCGCCACGCTGATCCGGGATATCAGCGTCTTTGGATTGACATTCAATCCAATTCTGTCCATATATTCCTTTGCTTCTTTCATCTCCCTTTTATGGTCAACCTTTATGCCATTTGCATACTCTTTTCCAAGAAAAATATTTTCATAGATCGGCATCTCAGGAACCAGATTGAACTCCTGATAAATAACGCTGATCCCTTTTCTGATCACATCTCCCGGCGGCATCTGCGGCAGCTCTTCTCCGTTAAATACAACCGTTCCTTCCTCTCTCGCGTAAGCGCCGGATAATATCTTAATCAATGTAGATTTTCCCGCGCCGTTTTCTCCAAGAAGAATATGGACCTGCCCTTTTTTTACAGTGAGCTGCGTATCCTTCAGAACATTTACTCCAAAGAAGCTTTTCGTAATATGTCTCATTTCCAGAATATTTTCACTCATCACTTCACCCCCTATGTATACGTTTTCGTTTCATACGACTCTGCAATAATACGTCTGATATCAGGAAGTGTAAGCTCTTTGTCAAAATATTTTAATTGTACGCTTAGATTTCCCATAGATGTACTCTCTCCATAGCACACTACAATTGTTTTGTTCATATAATGCGCAGACAGACTAAGAAGTATCCTGCTTGCCGCTCCTCCTCCTACAATATATACTTTTTTAAAATTATTTCCCGTCACCTTTTCAATGTCCCGGATCGTCTCTGCATACACGCGCGCCAAAGAATCGTAAAATGTCCTGAATAATACATCCCATCTCATTTCGCCGCTTACCTGCCCGCTCTCTGTAAGGTAATTCCAGATGGCCTTTGACATGCTTGCCGGGTTAAAAAATGCAATGTCATTTAAATCTATCACAGCAGTACTGTTACATTGTTCCGCAAGATCCGATATTGTATTCCATGACGTTTTTTCCTTACAAATAAAATCATATTCTTTCTTTAGCTGATTAACGATAAACATCCCTGCACTATTCTTCAGCAGTGTGATTCTCCCAAATGCCCCTACTTCATTCGTGAGGTTCGCTTTTCTTACCTCTTCATTACAAATAGGTTCCTTTAACTCCGTTCCGATCAATGACCATGTACCGCAGCTTATGAAGCCGAAATTCTCCTCCTCAGCAGGTATCGCAGCCACTGCCGACGCCGTATCATGAGACGGTACGCAGATAACAGGGATATCGTAATCCGCACCTATTTCTTCCAGAATATCTTTTCTCACATTTCCGATTTTCTCTCCATGTTTTCCTATTTTGCAAAAGATATTCTGGTTGATCCCGAATTTTTCGCATACCGTCGGGCTTATCTGCCTGTCTTTCACAGACATAAGCTGTGTGGTACTCAATTCGCTTGGTTCATTCACCATCTCTCCCGTCAGGAAATAATTCAAGATATCGGGCACCATAAGACACTTATCCGCCGCGGAAAGAATATGAGGAAAAAGCTCCTTCATTCCGGCCATCATATACAGGGAATTAATTTTATCGCACAAGATTCCCGTCTCATAAAACATCTGTTTTTCATCTTCGCCATTAAGCTTTGAAAGCTGATTTTCACCAATCACATTTCTGTATGAAAGAGGGTTTGAGAGCATATGTCCTTCTTTATCAAAAAACGCAAAATCCACCCCCCATGTGCAGATGCCGATCGAATCTATTCTTTCTTTTTTTGATACAATTTCCTTTAAAGATGCTTTAAATTCGTTAAAAATATGAAGAAGGTCCCAATAATAGTATTTCCCTATTTTAACCATACTATTTGGTATCTGGCTTATTACTTCGCTCTGAATCCTCCCTTCACTGTACTGACCTGTTACGATCCGAAAAGATGAGTTGCCGCAGTCCAGTGCAACCATAGTTTTTGCTTTATTCATAAGTTTCTCCTTATTGTACAGAAATTTTTATATGATATTTTTTCTCGTACTCTTTTAAAAACTGCAGATCCTTTACTTTCAGCGATTCCATATCTCCCATTTCGTATATGCGTCCCAGCCCATGGTATTTATCAAGCCCAAGCCTGTGATATGGAAGAAATACCACTTCCGTTACCTTCTCTAAGCCTTCTGCAAATTCAAGGAATTTTTCAATTGCATATGAATCATTATTGCAGCCCGGAATATAAGGGTATCGAAGATAAAGCTCGCCTTTAAAATTTTGATCCATCCATCTGATATTATTTAAAATCTCACGGTTGTCTCTTCCGGTAAGCTCCAAATGCTTTTCTCCCGAAAAATGCTTATAATCGCAGTAAATAATATCAACATAGTCAGCGATTTCTCTTAATTTTCCTTCCGGAGCCTGCCCGCATGTCTCAATCAGCACATTCCACCCGCGTTTATGTGCCAATACGGAACATTTTTTTATAAAAGAAGCGTATAAAAGAGGTTCTCCACCACTGAATGTTATACCGCCTCCGCTTTCCAGATAATATACCTCATCCCTTGCAAGCTCTTCCATAAGCTCTTCTACCGTATAATCCTCTCCCTGAACAACTCTGGCATCTGCGTAACAGGCATCGATACATTTTTTGCACATTGTACATTTCATGCCGTCCGTGATCATTCCAAACTCAGGATGACGGTAAATCGCCCCGGAGGGGCAGGTCTTAAGACACCGCCCGCATCCGGTACATTTGACTGATTTGAATAAGATCTGCGGTTCAAATAACTGTGACTCAGGATTGCCGCACCATTTACACCTTAGAAGGCAGCCTTTTAAAAATACTGTCGTCCGTATTCCAGGGCCATCCTCCGTTGAACATCTTTCAATATTAAATACCCTCACTTATAACGCTACCTCTGTTCTGTTAATGACGTCGTTTTGCGCAGATTCACCAAGAGAAGTAAAGAGCGCGCTGTAACCTGATACTCGAACCATAAGGTCAGAATATTCCTCTGGATTTTTCTGCGCCGCCTTAAGCGTCTCATTGTCTGTAACGTTAAACTGGATCTGCTGCCCGTCCTTGCCAAAGAACGCCCGTATCATGCTGACAATCTTTCTCCTTGATTCCTCTGTCGCAATCGCGGAAGGAGCCAGACGCATATTAAAGATATTGCCTTTTTGATCCCAGATGGTAGGTATCTTCCCAACAGAATTGCATGCTGCGGTAGCGCCGCTTCTTTCTGAACCATTCGCCGGAGAAACACCGTTATTCACAGGCGAGCCCGCCGCACGTCCGTCCGGGGTAGCCCCGATCCTGCTTCCAAATGAAATATTTCCCGTAACCGGACTCTGGCTATAAGAGAAACAGCACGGAACCGGACCTTTGCCATATTTCGAGCTCTTGTAATTATGCCTTAAGCTGGAGCCGATATAATCCTCTACTGCCACTACCCATTTATCTGCATAATCATTATCATTACCGAATTTCGGCGCTTTATTTTTCATAAGAAGCTGTATTTCCCCGCCGGTAGGAACCGTGGTACTATCCTGAAAATTCGTCCTGCATGCATGCAAAACCTGTTCCATCGTAAGAATCTTCTTGTCAAATACCAGATATTCGATAGCTGTAAGCGCATCTCCTGAACTGATAGAACCTGCTGTAGGCCCGCCGTCCGCCGAATACAGGGAACCGCCTTCTACAAGATCCAGACATCTTCCGATGCAATCCTCCACAAGTGAAGACCGGAATGCATTCAGATCATATCTGATATGTACATCATCATTGACGTGCTCTGTAATACAATTAAGATCCATAAAATATTTGAGCATCTTTTTAAATTCATCAAATACTTCGTCTATGGATGTACAGCAGGCAATTTTCTTATCTGTTTTCTTAAACACAATTCCGGTAGCCGGATCTACGCCGTCATTTAATGTAATCTCTAATACCTTCTCAACATTAAGCCACGGTCCTTTTGCTGCAAAATCCCATTTCCCGGGAATAGAGGCTTCAATACATCCGTCCGGGCTCCAATCAACCAGATCCTTTTCAGCGATCCCCATATCACGCAAGGTTTTAATAAATGCATTGTCATTATAAAATGCAGGCATACCGCCTTTATGTTCAATCGCCGCCTCTAACGCATTGTACAGCACTTCATCTTTCGTTCCGTCAAAATATTTAACAGAAACGGAAGGAGTGATGAGCTTAAGCTCGCGGCAGGACTTAATGCAAAGCATCGATACAGCATTGGTCGCGTCCTTGCCGTCTACCGTCTGTCCGCACACCGCCATATTGATAAACATCTGGTAACCCATAAAGAATTCCGTATCTGGCCATGACCGAAGCTTGTTGATTTCATTACACTTGATAAAGAAACATTCTAAAATCTCCAGCGCTCTTTCCTCTGTGATTCTGCCTTCCCGGATGTCCTTCTCATACAGAGGATATACATACTGATCAAATCTCCCAAGGGAAATCGCATGTCCGTTAGATTCCAAATGTACTGCAAGCAGTATGATAAAAATAGACTGTACTGCTTCCTGAAAAGTTTTCGCCGGATGAAGAGGTACATTGCGGCAGATCTTAGCAAGCTCAGACAATTCCTTCTTATACTCCTCAATACCGCATTTTTCTGCTTCTTCTTCACACTTATCTGCGATTCTTCCTGCAAAATTGACAACTGCCTGATTGCCAAGAAGCGCCGCATCCAAAAACTGTTTCTTTTTAAGTGTCTCCGGATCCAGCATATCCAGACTGTCTAGCTTAGCCTGAATCCTTGCCATCACATCCTCTAACCCTTTTTCAACTACCAGCTTATAATCTGGTATCTCATTTCCAAGTCCTGCCGCGCATACCCATGTTTCATCTGTCACGCCTGCATCCCACGCATCATTCACTTCATCCGGCAGATTCTTTCTCACATAATCATAAACCGTCCTTCCATTCCAGTATTCTGCGCATTCGCGTACAAGCTTCTCATCCTCGGGAGTAATATAGAATTTATCTCCCGGTCTGTCTTCCCATCTATACGGCTTCCCATCAAGTTCATCTAATATCCACTGCGCTGAATATTCCGGATAGATCGGCGCTCCCTTTGGAGTCTTTGACTGATTTCCTACAATTAATTCTCCTGGCTTCACCCAGACTGTCATCTTATCTAATACTTCAAAAAATGATTTTGCACGTCTGTTAATAATCGGAAGTCCATCTGTCTTCTCCATCGACTCTGTAAAAATCTTACATCTTTCACCATCTACATACGGTTTTTGTTCCATTAATTCTTTACGTAACTTTTGTATTCGGTAATTCATTCTTCTGCTCCCTTCTTTGAATTCTTAGTTCTATTATGTAACTTGTTACATTAATTCTACTTTTACTTTTTAGTTTTGTCAATATATATTATATATATTGTTAATATCTTACAGTTTTAATACATATTTTTTGTGCATATTTCTTAAAATTTTCTTTATAAAGTAGTAATAAAACTTGTTACTATTATTTGTTTCACTATTTTTATACTAACAAGAGAAATTCCGATCAAAATATGATAAAATATTAATACCAGAGAAAGGATCGGATACGAAATATGGATAATAATTTTTTAGGTATCAGGGAAATTGCGCAAATGGCAAACGTCTCAACCGCAACCGTTTCACGGGTTATCAATCATCCTGAAAAATGTTCGGAACAGACACGGAAAAAAGTAGAAAAAATCATACAGGAAAATAATTACATTCCAAACGAAACGATAAAGAATATATTTTCTAAATCATCCAATACGATCGCTATATTTATTTACGATATTAGCAATCCATTTTTTACCAACTTGATTATGGAACTTAATAACATATGCTTTAAAGAGCACTACACACTGCTGATCTGCGACACAGAAAACGATATAGAAAAAGAAAAAGAATATCTGAAGTTCTGTATTGCTAAGCGCTGTATTGGAATCATTTTAACAGAGGGTATTTCAAACACGTTATTTAAAAATATAAAGATTCCTTTTGTCTCTCTGGACAGAAAAGAAGGGGACACGGTCCCCTTTGTAACATCCGAAAATTATCATGTTATACGAAAAGTGATAAATTACTTATATAATCTGGGACATAGAAGAATTGCATTTGTAGGCTCAAAACACCGATTTGTTTCCGTAGAAAAAAGATATCAGGGATATTTAGACGAATTAAAAGAAAAAAACATTCCTTTTCGTTCAGAATATATATACCGCGAAGGGAAGTCGCTTGACACAAAGCTGGGAAGACAGGCTCTCAGATATTTCTTATCCCTTTCTCAAATGCCTACTGCTCTTCTCTGCGCTAACGACATGGTGGCGCTTGGAGTGATCAACGAAGCAAGATCCATGAATATAGACATACCGGAGACAATGTCCATATGCGGCTTCGACCACGTTTTAGATGAATTCCTTCCCGTGCCGCTGACTACCGTAGAACAAAATATATCAAAAATTGCCGAAGAATTATTTTACTCTTTGACCGAACAGCCCGACACTCCCATAGAAAAAATCGTAGATTCCACCTTTATTCCCGGAAAAACCTGCGCGCGCGCAGCATCATGGGAGCAGATAAAGTAAACCGTATTTCATAAAAGTATAATTAAAAAGCCCCGGCTTCTGATTGCGCCGGAGCTTTTTTAAGTGTTTTCTGGTTCTAATGATTTTCTATTTTACCGTTACCTTAATCCCTCTTTTCACACCGTTCGCGGACACAACATACACGGTACACGTTCCTTTTTTCTTTCCCTTGACCGTACCTGCTTTTGACACGGATGCGACCTTTTCGTTTGTTGAATAATACCGGTATACGGCAATATGCTTTTTGGGGAACAGCTTCTTTCTTTTATTCTGCTTTACGGTTCTGGCTTTAATTTTCTGCGTTTTTCCTCTCTTTACCGTAAGCTTTGTCTTTGAAACTTTGACGCTTTTTGCATTTGTATAGCCTTTTCTATTTTTCCCGGCAACATGGAGAGACAGACTTTTTGCAATCATTTTCTTTTTCCCATTCACGATACGATATGCCGTTATCTGTATCTTGTAAGTACCTTTTTTGCTGATTTTCTTCTTTCCGATCTTGCTTATGGCAAGACTCGTCTTCCCGCTGCCCTTGATAGTTTTTACTAATTTGTACTTCTTTCCGCATCTCTCTGCATAGATTTCATATCCGGAGGCTTTGCTCACTTTGCCCCAAGATATTTTCAGCTTCGTACCGGACATGGATGCCTTCGCCTTTTGATTGAGCCGTATGGTGTTTGCCGCAATATCAGCTTTTGATATTACCGGCTGTTTTTGTGTTTTACTTGGTTTTTTCTGCTCCGGCTGCGGCTTTTTCGGCTGCTCCTCCGGCTTTACCGGCTGCGGCTGCTCTGGCTTTACCGGCTGCGGCTCCTCCGGCTCTTCCACTTTTAGCTTCGTCCATTTGGATACGATCTGCGCCGACTCATGGAACTCTGTCTCCGCGTCAAATGGTTCCAGCGAATTTCCATTCTTTATATACCATCCTTCAAACTGATACCCTTCCCGCGCCGGCGTCTGGGGCAGTACAACCTTTTCTCCGTCCTTTAGAATCTGCGACTCTGTGCTGTCACCTTTATCCACCGTAACGATATACCGCGTCTCGTCCCCAAACTTCACCGTACCTGTCCCGGCAATTTTCTGAGAAATTTGAGTCATCGTTTCTTCTGGGACATCCTCTGGCAGCAAAAGAATCCCGTTTACAGTTATTGTACTCTCGAGATCTATGACACTTGCAACTGTATCTTTTGTCAGATTAGTTCTTGCATCTATCACCGCCCCTTCTTCCACAACCAGCTGCGCTCCCTCCGGCACTTTCAGTTTCATCGCCTTATTTGAGCCGGAAGCGGGCTTAAGCGTCAGCATCTGCCCTTTTTTCAAGGTTGTCTGTCCGCTTGCAGCATACACTGTAGCATCGCTGTGCATTTCTACCATAAATCCTTTGATCACTCCCTCGCCCGCTATGGAACCGTCATAATTTGGAAGTTTTATTTCGGAAAATGTGCCGATAATCTCAATTGTACCGCTGTTTTCCAGCCTCCCCTGATTCTGGAATATGCCTCCCTGCTGTATTATCACTTTCGCATTGTTCTGGAATACGCCCCCCTGCTGTGCCGACGGCACATAATAGTTATAAATTCCGCCCCCATTCAAAACATTTATCGTTCCATGATTCACGACCGTGGAATTCGGAAAATTAGATATAGAATCCTTATTTACATTTATCGTTCCATGATTGATAAGCCTGCTTTGGGGCCGCTGTGTGTTATTTCCCACGCTAAAGTAGTTTCCGTTTGTTATGTCTACCGTAACTCCTTTCGGAATCGTGAGAGCCGCAGGCTTCTCATAATACCCGATTGTAATCGCCGCCTTTGCAGTTGTTCCAAACCTCATATTATCATTCCACGTCACATTGCCGAATATAAAACCGTTTCCCACGCTTGTGACTGTATCTGACGCCTCATCATAAGCACACGACCCATACCACGCAAGATCTCCTTCAAGCGGCAATCCCTTTGTTTTACTGTCATACAGGACCGCGCTGTTTGAAGCTTTTAATGGCTGTGTGGGAACAGACGGAATTGCCAGATCGCTGCCTTTATTATCCGCGAACAGGGTTCCGCCGTTTACCGTATATTCACGGGAAAGAAGCGTTCCTGATGCCAGGCTGTTGTTCGTATTTCCAACCGCTCTCACATCGCTGGACACAAGTTCGATACTGCCCCCAAGGGCGTTTATCGCAGGACCGTTCCCATTGATGGCAATCACATGGCTGTTTTCAATTCTTATCTTCTGCCCTCCGGACTGCCCCGCAAAGATGGCGCTGCTTTCAGCACCGATCCCCGCGGTACTGCTCTTTGCCTTTATATATTTACTGTTTTTCAGTACGATATCGCCTCCGGTTGTCGCGATTCCTCTGGCAGCGGATGAGGCCGCGCCGTATATGACCTCCAGACGGACAGTGTCTACCGTTATATCATCTACGGTCTGTATCCCGTTGCCCTGACTGTTTATCGTTAAAGAACCGGTTCCCGACAGGTTCACATTCATAGCCGGGGGTACTTCAGTCTGTCGGTTTAACGCGCAGATCCCGATATCGCCCGATGTAATCCGATTATCGCCTTCTACTATAATATTAACCGGTACGCATACATAGATGCCGATTCCGGCACTGTTAATAACTGCATTCTTCAAGGTGAGCGTTCCGCTGACCACCTCGCCCCCGCTGACCTTAGGCGTCCAGACAATCTGTCCGCCTCCTGCGGTGTAGGTTGCCTCCGTTGTGGGAACGTATTGTGTCCACTGAAAATCCAGACCAGCCGACGCATCATTGCCTGCTGCCCGGGAATTCAACTTGGGCAGTTCTTTTTCCTGCGCCGTCTGCCCATCCTCCGCCTGCTTTCCTGCACTCCCAGCATCTTGCGTTCGTTTATTCTGTCTTACTCCTTCACACGAAGAAATATCCGCCTCCTGCCTGCCGCACAACGGGCAGTCAGCATTCCTCTCTTCCTGTGTACATTCCGTCTCACAGATACAATCCGCCGAATCAATTTCACCCGCCGCTGCCGCAAGGGGCGAGTGAAAAAATAACAGGCCTGCGGTTAAAAATGCAAGCCCTCTTTTGACATTCATTCCTTTGTCCATCTGTCTCCCTCCTGTGTCTTATTTGCATCATTCCAAGGCAAAACCACACCTTTTGATACAGTCCCAAAATGTTATCTGAAATTATACGACACTTCCTCCCCTCGATTCCTGCTTTTGGCGCGAATCGCACGGTTTTGTCGTAAATGGATAAAAGAATTCATGGATATTGTCTTTTATTTAAGGGAAATTTGGGATAAAATAAATTCAAGTTGACACACATTAGGTGGGGGGGGGTATAAAGATGCACATCGCTCTTGTAGAAGACTGCGTCTCTGACGCAGAAGCGCTGTCTGCTTTTTTGACGCAATATAAAGAACTACATTCACCGGAACTTCGCTTTGCCCGATACGATTCCGGCGAGGCATTCTTAGCATCTTCGTTTGAAAAGTACCATCTCGTGTTTATGGATATTTACATGGGGCAGATGGACGGAATCGAGACTGCCCGCCGGATTCTTGAGAAAAACGCTGACTGCCTCATTGTCTTTTTGACTGCGAGCAGAGAGGATATCTGGCGGGCGGTAAAGCTTCACGTCTGCTTTGATTATATCGAAAAAGCAAGTTTAAATTACAAAAAGGTTGAGGAAGTCCTGAATGCTGCATGGAAGAAGCTGCGATTACAGGCAAGAGTTCTGGAATTTTACTCCGGAAAACAAAAAGTCCGCCTGCCGCTCTCTAAAATTCAATATCTGGTCTCACGCGACAAATATACTTTCCTCATACTGGAGAACGGGCAGGAACTGCGCTACCGCGTTACCTTTTCCTCTCTCCATGCCACTTTGCAAAAGGAAACCAGATTTTTGCTCTGCAACAGAGGTATCCTTTTAAATATGGACTTTATCACAAAGGCAACCCGGGACACATTTATAATGGCAGACAATAAGTCCTTCCCTATCCACAAACGGAACCATGTAGACATCATGCAAAAATTTAATCATTACCAGTTTGAAAAGCTAAGTGAACAGGAGGTATGATTTATGGAGAATTTGATAACAACTGCCATGTATGCCCGTTCTACTTTTAACATCATACCGCTTATCTTCTTTTGCTTTATCCCAGTCTGGAAGGATGCAAAAAGGCCACACGCGCGCCTTGCCGCCAAAACCGCCGCTGCCTTTGCATTGATGGAAATCGTCATGTTCCTTATATATTTTCTGCTCCCGCCTGTAATTGCGGATTCGGTAAACGAATTTCTTTGCATCGTTGTATTTTTCCATCTTTACCAAAAAGAATTCGCGCTTAAGCGTTCCCACCTGTGGTTTATCTTTATGACCGCCTGCCTGCTCGGGGGCTTTACTTATCTGTTCTACCATCTGGTCAGTATATTTTTTCATCCCACATCCACTATTGACGACCCGGTATACGCTGACGTCTTTTTACTCGGGCTTGCCTTTGAATCCATACTGGTCCTGAGCCTTGCCCTGCCTGCCCGGCGGTATCTTGGATGGCTGGTGCACCATTTCCATGAGGAAAAAGTCTGGAGGACCATCTGGCTGATTCCCATGTTTTTTTTAATGTTTTCCTTTATCTTTATCCCCTTTGATAACAGTGTTATGTTTGTAGGACGGTTTTTAGAAGTGTATATTATCACAATTTTTATCCTTTTCATTCTCATCCTCATTATCTATGGTCTGTTTTACAAAATCGCTTACAGCATCACGGAAAATCAGAACATCCTCCAAAGAGCCGCCCAGCTTGAGATACAGGCGCAGCAATACCACCGGCTTCAGGCTTATATGCAGGAAACCACCCGTCTGCGCCACGATTTCCGCCATCAGCTCACTGTTCTTGCAGAAATGCTAAAAAAACAGCATTACAGGGAACTGGAAGATTATCTGGAGCAATCCATCGGCAGTGTTACCGACATGCCCTTAAAGTACTGCTCTTCCCCCGCCGTTAATGCCATCTTAAACCACTACGTTTCCCTCTGCCGGGAGTTTTGCATAGATACCCGTCTGAACATACGCCTGAAAGATGATTTTTCTATCGAGGACATGGATTTTTGCGTACTGCTGGGGAATCTGCTGGAAAATGCGGCGGATGCCTGCAAAGCTCTCCCTGAAGAAAAACGCAGAATCACACTAACCGCGGGACAGACGTCTGAACACGTCATCGCCCTGCATATCGCAAATCCATATGAAGAACCGCTGTCCATAAAGGGCGGGAAACTCCTCTCCTCCAAGCATGACGGAGAAGGGCAGGGACTGAAATCTGTACGGCTGATTACAGAAAAATATGACGGATTTCTTGATATCATCCATGAAAACCATATATTTGAAGTGAAGGTACTGTTGAACTTTTAAGTAATTTCATGGTACAATTCAAAAAAGAAATCTGCAAGGGAGGGATAGCGTATGTATTTTCTGAATGCAGAAAGAAATACTATATCTGAAGATATTATTATCGAGAAAGCCAAGCCGGAAGATGCAGAAGAACTGCTCCATATTCTGAAGATCATCGGAGGAGAAACAGACAATCTCACCTTTGGTTCAGAAGGACTTTCCGCTACGTTAAAAGAAGAACAGATTTATCTCGCATCGCTTATAGACTCTGCTTCTTCAGCCATGTTCGTAGCAAGAAAGAATGGCCGAATCGTCGGAAATGCCCATTTTACCGGAATGACACGAATGCGGCTAAAGCACAGGGGTACCCTCGGCATTTCTGTACTAAGGTCGGAATGGGGGCAGGGAATCGGGAGCAGTCTTATGGAAGCTGTCATCGATTTTGCCAAAAATACCGCTCATGTGGAGATCATCTCATTAGAAGTTAAGAGCGATAATGTCCGGGCTATTGAATTATATAAGAAGTTTGGATTTGAAAATACCGGACATTTTAAAGGTTTTCTAAAAATTGATGGGAAATATGCGGATTTTGAACTGATGAACCTGTATCTTGATTAAAAGCACTTCAGACAAGAAGTGCTTTTTAAGCAGCATGAATATTACCTGCGATAGGCTCCGCCGCCTCTCGCGTACTGCAAACTTTTATTACTTCTCATACCGTTTTACTATCTCGTACAGATCTGAGAAATCCTCTTTCAAATGCCCGTAAAGCCTGTGGTAAATTTTAAAATATTCCATATACATCTCATGCGCCTTCTTATCCGGTTCCATATAGTCAATATAATTTACTTTTTCTTTCGCTATAGAGAAATCCTTCCACACCCCTGCCGATACTCCTGCTAGAATCGCATCTCCGTAAGGCGCTCCTACACGGTTTTCTACCAATGCAGTCGGCACATTAAATACATCTGTAATGATCCTTCTCCACAGCCTGCTCTTAGCCCCGCCCTCATTGAGAATAATCGGCGCGTTCGCTTTGATTCCCTTTTCCAACATCAGCCTGTAATTATCATAAAGCGCATAGGCAACCCCTTCCATAAATGCCCGGATCAGATGGCCCTTCGTGTGACGTGTGGATAACCCGAATATAGTCCCCCTCGCCTTTGCATCCCACAACACAGTCCTTTCTCCCGCAAGATACGGAAGCACAATCAGTCCCTCACTTCCTGCCGGGACTTTTTCCGCCTCTTTATTCATGATGTCATAGACATCCATATCCGACATCAGCTTTGCTGTCTCCTGCTCCATCTGGCAAAAATTGTCCCGCAGGTATCTGAGTACCTGTCCCCCGGTCAGCACCACCGCAATGGAGATAAAATCATTGCAGGAATTGGTTGTGTAAGCATCATTGCATACAAGGTCTGTAAATTCCCTGCTGTCATTTACCACTCCCATAACCCCGCATGTCCCCAGATTGATCTGGACATCGCCCGGCATAATGGCGCCGCCTCCGACGAAGCCCGCATTACAGTCCACCTGACCTGCGCATACCGGAATACCGGGCACAAGTCCCAGCTCTCTGGAAGCTTCCTCTGTCACTTTTCCGATGATCTCCTCACAGGGATACAGCTTTGGCATCAATTCCATATCAATGCCGAGCTTATCCATAAGTTCTTTATTGAACTCTTTTTTACGGATATCGTAGGCTACTCCCCAGAATCCGCCGTGGGAGTAGCTCATCGCTGTCTCTCCTGTCATCTTAAACCGCACAAACCCGTCTATGGTGATAGTTTTCCAGATTCTTTTGTAATCCTCCGGACGGTTCTCCTTCTCCCACATAAGATTGACCATCGTCGGATAGTCCTCAATCCGGTTCCCGTTGATCTCAAAAATCTTATCTACACCTACATGCTCACGGAGCCACTCCACCTGACTGACTGCGCGCCTGTCCATCAGATTATAAGCGCGGTTGATCGGATTTCCTTCTCTGTCTATCATTACCAGACAGGGCTGCGCTGAGGAGATTCCGATCCCACGTATCTGTTCCGGCGCAATTTTTGATTTCTCAAGGCACTCCTTTATCACATCTTGTGCCAGCGTCCAGTAATAATCCGCATCATGCTCCGACCATCCCGGCTTATCTGTGTAAATCAGATATTCACGGAAGGAATATGCAAGTACATCCGCGTTCTCATCAATAATACATGCCTTTCCGCCGCCTGTCCCGTAATCAAGACCTATCATATAGCTCTTCATAAGTATTCCCTCCTTATCTTACTGCACCGTGTACACTCATTCCAAAGCAATCAAGCGCCGCCTCCTTTATCATCTCAGACAGCGACGGATGAGCTACAATGAATTGCCGCCATTCATCAAAGGTCATTCTGTTTTTTACCGCAAGCGCCGCAAATGAAAGCAGCTCCGGCGCGCCTTCCCCTACAATCTGTATCCCAACCGTTGTCTTTGTATCTTTTTCCATAAGCACCTGAATAAAACCTTCCGCGCCTTCCGCCAGCGCCATTCCATTTCCCGAATAGAAAAATTTGCCCTTCACGGTCTCTGTCCCCTGTTCTTTTGCCTCCGTCTCCGTAAGTCCTGCCGCCGCATAAGCCGGCATGGTGTAGATGCATCTCGGCATTACAGAAAGACCTGATTCCCTGTCTTTTCCAAGGATATGCGAAACTGCCGCCTCGCCCTCCGCATATGCCGCATGGGCAAGCTGGTAGCCGCCAATCACATCACCGATCGCGTAGATATGCGGAATATTAGTCTGCATATGTTCATCCACCTGTATTTCCTTCTTTTCCGTAAGCGCAAGTCCAAGCTTTTCTGCATCGATTCCCTTATAAGAAGGTTTCCGCCCTGCTGCCAGGACAACTGCATCCGCATAGATCTCTTCCGGCTTAGCTCCTTCAAAAAACACCCTCCGGCTTAGTCCCGCTTTTTCGATCACTTTTACTTTTCTCCCAGTCAGAATCCGGACTCCCCGCTTTGTAAGTTCCTTTTCCATATAAGAAATCATTTCCTTATCCTCAGTGGGAAACAAAGACGGCATCGCCTCCAGCACCGTCACCTCAGAACCGTAGGAACAATAGGCGCTCGCAAGCTCCATGCCGATCACACCGCCGCCGATGACTGCAAGACGCTTCGGCACGCTCTCAAGCGCCAGTGCCTGCGCACTGCCAATCGTATACTCCGTTCCGGCAACAGGGATGTTCACGCTTTCGGAGCCTGTCGCTATAATGATATCCTTTGCTTCATAGAGCATTCCCCCGCACTCTGCCTTTCCAACTTCCTTAAGGGATGCAAATCCATGAATCACCGTTACCTTATTGACTTTTAAAAGATATCGCACTCCGTCAGTGAGTTTTTTTATCACTTTTTCCCTGCCTCTTTGAATCTTCTGAAAGCTGAACAATCCCGGCTCTTTGAATATCTCTTTTTCCGTCAGCGCCCTTACCTTTTCCAAAGCGGCTGCTTTATCCAGCAGATACTTCGTCGGGATACATCCTTCGTTCAGACATGTGCCGCCCATAGAACCGCCTTCAAAAAGCAACACCGAAAGACCTTCCTTTGCCGCGGATATGGCGGCCGAGTAGCCTCCCGGCCCGCCCCCGATCACAATCAAGTCATATTTATTCTCTTCCATCTGCATTCACCTTCGCTTCTCAAATTCATATTGTATCCGGGTTAAACCAGTGCCAATGCCGGATTCTCGATTATTCTCTTTAATTCGCCCAGAAATCCTGCCGCGTATGCACCGTCAACGATCCGATGGTCAAAGCTTCCCGTCAGCTTCATAACAGGCACAGCCCTCCACGTTCCGTCTGCAAAAACAGGTTTTTCTTCTATTGCCCCTACTGCCAGAATACAGACCTCCGGCGGATTGATAATCGCCGTAAACTGTGTAATGGGATACATCCCCAGATTCGACAGCGTGATCGTTCCGCCTGACATTTCCTCCAGCGAAAGACTCCCATCCCTTGCCTTGCCTATATTTTCCCGATTATACGCGGCTATCTCTGAGATACTCTTTTCCTGAACCCTGCGCACGACCGGAACGACCAGACCTCCTTCTACAGACACGGCAAGTCCGATATTCACATCTTTATGTAAAAGGATTCCCTCATCCGAATAAGATGTATTCACATAAGGATAAGCACGTATTGCCGCCTCCATGCATTTGAATAAAATATCATTGTAAGAGACTTTTCTTTCGTCCTTTGCAGAATTTACCAGCCGCCGGAATGCCATGCACTGTGTCATATCGATCTCAACAGCCGCCGTAAATACAGGGATATTCTGCACACTGTCAAGCATCCGTCTGGCAATCACCCTGCGCATATTTGTAAATGGAATGATTGTTTCTTCTTTTTCCTGTATATGATTTTCTAGAAATGCCGCTACATCCTGACGCTTGAGAACATTTTTCCCCGATGCCTCTGCCACATCCTCCAGTAATATATGATTCTCTTTTGCCAAAACCTTCGCATTCGGCATAGCCTTTATCTGTCCCGGCTTCCGGGCATTCTGTTTCAGAACATCTTTCTCACTTCCAGAAACAAAAGCCTTTGGTTTCGTCCTTCTCGGCGCATTTTTATCAATCGGCTGATATTCTTCTTCTGATGTCGGCGTTTCTTCCATGATTGCTTTTTTTTCTTCTTCAGGTTTCTGGTTCTTCAGTACGTCTTCTCCCGCAAGCCTCACCTTCGCTTCTTCCCTGTCGCTCTCATTACCGATAAGCGCGATTACTTCCCCCGCCGGGACTTCATCGCCTTCCTCTGCGAGCATCGCAAGCACGATACCCTTTGCATAGCTTTCCACCGTGAGAGTTGCCTTATCCGTCTCTATCTCAAGAAGCGCATCCCCGCGCTCCACCTTATCACCGGTTTTTACAAGCCAGGTTCCTACGACCGATACGTCTGTCGTCTGACCACCCGCCGGCATCCTTATTTCCTTAATCATATCCCTACCACCTTAAAATGCTTTGTCTTCGCCGTTCATCGCCCGGATCGTCTCTTCTACATAGCGGATGACCGCCTCCTGCTCCAATACAAGAAGGTCTTTTTCACCTCCGCGTCCAAGCACATCATTGGGATCCATTTGATCAATCTCATGCTCCGCCAGATAGTTCTTCACCGTGTTTAAAACTGCCCTTTTCATACCTGTTCCGAAGTTCACCTTCGCAACTCCCATAGCGGCTGCTTTTCCAAGATCCTCACGCGGGATACTCGTGCCGCCGTGAAGGACAAGGGGGATATCGATTCTTTCTGCCAGAACCTTCAGTGCATCGTAATTGATCGTCACCATCCCGTCCTCCTTCAGATGGCAGTTCCCGACAGAGACGGCCACCGTATCAATCCCCGTCTCTTTTACAAATGCGGCACAAAGCTCCGGATCCGTGTCCTCGCCCTCGTGGAGCTTGCCGGCTGCAGAATTGTAGAGCGGGAGCTCCCCTACTTCGCCTTCAACCGCCGCGCCGTTTTTGTGCGCCTTCTCCACAATCCGCTTCTGGATCTTCGTAAGCTCATCGAACGGAACCTCCTCCGCTGCAAATACCGGAGCATACATGACCATATCAAATCCATTTTCCGCCGCCCGAATTACCATCTCTTCATCATCCGATTCATTTAAAAGCAGCGCCACCGGAACTTTTGCTTCCTCTGCAATCCGTGAGAGCATCGCCTGATAGACGGTAAGTCTTTCTTTATATTTTCGCTTTGGCTCTCCGATATAAGTGCCGCACACTCCGATCATGACCGGGGATTTTACATTTTCCGCCGCCCTCACTACCGCAAGCGCAGACTCAAGGTTCCAGCTTTCAAAATATCCCACCGCATATTTATGTTCCAACGCATGTTCCATCAATGTTTTTACTGATACTCTGCTCATATTTTTCTCTCCTTTATCACCATATTTTAAAACTCTGCCAACTCTTTTGCCTCTTTTTTAATCCTTTCTACAGACGGAATTATGAAATTTTCCATTGGTGAGGCAAACGGAATCGGCGTGTCGTATGCCGCAACAATTTTCACCGGCGCATCCAGATCAAAGATACCATGCTGCGCAAAATGCGCCGCTACCTGCGCTCCCCAGCCGCCGTTATAAGTATCCTCGTGAACAATCATAAGCTTTCCCGTCTTCTTCACAGACTGCTCCACCGTCTCATAGTCAAAAGGCACAAGACTTCTCGGATCGATCACCTCACAGCTTATCCCTTCTGCTTCCAGTTCTCTGGCCGCTTCCTGCGCACGGTAACTCATCAAAAGATTGGCAACGATGGTTACATCTTTTCCCTCTCTTCGGATCGCCGCTTTTCCAAATTCTACCGTATAATCGTCTGGCGGCACTTCCCCGGAAGTCTTAATGGCATCCTTTTCCTTGCGGGCGCTGCCGTACAAAAGCTTATGTTCAAATACCAGCACCGGGTTATCATCCCGAATTGCCTGCTTCATCATTCCCTTTGCGTCATAAGGGGTGGACGGGCAAATCACCTTGAGTCCCGGCACATGGATAAAATAGCTCTCCAGACTCTGTGCATGCTGCGCTCCCCGGTTCGTCGCCCCGCAGGGCGCACGCATAACCATCGGGATATGTACCTTGCCGCCCGACATATAACACATCTTTGCTGCCTGATTCACAAGCTGGTCCATCATACAGAACAAAAAATCACCATATTGCAGATCCGCCACCGGGCGCATCCCCGTCATCCCCGCTCCTACGCATACACCGGAGATCAGTATCTCCGCGATCGGTGTATTGATCACCCTCTCCGGTCCGAATTCATCCAAAAGTCCTTTTGTGACGGTAAACGCGCCTCCCATGCCTCCTTTAATATCCACGTCTTCTCCGAGGCAGAACACCGTCTCGTCCCGCCTCATCTCTTCCTGCAGGGCAAGCTTTAAAGCGTCAGCAATCGACATCTCAGCCATTATCGTGTACCTCCTTCCCAGTATACATCCCTGAGCGCAGATTCCGGCTCTGGATCTTTACTGTTCTTCGCATATTCTACTTCCGCATCAATCTCATCCGTGATCTCTTTTTCTATCTTTTCCAATTCTTCTTCTGTAATAACACGTTCATCGATCAGACGTTCCCGAAAGGTCCTGACCGGGTCTTTGGAAAACCATGCCTTTTCTTCCTCATTTGGACGGTAGCCGCAGGCGTCGTTTCTGGAATGCCCGCCGATCCGGTAGGTCTTAAGCTCTAAGATCGTCGGTCCTTCCCCTCTTCTTGCCCGGCCGATTGCCCTTGCCCCGGCTTCGTTTACCGCAAGAACATCATTTCCATCCACAACCTCGCTTGGAATTCCATAAGCGCTTCCTCTGTCAGCTGCTACATTTTCAAGATTACAGGTGAGCTTAATCGAGGTTGTGGCGGAATACAGATTATTTTCACACACATAGACTACCGGAAGCTTCCAGACTGCCGCCGCGTTGAGCGCCTCGTGAAAGGCTCCCTCATTGCTTGCTCCGTCCCCGAAAAAGCATACAGCCACATTGTCCGTCTTCATCATTTTACATCGTAACGCCACACCTGCCGCAATCGGAAGGTTGCCTCCTACAATCGCATTCGCCGTAACCGCTCCCACATCAATATCTCCGGTATGCATCGCCCCGCCTTTTCCTTTGCAGCAGCCCTCCGCCTTCCCGAACATCTCGCACATCATAGAGCGCAGGGACACTCCTTTCGCAAGGTCATGCCCCGCAGGTCTGTGAGTCGTCAGAATATAGTCCTCTTTTCTCAGGTCATAGATCATCCCGACCGCACACGCCTCCTGGCCGTGGGACTGATGGATGGTTCCTGGCATGATCCCTTCCAGAAACAGATAATAAATCGTCTCCTCGTACTGCCGGATCTGGCACATCTTCTTATACATTCCGACCGCACGCTCTTTTTCGGGCATCTTAATCATAGTTTCTATCTCCTTTATCAATATAATGCTTTATATGGCTTCTATGTGATAATTATATTTATAAAAAGTTATAAATTCAACATTTCAGCTTGTTATATATGTTTATTTTAAAACATATATGTACATTTTATGTTTTAATTTTAACATTTTTTGCGATAATATCTTGCAAAATGTAAAAATATATTTTATTATAATTCTGGGCATAGTGAAATTTTCTTTCTGGAGCATGACAGCGGAGAATCCAATGGCAGCCTATGCCTGTGTCAATTTAGGGGAATAATTATAAGACAATAGCGTCAAATACTTTGTTCATTTATGTGCATAATGAAAATATCAGGTCGAATCGGGTCACAATCGGGTCACAATCGGGTCATCTACATTGACACGATTGCTCCGATTTGATATAATATGCCCGGCAAACGAAAGTAAGCAGGGAGGTAGCGTCATGCTTTTTCAGGAAAGTGAAACCGTAGAACTGAAGGAAGTAGTTGTAGATGATATAAAAAAGGAAATCATTGCTTTTGCCAACTGTGACGGCGGCAAACTCTATATTGGTGTTCGGGATGACGGTACAGTGGCCGGACTCGATGATCCTGACGGAGTTTCTTTGCAGATCAGCAATATGGTAAGAGATGCTATTAAACCCGATGTGACGATGTTTCTGCATTATAGAACAATAAAGGAAGATGAAAAAGAAATTGTCGCGGTGGATATTCAGCGCGGAACGGACCGACCTTATTATCTCGCTAAAAAGGGGATGCGTCCAGAGGGTGTATATGTCAGACAGGGATATTCTTCTGTTCCTGCTACTGACACAGCAATCCGCCGTATGATTAAGGAAACGGATGGAGACCGCTTTGAGGCTATGCGCTGCTTAAATCAGGAACTCACATTTGAAACCGCAAAAAAAGAATTTGCGCTTCGGGAAGTGGAGTTTGGACCGCAGCAAATGCGCACTTTGAAGCTGACCGACCAAGATAATCTTTACAGCAACTTAGGTCTGCTTCTGTCCGATCAATGTGTCCATACGATTAAAGTCGCTGTTTTTCAGGGAACGGATCAAACAGTTTTTAGGGACCGCCGGGAATTTACCGGGTCTCTGATGCAGCAAATGAACGAAGCATATGATTTTATCGACTTTCGCAACCAAACCCGTGCAACCATAGAAAAACTGTTGAGAATCGATGTCAAAGATTATCCGGAAATTGCCGTCAGAGAGGCATTGCTGAATCTGCTGGTTCACCGCGATTATTCCTTTAGTGCCAGTGCATTTATCAGCATCTATGCTGACCGGATTGAATTTGTATCGATTGGCGGATTGATGCCGGGAATTGACTTGGAAGATATTATGGCAGGTATTTCCGTATGCAGAAATCAAGATCTTGCGAATGTGTTCTACCGGCTACACTTAATTGAGGCTTACGGGACCGGAATGAGCAAGATTATGAGGGCATACGAGAGTCTGAAAGAAAAGCCTTCGATTGAAACGACCAAAAATACTTTTAAGATTATATTGCCTAACATTAACGCAAAATATGAAACCAGAAATGCTTCCGCGCTGAAAACAGAGTTCATCGCAAATTCTGCTGTCAGGGCTGAAAAAAGCCTGAACAAAGAAGAAAAAGTGTTGGAATATGCCCGGTCTCATGGTACTGTTACAAGAAATGATGTAATCGCATTGCTTGGAGTGAGTACCTCTACTGCTTCCAGAATCATTCGGAAAATGGTAAAAAGCAACTTGCTAAAGCAAAATGGAAAAGCAAGAAACACCAGCTACACAATTATAAAATAATAATGGAATGCCCCAGTGTTAAAAACCGCACACTTTTGTGCAGTCATCGCTAAACATCGAAAGGATATTCAGATGAAAAAGGAACGACATGCAAGGATTATAGAACTGTTGGAAAATCAGATGATCTGTACGCCGAAAGAATTAGCACAGACGCTGAAATGCAGTGAAATGACGATTCGGCGCGATCTGAATGAGCTTGAAAATATAAAACTTATCCGGCGCAAGCACGGATGTGCTTTCCTGATGAAAGAAGCAAAGCCAAATTATTTTCATGAACAGATTGATGAACACCAGTACGAGAAGGAGGCGATCGCCAAAGCCGCATTAAGATTCGTGCATCCTTACAGTGTAATCTGCATTGACTCCGGCACCACCGCCCACACTTTCTCCCGGTTTCTTCCCGACAATATTCCGCTGTCAGTTATCACTTCCAACCTCATGACCGCGGTAGAACTGTCCAATAAGGAAAATATCCAGACATACTTAACCGGCGGCATGCTCTACCACCGCACAAAGTCTATTATGACTGACTCCAGAGAAACATTGACACAGCACCGGGCGGACGTGGCATTTATCTCAGCCAGGGCGTTCCGCATCCCGGGCGGCGCTTTTGAACATACTTATCCGCTGGTAGAGACGAAGCGGGCGCTTGCCTCCATCGCAAAAAAAGTAGTCCTTTTAATCGACCATACAAAATGTGAACATGTTTCCCTGTGTAATTCCATCCCGCTTAATCAGATTGACGTGATTATTACAGATAATAAAACACCTGCGGAAATTCTTGAGAAGGCTGCCGCCCTTAAAAAAGAAGTAATTGTAGTGGATCCAGAAGAATGATCCGAGAGGCAGCTGATATTCCCGCCGGCATTCTCATGTTTTGCCGGCAAAGAAAGGTTGCGGAATAACGGTTTTTATGTTAATGTAATGATGCGGTTTTGGAAAATAATCATGAATCCAATCTATTTTATGTGTCTTCATTCGGAAGACGTTCGGAAGTTCTTTCGCAGATTCTGCGGGGTGACCAAAGATAATGTTATGAAAATTACAAAAATGGGGAACGGCTATGGGCAAAAAGGACATAGCGGTAAGGAAATGGCTGTCGGATAAAGGGCGGTTTTCAGATGTGTGCAATGCCGTATTATTTGGCGGGAAGCAGGTGCCTTCATGATATGTTCAGAAAAAACGAGGATGAAGGCATTGGCAAAACTATAAGCAAATACATACCGGATTATCATATTAATCTGATAGACGCATCCAATCCAGAAAATGTTTATGCATTTCGGACGGATTTACAACTGATTTTAGGCATGTTACAATATAGGGACAGGAAAGCGTCGTTGGTAAGCTATGTAAATCAGCATAGGGAATATTTCAGCAGACTGGATATAGATACCTACCATGCAGTACAGGCATTTTTGAATTCAGAGACAAAAATAAAAAGGGTTCTAAAAGATGAATCCGGGAAAGAGAGAATTGCGGATTTTGTGGAGATGCCTTATGAGAAGGTAAGGGGGATTGTGGAGGGGTTCTGATTAGTCATAGCATTCTCAAACTCTAAAAACAGATCACAAATACAATAGTTTTCCATTTCACAGCAAAATCTACCAGCGCGCAAAAAAGAGGTTGAAAATTTGGAGAAACGTAAGTATACTACTTATGAGTATATTAAATTGGAGGTGGAAATTCTCATGATAGGCAGAGAAAAGGAGCTTGCACAGATCGAAAATCTATACAATCGTGATTGTTTTGAATTTCTGGTTATGTATGGACGCAGGCGTGTTGGCAAGACAACGATTCTTCAGGAATTTTCAGACCGGCACAGAGTTATTTTTTATTCCGCACAGGAAAAAAATGACAGCCTGAACCTTCAGGATTTTTCGAGAACGGTTCAGCAATATTTTGATGGACGGTTCATTGCGCCCTTTCAGACATGGGAAGATGCATTTGCATATGTGACAGACCACTCAGGCAATGAGAGGACAATGATAATTATAGACGAATTTCCTTTTATGGCCGGGCCTAATCCTTCAATCAAAAGCATGCTGCAGCACGAGATAGACCATAAGTGGAAGAAGCAGAATATTTTTCTTCTGTTATGCGGCTCTAGTGTAAGCTTTATGGTGAATGACATTATGGGTTATGAAAGCCCGCTGTACGGAAGAAAAACTTCATCAATGGAAGTTCAGCCCTTTGATTATCTTGACAGCGCCAGGTTTTTTCCTGATTATTCATATGAAGAAAAATTAACTGCCTATGGTATATTAGGAGGTGTTCCGCGTTATCTGAACGCATTCTCACCAAAGCAGTGTATCAAAGATAATATTGAGAAGGAAATCCTTGCAAACGGAGCCTTTCTGAATGATGAGCCAATGATGCTTCTTAGAATGGAGCTTCGGGAACCAAATATCTATAACAGTATCCTGGAAGCAATCGCCAGAGGATACAACAAAGTGACAGAGATCGCCGATTGTATCCATGAAGAAAAAAGCAAATGCAGCAAATATCTTCTTACTCTGCTTACAATCAGGCTGGTTGAAAAAAGGATGCCTTGCGGAGAACCATCTGGAAGCAAAAAAACAATTTATACATTGACAGATAATTTTTATCGTTTCTGGTATCATTATATATTTGCTAACAAGAGTTATTATGAAATGCTGGGTGAGGCGGACGCAGCAGAAGAAATTATAGGTGATATCTCTAACTTTATGGGTATTGCCTTTGAAGATATCTGCAGGCAATACCTGATTCGTCAGGCAAGGCTTAAGAAGCTTCCTTTTGTTCCGGCCGAAATAGGAAAATGGTGGGGCAATAATCCGGTGATAAAGGCACAGGATGATGTAGATATACTGGCCTTAAACAGAAAGAGGACGGAAGGCATTTTCTGTGAATGTAAGTTCACCAATAAACCAATGCCAATGGCAGAATATGATGATCTGGTAATTGCCGCAAAAGCATTTCCGGATACAATGAAGAAGCACCTGATGTTCATCAGCAAGGGAGGATTTTCCGCTCCCGTAAGGAGACGGGCAGAGGATGAAGGAACGGTGCTTTTGACAGCGGAAGATTTATTTGCGGAATAATAGACTTGATAAGACAGGACCTCTTCCAAGAGGTCCTTATTCTTCTACATAATCCCGCCCTGCCACAAGCGCGCTTCCTTTTTTATCTTCCTCCGGCACAAAGCTGTCATCGCTCCATACGGTGATCGTTACCTTATCATCACCAGATACTTCTATCATATTAAGCGCCGCATTGCCGATTGGTTTTACATTCCACATCTCATTGATCCGTTTTCCTTCAAAATGCAACATAAGAAGTGTCAGGCAGATCATATGGGAAGTGATCAGGATCGTCTTGCCCCGGTTCTCCCTCACAATCCTCCAAAATGCCTGAATAATCCGGTCCGACACTTCCTGAAAGGTATCCCCTCCTTCGATCCGGCAGTCTTCCGGGCGGTTGCCCCACAGATATATCTGTCCTGGGAAACGTTCTTCAACCTCATTCCCGTCAAGACCCTCCCACTTTCCGCAGCCAATCTCTCGAAGCTCATCATCTTTCATGACCGCAACGTCCCTGTCTCCTTTTATGATCACTCCAGTTTCATAAGCGCGGAGCATAGGGCTTGAATAGATCACATCAATCTGCGTGTCCTTCAAAGCTTCTTTCGCATATCCTGCCTGACGGCGTCCCTTTTCATTGAGGGGGATATCCGCGCTCCCCAAAAACTTGCAGAGCACGTTCCACTCTGTCTCTCCGTGGCGCACCATAATTACTTTTGTATTCATCACTCAAATCTCCTTACTCTTCATCTGCTTCGTCTGCCTTCTTTGCTTTGCCTGCTCCATCTGTTTCCTCCGCTTTGCCCGCTTCGTCTGCCTTCTCCACATACCTGCACCGGTCAGTAAGCCACGACTTCACATTATCCTGTATGACCATCTGGCGCATCTCATCCTCTGAAACCGCTTTTAACAGAAGCTCAACATTTGTAAATTTATACTCTTCGGCATATTTCTCCAATGCTTTCTGAAAATCCTGTTCAGAAGGTTTCAAGCCGTATTTCCCTGCAATGACATCAGCCACAAGCTCCTGCTTTAAAGAGGCTTTTGCCGCCTCGTCAAGATCCTTATCCTCCAGCTTAATGGCCTTCATATATTCTTCATACTCCATATTTTCCTGTAAGGCATATGACTCATACAGATCAATCAGATTCTGCTTTACTTCTTTCAGGCGGTCCTTCGGATACTCCTTTACTTCACTGTTATCCATGACCTTCTCCCACACACGGGTTTCTTCTTCTTTGCGCGCCGATTCCTTTTTCGTATCGTTGATCTGTTTTTTCAACTCCGCACGATAGGCTTCCACTGTGTCCGCTGTATCTGACATAGATTCTTTCACGATCTCATCTGTGATCTGAGTATCCTCTGGCAGCTCATTCTGCCTGATATAGCTGCTCATCATATGATTTACAACTTTATCAACATCCTCCTCTGTTGCCTCATCTGCTTCAACTTTCTCTATCTCAACTCCCTGATAATTTTCAACTGTCACATATTCATTCGATAATTTCTTCGGCCCTGTCCCCGCACAGGCCGTTGTCAAAAAAACTATCACCAGCAAAACTATCGATAAAACTATTCTTAAAGTTTTTCTTTTCATAATACCTCGCCTCCTGATTGCCCCGGGTAATGATTATGCATTATAAGAAGCTCTCAACGCTTGCTGCAATAACCACAACATAATGGGGCAGCCTCCCGTCAAGCTAAGAGACTGCCCCGTATAAAGTAAGAGCGAATTCTCTCTTTATACCATCTTTATAACGCCCTTAATTACCTCGTCCTTATGGTTCAGACTGTACTCAATTGCATGAATACAATCCTCGAACGGAAACTCATGGGAAACGATTTCCTTTACCGGAAGCATACCGGATGCTACCGCCGCAATTGCCTTTGGCCACAGATTCCTGTAGCGGTATACGTTATAAATAGTTCCCTCCATTGCATTCAGTGTTGCAATGTCAAGCTCAAGAATCGGCTCCGGCGATACGCCTGTCAGCGTAACTTTTCCGCCGCGCTTGATCAGACGGCCAGCCTGCAGTGTCGTAACACGGTTTCCTGCACATTCGTATACCTGATCAACGCCGCCGCCCGGCAATGTCTTCGCAAACTCTTCAATGCTCTCTCTCTTACTGTTGAATACTCTCGTCGCGCCAAGCTCCATCGCTTTTTCCAGACGTTTGTCCATAACATCGGCAACATAGACCTCGCTGACGCCGCGCGCTTTAAGAGAGATAAGAGTGCAGAGTCCGATACATCCGCTTCCCAGTACGATAGCCGTCTCGCCAACCCTTGCATCGGAAAGCTCTGTTCCATGCATACCTACAGCCAGAGGCTCGATCATCGCGCCCTCTAATGTGCTTACATTCTCCGGAAGCTTATAGCACATAGACGCATCATGCACGCAGTATTCCGCATTTACGCCGTCTCTTTCATGAGGAATCGCAAGCATCTTAATGTTTGTACACAGATTGTAAAGTCCTTTTCTGCACTCTTCACATTCTCCGCACGGAACAGCAGGCTCGATAGATACCTTGTCGCCGATCTCAAACCCGGTTACTCCTTCTCCAATCGCAGTAACTACTCCGCCCGGCTCATGCCCAAGCGCAAGAGGTCCGTCAAGCGTCCAGTTCGCAAGCTGCCCTTCCTGATAAAAATGAAGGTCAGAACCGCAGATTCCTACATATTCAAGCTTAATCTGAAGCTCCCCTGCCGCAGGCTGTGGAATATCGCGCTCCACCCATTCTAGTTTTTGTTTCCCGGTTAATACACAAACTTTCATCTTTCCTTCCATTTCGCATTACCTCTTTTCTAAAATTTATTTTGTTAATACTCTGTGAACCGCCGAAAGCCACCCTTGATACTTGCTATCCCTAAGCTCTCTATCCATCTTCGGCTCATATTTTACTCGCTTTAATTTTTCAAATATCCTCTCGTCCCAGACACCAAGCGCAAGACCAGCCGCGTATGCCGGACCGATCCCTGAAAGCTCTTCGGAATCCGGCACTTGAACATTCGCCTCGGCAATATCGCTCTGGAACTGCATCAGATAAGCGTTCCTTGTAGGCCCTCCGTCTACGCGAAGCTCACTGACCGTTACGCCTGCATCCTCGCTCATCGCCTTCACAATATCCGTGATCTGATATGCGATACACTCAACGCCGGCTCTCACAACTTCCGCTTTCCCGGTAGTTCTCGTCATTCCAACAATAGCAGCAGATGCATGGCTGTCCCAGTAAGGCGCCCCAAGTCCGGAAAACGCCGGTATGAGATAAAGCGAATCATCAGATACCGCTTCTTCTGCAAGTTTTTCCGTCTCCGCCGGAGAATCAATCAGCTTCAGATCATCCTTCAGCCACGTAATAGTTGCTCCGGTATAATTGAGATTGCCTTCCAGCACATAATTCACCTTGCCGCCCATGCTCCATGCCAGCGAAGTCACTACTCCATGTGTGCTGAGTACCGGCTTTTCTCCGATATTCATCATAATTGATGAACCTGTACCGTATGTAGATTTGATCATACCACTCTTAAGGCATCCCTGCCCGAACAAAGAGCCGTGAGAATCTCCCAACACTCCATGGATTGGAATCGGCTTCCGGAACAGACCTTCAAAATCTGTCTCTCCGAAATTGGAATCTGAATCCACTACTTCCGCAAGATTCGCCGGATCGATTCCAAACAACTTACAGATATCCTCATCCCATCTAAGCTCAAAGATATTGAAAAGCTGGGTTCTTGATGCATTGGAGTAGTCTGTTTTGTAGGATCTTCCTCCGGTCAGCTTATAGACAAGCCAGCTATCCACTGTCCCGTGGCAGATTTCTTTCTTTTCTGCCTTTTCCTTTGCACCCTCAACATTTTCCAGAATCCACGCAATCTTCGATGCGGGGAAATATGGGGACAGGTTAATGCCCGTTCGCTTACGGATATTTTCCGCCTTGCCCATTTTTTCCACGCGTTCGCAGATGTCCACAGCCCTTGCACACTGCCATACAATCGCATGTCCGAGAGGCTCTCCTGTCACTCTATCCCACGCGAGAGAGGTCTCTCTCTGGTTACTGATCCCGATACCTACGACCTTGTCTTTATCGATGCCGGACTCTTCCACCAGTCTCTTTACAACCTCGACTGTATTCTTATATATCTCGGCTGAGTCATGAGAAACCCAGCCTTTTTCATTGATGATCTGCTTGTGTGCCTTGTCGGTACGCTTTATAAGGCTTCCGCTTTCATCAAAGAGCAGCGCCTTTGTACCCTGCGTACTCTGATCGATACTGATAATATATTTCTCCGCCATCTATCCCAACTCCAGTGCCTTCTTCGCGATACCCTCTGCGTTCATCTCATAATAATCGAACACTTCCTTAGATGTCCCGGTAATAACCGGCGCATCCGGCAGCGCGATATTAACCACCTTCTTCGGGCATTCGCTTCCTACTACCTGGCTTACCATAGAGCCTAGTCCGCCGAATGGAGCATGCTCTTCCACAGTAATAACTGCTTTTGCATTCGATGCTGCTTTTACGATTGCTTCTATATCTAATGGTTTCAGGCAGTACATATCAACAACTGTTGCGCTGATTCCTTTTTCTTTTAAAATGGCTGCCGCATCTACAGAGGGTTTTACCATCTCGCCGCACGCGATGATCGCAATATCGGTTCCTTCTGTGACAACCGTCGCCTTGTCCATCTCAAACGGCACATTGCCTTCTTCGTAGACATCGTCAACCGCATTTCTTCCTACACGTATGTAAGCCGGCTTGTCATCCTTAAGGAGCTCTTTTATCAAAAGTTCTGTCTGAAGTCTGTCGCTTGGAAGATAGACTCTCATATTCGGAACTGCGCACATTGCCGCAATATCCTGTGCGGAATGGTGGCTCATTCCCAGCGCGCCGTAGCTGACGCCGCCGCTGATACCGATCAGTTTCACATTCGTATTGGAATATGCCACATCAACCTTGCACTGCTCGTAGCTTCTTGTGGACAGGAAACATGCCGGAGACGCCGCGTACGGTTTCTTGCCGCATTTTGCAAGTCCGGCGGAGATGCTGACCAGATTCTGCTCCGCGATACCTGTCTCTACGAACTGGTCTGGAAGCTCATTCGCAAAAGGCGTAAATGAAGCGCTGCCTCTGGAATCACTGCACAGAGCCACAACATCCTTATCCTGTTTTCCCGCCTCTATCAATACATCACAAATTACCTGTTTGTTTGCAATCTTAGCCATGAAGCGCCGCCTCCTTTCCTGCTTTCAGATCTTTTTTAATCTGCTCAAGCTCCTCCGCGTTCGGTACCTTATGATGCCAGTTTGCCTTGTTCTCCATAACAGAAGAACCTTTGCCCTTTACTGTATTGGCGATCAGCACGGTCGGTTTCCCTTTTACTTCCTTTGCCGCGTCAAATGCAGCCTTCAACTGGTCGATATCATTGCCGTCGGCTACATCGATCACATGCCAGCCAAAGGATTTCCATCTCTCATGAAGATCGTCATGCGCCATAACATCCTCCGTATTACCGGAAATCTGAAGACGGTTCCTGTCAACAACCGCACAGAGATTGTCAAGCTTGTAATGGCTTGCCGCCATCGCGCCCTCCCATACGGAACCTTCTGCAATCTCGCCGTCTCCCATAACGGTATATACTCTGTAATCTTTCTTGTCCATCTTACCTGCAAGAGCCATGCCTACGCTGACCGGAAGCCCGTGCCCCAATGAGCCCGAATTCATCTCGATACCCGGAAGCTTGTTATTCGGATGTCCGATGAACTTGGAACCGAATTTACTAAACTGAGCAATCACATCCTTGATGTCAAAGAATCCCTTTGCAGCCAGAACTGCATAATACGCCTCCACAGAGTGTCCCTTACTCATAATGAACTTATCCCTGTCAGGATCATCCATATTCTCAGGGCTGATATTCATCTGATCAAAGTAAATCTCTGTCAGAATCTCCATAACACTCATGTCGCCGCCGATGTGTCCGGCCTTTCCTTCGACAATCATGTCAATTACATTTTCTCTTAATTCATAAGCCAATGCTTTTAAATTTTCCATTATCCATATCCTTTCCGCCGCTTGTCACAGCCTATTTTTTCTTAAACACACGTGTAACCTTATCACGCATTACCGGATTCTCCTTAATTGCATCGACAGTTACAGCAATCAGCACAACGCCGCCGGTAACAACGGTCTCCCAGTAGGAGGATACACGAAGAAGTGTGATGGATGTCGAAACTGTCTGCTGCAGCAGACCACCGATTACAGTACCGATTACTCCGCCGATACCGCCTGTCATAGACGTACCGCCAAGTACGGAAGCCGCGATCGTCGGGTTTACCCAGTTCTCACCGATCGTCGCCTGAAAAGATGCCAGCTTACAGGCCATCATCGTACCTGCGATCGCCGCAAGAAGCCCGCTCATAGCGTATACGATTACTTCTACTCTCTCCGTCTTGATACCAACTATCTTCGCACAGTTTCTGTTACCGCCCAATGCGTAGATATGACGGCCGAACTTTGTATATTTCAGCATCATGGTAAGAATCAGGCAGATGATTGCCATAATGATCACGATCGTCGGAAGGAATCCGCCTAACACTCCATTTGCCACAAATTGTGCACTAGCAGGCATACCTACGATCGGCGAACCCTTTGTTACGATATATACAACACCTTTGTAAATTTCCGCCGTCGCCAGCGTTACGATAAATGGCGTCAGACGTAAGTATGCGATAAACAGCCCGTTGATCATACCAAGAGCAATACCGATCAGGCACGAGACAAGGATAGAAAGCCACGGATTCACGCCCTGCTCAACCATCAGCTTTGCCGCGCACATACTCGCCACGGAACCGACTGCCGCAACCGACAGGTCGATACCCCCTGTCAGAAGAACAATTGTCTGACCAAACGCTACAATAATGATAAATGACGCCGCTCTCGTCAATGTACTGATATTGTATGCGGTAAAGAAATTCCCGGTAAAAAGATGTACGGCAATTCCTACAAGGATTGTTACGATCAATACCATTCCCGCAGTGGATTTTAAAAACTCTACTACTTTTTTCATTATTCAATTACCTCCTCTACTTAAATGCCATCTGAAGAACATCTTCCTCTGTGGTATATTCTACGTCGTCTATAAAGCCTTTCGTATGACCCTGGTGCATAACCATGATACGGTCTCCCAGCGCCAGCACCTCTTCCATCTCCGAAGAGATAACTACAACCGCAACTCCATTGTCCGCCAGCTCCCTGACAAGCGCATGGATCTCAGCTTTTGCATTGACATCAATACCACGGGTCGGCTCATCCATGATCAGCATCCGGATTCCCTTTGCCATCCAGCGGGCAACAATAACCTTCTGCTGGTTACCTCCTGACAGATTCTTAATAAGAGCATCCCGTCCTGCCGTCTTAATACGAAATCTGTTGATATACTGATCTGTGATCTCGCTTGCTTTTTTGTAATCGATCAGCCCATTCTTTTTCAGTTGGTCATAGGAAGGAAGCACCATATTCTCCATAACCGACATACCAGGAGTGATACCGTCATGCCTCCGCTCCTCTGACACATATCCCATACCAAGCTTGATCGCCACCCTCGGATCGGCAATATCCACTTCTTTTCCTTCTATATACATCTTTCCGCCCGGCTCCGGACGTGTGATTCCAAATACACTCTTGAAGACCTCTGTACGTCCGGCTCCTACCAGTCCGGATACCGCAAGGATCTCTCCCTTTCTTACTGTAAAGCTGACATTTTCAAACTCGCCCTCACGGGTCAGATTCTTCGCCTCAAAGAACACCTCATCCGATACCTTACGGATTACGTGCTGTGATTCCGTAACCTTTTTACCGGCCATGTTCGTGACAATCTCTTCTTTTGTGATGTCCTTGATCTCCGTTACCTTTACAAGCCGTCCATCTCTCATGATCGTAGCCCGGTCTGCCTGAGCCATAACCTCGTCCAGATGGTGCGTAATGAATATCATGGAGGTTCCCGCTTTTTTCAGTCTCTGCATAGATGCAAACAAAGAATCTGCCTCTTTATTCGTCAGCACGGCTGTCGGTTCATCAAGGATCAAAACTCTCGGCGAGTACGCCAGCGCTCTGGCAATTGACACCAACTGCTGATATGCAGCAGACAAATGTTTTACCTTCTGCGTAACATCTATTTCTACATTCAGAAGCTTTAAGAGTTCCGCCGCTTCTTTTTCTGCAGTTTTCCAACTAATCTTTACCCCGTTCACTCTCTCATTTCCAAGAAAGATATTTTCCGCGATCGATGCTTCCGGAATCAGGTTCAATTCCTGCGGCACGATTACGATGTGATTGGATGACGCTTCCTGCGGAGACGATATCCTGATCGGCTTGCCGTCCATCAGAATCTCACCCTCATCCATAATATACTGTCCTACCAGACAGTTCATAAGAGTACTTTTCCCAGCTCCGTTCTCACCCAGCAGCGCATGGATTTCCCCCGGCTTGATACTTAGATCAACCTTATCCAAAGCTCTGGTTCCCGGGAATATCTTTGTAACTCCCTTCATTTCAATTACGAATTCGCTCAACTTTCTTCACTTCCTCTACTTCTTTTTTCTAATACAAGTATCAAGTGCCGTTTTTAAAAAATCCACGTGACTATGTATCGCATAATCACGTGGATTCCTTATTGCTTCGTCTTTTAGTCACTTAGACAAATGATTCCACTTTAGTTTCTGTTTAGTTTTTATATATTATTTGCTGAAAAGCAGGTCAATATATGTCTGTGCGTCATCCTTGAATGCCAATGAAGAACCAACGTCTGTAACGTCCTGTGTCGGAGCCTCGCCGTCGATCACTCTTACAGCCTCATAGATAGCCTTGTAACCCATGTCATAGCAGTTCTGGATACAAGCAACATATAATGTTCCGTCTGCAAGGTAGTTCAGTGTACGGAGGTCATGATCCATACCGCCGATCACGATCTGTCCGGCTTTTCCAGCATCAGCTACTGCCTGACATGCGCCAACCGGGTTAGACATATTGTTGCAAAGGATACCGCCAAGATCCGGATATGCCTGCAGCCATGCTTCTGTGATGGAAATAGCATTCTCAACCATATCGTCGTCTCTCTGCTCATCTACAACTTCGATGTCCGGATATTTCTCAACGGTGTCTTTGAAAGCCTGAAGTCTGTCTTCATGAGATGTTGCTCCGATCGTTCCTGATAAGAAAGCAATCTGCTTTTTGCCATCTTCTTTCATCTTCTCACAGACTGCCTCTGCGATGGATGCGCCGTCGCCGTAGTTGTCATTGTTTCCTACGAAGAATGATCTTCCTGAATTCGGAAGGTCAGCAGATGCGAACAGACCAACTTTTACACCGTTGTCGATTGCTGTCTTAACAGCCGGCTCTGTAAGTGACTCCTGATTAACGTCAACAAGAATCATGTCATATCCTTGTCCAACTGCCGTCTCAATGGAGTTAACCTGATCATTTGCGTCAGCTCCAACCGGTGCATACCACTCATAATCAATGGTAACACCCTTTGCCTTCATATCTTCTACTGCGCCCTTAACGCCAACTTCAATTGCGTCATACCAGTCATGCACTAATTTGTATGTACAATAAATCTTATATGTATCTTTCTTTGGCTGATAACCTGTATCATAATCCTTGTCTGCAAGTCCTGAAGTATCTGCAGTCTCTGTTGCAGTATTGCCTTCATCTGCCGCGGGCTCTTCTGTCTTTGTATCCGCAGAACCTGCATCATCTCCGCTGCCGCTGTCACTGCTTCCGCCGTTACTGCAGCCAACCATAGCTAATACCATAGCTCCAACTAATAACAAACTAACTAATTTCCTTTTCATAATGTTCTCCTTTCATTTTAAACCTTTTGTTTTTGTTCTCATCCGGCTTTTGTGAAATTCTCCTCCTTTCCCTTAAGTTTTTCCAGTCATTCAGAATTTCTGCGTAACAAAATAGATAAATTTTTCACTAAATTTATTTTTCAAAGGAATCGCGAAAATTTATAATATTTTTGTCTTTTTGTAGCACTTTGACTATTTCTTAACAGAATTCTTTATGTCTTTTTGGCTTTATGACTAAGTTATATCATATTTACAATCACACGTCAACTAAATTTTAAATAAAAAATCGAGAATTATACTAAATTAATTTTAGTGCAATTCTCGATTTTACTATATCCATTGAATTCACAAAACTTTACACAAGCTTCCTGACGCTTTCATTCTCAATCAATTCAGGTTCAATCTTATACTTTACGTTATACCCTCTCGTCTTTTCTATCTTCTCTACAAGCGCTTTCACCGCAAGTTCTCCCATCTCATTCCCGGGAAGCTGCACCGTCGTCACTTTCGGTTCAATGAACGAACAGATGGGGCGGTTGTCAAAACCAACAAAAGACACCTCGTCCGGAACCCTGATTCCGCGCCGCTTAAATGCCTGCACCGCGCGGCATGCCAAAAGGTCATTATCCGCCAAAAACGCCGACGGAAGCTTTTGGCATCCATTCAAATATTTTTCCACATCTTTCTCTGTCTCCGCTTCCAGATAACCGACTCTCATAACATAATCCTCATGAAAAACCAGCCCTGCCTGCTTCAAACATTGTTTAAACGACCGATACCGCTCATCAAAACAGATAATCGGAAACTTGCTCTTAATATATCCGAACTCTCTATGCCCCATACGGTACAGATACTCAAACCCCTTATATATCCCCATATAGTTGTCTACCGTAACAGCATCCACATCCAGCGTCGGCAGCGGATTATCCAAAAACACGCAAGGTGCGCTGAGTCTCGTAAAAAACTCCATATCTTCCGGATACATCTCAACCGCATAGATAATGTACCCCGCATACCGAAAATCTTCCATCGCCAGATACCTTTCGTTCATTGGCATATTTTTATCCAGATACATCATTGTCATCTTATAATTATTTTCTTCAATCGCACCGATGATGGCCTCCGACAGATAATTGAAAAAGGGGTACTCTTCAATCACTTCACCGCCGCACTTATAGATCACGAACCCAATATCCCCTTTTGCAACACTATTATCTTTCAAAAGGTATTCACATCCCAGTTCCACAACCTTTTTTATAATTTCCTGCCGCTTTTCTTCCCCCACTCCCGGCTTATTATTCAGAACCAGTGATACCGCCGCCGGAGATACCCCCAATTCACGTGCAATATCCTTCGCCTTATATCTCATGTCTTTTTCCTTCCCTTTCCGCCGTCTCGTGCCCCGTCATCCGACCTTACACATTTTTCTCAGGCAGTTTATTGACTTTCAGGCTGTCTGATACTTCCTGCAGTTTTTCAAATGAATTAATCTCCATTCTCTGGAGCACTCCCATATAAATAGCATCCAGCATGGCCTGCTCCGCAACCCTTCTGGCAATCACTTCCTTATCCACCGTAGTATCCGTCGTCACATTATACAATACGATATCCGAATATCTTGTCAATTCCGACTTCCCCGCTTTTGTGATACAGATCGTAACCGCGCCGCGCTCTTTTGCGATCCGCATCGCCTCCACAACCTGCTTCGTCCGTCCGCTGTGAGAAATCGCAATAGCAACGTCTTTCTTTTTCATATTGCAGGCATTCACGATCTGCACATCCGCATCACTGTCCGCATAGCAATCATAACCGATTCTTTTCAGTCTCAGACTCGCATAACTGCACGGGAACATGGCATCGCCGACCGCGAAGAAGCAAATCTTGCCCGCATTCACAATCGCCTCGCACGCATGATCGTATTCCTCAATCGCCGCCACCTCCAGCGTCTTCCTGAGATTCAGTATATTAAGCTTAAATACGCTTTCCACAACCTCTCCCATACTGCGCCCCGATGTTATCTCATCCATCTCATCTTTCGCCGGAGGATTGCGGAGCTGTTCGGACAAAAGCCTTTTGAACTGTGCATAACCGGATACGCCGACTGTCCTGCACAGGCGCACAACCGTCGCCTCGCCGCAGCCGCAGCGCTTCGCCATCTTCTGGAGAGACATGCCCGCCGTCTCGTGCGGCGCTTTCAATACAAATTCTGCAACCTTTTTTTCTGCCGGAGTAAGGCTTGGCAGCAAAAATTGCGTCGTCGCGAGGATATTCCTTACGCTTTCTGTTCTTCGCATTTTTTCACTCTCTTTTCTCTTTTTCACATCCTATATTATCGCATTTTTTACTCCAGTTTCAATAAATTATTTTTGGAGTTATTTTTTACAATTTTTGGAGTTTTTGTAGTTGATATACAATATTTTTTTCATTTTATCACAAATTATTTGTGCATTTTTGCATATTGATAATCCATTTTCTCCAAACTATAATTGGAGTATGTACTTAATTTTACAAAACATTCTTTAGAAAGGAATTCATACTTCATGAAAAAATCATTTCGTTCCTCACTCATTAACGCTATTACAAAAAACGCAGAAAATTATCCCGATATGATTGTTTTAAATGCAGACTCAGCGAGAGCCCTTAAACTGACCGATTTTTCCGAAGCTTATCCCGACCGCATGATCGGCGTAGGAATCAGCGAAGCTGATCTCATCAGCACTGCTGCCGGTCTGGCTACAACCGGGCTGATTCCTGTAGTAGTCGGTTTTTCTATGTTCGTATCCGAGAAGCCCTTCGAGCAGATCCGGCAGGCAATCGCTTATCCGAACCTGAATGTTAAAATCGTTGCCACCCACAGCGGATTGTGTGTAGGGCAGGACGGCGCCACCCATCAGGCTTTGGAGGACATGGCCGTCATTCGTTCGCTGCCGAATTTCAAAGTATTCGCCGCTGCCGATGTAACCGAGACAGAAGCTGCCCTTGAGGCCATGCTAAAGCATGACGGCCCCGCATATCTCCGTTTAGGACGGGATCTTGCGGAAGATATCTTTGAAGGCCATAAGAACTTCACTTCAGGAGGCGCAGATATTCTAAGAGAAGGAGAGGATGTAACAATTGCAGCATGCGGACTGATGGTAGAGCAGGCGTTAATGGCAGCATGCTCCCTCCGATCAGAAGGTATCCACGCTACGGTAATGAATACCTATTCCATCAAACCTCTTCCAGAACAGCTTCTTCTTGAGAAAGCAAAAAAGACCGGCGCCTTTGTCACTGCAGAAGACCATACCATAATCGGCGGACTAGGAGGCGCTGTGTGTGAATATCTCTCAGGAAATTGTCCCGTGCCCGTCATCCGCGTAGGCGTCCCGGATCATTTTGGTGAGTCCGGCACACAGGATGAGCTTTATAAGAAATACGGTCTGACCGCAGACCATATCGTAAAAGCAGCAAAACAGGCTATCAGCATGAAAACGATGAACATGAAAGGATAGGTATAAGATATGTCCAGAAATATTGATGAATTAAAAATACAGGCAAATACAATCCGAAAAGATATCCTTAAGATGATCTGCAATATACAGTCCGGTCACCTCGGCGGCTCTTTTTCTATGGTTGAAGTCCTGACTGCACTCTATTTTGATGAGATGCATTACGATCCGGAAAATCCTTACTTAAAAGACCGCGACCGTTTTGTACTCTCCAAAGGGCACACTGCTCCCGCCCTCTATGCAACTCTCGCGAATGCGGGATATTTTCCAAAGGAGAAGCTAATGACATCCTTCCGCCGGATTGATTCTATGATGCAGGGACATCCTGACATGAAAAAAACCCCAGGCGTAGAGATGACAAGCGGTTCTCTCGGAATCGGACTGTCCGCCGCAAACGGCATGGTTCTGGGAAACCGTTATCAGGGCATCGATGCAAGAGTTTACTGTATGATCGGAGACGGCGAGATCAACGAAGGACAGATCTGGGAGGCCGCTGCCACCGCCTCACATTATCATTTGGATAATCTGGTGGCATTCACAGACGTCAACGGTCTCCAGAATGATGCCGAGACGAAAAAAGTCAAAGATATGCTTGATATCGCCGCGAAATGGAAAGCCTTCGGTTTTAACACTATCGAGATAAACGGTCATGACTTTAGCGAGATCTTCGCCGCCCTCGACGCGGCCCGCAATTGCAAAGGTATGCCAACCGCCGTCATTTCTCACACCATCAAGGGCAAAGGGGTGTCCTTTATGGAAAACGTAGTCGCTTTCCACGGGAAAACTCCGACAAAGGAAGAATACGAGCATGGAATGGCAGAACTGGAAAATGCGATATAGGAGGAAATGAATATGAGCACACCAATTTTTATAGGCTGCGATATCGGAACCTCCCACACAAAGGCTGTAGCAGTAAATGCGAAGGGAGAAGTCCTCTCCCAGAGCTCTGCCGCCTATGATATCCTAAAACCGCAGAATAACTGGGCGGAGCAAAACCCGGAAGTATGGCTTGAAGCCGCCGTCCGCACGCTCAGTCAGGTCATCGCGAAAATCCCCGCAAAAGAAGAGATCGCTTCCATCTGTATCAGCGCACTGTACGGCGGAACGGGCGTTATGTGCGATGCACAGATGCACTCTATACGTCCGGTCATCATCTGGATGGACCGCCGCGCCGAGGCAGAAAGCGCCGAGCTGAGACAGAAGCTTGGAGAAAACCTTCTCCTTGACGTCTCCGGCAACGGGATCGATTCTTATTTTGGTTACACAAAGCTTTTGTGGGTGAAAAAACACGAGCCGGAAAACTGGGCAAAGATCCGGCATATTATTCCGATTCACAGCTATATCATATATAAAATGACCGGAGTCTTAAGCGTTGATTACTGTTCTGCTGGCAATGTGGGCGGCATCTATGACTATAATACTCACTCATGGTCTCAGGACATGTGCAGAAAGATGGAAATCCCATACGAGACACTTCCTCACAGCTTCCACAATCCAAGTGATCTTATCGGTTCGCTGAACGAAGTTTATCAGAAGAGATTAGGGCTTGACCATCCAGTTCCTCTCTGTGCCGGTACGGTTGACTGCATCGCCTCCATGCTGAGCGCCTCCATCGTCCGTCCCGGAGATAACGCGGCAGTTCTTGGTACTTCCCTCAACTGGGGATATATACATGAAAAAAAGCCGGATAATCCGAATCTTGTCTCCATGCCATATTGCATTGAGCCAACACGGTTCAGTTACACCTACGGCGGCGCTTCTACCGCCGGAGCCCTCCCGAGATGGTTCGCCTTGAATTTTATGGGCGGTGATTCCAGCGAGACTTACGATGAACTGGAACAGATGATTTGCAAAGATAAGATTGGTCCCGGCAGCGGCGGACTGGTCGCACTCCCTTATTTTATGGGCGAACGCACTCCCATCTGGGACGAGAAGGCTGCCGGGGTCCTGTTCGGTCTGACGCTTGCACACACGAAAGCGCATATTTACCGCGCAGTCCTGGAGGCCGTTGCCTATTCGCTCCTCCACATTATGGAATCCATGACCGATTCCGATATGGCAATCGAGAAAATCATCCTTGTAGGGGGCGGCGCTCGTTCTGCCATCTGGAAGCAGATATTTGCAGATGTTACGAACCTCCCGATAGTAACGCCTGTTCAGGAAATCGAAGCTCCGCTTGGAGACGCTTTTCTGGCGGCTGTCGGAGCAGGATTTATCACAGAATATGAGGATATCAGATCATGGATCACTATGAATCCGCCGGTTCTTCCCGATAAGGAAAACCATGAACGATATAAGAAGCATTTTGCATTATATAAGAAACTGTATCCAGCCCTGAAAGATATCATGTCAGAGCGGGCGGATATGTTATACAAAATTCAAAAAAAAAAGGAGAGATAAGCTATGAAAGTTGATTTCAGCAAAGTTGTGGAACTGAGCCACCGCATGATTCCGAGAGAGGAGCCTTTTAACCTGCAGACATGGGTGTATGACGTGGACTTTTTAGGAGAGCGCGGAGAGCCTCACAGCCCAGGCACATGGTATGTGTCCGGCGACGTGAATTTCTCTACCCACTGCGGAACCCATGTAGAATTCCCGCTTCACCATGTAGAAGGCGGCATGAACGCCGCTACCTTCCCGCTCACAAGCCTGATCGGAGAAGCTGTTGTTCTGGATTTCACAGACAAACAAGCCGGCGACTGTATGTCGCTTGAGGAGTTCAAATCTTACGATGACAAGATCAAAGAAGGAGACATTGTATTCCTTCACACCGGACTTGATGCAAAATGGCGCACTAAGGACTGGGAACCATATCCTTATGTAGCCTGCGACGCTATGGAATGGCTGATCAAGGAAAAGAAGATCATAGCGATCGGAACCGATGCGACCTCTCTGGAGAACTTCAACATTCCGGATCAGCCGAACCACAATCTGGCATTTAAAAATAATCTGGCAATGGTAGAATCTCTGACTAATCTTGACAAGATTGAAAACGGAAGAGCGCTTGTATTTATGCTGCCTCTTAAGATCGTCGGCATTGAAGCCTGCCCGTGCAGGATCATCGCAATCAATGACGGAGGAATCATCCTGTAATCTCTGAAAATATCAAGAGCCGCCGCAACATAAATGATTGCTCATCCATTTTGCAGCGGCTCCTTTAAAAGCCTCTTAATCGAACAATAATTTCTAATTCGCTAATCTGAACGCGGGGTAAAAATTCATCTGTACCGTCTGTATCTCTTTTGTCTTTTTATTTTGGAAGTAAGCGATCATATATACGTCCCCATTATGATATTTGACATAGCTTTTGTTCTTAATCTTTTTTTCTTTCCCTTTAGAATCATAGTATCTTATATTAATAAGCTTCCATCCCTTTGCCGCTTTTATAGATACCTTTTCTTTCGTTCTTTTTTTCCCTTTGTAGCCTTGATGAAAGAAAGACGACTTTTTGACTTTTGAAGCATATTCCCTGTTTCCCACCTTAAAGCTGGAGCAAGGCCTCTCGTACTTTCTAACAGTAACCCTTGTCTTCAGCGACGTGGTCTTCCCTTTATATACAACGTCAAAAGATACAACTGTTTTGCCCGCTTTCAGCAGTTCTAATCCAACATAGTTATCCCGTGCATTCGTAACCGCCAAAACCTTTTTATTGCTGGATTTTTGATTTTTGATTTTTGCCCCTTTGGGGAAATTTTTAACCTGTATGGTGGCATAATTTGTTATCGCCATGTTTCCAACAAAACACACCCTGCAATTAAGGCTCTTTGGCGCGCTCGGCTTGCCCGCCGCCTCAACTGCAGGCGCCGGAACAAGCACCGACAGTACCATAACTACCGCCAGCATTATAGATACCAATCTGATTTTTTTGTTACATTTCTTTTGCATACTTTTTCCTCCTGTAATATATCTTGATTTATTATAATCATACCCCCCCCAGACTGTCCGAAAACTGTTTCTGACCTTCTGTCATTCTCCATTTTTGTGTCCTGTACTGCTTCTATATTCATGTTTATACCCACTTTATCTTTTAAAACATCTGGACTATGATGTGTTTCCTCCACTTTCAAAATTGACTTTTGAGTTTTCGGACGGTTTGCCCCCGGCGGTGGACGGGCTTTTTTTGATGTGTCAATGACCGTCGGATTTTGTC
>ERZ778514.337-NODE-337-length-45962-cov-18.653430_pt1 | contig 45962 bp, 59 predicted proteins | sample MGYA00510344_ERZ778514 | MGnify/ENA primary metagenome ERZ778514 (study PRJEB29527, sample SAMN07138968) | mouse gut metagenome | material: feces | host: mouse | place: China:Nanjing | collected 2016-01-25 ...
GGGTGGGACCCTTTTCAAATGCTGTACCTGGGTCCCTTTTCAAATGTTAGATGCAACACGGGCGCCGTCGAGGCCGAGGTCTTGGAACAGCGGCGACAGGACGGCCAGTGCCTTGTCCTCGCCCAGTTTGCCGAGGGCTTCGAGGAACATCATCACGCCCTGCGAGGTGCTTTTATTGAGCGTTTCAATAAAAGAGTTGGTTTCCAGCCCTACCTTTTTCGCCATTTCGGCAGGTTTCTTGAACAGCTCCATAATGGTACGCTGCAAAGCCGTGGCCGACATTTCCACCTTTTGGCCGTGCGCGTCGAGCGTCGCGGCAAAAGCCATAATCTCGGGGATAGTCATTTTTGCGGTCGAGCCGATGCCGGCCATACGCTGTGCGAACTCCACGATAAAAGGCTTGGCGGCGGTGCAGTTCTGCGAGAGGTGGTTGACCGTCGAGCCGATTTTGAGCATCGAGTCACGCACTCCATACATCTGCTCCATACCGAAGATGTTAGACAGCTTGGCAATGGTCTGTGTGGCCCCCTCTCCGAGGTCGACGAGCGCCACGTTGATAATCGACGCGGCCTCGACATACTCGCGGACGGAGGCGACAGTATTATAGCCGAGTCGTCCGCCCTCCTGGGCGAGCAGGTTCAGCTGCTCACGGGCAAGACGGGTGTCCATGCCCTTGAAGATCTCGTTGAGTTCTTCAACCTCGGCGGCGGTCATACGGGTGTACTTAATGGTGTTAGCCATAGTTTCCTCGATGTCCGAATACGACTGCACCGCCTTACGTCCGGCCATAATAAGCCCCGTGACGGCGGCGGCAACTGCCATTATGACTGTCTGCGCCGAGTTGAGCCACCCGTTGAAGCGTTGCCAAAGGGTCTTTTGTGTGGCGAGAGTGGCGTTTACCTTTTGGAGTTCCGCTTTGAGCATACGGATTTTAGCGACGTGCGCATCCCAAGCGGCGGTGCCTCGCTGCAATCCGTTGAGTTGCTGTTGGAGTTGGCGCAGGGCTGTGTTTAGCTGCTTTGGAGTGGCCTTGTTGAGCCGCAGAAGCACCTGCTCGGCAGTCGAGGCGGTGCCTTTCAACTGCTCCATAGCCTTACGGGTGGAGTTCAGCTCGCGCTGCAACTTCTTCATCGTGGCCTTGTCACCTGCGACGGCGGCTTTCGCTATCCCGTTTTCCAGACGCTTTGCGTCCTTTTCGAGTTGGGATAGCATCTTTTGAGCCTGTTTGCCGTTGACGGTGAGTATTACGTTGGCGGAGGTGGAATAATTTGCCATTTGAAAACTGAAATTGGAGTTGTACCTGCAAATTTCAGCCGTCTTTATCGAGGGCGAAAAGACGGTAAAAGGCTTATATTCCGCTGAAAAAGGGAGAGGTGTCGGAGTAGGAACGCCCTCTGACGGAAGGGTGCCGGGAGGGAAAATCCCGGCTTGCACTGTCAATGGGCGGCGGTGCCGGTCGGGTCCCGTTGAGAGTGCCTTAAAGAGTTGACATTTAGGCAACTCGACCGCAATTTCAGGGGTCACGCTGCAAACTTTTTCCAGTTTGTAGTGGGTTGAAATTGCTAACGAGCGAAGAATGAGCGAGTTGGGGGTTACGGGGGCTTGCCCCCGTAGTGGCTTTGCACACCCCCCACCGCCCTGCCGCTACTTTTCGGCTCGCCCTTGCCTCTCCGTGCTGAATATGCAGAGCCGCCCCCACGGATTGAGGGCATCGGGCGGTCAATGGCTTGCGTGTGTGTCAAAATCCGCAGGGTGGATTTTGATGCACTCGAAAGCAACCGCTCTCCCTCGGCGCGGATTTATCAAGGCGAGGGGTTGAATGACGGCGATGTGCGGTGAGGACGATGCGGCGCGACACGGAGGTGCAGGGTCAAAGTAGCGGAGGGAACTCGGCGTGGTCAGTCGAAGTAGCCGCGCTCCCCCCGACGCAGGAGAACACTTTTCGACGCGGCGCAGGGCACCGAGCACGGGGCGATATGTGTGTGGGGGTGGCGTGGCGTTCACCTCGACCGACAAAACGCGGAGCGAGTGTAGAGGTTGACACTGGGCCATAGTGGAGTCTGTGCATCGGCTGTCCGCACATCGGGGCTTGGGGTGGGGTCACGTCGCAGACGATGTTCGGGAACCGGGAATTGGGGATTGGAAATTGGTGCGCCTGTTCCAAATCCCAAATTCCTAATTCCTTGATTGGGTGGGTGGAGCGTGGCGTTTGTGCGGCTGCTGCGCCGGGCGGAGTTCGGAGAGCCACGGCTCGGCATCGGCGGCTCGGAACAGCAAGGGGTGGTTGCCGGTCAATGCGTGACGCAGACGCGCACGCCACCGCGAGGCAAGGAGCGGTGGCGTGAGGGAAGCGCCGGCGTTTCGGATTGAGAAGTTTGTCGTGGCCGTCGCAGATCCGCAACTCCCGACAACCGACGGCTCTGCCGGAGGTGTCGGGGCAAAGTTGCGGTCAAGAGGGAGGCGGCAATCTTCGTGCCGGCAACCGCCCCGGTCGCTATTCATAAGCGTAACTTGTGGAGCCTATGAACAGCGATGCTCGGAGTTGACGATGTCGTGGGCTGTGGCTTGGAGAATGGAGAACGTGCGGTGCGATGCCGGGGCGCGCCACGCTCCGGGTGGGTCAATGATGCCTCCCCCTACATCTGCCCCCTGCGGCGTTCAATCCTCTCTGCCCTGCAAGGGCGTTGCACCGTGTGTCCGTCAGTCCGCTTTGGGTGGGGAGGAAGGTGGCGTGGCGGCTGCTGTGCCAATGAGGGAGGGGGCGCGGCGTATAGACCTTCGGGAAGCCGGAAAACAAGCAAGGTGGCGGACGGTTGTAGCGAGCATCGCCACAGCCGAGAAAGTTTTTGAAAGAAGGTGCGGACATCGCGCCCGACACCGTGAGTTTAGGAGCGGTGTCGGGGTATAAGCGAGGTCAAGCCGGAGAGATAAATCTTTCGTTCCGCCAACCGCAGCGGTCGCAGTTTACAGGGAGGTACGACCCGTGAACTGCGATGTTCGGGCTTTCAAAGGTCAGATACGCAAGCGAGTGAGTGAGGCCGGTTCATAAGTAGCCGCCGCGCCACCTGACGGGTCGGGGTCAATAAGGACGGGCACGATAAACAAAACGAGCCACCCTCACGGGCAACTCGCTTGCTATCTATGAAAAAACTTACTCTTGGGGTATGGGGATTAGCGTTTTCGGAGGAAAAGCCATATAAGGACGGCTGCGGCCAGGAGGGCTGCTACGGATATTATCGTGCCGTCGGGCGGATTGTATAGGCGTGTGGTGGCGGTGTGCTCGGTTGATGCCTCAACTGCCGCTTGCCTGTATCTTACCGTATCGAGGCTGTTGTAGGCTTCAACGCTATCCCGATGCTCACGCCGCCGGTCTATCACACGCCCTTTTATGGCTTTGAGCCGGATAATCTCGGGTGCCTCGGCGTATTGACCGGGTCGCTCGATTTCGATTTTCAGGGTGTCGAAGCTAAAATCGAAATGTCTTATGGCGGAGTCTATCACCGCCGTTGTGCGGTGATGCTCACTGTGTGCGAGCGAGTCGGTGGCGAGCGATTTATCAGTGACGATGTTTTTGTTGGTCTTGCAACCGCAAAGTATGAGGATTGGGAACAGGTAAATGGGAATTGACCGCAGCCAATCAATCCTCAATCTCCAATTACCGTTTGCCTTTATAGTGCGCATAGGTCGGTGTCGTTTTTTACTATGAATGAGGGGCAAGCCTTGTTTGCGAACTCACATTCTGTGCATTGACGGCTGCACTCGGCATAGTTGAAGCGAGCTTCACTCTGCGCTCGTTTGCACGTCAATTCGTTATGTCCGTGGAGGGTGGCCGAGGGATAGCGGCTTTTCAGCTCTTTGCAGAGCCGGATAATGGCGGCCCGTTGCTCCGGGGTGCGCGTGTCCTTGCCTTGGTTGGCCCAGTTCCTGACGCTGCGCGGAGGGCAACCGCCGCAGTAGCATACTCCGATTGAGTGGGAGTTTTGGCCGGTGGTGTGCGCCCCGATTTTGGCCTCGTCGCGCCCTTTGTGGATTTTGCCGTCGCGTGTGATGTACCAGTGATAGCCGATGTCGGTAAATCCACGGGCGAGGTGCATCTGCCGGATTTGGTCGACGGTATAATCCTCACCCTCGGGGGTGGCCGAGCAATGGAGGATTATCTTGTCGATGCGGCGAGGGTTCGGTGATGAGCCGATGCCGAGCGCAGCCCACGTCTTGGGGCCTACGATGCCGTCGACGGCGAGGTTATGGGTGCGTTGGAAGTCGCGGACGGCTTCGTCGGTAATTGGGCCGAAGATGCCGTCGGCAATAAGGTTGAGAGCGTGTTGGAGGGTGGCGACGTCGCCCCCTCTGCTGCCTTTACGGATTGTCTGCATTTTTGGTTGATGTGTTATGAGTTGATGATTGTGATGAGTTTTCGTGGTGGCGGCTACTGCCGTATTCATAATGGTATTTTAATCCGAACACCGCCCCTGCGAAAGTGAGTATTTCACCGAAAGCGATAAGGACTGAATTGTGGATTTCGCCGGGCGGTGGCACGACAAATCCGGCGATGAGCAGACCGCAGCCTACAACAATCAGAAAGACTGCCGCAAGGAGCTGAATGGTCGGGCGATGTTTGCGAATTTCCATTGTAAAATGTTGTGTATGTGGAGAATTATTGTTAACTTTGTGTATCGAAGATACGTTAAACCAAACTAATTAACCCGGACACCTCTACCTGTAAGTGAAGCCAAGCTAAAAGAACTGTGATACCTATGTCCGTATGCGTGATAGCACTCCGTTTGGGCTATCGTTGCGGTGCATTTGCGATAGCACCCCCGCAGGTTTCGGCCTCGGGCTATCGGGAAGCGGTATAAAACAGATAGCATCACCCTTGCGGCTCTGCCGTGAGGGCTATCTTTTTTCGCTCCGCTCACGGAATTGGGAATTTGGGATTGGGAATTGGTATTTGCCAATCCCCGGTTTCAGTTTCCTTGTTCCTACTTTCCAAAAGTCCACTTTTGGGAAGTGGGGTTGTAGATTATCGAGAACTCGGCGAGCGAGCTTGCGAGGTTGGCGGTGGTGATGAGGGAGCGACCGGGGAGCATCTTCTTTGCGAGGCCGACGGCGAAACGCAGTCGGATCATACGGTGCTTCTTCGGGTTCTTGGGGTCGAGCAGGGAGATTGTCGAGCGGCCCCAACCGATAGAGGGGGTGCCGTCGCGGCGTGTATGGACGGTGACGAGGGCATCGGGCGAGGTCGAGTAGCCTAAGGCGACAGTGGTTTGGTCGGTCTTGGGGTTGGTTGAGAAAGAGAGCGTCGAGCCGGAGATTTTGACGGAGTGGACGGAGCCGTAGAGGTTCCACCCCTTGCGTTTGTCGCAGTATTTCTTGGTGGCGCCTCCGGCCTCGATTACGAGCTTGTCGCCCCATTGGTTGCGCTTGCGCGTGTGCCGGAACAGGTAAGGCACATATCCGTCGGCGATGAGCTGCTGCGCACCGTAAATTCTCAACGTGCCGTTAACGACGGCCACGGAGATTTGGGCGGTGTTGTAAAGCCCTTTGGTGCCGTCGGTCATACCGAGTTTAGCCTGAATTTTTTCGAGCAGGGGCAGTATTTCGGCGATGCGGTTACGGGCGTTGTTGAGGTCGACGACCTGCTGCGCACGCATCGCCCCGGCACGCTCGGTGGTGGCCTGTTTGATGAAAAGGTTGTTTGAGGCGGTAGCGATAGAGCCGTTGCCGAGGTCAACGGCCTTGATGTTTGCGAGGATATTGTTGCGGTCGGCAGCACCTTGCTCAATTGAGCACACCGCTTGCCCTGCGGTCTTGAAGCCGTTGAGCAGGGTTTGAATAGCGGTGACGGTGTCGGACGTACCGGCAGTGGCGAGCAGGTCGGCGATGCGCTGCAAGATAGCCCCGAGCGACTCCGGGGAAACGGAGTCCTTGGATTGCAGCTTACGGAAGTCCGAGATAATCTGCGTGAGTGATTTAACGTCGATAGCCATACGATTGTGGTAATGTTTACCGCAAAAGTATGGCTATCGGTTGGGCGGTGAAAAGACACGGTAAAGAGGCAATATTTTGAGGAATTTATCGTTATAATATCATTATGAATTACAGACTTATGAAAACGATAAAATTCTTGCTCTGTGCGATATTTGTAGTTGCCCTTTCCTCGTGTCATCATACGAGCGAGCCTCTAAATATCCCACAACAATATACCCAGCTGAATACCGTAATTGCACCTTGGCAAAAAGATAATGACCTATTGCCTTGGAAAGGTCAGTTACACACTATGATTATAAATTCCATTGATGATGTATATGCAACGCAGACGGAACGTTTTATTGAAGAAAATCCCAATTGGTTGCAAGTGGATTTTACAAAAGAGACAATTATTGCTGTCAGAACGATACTGTTTGCTTTCAACCATTGGCAGTATACCTCAGTCACTGGCTTTTATAAAGTGAATTACGACGACGAACCAATAAATTATTACAAGGGAGACTATCAACTTCCATTTATAGAGAACTATACTCCATATTCTGATAAAGATGATGAGGACGAGAGTCAATATCGAATTTATCAGATTGCCATTGTTACAAATAAAATCCCATCTGATGCGAGAGTTCACGTTTCGTGGTCTCAAAATCTTAAAGCGTCAGATGTTTGGGATTAGTTAGGTGACGAAGCGACGGGAAATGTTGCGAGTGAGGGCGTTGCTGACGGTGTCGGCAAGGTCGCGTCCGAGGTTGTCGGCGTAGAAGTCGCGTATGTTCATCACGGAGGCGTAGTATTTTCGGCTGAACCAACGGCGGCGTTTACGGGCGTTGTCGCGTCCGAGATCGCCGGAGTTGCCGCGTGGCGTGTTTGAGCCGGTGGCGTAGTCGACGAACAGGCCGTACAGGTTAAATGATTGTTCGAGTGTGATAGATGTATATTTGCCGTCGGCGTTCATACGCACGGCAAGCGTCGAGCGGTAAAGTGCGCCGGTGTCTATGACCCCGAGCAGCGCAATTTGCTCGCGCCAAATCCGCACCATAGTCGCATTGAACGCTTTTACATAGCGTTCACGCGCCTTTTGTGCGGATTGGGAATTTGAAATTGGGGATTGGGAATTGGGCATAAATGTTTATCTTTGCGCAAAGATTGAGAATATGGCAGTTATAACTTTTGAAGACCTCGATGCTTGGCGAGAGAGTATGAAGCTCGTCAAGGACGTTTACGCACTCACAAAGAAATTTCCCCAGGAGGAACGTTTTGGGCTGACAAGTCAGGTGCAAAGGGCGGTTGTTTCTATTCCGTCGAACATCGCAGAGGGGCATGGAAGATATTCTAAATCTGAATTTGCAAATTTTGTGTCTATCTCACACGGCTCACTAAATGAAGTGCGGACACAAATACGTATTGCTCAAATGCTTGGCTACATTTCCGATAATGAGGCAAATGACATCATAGCCAAATGCACTACTATTGGAAAAATCCTCGGCGGATTGATGAAATCACTTAAACAATAGGTATTCAACGGGTTTCTAATCCCCGGTCACCCATTCCTCTTTACAATAGCGTAGATCTGTAAAACAGTCTACCGCTATTGTAAAGTATGCGCCGGCGGCGCCGGAGAAGAAATATCGGTCTATCTCGTTGAACGATATTCGGGGGTCGAGGTAGATGCAGTTCTGCTCCAAACGGACTTTTTCGAGTATAAGGCGCGTGGCGAATTGGCGGAACAGCTCGCGCATGGTTGCCATACATTCGGCCCGTGCCTCCATATCTTCGGCGGCGTGGCGCATGGCGAAGAATACGGTCTTGATGCGTCGGGTGCGAGGGGTGTTGTTGAGGTCTGTGTAGCCGTCGGCTACGTCCGACACGCAGACAAATGCAGCTGTGTTCTGCATTTGCGCGACTGCTTCCTCGAAGCCCTCCAAACCGCTGACGCGGCAGAAGGTGAAGCCTTCGGCCAAAGCGAGGCGGTTGGTGGCGGTGAGCTTTTCAAAGAAAGCAGCCGCGTTCCACGTTCCTTTGAGTTGGGCTGTCATTTCTTGTTGAGTTGGGAGTTGAGTTGTTTGTACTCACGGGCTTGCGCATTGAGTTCGGTAAGTGCGCGGTGAGTATCGAGGGCGAGGACTTCGGCCTCTTTTGTGACATCGCCTTTGGTGAGGGCACGGATTTGTGCGTTCATGGCATCTTCGATGCGGGAACGGGAAATTGGGGATTGGGAATTGGCAAGCAGGTTCCCGTCTTCCGTTTCCGGGTTTCCTGAAAAGAAGTCGGAGTATCGGCTTGCGAGCGAAGATTTGAGCGATGCGACCCAGTAGAAAATGGCGATGCGCTCGTCGGGGGCGAGCGGAGTCTTGATGCCGGGATATACTACCGAGGCGATTTCGTCGAGCAGTGTATCGTCCTGTGTTTGGAGATAGCCTTGGTAGAGGTTATCGACGATGATGTATTGCTCAAATGGCACCTCGTCGAAGTCGGCGGCGATACCGGGGCGGTGTTTGAGTTTTACGGGGCGGATTGGAGAAGTCGGGAGCGAGCCGAGCCAATCGAGGTTCGGGAGCAGTTCGGCGAGAGTAAGCGGCGTAACCTCGAAAAGGAAGCGTCCTTTTCGGAGCAGGTAGCCGTCGGTGTTTTGCTTGCCTATAACTTTGGTGCCAGTCCAATGGAGCAAGCAAAGAGTCTTCACCTCGTCGGAGGTGAAATTTTGAGCGAGCAGTTGATAAACATATCGGAGCTGTTTATCGGAGAGTTCGTGCCACCCCTGCGGCACGATGAAATTTATTGAAATTGTCTGCATAGAAAAAGGGCTTTAACGCACTGCGAAAGTACGGTAAAGCCCTCTATGCGGAAAAGACAGGGGCCTGTCTTACATTTTTACTTTTGGATATTCACGAGGAAATAGTTTGTGGAGTACTTCTTGTTTCGATGAGTTGATGATTTCTTTGTCGGATTTCAGAATTTCTCCATTCGGGAGCGAATATGTACGTTCAACCACAGTTCGGTTGGGGGCATCTTTAACTGCCGTAACATTTGTTACCACAATAACTTCAACACCTCCGTCGGTATTACCCTTGCAAGGATTATTCTTTTGTGTCAGGTCAATTTCCGACCCATAATAATGAGCTGTGACAGTTTCCGCAGACAATGGGAGCACGGCACAAAGAGCGATGAATAGAGTGTAAAATATTTTCATATTATTATAGCTAATTTATGTTATAACAGACTATGCTGTAAAATTGTTCGCGTGAAGTGATATATCTTTGCAAATATAGGGATAAATTCTACAATAGACAAATAATAAGTTGAAGCAAAATATATTATGGCCTCCGGTTCAGTCGTCGCTTGCGTGGAGGCTTATGTTGGCTACGGGTATGCTCAAAAGAAGTAGCCGGAGGCTTCTTTGCGGTTGCGGAACGTCGGGGGCGTGAACAATCGGGCGGTGTCGGAGCTGTGCCATTCGGGAAAATCGGTCGGGCGGTGGCGTATGATGTTGACTATATCGGCGAGGCGTCGGCTGTTGAACGTGCCTTTATGCAGGTAGGCTATGAGCTGCGCCTTGATTTGGCGGACTACATCGTGGCGGACTGGTGGCAGATCTCCGCGCAGGTTATCTGCCCGGAGCGCTGACATCAGTTCCGGCGACAACCATTCCTCGGCCAACGATGCCTCCAAGTCTATGATTTGGGGGCGGAGTTCGAGGTAACGCTCCCAGTTGGGGGAATTGGAAATTGGGGATTGGGCGACAATTTCCAAAGTCGGAAAGAGGGTTGCGCCGAAGAAAGCGGCTTGCCCGGAGTTGAGCCACCGGCTCGCGCCCGGCAGCTCGGGCAAGAGCGCGGCGATGCAGTCGTCGCGGTGGGTCAGCATAGAGCCGACAAGTCGGTCGACACGCATCTTCGATGCGGCGACGAGGTTTTGGGTGCCGACGGTGGCGAAGCCGTTGGGTGTAAGCACAAGGTCGAGCGAGGGTATGGCACGGCGCATGGCGTCGGCGACGACGAGCCGGGCGGTGGCTATGCGGATAGGGTTGCTATCCGTGTAGCCGCAGATTGTGTTGTAGGTCGGCTCGGAAGTGAAAGTGTCCTTGACCCACGCTTCGGCGAGGTCGAGGAAGGGAGCGAGCTTGTCAAAGAGCGGCGTTTCGCCTTTGACTGTGATTAGGCTGTTGGGAATTAAGGCCGTCAGTTCCTCGTTGCTGTTGATTATCTTTGCCATAATGTTGTATCAGGTAAGAGTATTGAAGTGAATACTTTACGCCTTGTCACCCGTGACTTTGACTTCTTTTGCGTCTTGGTGTTCGTCGAGGGTGGTTAATTGGATAAAGGGCACATCGACGGTGACGCCCTGCCAGGCGTTGAATTTGATAATGATGCGGTGGACGGTAAAGAGCAGGTCGTGGTATGGCTTTTGGAGAGCCTGGGCTATGGTGTACAGCTCGCGCTTGTCGGAGCCGGAGTTGTTGGTCTGCGCCTTTCCGGGCACGGAGCCGACGAGGTTTGAGTGGACGCGCATAGTGAAGCATATCATATTGATAGCTTCCTGAATGTCGGTTTCCCAATCGCCGCCCTCTTTGGTGGCGTCGATTTTGTTTATCACAACGTCGTGCTGCTCCTTTCCGTCGGGAGTGATGTAGAACGTGGAAAACCACGCTTTGCCGGAGTTTTCCGCGCCGGTGAGAAAATCAAGAATTGATTGTTTCTCACGGACGATGCGCTCCTGTTGCTTGCGGCGGTCGGTGATGCCCTCGGCACGGAAAATCGACTCCCAATATTTGGCGGAGATTTCGATTTGGTATTTTATGGGAGCGTGGTTTTTGAGCTTCGCTTCCTTTGCTATGCCGATGAGCTGCTTGATGTTGTACCATTTGCCCCGGAACAGCGAGGCATAGTAAGGTATGGGGTAATAGGTGGAGTCAACGGTGGGTATGCGGCTCACGATTGCGAATTTTCGCAATCGTGGGGAATTGGGGATTGGGGATTGGGTACCGGGGGGCAGGTTTCTTGTTCCCGGTTTCCGCTCGCGCTCCAAGCGAGCTTGCAGATCACGCCACGGCGCGGAGGGGTCGAGCAGGTCTATGACCTCGATGTCGGAGGGAGAAGCGACGCACTTACGCCAGTTGGCGTAAAGGACGGAGGGGATTTTGCCGACGGTGTCGGCAGGGGCGAAGCGGCAGTAACAGGCTTCCTTACGCAAGAGGCGCACAATCTTTGTGCCGTCCTCGTTGAGAATAAGCACACTGACGGCAAAGCCGAAGTGCTTGAAGTCCTGACTGACGCCGAGGAAGTATGCGGCGAGGTCGTTGTCGAGAAGGAAGTCCTCGACTTCTTGTTTTACGGCATCGGAGGCGATGCACGTATCATACCGCAACCCTGCGCCATAGCAGACCTCGGCGTTGAAGCATTGGCAGGTGGCGAGGGTTTCGTCTTTCTCTATGAGGTCGAGAATATCGAAAGGCATCTGATTGTCGCCGCCCCACGGGATATAGGAGAGCTTATCGTCTATGAGCGTCGGCACTATGTCGGTGTCCTCACGGAACACCGACTGCGAATTGACGGTGAACGCTGCACGGGCTTCAAGACCGGGCAGCTGCTCCACGGAGCTGAAATTTAAGTCGTCGGGGAAAAAAGAAAAGTCCATAACATTGAGGTTGGTTGCTCAAAGTTATGGACGATATGATGAGCGCGAAAAGACGCTTATTTCTTTGAAGTCTTGAAAAATTTTATGCGTTTTAATATATGTCCAATGCCTACCGCCAACATTAAAAATCCAATCTTGCCGTGCACTCCACCAAGAATAGAATGGTGATTAGAAATGAGCCAATGGATAAAGGTTGCGATGCCAAGAATAATGGTTGCGAGAAACAAATACCATAAAATACGCGTAACGGGCTTTTTTAATTTATTAAATCTGGCAAACCAGTTACACCATTTGAAATGGAGATAGATGTGTAAAATAACTAAGAGAGAAAATAACAAGCCAATAAACACATGAAGCCATACCGGCAATAAACCTCTGCTTCCTGTGGCTTCAAGTTGAATACTGGAAGTTAATATGAGTAAACAAAATATTAGTAATGCCCAATTGCAAATTTTCAGTTTTTCAAGATGTTTCATACTACAAAGTTACTTATTTTCTGCGAACTATCAAAGAAAAACTTCGAGGCCGTTAATGCGGAAGATGCAGCAGTCGCGCAGACGGCAGCTGCTCCACGGAGCTGAAATTGAGGTCGTCGGGATAAAAAGAAAAGTCCATAACATTGAGGTTGGTTGCTCAAAGTTATGGACGATATGATGAGCGCGAAAAGACGCTTACTTCCTAATCATATTCAAGGCGGCGTTTATCACATTATCTTCGCCGAAGATTATACTCTCATCTTCCAATACAACTATGTCAGGTTGAATGCCAACACCTATAAATTCTGTACCGTCGGCAAGGCGTTCATGCCGCGTACATATTCTGCCGTAGTAGCCCCAACCGAGGTCTATCATTATAGGATTGCCTGTACTTCCGCCTGTTGGTGTACCCATTACGATACCTCTTTTTGCATTTTTGAATAGAACTGCAAAATCCTCTGCGGCAGAGAAAGTGCAGGCGTTAACAAGAAGTATAATTGGCTTGTCATATTTTGGCACCTCACTGGTGAGCATAAAAAACGGAGTTATCGACTGCGACGGTTCGGAAACAGTATGCCATTTTTTACCCCAAGAAGCATAAGCGGCATCATATCGCGGTGTGTCCCATGCCGCTTGTGGAATAGAGTCGGTGGCCAAAAGCATCATAATTCGTTCCCCGACCTTACTATTTCCGCCATTGTTCTCACGAATATCTATAATAAGGCCGTCTGTGTTAAGTATTTTTTGTTCATATAGGTCAGCAAAAGTTCCCATGTTAAAATCGTTTGTCTGAAACGATGGAATTTTTAGATACCCTATATTACCCGGCAGGGAGTCAAACGAAATTTCCCTACTTGGGTTTACAATACCCCAAGGAGATTGTCGTTGGTCGACAATCTCGAATTTCTCACCGTTACCATTTCTGAATGTCACTGTTATAGCCTCACCACGAGCACCTTTTGTAAGGTTTATGCTGTTGAAGGGATAATAGTCCGACCATTGCTGTGTAGAAGAGGCAATATATGGAACAACATATTTATTGCCATAGTCAATAACTGGCATTCCGTTGATTGCGATTATTTCAGTGCCTTTCTTTACTCCTTTCCGAGTGTATTCGTCGGAGTAAACCCCGGTGACAAAAACCTTGTCACCGATGCGTCTTTGTGAAATAGGAGCATACGTTACATCTGCGCTGAAATTGATGCTTGTGTGACCGTCGTGCAGACGATTGGCGAGAAGTTGAAGCTGTTGGCTGAATTCCTCATCACTTGCTGTGTTGACAATGTTAGGAAGCTCCGCACGGCAAATGCTGTCGAAGTCTTGCGCAAAATTACCATATCCTGCATAATTGTATTTTACCTCCGAAGCAAAACGCGTAGCTATTGCAGCCTTTTGGTACGGCTGCAAATCTGTTTTTGCATAGACACTCAAACCAAGCACTAATGCAGTAAGAAATAATGATAATGATTTCATATTTGATATATCTTTTCTTATATGACGCTCTAAACATGAATAAATTACATACAAAGGTAATTATTTTTTTTGTTAGAGAAAAACATCGAGGCCGTTTATGCGGAAGATGCAGCAGTCGCGGACGCGGCGGCACTCGCCAGAAGCAAGGATTTTGACGTTTCGCCAGCCTCCGTAAAAGGAATATCGCAGGGATATGACGTTGCGGAGTTCGAGGATAGAGCCGTCGCTACGCCATACGGAGAGGTCTACGGGGTCGCCGCTGTTGAGCATCGTGCGAGCGGTTGATATGTGAACTGCGTTCATTGGTTTATGGGATTGTGTGAGGTATTATCGCGTTAGGGATATAAGCCCGAAAGGGTCAAGACCATAGGCTTGACGGCTTGCCGCATTAGCCCGACGGCGCGGTGGCGCCGGAACGCCAAAACCATTACGAGAAAGGCGGTTGGAAATGGGTGTCGAATATGCCGGGAGAGTATCGGGCGTTGAATTTGGGTCGGGTGTCTTTGAAGCGCCAAGTGAATTTCACGGAGTTGGGCTTGTCGTCGGTGTCGGAAAGTTCGGAGGTAAAATCGGTAATGAGGATTGGGAGCATAGCATCAAAGTCGGTTTCGGCGAGGTTTGAGTCGGTGCCCCAGGGAATACGGACTACGGGAGAGGTAAGCATCTGCTCGACCTGCAAGCACTCGTCGGAGGTAAGGGGCGCGGACTGCACCTCGTATTCCTTTGCGGTGGTGACGTTGTAGAAGCGTGCGGATTTACCGAGGGTGGCGATAGAGCGGTCGGCCTTGATTTTGTGGGTGGTGGCGTGAGGGAGTATGAGCTGTTCCGCGACGTTGAAGCAGTTAGTGTAATGGAAAGGGAGGGTGTCGGCGAGAGCCGGGTCGACAAACAGGGTCAGTGAACGCTCGCCGCACCGTGCGGTGACGGAGAGCAGCGTGGGAGGCGTGGAGGCTTTGGTTGCGGCCTGTATCTTTGCGCGAACATCGGCGAGCAAGACGAACTCGCGGTTTATGCCGTTGCCGTGCTGTATCATACCGTTGCCGGAGAGGACGTAGCGGTAGGTGGCGGTGTTTCCGTCGGGGTCGAGGTATGTGGCGTAGATGAAGAAAGCGATGGGCTCGCGGTCGGTGGCGAACCATTGCAGCTCGAAGAAGGTGTCGGGGGCGATGCGCCGGAAAGCGGAGAGGGTGAGGAAGTTTTCGAGCAGCCATTGCGAGGGGTCGTAGAGTCCGAGTGCGCGGTCGCAGTATATGACACGGAAGGAGTGTGAGGCGGCGGATCCGTCGGGTGCCGATGCCTCGATGATAAATTCGGAGAAATTGAGGTCCGGGTTTCCGGCCATATATTGCTCGATGAGGGAAGCGATGGCGGCGACGGTGGCCGAGCCGTTATAAGTGTAGTACCGCTCGTCGAGCAGCACCATTCCGCCCGATGTGAGGCGGAAGTCGACGAAGTCCTGGTCGGTGAAGATGCTGACGTCGGGGAGGTCGGCGGAGAGCATCACCGTGGGGGTGTAGAAGCCTATCCGTATCATAGGGGCAAAGTTAAGGAGGGTGGCGACGGAGCGAAAAGACAGTCAGCGGTCGCTTCGGGAGGAAGCAACCGCTGTGTGGCAGTGGTTAAAGCGTCGTTATCGAATTAGTCTTGTCAATCTTGCAGAGCCGCAGGGTGTAAGACTTGCCGAGGGTCGCGCTCTCTACCTTGATGAAGTCCTCGCCGTCGCGCCAGCAGTAGAAAAGAGCGAGCCGCAGGGCATCGATATCGGAGTCGGCGTAGAAGCGCCATGAGCCTTGTCGTGTGAAGCATTTGTATTCGTACATCGTCGTGAGATTTATAAGGTTGGACTTCAAGGGGAGAGAGAAAGAGAGAGGCATTACGCCTCTCTCGCAGCCTCGAAAGCGAGGCGGTCGTAGATGTTTTGGGAGATAACGGCACCGTACCGGGCTTTGAGCAGGTGCATATATCTTATCGCGCTTTGGGCTGTCTTGCAGCCGCAGCCTACATTATCTTTTGGAGCCACGCCCTTGAAGTAGACGTACCAGCGGTTGAACTTGCGCTGCGCCACGATGAGTTTAGGGGTGAGGGTCGGCTTGGTATCGACGACGGGGGCCTGGGTCTGCTTCTTCGCACGGGTCGAAGTGGTTTTAGCCTTTTTGTTTTCTGCGGATTTGGAGGTTTTCTTTGCCATGATTTTGAAGTGTTTGGGGGTTTGAGAAGTGAGCCGAGGCTCTTAATTTTTACGAACAATCAAAAGTGCGGTCGTAATGAGCTGCCAAAAGCAAGGGTGATTACGCTCTTGCAGGAGCTTGCTCCGAAAGAGGGGGGAACGCGGAGCGCACACCTGCCCTTGCGTCAGTGAATGACCGTACTAACTTTGTGACGGAAAAATAAGCCCCCGGCTCGCTCCCCCGGACATCTTCAAGGCAAAGGAGGCCGACCGCAGGGAACAGTGGCAAAACCGCTCCGTGCGCAGAGGCGGCTCGTGCTCCACGGTCGGCGAAGCCTGACCCTCGCACAGGCTCGGCGGTGGCGGCAAGTTCGGCGTTGGGGAGTTTCAAGGGTTAGTGGCGAGAGGTTAATGTGGGGTGGTTGGAGGTCAGCGCGCGATGAGATATTTGCATCTGCGCCCGTGTGGGGTGCGTGTTCCAAAACGGTATGACCGCCCGGGTCGAGGCTGTGGGGGTGGCGCACTGGGCTGCGGCCCCCTCTCCCCTTGCAGTCCAACCTCTCACGGCGCAGGGGGCAAATGGTTCACGGTCAAGGCGCGGTGCTTGTCGGCTCGGATAGCGATGCGGTGCGGTGTTACGTTGGTGGCGGTCGGCGAGGGATATGGGAGAAGGATAGAGGTTAGGGGTTAGAGTTGGGCGGCGGTGGCCGGATTGTATTATGCTGCGGAGGGGGCGAAAGAGCAAAGTGAGAGTTGACCCGTGGGGTCAACCCTCTATCCTTGGGGAGGTGGAGATTAGTATTCGCAGAAGCCTTGTACCATAGTGTAGTCTGCGTCGGGCACCTGGGCTGCTGCCTTTTCCTGTGCCTCGTCGGCTGTCCGGGCAATTACATATACTATTTCGCTTTCGCCGTCGAAGGTGATAACCTCTACTTGATATTCTTTGAGGCGGCGGTTTGTATCGGGGGAGATGCAGCTAACGTATGTCATGGTTTTGAAGTTTTTGAGGGGTTATTACTGTGCGCCGGGGCGCGTTTGATTTTTACGCCGCAATCAGGGAACGGTTGAGCCAGTCGGCACGACGGTAGCCAACAAGGGTTCGGGGCAAAGGGCTTGTGCCCCCTCGGAATACTCTTTTTTATGCTTGCCTGAAAAAAGGAAGATTTTTGCCCGGAACGTGTCTTGCCCTTGTCAGCGTAGGCGACCCGTTCTAACTTTGCGAAGTGAAATATCAACCGTGCTTCCGTGCGTGTTTACAAGTAATTCCCCCTCAAACAACTGCCTCGCAAAACTATGATATATGTTAGCCTCCCCCGGTGCGAGCCGCTGCATCACACCAATCTATGCCGTGAAGTTATCCCCGACGGCCAAAGCACTCTCTATTCTTATTGCCCGAACTGCCGATGATGCGCCATAGAATTGCAGCCCTGTGTCCTGTGCAGCCGGAACACCGCTGTAAGGCTCTTGCGAATACTCCACCTCCCGAAGATAGAGGTATAATAGAATGGTAAAATCCTTAACCTGTGAAGAATGAAGTCCACCATACCGCTCTCCCTGCGAGGTGTCGAGGGGAACAAAAACAACAGACTCCCGGATTTCTCCGAGAGTCCGCGTTATGGGATTGAAGCCTTACGGTCGAGACCTTAGGCTCGATTCACGAAAGCCCGGCGGCATTGCCGCAACGCCATCAAATGAGCAAAACACTATTCTATGCTATCGCACATAATGGACTGATTTATTGGACTATCAGCAGGAATGCCATTCACAAATTCAGGTTTCTCTAATGCACGGATGCAATTTTCATCACCAAGTTCCGCACCCTTAGACCAATAGACATAAGCATCGCGAAGATTTTCCTTAGAATAAATTGAGCCGAGATAGAAAAAAGCGTCTTTTTCGTTGTTGGCACACGCCTTTAAGAACCATCCTTTTGCCAAGTCGATGTCCTGCGCCCGATTTGAGGCTAAATCGCCCATAAATATACGGCCCAAATTTGTTTGTGCTACTCCGTAGTTGTTTTGAGCGGCTTTCAAAAACCAATAAATTGCGTGGTCAAAATCCGACTCAGACTGAGCAATCAACCTGCGAAAGGATTGTTCATTATCTTCTCTATCAGCATCATAAAGTGCAATTTTTGCTCTTTTATGATAAAAACAACCGATTGCATTTTGTGCTTTAGGATGTTCACTGCGAGCTGCTTTAAGAATGAATTGATTAGGTTCATCAAATGTATATCTAACATTTGATGACAAAGGAATTAGGATGTCTATAGCCTCGTTAAACATTGTAGCATCGTCAGACTCCAATTGGCAATCGAGTTTATAGTCTTTTATAACTCTGTCTAAGCCGATACAATTGGCAATGGCCGTAATAAATACCGCCGCCGAACCTAAACAAAGTATAGTAAAAGAAATCCAAGCAAATAATTTTCCTAAAATTCTCGTAAGTGATTTTGAGGAAAAAAGAAATAAAAGGAAAAACAACAGGAGTCCTATTGCCTCAAGCAAATAGGCAACAAAGAAATCCCAATGAGCATAAAACGTATTAAATTGGTCTGAGTTCCAATGCCTATGGGAATACTTCACGCATAAGACACAACCAATTACGGCTAACAAAAATGCAATTGCGGAAATTACAAGGATAGCTTTTTTACATTTTAAAATCTTCTTCATCAATCCCAGTCGTTAAGGTTGTTTATAAAATCGTCCACAACATCTTCATCTAAGATGTCGGGCAGCTCACCAGTATTCTCTTGATAAGCGAAGTCCACCCACATATCATGTTCGGGGTTGCCGATGTATGCGTCTAAATTGTCGAGTTCGTCCATAATTATCCAAGTGAAAGTATTCTCGCTTCAATGGTCTGTAACTCATCTTTAACGATTTTATAATCGGTAAAGTGCATTAGTTCTGCTATCTCTGTCAAACCTTTGTTCTCTGCGAGATAGTAATAAAGTATAAGACGCTGCTCCTCGGTGAGAATTTCTTCGAGACGAGGGCGTAAAGCCGTGTAAACGGCCTGAAACATATCGAGTCTTTCTTTCCTGATATTCATGGTGAGTTAGCGATTAAAGCCTTAAGTTGTGACCTTGATTCTAAAAGGTGTTGCGGCGGTGTCGTAGCGCTTTAATTATCTATAAAGGAGGCCTATTTCTTTTTCTTCGGGCTTGATTTCAAAAAGATTTACGCCTTTAGCTGTAATATATCCCTCAAATGTATAATCTTCATTTTCAATATAGAAATGATCCTCTGCTAATTTAGTGAGAGAAAATTTCTTTGCGTATGTAGAAGATTCTTTTTCAGAATATTTACGCAGAGGGGTTTCTGAAAGAACTTGATATGTGCGCTTGCAATCTTCGAGGTCATAAAGTTTGCGTACTTCCTCGTGATTGCTTGGGTTAAGAATATAAATTCCATCCTCTTTTACACATAATGAACGAGGATAGTCGTCAACTTCAAAATCGTAAATCCCAGGAGTAAATGTGTAGGTAGTGTTTACGGCAGAGAACACTTCATAATCCTTTGTATTGGTAGTAACCCACGAATAATCTGCGTCTTTCCACTTATAGAGAGTCAGCGAGTATTCGGTGGTTTCAGAGCCACCTTTGATAATAGTTTTCTCTATGGTATCCTTGGTAATTTCACATGGAATCCATTGTGCGATAACCTCAGCGGATGTTTCTTCAAAAATAACGCTCCCGACTTCTCCATTATACGGAGTGGTAATAAAAGCGGAAAACTGCTCTTTTACAATTGGTTCATCTTCGTTATCATTGCCACAAGATGTGAGAGGAACTACACACAATAGCATGAGAATAGAATAGAGTAAATGCTTCATAAGACTGATTAGTTACGGATTATAGCGTAGGGATAGCCGAAAAAATCAACATTATACTCTTTGAGAGCAAAACCTTTTTCGGTGGCTGGCCCAGAGATTGGGAGGCCGTGGTGTTCAAAAAGATTGAACTTACTGCCACAAGATTGACAATTAGCTATTCCAGTTTCGGCATCAAGCCAAATACGAATTGACTGGTCGCGTTCAACCGGGCAAGCAGCGTCAATAGCAAATGGATTTCCAAAGAAATCTTGAATCAAAAACAAGCCACCTAAGCCTGTTGCCATTTCGCCTGTATAGGGGAAGTTTGTCGGCTTATTGTTAGTGCGGTCAAAGAATTTCCATGAGCAAGGAGAAATTACGCCAAAAGTAGACCATTCTGCTTGGGTATTAAATGCCACATATACATTGGTGTCAGGAAATTTATCTTCGGAAAATGCTTCTGCAAGATAATACCTGATGTTATAAAACATAGGTATTACAGAAGATACTTCGGCAGGTAATCCTAAAGATGATGCAACAACCAATTGCACCTCGGAACCATAGGGCAAACCTGCAAGTAAAGGCATCTGCAAACCTTTGCCCCACTGAGCAGAAGCGTTATAGGTGAAATCGTTAAGAATAAACCATGCAGACGAACCGTCAGTAGTATTACCGGAAAATGGAGGCATTACTCCAGTCTTGTAATATTCCATTAGATTACAACGTCCAAAGCGGAAATAAACCTTGTCGCCATTTTGTGGCATTCCGTCATTGCCCATGCTAACGATTCGCATAGCTACGTTATGGGCATCGTCAAGCCAATAGAAAGGAGCTGCATTTCCAACTTGGAACTGCGAGATATTGGAGGGTGTCGTTGTTGCAACATCCTGTCCTTTTAGAAAGAAATTAATTGCAGCACGTTCTTCATCGAGCAAATCATCATAGGTGGTTTCCTTGTAAGAAATATTGATTTTACCCGAAGCTGACTTGGAATCATTGAACACTGTAAAATTAATGTAGCCAGATTCAGCCTCTCCATCATTAGGGCGAGTAACATTTACTGTAATGATATTGCTATGATGTGAAGCTTCAGCCCAAGGGATATAACTGTCAAAAACAACATTAGAGAAATCGCCTGAAATGGCAATTTCATAAGTTTGGCGACCGCGAGTTGTAATAATCGCGTCTCTGCCATTTTGGGAAATTGACACGTCTTCGCTATTACTTGTAAGCGAATACGATATCCCATTGGGTTCATCTTCATCACCGCCACAAGAAACAACAGAAGTTGAGAGAATGATAGTAAAAAAGATGAAAATTAACTGTTTCATATTGTTCTGAATATTCTTTTTTGATACTACAAGACTATAAAAGTATTCTTTACTTTTGTAGATTTAATCGGTCTGCTTTCTATTGGTTCAGAAACAACATTACCATTTATATCGAAATAAACAGGAATTTGACTGTTAGAAGTGATCGATTCAATGGTAGCAGATTCTATCTCTTGGATAGTTTTGAAATACTTCCATGCTCCCTTCTTCGAGTATAAATCTTTTGTTCCTTTGGGAACATATAAAGTTGCTTGTTCGTATGCTTCTTGGTCAAATGTGCTTTCTTCTGTAGTTGGTGGCGTTTCCGCTAAGCAATAAATCGTTTCTAAGTTAGGGCAGACATTAAATGCAATTCCTCCGATAGTTTGCACATTTTTTGGAATAGTAATAGTATATATTTGAGAACTCTGAAAGCATGTGGGTCCGATTTCGATTAAAGATTCCGGGAGTTTTATCTCTTTGAGATTATAACAAGCTCTAAAAGCACCGCTTTCAATAATTGTGAGAGAGGTTTCTGATAAATCTATTCTCTCTCCTGCAAAGTCCATAAATCCATCTGCTCCGATATAATTAAGAGATTTAGGGAATTGTATATCTACAAGTTTACCGCAGCCGCGAAAACCAGCCCACTCGATTCTTTCAAGGTTTGAAGGAAGAACCACAGATTCAAGGCTCCAGCAATTCTCAAATGCATCATCTGAAATTACTGTAAGATTGTCAGGTAACGATAGAGTGGTAAATTGGCAACCGTAGAAAGCATATTTTGAGATAGAAGTTACTTCTTTCCCGAAGTCAATGCTTTTTAATGATTTAGAATCCTGGAATATTAGAGATTCTGCATATCCATATGGCTCTTGTTTAGCGGTAAATGACCGTCCTATATAGGCATATTTAACCGGGGTTTGATAAAACACTTTTAGTCCAAGATTAAGAGTGTTTTGTGAATCTTCAATAATAACATCTTCAAGACGACTACAATTCTGAAAAGCGTAATCCCCTATAGTCTCGATATGAGCAGGGATGATAAATTGCACTAAACTGGAGCATTGAGAGAAAGCTCTTGAACCAATTGAGTTTACAGTCTTAGGTATGTTAACGTCTTTCAGTTCATTTAATTGAATGAAGGCATTACTCTGAATTTGAGTAACCGTATAGGTAATACCTTTGTCAGTAACAGTTTGGGGAACAGTGATTATTCCATCATATTTAGCTACAATACCCTTTTCTACATGAGCCAAACCACAAGTTTTTTCAGTAGAAGAAACTATGTTATAATATAACCCATAATCTTCAAAATCATAAGCAAATGCACATTGGCTTATGACCAAACAGGATATAAGACATCCGATATATTTTAATAGCTTTATCATAATTGAGATTTTATTATTGCAAAGTTACGAAAATTTTATGAAACTCCTGATACTGAGATGGAGAAAGAGTCGCGATAGGGAAATTTTAGGCTCGGTCAAGCCTCACCCTGCTTCGCGGTCACAGCCTTGCGCTACAAAATCCCCGTAGTAGGTAGGCTAAATGCCTCGCGGTAAGGGAATTTCTCGCAGCCGATGTAGAGGGTGTCGAAAGCATCGGTGCCGTCGGTGCGGTGTTCGAGCAGGTCTTCTTCGCTCTCGGCGAGCTTTTCGCCGGACTTGTCTTTGTCGAAGCCGTTGCGGCCACGGCGCACTCCGGCTGACTGAATGGCGAGGATAAGGTCTTCGTTGTTGGAGCGGTTGAAGAAGGGCATCAGGCGTTGCTTACCTGCAAAGGCTTGGTTGATGAGCAGGTATTTTTCTTCCTTGCGCATAGGGTTGCCGAGGTATACGGCCTCGACCGTCCAACCGTGGCGCTCGAACTCGTGCACCACCCACCAACGGAAATCTTGGTCGTTGACGGCGTAGTTAGAGCCGAGGGCGGTTGCATCGAAGTAAAATACTACGGTCTTGTTGCGGTGGGTGGCGTAGTAGCGGCAGAAGTCGTCGATAAGCGCAGGTATCTTGCGCTCGAATTTGACGTAAAAGGATTTAATGACGTTGAGGCGGCGGTCGCGTGGCTGACCGGCGACAATCCAGTTGATGTTGGCGTTGTAGTCCATACCGATGCAGATAGGCGCGTCGGGGTCAACGTCGGCATCGGCTCGCGCATCGAGCGTGGCGAAGTCGTAATCATAGCCGAGGGTGTCGAGGTATTGGTTATCGTTGGCATCGTATTTGTGGGCCTCGCGCATCGAGGAATAAAAACCGTCCTTTGCAATTCCGATCCTCTGGCACAGGATAGAGGTTTGGAAAGTCAAAGGTGTAAGGTCGCGCTTCATCTGCTTTATGTAGTTCTCGCCGAGAAGCTGCAAATTTTCGATTGAGGAATACTCGCGATAATACACGGCGACTGACCGCATCTTGTTAAGGTTGCGGTCGAGGCGGCGGAGGTAGCCTTTGAGGTGAGCCGGAACGGGTTTACCGTTGGCGTTAAGGGAGCGTATGCGTTCCTTGGTGCGCCAAATTTCATATACGGTGCCCTCAATGGTGGCTATCAGCTCCGCGTCCATTTTATCCTTGTAGTGCAAGAACCAGGAGCCTTTGGTGGTCTGCGGCATATCGCTCAATATCATAATCGAGTGATTGAAAGAGTGCTTTCCGAAGTGCGACTTAATGCCGCCGTTGGCCGGTAGCGTTTCGTCTTTGAGTTTGGCGTAATCAATAAATTTGGCTTCATCGACCAACAGCCACGACAGGGTCAGTGAGTTGGAGCTGCCCGGTCGGTCTTGCGAAATGATAACGGCGACGCTGCCGTTGTAAAAGGAAATGACGTGTTCGTAGTCTTTCGGGTCGATGATTGGTTGCTTGAAAGTCTTTGGTGGTTTTCGGCCGACAACATAATGCACCCCCTCGATGAAGCCCCAGCGTTTCCACGCGGCGAGCAAGCCAGGGATTGTGTTAGTCAATCCGTGCTTGAAAGTCGGCACTACGATGCCGCCTGTCGAGCCGGGCATACGCTGCATATTGCGCAGCACAAATGGTGCGGCGATGCTGTCGGTCTTGCCGGTGCGTCGCCCTGCGACTATAACTGTGGTGTTCGCGCCGATAAGCTGCGTTAGGCGTTGGGGCTTGTTAAAGTAAACTTTCTTGTCGGCCATATTGGAAAAATTTGTAAATTTGCAGGGTGAGCTGCTAAAATTCAGATAACTATGAGTAGAGAACTATTTGCAATAATCTTACTAATCGGCGTTCTTATGTTCGTCGGCCTCGTTATAATGTTAGGTATCTACTCTCGTCGCCAACTGAAAAAAGTTAATGAATTGAAGATGCCCCCGAACATAGAGCAGATAAGAAGAAAGAGCCGATTATTTGCCTTACTCGTTGTTATAATCTCCCTCATTTTTGCTTTCTTCATTTTTGGGAAATAACAGGTCAAATTCGAGGTCGACTTCCTCAAATTCCACATCTTCGATGTCGATTGTTTCGGCGCGATACTTTTGTATCATAGCCGAGATTTTCTCGTTGATGTTGGGGATAGGCTCGATGCCGAGGACTCGCGGATCATCGGTAGCGGTGAACGGCTGCACGAGTATTTGGTCGAGCGGCAGTGCCTGTTCATCTTCGAGGTCGACGCGGTTCAGCTTACCGTAGGCGGTGGCCGCACGTTCCATAGTCTTGCTGTCCTTGCGCTTCTCGGCCATTTTGTAAGTTGCGATAAGCATTTCGTTGGTGCGCCAACGGTGGAAGTCGCGGCTTGCGCTGCCGAGCATGGGGAGCAAGGACTTGACAACGGCAAGGTCGGAATAAGCCGTTGTGCGGTGTATTCCGTGGCGTTGGCATACCTCGGCGACAAATTCGCGGTCGGTGCCGTCGGGGTTTGCGATGAACCAGTTATACATTTCGCGCACACGAAGCACCTTATCCACAACGGCTTGTGGATATTGCTCTCGCAGTTCTACCTCTTTGGTGAACAAGTGCGCCCGGCATACATCTATGGTGTTCGGTGTTGGCACGGCTTCAAGTATTAGGTTTGAGTTATGAGTGACGAAGTATTACTCGTCGTCCTCCATATCAAGTAAATTTCGGTGGGCGTTCTCGATAGCAAGCGGAGAGCCTACCTGTGCAAGCATCATTTCCTGGGAATGGAGCTTGACTTTTGATGCGGCCTTACCGCGTCGGTAGGCTTTCGACACCTCGGTTGTGCGGTCGGCAATATCGGAGCGCAGCACATCAGCCGGAATATCGAGTATTACGGCCATATCGGATATTTTGAGGTAGATAGACGCAAATTTTTCAATCTGCTGCAAGTCGTTCTCGGAATATCCGTGCGAGCCGAGAGAAGAATCAGGCTCGCCTGAATTATTCCGAGGCGATGCCGGATAAGCGCTGTGCGAATAGGTCATGTAGCGGTACGGAGTGATTGGTTATTAAATCGTTGACTTGGCCGTATAGATTTGCAAAAATCTCCGGCGAAGTCGAGATAAATGCCGACTCGTGGCGGTTGCCGCGAGTGAGGTTCTGCGAAGTTATGACCGACACGGTTTTTCCGGCTTCGGAGCGTACCAACAAAATCTTGCTATGATTGTCGGCAAGATATGTGCGCTCTATAACTTGGGTGATGAACGCCCAAAGTTTGAGCGTCTTGTTGGTGGCCTTATGGTCGAGCACAAGGTTGATGCGCGACACTTTATTTGCACGGCAGATAAAGAAAAGTCGGCGCAGAAATTCCTCGGAGATAGAAAACGAGGTCTGCCAAACCTCGGCGGTGCCGACTTGGCTTAAAATCCATTCGAGAATGTCGGCCACCTGCACGGCATTGGAAAGATAAGCCTGAAAAGGCGTATCTTTGAGCGGTCGGAGGATTTGGTCGATGTCGGCAGAGCGTTTCATTGCTATAAGTATTAAGGCAGAGTGATGAGTTACGATGTTTTCTTTCCGGCTCTTTTGCTTTTTACCTTGTCACTCTGTCCTATGACGTATGTATCGTATGCCTCCCAGTTGGCGTGCAGCTTCTTGTCGAGCGAAATAAGTTCTTTGAGGAACGGATAACGCTCGGAGTCCGGGCAGGTGACGTTGTCAAGCGAGAGCGAGCGGAGGCGCAGATGCAGCTCGCGAATACGTTGGAGAATTGAGAGATTTTCAACGTATTTCGCCTTGATGTCGTCGGGCAGTGCGTCGTGGTCGGCACGTTTGCCTTTTGGTTGCTCGTCGGCTTTGGCTGCGAGCGGTATGTGTTCGGCCACGATAGCCTCGACCTGCTGCTCCATTTCCTCGACCTGCGCACGGGTGAGGTCGGCGACGCGGAAGTTGTAATACTTTTGAAGTTGATACTCCACGAAGTCGTGGCGGCGGTCAATCTGCCCGATTATGTTGCGGTACATAATCTGATTGCCCGACAGCTTCAAAAGATAGAGTGCGCCTACCGAGTAGTCGCGCTCTGCTTCCGGCGTTTCGAGCCATTGCTTGATTTGTTCGGTAAATTTGTGGTCCATTTTAGGGGTCAATTTTACTTTGGCCGCAGGGGTCAAAGTTTATTATTTATTCCTGTGAAGAAAATGAGGTTGTAACCGAGCGGTTGGAGCAGGTCGCGCATCGAGAGCATCGTTGCGCCGGTGGTAACAAAATCGTCAAATACGATTATGTTGCGCTCGGTCGGTGGCTCTTTGACAAGGGTAAAGACAGCCCCGACACGATGCTTCGAGTGACACTCGGCGAGATCTTCGTAGAAGTTCACGCCTAAGAGTGTTGCGAGCTGCGCTGAAATGAGCGATGCAAAATTGCGTTCCTTGTGGCGACGCTTCGGCGATGTGACGATGCACCAGTCGCCGGTGGCGAGCGAGTCGCCGAGTATCTGCCGGATAAGGGTATTCATACCCACGGCAAATTTCTCAATCATATCCGGGTCGGCTTTGATGTCGGTGAGAGTCCGGCCATAAAGCGACTTTTTCCAAAGGGAGATAATGCCAAAAGCCGGGTTGCGGTAGGAAATGCGCACCTTATTAGGGGCGAAGTCGCAACGAGCCTCGGCCTGTTGCACATCTTTCCACGCGGCACGGCTCTTTTCGGCGAAAAGGTCTTTGGCCCGGGAGGGAGTAAAAGATGCGTCGAGGTCGGGAACATCAAGCGAAGGCACTTCGATGTCTTTCAACACTTCGTCCAACGCTATCGCTCCCTCCCTGACGCATCGTTTGGGGAGTGGAAATTGGAGATTGGGAATTGGTTTGTCAATCATACAATTACCAATAACCTGTTACCTTTCAGGCGGCTTTCTTGCACTCGATGTCGCCGTCCTCGGTTTCGAGAGTGCCGACATAGAACGGCGCAGGCACCTCGTCGGTAGCCTCGACGTTAATAGTGGTAGAGGTGGTGCCGGTGGCGCCCTGTCCGAGATCTTGTGCGACGGTGGCCTTTGTGCTCCATTTGTCGTTGCCGAGGACGCGGAAGTTGCCTTTCATATCCTCGATTACGAAAACATTGTCGGTGTTGTTGATGTAGGCCGCGGCGGCGGAAGCGTCCGCGCCCACGCCGGGGTGAACGGCGACAAGTTTGTTGAGCTGCGTTTGGCTCGGAAGCTCGCCCTGCGCCTCGGAGGTCAGCTGCGACTTGTCGGGGAGTATGTCGATATATCGCCATTTGGCATCGGCGGCGAGAGTGAAAGAGCCGTCGAGGATAGCCGACGTGGGGCGACCGAGTTCATCACGGGGAAGCTGCGGAAAGGCCACAATCAGGCTCTTGGCGAGATAGTAGATGCGGCGTTTCACACCGGGCAGCTCGGGGGTGCCCTGACACCACCCGAGCGACTTTTGGATTGAGGTACATTTTGTAGCCATAGCGGTTTGATGAGTTGTTGAGTGATGTGTCTATGAGGGTCACACGGCGATTTCCACGGTCTTGAAACGTCGCTTGTCGAGGGTTTCAAACTGCACACCGAAGAACATAGTGGCGATGTATGAGAGGATAAAGGGTGCGTATTCCTTTACCATTACATTCTCCACGTCGCCCATTTGGTCGTAACCGACGAGCATATTTGCCTTGGTGGTGACGTGCATAAACTTCGACCCGGCCTTGTTGTAGAGGGGGCAGAATTTGAGCTTGCCGTTTGACCCCTCGACGGCACCCTGTCCGTACTGGTTGTTGTAAGGTATGCCGCCGTGTGTGAGCAGATAGCCCTCGTTGTATTTGTCGACGAAGTCCTGCGAGCAGTAGAGGTAGAGGTCTTGGCTGCGGAGGCGAGGGTCGAGGGAGAACAGGATTGATTTGGCGACGTCCACCGCGTTTGCCGCAGTGATTTCATCGTCGATTTTCATATAGTTGCCCTCGGCCTCGGCGATAGCCCCGGCGGCGATTTCCTTTTCGGTGATAGTGTCGAAGCCGTCGAACAGGTCGGCGGTGGTGTCACCGGCGGCGTTGCGCACACCGTTCCATATCGCATCGTTAAGATGCTCGGAGAGGTTCTTGGCGATGAGGGCGAGGACGTGGCGAGCGGTGGGGGTTGTCATCTGCCCGTCGCCCTTTGTCGCGCCGGAGCCGAGCAGTGTTGAGATAGCGGTGTTGGGCTCGAAGTTGGCGACTACGGAGCCAAAGTGCGTTTCGAGGTCGCGGAAGTCGATGCCGAGGTTGTAGTCGACGGCACGTTTGGGATTGTAGGGCGCAAACTGCGCGTCGCCCGTAAGCGAGCCCACGCGCTCCTTGTATCGGATACCGGGGCGGCCTGTCATATATTGGAGGGTGTCGCCGATGCCGATAATGGGGAGCATCAAGAGGTCGGAACGGTACTTGACCGCTGCCTCCTGGTACTCTTTGAGTGTAAACTGGAATTTGCCTGCCATAGTGGAAAGTTTAGAGTTGAGTGGTTAGGGTTTAGGGTGGTGTCAGACCTCGTTAAAGAGCTGACGGGCGGAGTTGCAGGTATCGACGAAAGCCTCGACCTCGTTCTTGGGTGCAGGGTCGCCGGCAGGTTTGGAGTCCTCGACAACCTGCTTCGACGGCTCCGCCGGAGTCTTGGCGAGCTTTGCTTCGAGTTGGGCGATGCGGCTGTCGCGTTCCTCGATAGTCTTCTTCTGCGAGTCGGTCAGGGCGGTTGCCTCGATGAGCCGTGCATTGAGGGCGTTGTACTCCGCCTCGGTGTAGGTCTTGGGCGTGGGGTTCTCGGTTGGCATTGGGATATTGTTGGATTGGTTCTTGAAAAGCGATGACAGGGCTGTGATGAACTTGCCGAAAGCGCTCTCGCGCTCGGCTTCGGAGATTGGAATATTGGGGATAGGCATACCTGCGTCGGCCATAGCCGAGGCGAGGGCATCGGTGAGCCGTGGGGCGGAGTCTTCGGCAAGGTCGGTGATTTCATCGACGAAGCCCCAGTCGAGGGCTTCCTGCGGCGAGAGCCAGCCTCCGGCTTTCATCAGTGCGAGCAGATCCTCGGGCTTGCGCTTGCATCGCGCGGCGTATAGCCGTGCCACGTTTTGGTCGAGCTTGTCGAGGTCGGCCTTGATTTTCTCGCAGTCGGCTATGAGAGTGGCGAACTGGTCGCTGTTGAGCGAGCCCCACTCGAAAAAGGCCATAGAGCATTTATGCACGAGGTACATCGCGCTGGTGTCTATCGAGATATGGGCCGCGCCGAGCGATGCTATTGTAGCGGCGGAGGCGTTCAGCCCGACAAAATGCACGTTGACGTTGCCGTGGTTGCGGAAAGCTGCGGAAATGGAAAGGCCGGTGGCAAGGGAGCCACCGAGGGAGTCGATGAGCACGTTGACCTGCTTGCCGTCGTGTCGGGCAAGCTCGCGGTCAACGGTCGAGCGGTCGAAGTCGGAGCCTCCGACATAGCCTTTGAGCGAGATATTGTAAGTGGTCTTTGCCATTGAGCGGTGATGTTTTACACCGCAAAGCTACCGCTGTATATAAGTGGAGGAAAAGACACTGAAATTCCGAAAAAATGCGTAACTTTGTATTTACTATGGGAAGAACAGCCATAACACTTGAAAAGCAAATCGAACTTCTGCGCAGCAGAGGTATGATTATAAATGATGTCGAGAAAGCGAAAGAAGTACTTCTCGATGTCGGATATTACCGTCTTGGTTTTTATTGGTATCCGTTTGAGAAGCCTTGCGCTCAACATCAAGCACGAACACACGAATTTGAAGCAGGTGCAAATTTTGACGATGCAGTAAAACTGTATTATTTTGATTATGCGCTTCGCAATATTCTGCAAAAATACATTACGCGCATAGAGGTTAATTTCAGGACATATCTTGTATATTTGATTTCCAACCGATATGCTACACTTCCTACTTGGTTTGTTTCCTCGCGCGTTGTTGACCGTGACTATATCGCAAGTTTTGACAAGGAAGTATATACGGATAAATTCAAAAGGAATAAATTCATAGCAGCGCATCATAGGAAGCATATAAACGACAAGTATGCTCCGGCGTGGAAAACACTTGAATTTATGACGTTAGGCAGTAATATCGCTTTGTATAAATCTTTGCTCGACCTTGAAGATAAAAAGGATATATCAAAGCATTTTGGAATTACATACACAAATATTTTTGAGAACTATCTGGACGTAGTAAGATGTGTAAGAAATACCTGTGCTCACGGAGGGTTGCTTTACGATATGGCATTATATCCGTTAATCCGCAGGGGTCCGGCCAATGTTGGCGGAAGTGAACGCAAAAAACTCTATGGCGCATTAAAGGTTGTAGGATATTTGTTAAGGCAAGTATCAGCTAACCGTGCGACGGAGTTTGAAAAAGAGGTTGACGATTTACTCAAAAAGTATGCTACCACTCCGGCAATAAAGACAATTCTACGCACAAGCAGCGGTTTTCCTGTTTGATAGAGAAACTTTCTTATGAAATATTTTGTTGATTAAGAAAAAAGAAGTACCTTTGCAACATAAAATAGTGCTCGTATAGGCTATGCCTCTATACCAACACTTAAAAAGGGAAAAAGAGGTCGCGGACTATGTCTCCGCGACCTCGCCTTTTTTATACCCATATAATTAACGAAAAGAGCCGCCCCTTGCGGAGCAGCCCAAATAGGGAGAGAGGGAGGTCAGGGGTCAGACCGGGCGGAAAACGTGGCCGTTTGCGCCCATAGTGTAGTCGTACATGAACAGCTCGCGTCCGAAGGCTTCGTAGTCGAAGTATCGGGCGAGGTCGCCCATAGTTTTTTCGAGGTTGTAGCATTCCTCGACGATGTGACGGGCGAAGTCTTCCTCGCTGTCCCATTCTCCGCAGTAGGCTTCCTCGAAGTCGTCGAGATCATCGTGGAACTCCAAATAGTCGTCGACAGCCTCGGCGGAGTGTTTCTCACACATTTCAGTGTATTCTTTGATGTGGTCGAAGTCTTCCTCGGTTATGAACCCCTCGTTGTACCATTGACGGGGGAAGCACTCGAAGTCCTGCGCCATAAGCTCGGGGTCTTCCTCGTCGGCGTGTATCGCCTTGCAGAAGTTTATAAACTCGTCGTAGTCGTCGAAAGTGGAGAGGTCTATCCACAGGCCGCAGAGCGAGCCGTCGTTGTACTTGCCGTAAGTGCCGACATACACGGAGGGTTCACCGTCGCAGTCGCTTTTGTGGTCGGCGATAGCATCTTCGAGTTCGGGCACTGTGAAGTCCAGTTCGTGGAGTCGGTTAACGACTCTTGGAGTGATGTTGAGTTCTCCGAATTGTAATCGCATCTTGATTGAATTTTGAGGGTTTGACATAATGATTGTATTTGAAGTTTTACACTGCCCCCAAAGTGCCTCCGGGCGGATAATGAGGCAAGGGTCGGAGGAATTTTACTACCCGTAGGCGTGGAGAAAATTCAGCCGATGTATTTACCCTTGACGTTCCGCAGGGAGGTAATAACTTTGCGGCGTAAAACTCAACCAATCATCGTGTCCTCAAAATGCCAAGATGCGGTTACAGGAGAGCTTGACTCACGCAGAGCGGTATGCCGCCTCGAACCTGCCGGACTTCGTGCCCGACCGAAGATGCCGCCGACGGAAAGCGCACGGTGATCCCGGATTGTCGGCACTGACGGAAAAGCAAGTACACCGGCGGCGGTGCCGTCGTGGATAGACCCGTAACTCCGACAACTCCGACACCGAATTGCAAGGCGATACCACCGGCGAGGCAGTCCTACCACAAGCTGCACAGCACTGCGATTGCTCCACCGCATACCTATGTACTCCGGGGTTCATTCCGAGGCAGACCGGCCAACCGAAAGATAGAGAAACACACCTCCGGGGCAGTCACCGCTGAAAATGAGTTGCACTATGTTCCGACGACCGCGCAGCGGCCTACTGCGGAGTATGGGCCAGGCACCCGGCGCATCATCGATGATTGCTACTCCGAACAACAGGCGATTTCGCCGCTTCGCCAATGAAGCCGTGCTGTTCACTACGACTTTCTATGCACGGCGCACCCGTTTTCCGTCGGGGCTGACCCCTCCCTCACTCCCTCGGGTTGCTCCGCAAGGGGCGGCTCTTTCTACCGCTGAAAAACAAAATCCGCCGACGCCTCACGCGCAAGCGGATTTCTCTAACTTCAAAACCTGAATATGACCTGCGGCCTCGCGGTCGCAATTAGCCTGTGGTTGGGATTGGGAATATCTTTGTCAGTCAGCCGAGATATGACACTCGACAAGTGATTTGAGGGCGACGTGGGAGATTTCATAGAAAAATCCCGCGCCGTCGCCGTCGGGCAGACCGCATCGGTGCTCCACCTTTACCTTTGGGAAAGGCGGCTCTTTCGAGCCGATGAGCCAGCACCTGCCGTTGACATCGGTAACGGCAAAACCGAGTTTGAGGTGGATAGGGAGCAGTTCGTGTGTAAGGAATTTCAAGGTGGCGGTGTCTTGGAAAGAGCCGCCCTCTCTCTCGGTCACGCAACTGCACTGCGCATCATCGAAAACCCCGACAGCCGAAAGTGCGGTCAGCACCGGCACCGGCATACGGCAGATGCCGTGCAGGTCGACCCTGCGCGGCAGGTGGCGGCAGTCAAGCCAATGTATGGCCTTGACGCCGGGAAGTATTTGTCGGGAGGTTTTCATACTGAATTATGCTGTGGGGCGGACAAAACGGACACTTCCGTTTTTATGCCCCTGAACTCGGGATTATTTTTGTGAACTTTTCTTGCGTCGGTCGATGCGCCGGTATATGTCGCGCTTGCGTTGGTAGCGTTTGGCAATGGCGTTCCAGTTCTTCTCGGTCAGCTCAATGCCGTGCTTCTCCATAAAGGCATAAATGAGGTGATCCTGCCGTTGGAACACCGATGCGAAACGGTGGAGCGACTGCCACATCGAAATGTCGAAGCGGTTGCGTATGCAAGCGACGAGGGCATCACGCGCTTTCGGGGGCAGGTAGTAATAGCTCCGTGTGTCCTTGTTGCGGAAATTCGGCAGCTCGATAGCGAGCTTGCCGTCGCCCCCGAAGTCAGGCATATAGTCCGGCGGCGGTGTCTGCAAGAATTGTTCGAGCAGCCCCGACTCAATCGACCCACGGGTAAGCCGTACCGGGTCGGTGCCGCCCTGTTCGTGGCGGAACCATTGCGCGAGATAGTCTTCGAGTTCGATGTAAAGGAGCATAGAGAAATGGCGTATTTATATATGCAAAGTTACTCAAATTCAAGCAAGTAGACAATGATTTGCCGCTTGCTGAAAGAGTGACAATCAGGGATTTGGAGGGATAATGCGGTACTTCGGCGGCGAGCCGTTGCGAGCCATTCGGGCAGTCAAGGGCAACAAAAGGAAATGGAGAGGGCATATACCCCCGGGGGTGACAGCGTTGACACTGTTGACACAGCGGCGAGCCGCAAGGAAACAGGCTGTAAAGGCCGCTTATATACAAATACTTATCTCTTTTTGAAATAAAAAAGAGTAATGAATATAAGTGGCACGGAAGTGTCAACCGTTGGCTATGAAAATCTGCTGATTTTCGGAAATGGCTACCGTTGTCAACGATTGTCAACCGTGCGGTTATGGATTAAGGCGTTGATAAACAAGGAGTGCTATGCCGTCAACGCTGTCAATCCGTGAACGCCGCCTTTTGCAGTCAACTGCAAAAAGGAGAAAAAATTAAAGGCCAACATCTTTGTTGACCTTTATATGCCGGGGAAAGTAGCCGCCGCATCAAAATGGAGCGTCTTCATCGCCGGTGGTGCTGAAAAGCGATTGAGGCTTCGGCGGTGCCGGAGCAACAACGGCCACAGCGGCTGCGTCCTCGTCGATTTCCTCCGTTTCGGTCATCACCTCCGTTTCGAGAGTAAGGCCGAACTCCTGTTTAAGTATCGAATAATCGAAGCACAGCGCTTTCGGGCGGTTGACTTTCTGCTTGCGTACCTGCTGGCCGTTGACCGACTCGAAAGTATAGTCGGGCGTTCCCTGCGGAGTGAGCAGCACGAAGCGGTCTTGTTTGAGGCCCAGGAACGCCGGGTGCGATTTGAGATAGGATAAAGTGGTGGACCAGTTGGAGCGGTTCGCTGTAAGGTTCGCTCCACGTCCGCCGCTGAAAAGAGCCGACACCGCCGGGGCGTTGAGATAAAGGATTGGCTTCGCCTCGGCGAAGATCATATCCTCGTCCATAGAGATAGCGCGGAAGCGCTGTTGATACTTGATGCGGTAATGCGCTTTCTCGACGCACCGGCCCGAAGTCTGCATACCTTGGAGGTCGTTCCAGAAATTGGCGACCTCCGACGACTCCTTGGCATATTCGTTTTGGTTGCGCATACCGTCGATAGCGCAGTCGAACAGGTCGGCGTAGCTGAAAGGCAGCTCGACGGCTGTTTCAAGGGCCCGGAAAGTGGCGAGCGGTATCACCCAGTTACCGAAGATACGGTCGTGCAGCTGCTCGTCCTTGACACGGGCCGCAAGCTCGCTCTTTGTGAGCGAGTATGCCTGTGGGAAATTCTTCTCGAACAGCGGACGCTGCGAGAGGATTTCGACGGCAAGATGTGTCAGTCCCATATTGCAGAGCGCGACAAGTTCCTCGTATTTCTTGCGTTCCTCCTGTGTGAACGACGTTTTGGTGAAAGCAAGGAATATCAGTCGCGTAAAGAGCGCCATGTCCTGTGTGGGCTTGTCCTGGCCGCACAGCGCAAGGCCGGTCGACACGATGGTTTGCGCCGCCATTCCGTCGGTGTTGGTGTTCTTCTTGGTCTGACCGCCGCCACCCCATACACCTTTGAGGTAAGCTATCTTGCGCACGTCGAGGTCGTTCTTGTATTCATCGAACACAACGAGGGTGTTCACCGCTTGCGAAACGCGGTCGTTCATCGCCGGAATTGAGGTAACGCCGAGGTTCGGAGGGTCGATGCCGTGGACGAAGAAAGATTGGAGGCAGGTGGCGAGCGTTGTCTTGCCCGTGCCTTTCTCGCCGAAAAGGTTAAGTATGGGGAAATGGCGTGTGCGCCGGAAGATTATGTCACGGAACAGGCAAGAGAAAAGGTAGCACAAGGCCACCCGTGCGTTGTCACCGAACACGTCGGTAAGTTTTGAGGCGAAGTCGGCGAGCCTCACGCCCGATGCGTTCTCGTGTACCATAAGCCGCTCGAACTGGTATATCTCGGGATTGTTGCGGTACATCTTTGATGTTGCCGGAATATAGTATGTATGGCCGTTGCAGTCGCGTATGATGCCGAGGTCGTCGACACTGCGGAAGTGGCCGTCGAGCAGTATGCCGTTGCCAAAGGCGAAAAACTCCCCGGCATTATCCCAGCCCAGCTTGCGGATACGCTCGGCGGAGTCAGTCTTGGCATAGGTGTATTCCTTTACGTTGTTGAGCTTGTCGATCTTGGCTCGCCACACGAAGTTGCCGAGCGAGCCTACACGTTGCTGAAAGGTAGAGAGCGAGCACAGCTCTGCCTCGGTCAGCTCGATAATGCGCGACTGCCCGAATTTGTTCTTCATCTGGAAAATACGGGTGCCGTTCCTTTCGTCCTGAATATGGTAAAGCGGTTCGAGTATAAAATTGGAGAGCCGGGTCGGCTCGTCGTCGCCGTCGAAAGTGAAATAGCAGTTGTCGCGTATGGTGAGGTTGTACTGGCGCAGAAGCTCGATGTCGCGCTCCCGTTCATTCTTCGGCGATGCAGCGGCTTTCTGCCGCGCCTCCCCTTTGGAACGGGTCAGCGCGTCGCGCCACAGCTTCACCTTGCCGTGCATCTTGGCAAGCTGCTCGATGCAGGTATCGAGCACGAGCGCGTCCTTAACGTGGCGCAGAAGCTCCGCTATCTCGGCCACGCACTTGCGCTGCTCCACGAGGGAGTCGGCTGTGGCGAAGCGTTTCTCCGCGAGCCATACGACAAAGGGCTTTTCCTCAATAGAGGAATAGATCTCTTTGGAGAGGATATAGCTGTCGGCGTCCTGTTTGCCGACAGTGGCTATCTTCCTCCGCCGCTCAAAGTCGCTTATGCCGTCGGCTTCGAGGACTTCGATTTCAAAATCGAACAGCGGCACATACACGTCGCGGAAGTCGGCAGGGAGCTGCCTTACCGTGACATCGAAGCCGAGCTGCACGGCACGTTTGCCGTTATCCATTACGGCGACGAAGCCGGGGCCGTAAGGCTCACCCTCTTTCGGAGGGTCGGAGTCCGGGATAAAGCATAGCGACCGGGTATGCTTTTTCAGCTGCTCGAATTGCCTGTCGCTCCACGCCGTTCCGAGAGTGGCTACGGTGTTCAATATCCCGACCGACTGCAAGCGGAGCACGTCGGGCGCACCCTCCACGATGTTGAACAGCCCGGCCTCGCGGCAACGGCTCGCCCTGTCGAGTCCGAAAACGGTATCGCTCTTTGTGAAGATGTCCGAGTTTATGGAGTTCATATACTTGGCGGTCTTCTTGCTCTTGCCGAAGTACCGCCCGGTGAACGCCACGACACGCCCGATGCGGTCGCGTATGGGTATCATCACTCGCTCGCGGAACATCGCATAGGCTCTGCCGTCCTCCGAGCGCCGCAGCAGCCCCGACTGGAAAAGCAGATCCTCGGGCAAGGCTCTGCTTTTGCAGTAGTCGATAAATGCGCGGCTGTCCTTCGGGGCATAGCCTATGCCGGAGGTGTCGCAAAATTCCTCGTTCCACCTGCTGTAAGTATAATCCCTGGCCGCTCTCGCCTCGTCGTCCATTTGCAGACGGAGCTGTGAGGTGAAGAATTGATGCGCTGCCGACAACACGGCAAAAAGAGCCTCGCGCTTTTTGGCGGCTTGCAGCTGTTCCTCGTTCTGCTCCGTCCGGGTGTATTCTATGGTGATGTTGTGGTTACGGGCCAAAAACTCGACCGCCCCGTAGAAGTCCAGCCCCTCTTTCTCCATTGTGAACTGTATGCCGTCGCCGCCCTTGCGGCAGCTGTGGCAGTAGCAAAGGTTCTTTGCCGGAGATACGGAGAAAGAGGCTGTTCTTTCGGAATGGAACGGGCACAGCCCGAAAAACTCCGAGCCGTGGCGCCGGAGTTCCGTGTAAGGCTTGACAACATCTGCGATGTCAAGCTCCCTCACACGTTGTACGGTTGTTTCGCTAATCATAATCTGCTCGCTTTATCCCAGCAGTCGATTATCGCCCTGCCGGTGTATTTGAGGCGCGCCCGGTTGCCGGGATTGACAGGTTCAATCAGGCCGAGGGAGCGCAGTTTTCGTAAAGTCTTGTGACACACGCCAAGTTCGGCACAAGTTCTCTTAACCGAAAATACACCCTCGGGGTCACAGGTAGGTCTTGTTTCAATCATTGGGCGGTACACATTTCCGGCTCGTCCGGCACAAAAATAGTGTGCCCGGCCTCGCTCTCTATTATCTCTTTGGCCTCCGCAGGTATGCGGCAGGCCATACATTTCCAGTTGAAAAAGGTTTGCCGTTTCACCTTGAAGCGGCGTATAACGGCGGTTACGAACTCGACCCTCTCCCAATAGGTGAGGGTGTCGAGAAAGGCATTGAGCTGCCCTGCCTCCCGATGCTTTATATCGTTGTTGGTGTTCATATTCAGATTTGCTTGTTCCAGAATTTGAGTATTTCACTGCCGAGATAATACTTCACGGCTCTGCCGCCGCGTCGATGCCAACCGCATTTAATCTCGCAGGTGTTGTGGGTGTACTTATATAGTGAGTCGCGGTGAATTTGCAGCAGCTCGCACGTTTCCTTGATTGAATATTTGGCAGTAAGGACTACCATAGGCTCCTTTGCTGTCATGTCGGTTCTTCGTTAGAGGGTACGTTTCCTGCCTCGTCTGCCGGAAATAGTTCATCGACAGGAACATTAAGGATTGCAGAAATACGTTCTTTTGCTTTGGCATTGGGTACCTGAACACCCGAAAGCCATTGACGCACGGTTGATAGTTCACGGCAGGTTGCTTCTGCAATCTCTGCGATGAACACCTGCGCCGGGCTTGGTTGCTCTTTGGCTTGTTGGTAGAGTTCTTTAAGAGTCATATTGTATTATTTTGAAAGTTTAGTAATTTTAACATTCAAGAAGAAAATTATTGCACCAATATATTTGTAATAATAGGCAATAATTGTTACCTTTGCATATCTGATTTAGTTATTGGCTAAACGACGTAAAGGTAGTTTAGTTGCAAATGTACTAAATATTACGAAATATTAGTAATTATATTGCGTGAAAATTACTAAAACATCTTAAAGTTATGGCAAGATATGACTTTCAAAAATTGCGGAGTGACCACAACATCACGCAGAAAGAGCTCGCAGACAAGTTGAAATTGTCGCAAGGTTTTCTTTCAAGCGTTGAAAAATGGCGCAATCCTTTCCCTGACGATAGGGTGCAAGATTTACAGGCGGTATTTCCGAATACCGACCTCTCGCAATATGAGGTTGATGAAGATACTTTGCCCGACCGAAGTATTGGAAGCCACAACAAGTTCTCGCAAATAGACATCAACAACCCCGAGGTATTGAAAAAGCTATTGGATATAGTAGAAAAATGTACTTCGGAGTCCGACGGTGCGAGAAACGCAGAAACAAGCGAGTCCTCGGAGTGGCGCAAACGATATGACAAAGTATGCGCCGAACTTGATGCAGTCCGAAGTGAACGCGACAAGTATATGAAAGAAAAGTACGAATTGCAGTTTGAAATTTTCCGACTCAAAGAGTTGCTTCTCCGCAATGGTATTGAGTATGAGGAAAAAAAGTAAGAAACAAGAAGATTTCTTATTGAGTATTGAGAAAAATTTCGTATCTTTGCGTTGTAAAACAACTTGCGCATCACTTGCGCAAGATAGAACACTGAAATAAGTCCCTTATTAACAGTTACTTGGAGAGGCTACGCTACTTCTGGAAAGCGTGTTCCGAAAGCCAAGAGCAGAATAGGAAATAAGGAAAGGTGCTCGAGTGGCTGAAGAGGCAGACCTGGAAAGTCTGTAACGGCCGAAAGCCGTTCGCGGGTTCGAATCCCGCTCTTTCCGCAGAGAACACGCTGATTATTAGCGATTGACGCTACAATAATTAGCGTGTTCCTTTTTCTTACCTCTAAGGAACAAGGAAAATCCAGAGCGTTGTACCCTTTTCTCTCCGGTTCATCAGCCTTAAAAAAAACGGGAAGTTTGCACATTTTTGATGAAGTCTGATTCATTCGGATTAAATCTCCCCGCAAATTACCCGCAAATTTTAAGAAGCTATGGTGACAACCAAGATCTACTACGACAAGCGGGCAATAAAGAAAGACGGAACGGCCCCGCTGAAAGTGGCTATAACCAAGAATGGTTCTACAGCCTACATTTCTCTGAACATTGCGCTCACTGAACGTGAATGGGATCCAATTAAACGATGTATCGTCAATCACCCAAAGCGGCAATTCTTCAACACATACGTTGGCAAGCGTAAGTTGGAGATTGATGAACTCGTTCTTTCCATGGACGCCAAAAAGGAACTTTCGGGCAGTGTGACCGAAATAAAGAATAAAATTCTTGCACTGCTGAACCCGACTGAAGAACGACCAAACAACCTCTTCTGCGATTGGCTTCAAAAATTCGCTAACAACAAGAGTGGCCGCACTCGAGAAATTTATCTCGCGACTTTCGAGCGAATCAAGGCGTTTGCCCCCAAAGGATATGATCGGCTTACGTTTGAGCAGATGAATCTCGAATGGCTGACGGAGTTCGATGTATTCCTCGCCAAAACATCGCCGGCACGTAACGCACGAAATATCCATTTCCGGAATATTCGCGCTGTGTTCAATTACGCAATCGACAACGACATCACTTCTGCCTACCCTTTCCGTAAGTTCAAGATGAGATATGAAGAAACACGGAAAAGGTCTATGTCGGTGGAGGCCCTGCGCAAAATCATATCTGCGCCAATGGAAGAACATCTTGAAAAGTACCGGGATTTCTTTTTGCTTTCCTTCTACCTCATCGGGGCAAATGTCATCGACATCTGCAATGCCGAGGAAGTGCAAGATGGATATCTCATATATCGTCGAGCCAAGACCCATAAACTCTATACTATAAAGGTGGAGCCGGAGGCGGCCGCTTTGATTGAAAAGTATGCCGGGGAAAAGCAACTTCTTAATTATCTCGATAACCATAAGTCTTACCGTACATTCTATAATTGTGTAGTCCGCGGCTTGAAAGGAGTCAAAGATGCACTCAATGCCATCGATGACGGTATTCATTTTAAGGAACTGACTACATATTGGGCCAGACACACCTGGGCGACAATCGCTGCGGAACTTGATATTCCAAATGCCACGATTGCTGCCGCTCTGGGGCACTCTTACGGCAACGCCACCTCTGCTATCTACATCGACAAGGATAGACGAAAGGTTGATGTCGCCAATAGAAAGGTTATTGATTATGTAATGACAGGACATGTGTAGGTACAATTAGAGCCATGAGTTTCCTCGTGGCTCTATCTCCTTGCGCCCTCGCGGGTTGGGGTAGCAAATATGAAGTTTCTTTATCACATCAGGGATTTCCAGAATCTGAGTATCTCCTGACCTGTATATATTTTTCGCGCCGTTTCTCTCCTGAAGCCACATTTGATATGGCCTTCATCGGTATATTTACGAAGCGTGTTTCTATGTATTCCAAGGTGCTTGCAGGTTTCTCCTACAGAATATCTGCCCGTCGGCGCCACCTGGGGTTCTATTGCTGTCACCATATTAAATATCTTATTTGCGTTCTACAATTTGGTACATCGGTACCTTGTTGATGTTTTCATATGACGTGATTAGTCCGTCGGCTTTCAACTGCTCAATAGCCTCTTGAGCTGCCGCCTGAACCGCTCCAATGACAACGTTGTGGGACGCTGACACCGGCGCACGGTGCATTTCTTCTACTCTCGCCAGTTCATCTTTGATTATATTGTAGATGAATGGCTGTAGTAGTCCGGATATATCAGTCTTCATCGTCGGTTATTGTAAGATGGTCGTCGATATACTTTTCGGTAATTTCATGCATGGAGTCAAGGAACTTTTCGTTCGTGACAATAAAATCAGATAGCCCAGCGAACTGGGGATGGCACACAAGACTGGCATAGGCTTGGGCTTTCTGTTTAATATCGTCGAGGATCGGAATTAAGTTTTGCTCCTCAACTCCGAGCTTATTGAATTTATCCTTGAGGTCATAGGCACAGTCGGCTAAAAAGTCTGCGGCGAGATATGTTTTCACCATCGCCACATTTATTCCTGTTTCGTTGAGAGTCTTTTTGTCAAATAATTCTGCCAACGCTCTCGGAATGGCGGCTTCGGCTTCTTCGATGGCTTCTTCCAGCTTTTGGACTTTTGCTATTGCTGTGTTTGCCTGCATGAATTTACCGCGTTGAAGGAGCGACTGTATGCTTTTCTTCAACTCGTCGCGCTGCTGTTTCAGCCGGTTCAGTCTTGAATTTGTGCTCATTCCATTCTTGGGTTTTTATGTGGGAGCGAACTGAAGATGTTCACTCCCACATATAGGTTGAATTATGCTTCTGCCGGCGTTTCAGGAATGAAACAATAGTCAGCGTAAATTTCTGCAAACTGCTTGGCGGCATATTCGGCCAGTTCCTCAGATTTGAAGGCGAGCCGAGAGCCGCTGTTCGTGTACGAGCTCGAAGAAACGTTGTGCGCGTGCGCATAAACGAGACCGCCATACGCATTCGCGTTGTTGTTCGCACGACCGACAACACGGCGTTCTTCCTTTTCCTTGTCGGACATAGCGTCCAGTTCTTCTTTTGTAAGAAGTTCATAGCACGCATACCATCGGCGCTCTCCCTCTATGAACTGCGGCTTCCACCCTTCGTTTAGGGCTTCAGTGATGATGCGGAGTTTGAGGTAAGCCAGGAGATCTTTGTGCTCTTTGCCGAGTTTCCACTCGATGTCGCGGTATGCCTTTACGGCTTCGTGGGCTTCTCCGAGTTCTTCAATGGCGTCATTGAATGTCCTTACTCTGGATGTGACGGGGATTTCTTCGTTGAGCCTTTCGCCCAACATTTCTCTAAGGCTCTTACGAACCGCAGCATTGCCCTGCATATACAATGAGGCAAGCTGGTCTTTGTCAAGTTCTAACATTGTGGAGTTTGTTTTTGATTAAACTTATCTTATTTGCTGATGCAAAGTTAATCAAAAATAATCACATTCGCAAGTTTGCGAGCGATTATTTTAATCTTATTTGCAATTTTATTATCATTATCACTATAAATTGCCGAGGCTTTCTCGTAATGGCTCCGATATTGCTCGTTCGCAACCGAATTTACCTAACGCGGGCGTAGTGTTGGCATAGCAGTATAAACAGCCGTGGCCGCAGGTTGTGTATGCCCCAATATCCTTGCTCAAGATACAACCACAGGCCGCACGCTGGCCGGAATCTTTTGGAAAATCAGTCGGCGCTCCAAACATGTCGTCGAAGCCGAGCCAGTACATCAATTCCTTATCATCACGGAAAAGGCGTGCGATTAGGTTTGGGTCTATGCACCGATTCTTCTCAATGCCATAAGACGATAGGTCTATTTGCTCTCCGCAGGTCGCCAACTCCAATCCCATTTTAGAATTTATTTCCTGAAGTCCTTTGGCGAATAGCGCCATTTTCTCAGGCGTAAAATCCTCATAGGCCACGTTGTATTGGTTCAGGTTGTATTGCACCTTCCTGTACCCGGCAATGTCAGCGAAACTGAATACCAATTTTTCGCAGTACCCTTTGAGCATTTCCGAGATTGCCAATATGCGTCCAAGGTGGTCGTCAATTTGCAACTTGTCGGTTAGGATTATAGGATCATACCGCCATATTACGGCACCGATCCCAAGAGCATCAACCAGACGCTTAAACGTGTCGATTCGTTGCGAAAGTCCGGGAACAGCCGGTTCAAACCCTTCTGTCTTGTAATGGTTGAGCGTGAACTGGATATAGGAGTGGATACCTCGTTCTTTGAGTAGGTGGAGTTTGTCAAGCAGCGGGGCCGGATTTTTACTCCAAAATACCACACATTTAGTTTTGGCAAATGAAACAAAACTTTCCTTCTGATTGAAAGGGTTTCGCCAACCGCAATATCCGCTCTTCAGACGGCTGAAGAACCAATCTGAATGAAATGCCGGAATGTCCGTGCTCCGGCTTGCAGACACAATTATGGGTGCGATGGCTTCCACACACTCGCCAGTCTGCCGGTGGATCTTTATTTTTTCATGTCTGTACATCATTTGATTTCTATGATATATTCTATGTTTCCGCGAATATATTCGCGAACCGATGTCTTGTCAACGCCATAGATTTCGAAGCATTGGCCGTCTTTTTTCACAACATATTTCTTTAGAATATCCGTGAATCTGAAAGCCCACCCTTTTAATGGTATGGCATTATTGAAATACGAGTTACTGTTGACTTTGGCGGTCAGCCAATTCTTCTGGGCCCGGTTAAGAGGGATACCATTGTTCAGCAACGCTCTAATTTTATAGACGAGCGTGTCCTTCAGGCTACTGAGAGCAGGAACCTCCCACGGCACGAATTTGAACACCGTTCCTTCCATATCAGTACCAAGTTAAAACGACAAAATCATTACGCTGATCGCTGAAGGCAATCCACTCGGCGATGTATCGAATGAATTTATCGACCGTTATGTCAATCATGTGGATCTTGAGCCACGTTTCAAAGTCCTCCCGATTGTTGGCAATCTTGCCTATGAGGTCGGCGAGTTCGGAACGCGGAACCTCAAGGCGCGATGAACATTCAACGTCCTCGCCTTCCCATGTTAGATTGGGGCAATACTTATACAGCAATCGGTTGATGTCCGCCGTACTATTGTTTAAGTAGTCGCGTGAGTGGTGCTTCACTTGATACACCTCAGCCACATGAAGTCTAATCCCCATTTTCAAGGTCTTTTTTTAAGTCCATAAGGAACTGTTTGAAATCTGATTTGTGGTGTAGAAACACCATTTCGTACTGTGCCGGCTTCTTAGGAATTCGAGCAAGACCAATGATTTTCAGGAAAGACCGCACTAGTTGGTCTATCATATTCTTGTCTGTTACTCCGAGTAAGTTCCGGCAAAGGTCACGAATAGACTGACTTGCCTTTCGCTGGAGTTTGTTGCGGTCCTGATGGAACGTGCCATCAGTTGTGCTTCGTGGGTAGCCGCAAGGCTCTCCCAGGTATTCGCCCGTAACGGAATCTAATGTCCCGTCGAGCATCATTTCTGCTATTTCTCCCATATAATTTATAATTGTGGTTTAAATTTCCTTTTGCATACCTCCGGGAGCAACACTTCAATGTGTCCCTGAGATAAATTCTTAATTCTCTCGGTGCATTTGGAGTCGCCGCGTCCGTTGGCTATCTTTATGGCATCGGATATGGCTCTCTCACGGTCGAGTGAACTGTAGCCATAGACTACTTTTCTACTCTTGCATGAGAACTGGGGAAAGATGGCCGTTCCGTCCCCATAACAACCAAAGGTCGTTATTTCATAGTAGGGTTCGTAACAACGCACATAAAGCACTCTATTTACAATCAGGTAATCCCTGCTCTTTACCTTGAGATACGCAATGTACTCCGCTTTTGTAGTATATTCGCCGGGAGGTGTGTATTTACTGAGAACTGAGTGCCACGGTATGTCGTCAAAGGAATATTCTTCCGATTCTTTACCATTGTAAAATGAAATGCGGGCTTCCTTGTAAAGACATCCTTTGTACAGAAGAACCTTTAATGGCTTTTTATTATAGGAGTGAAAAATAAATGCCACTGGAGCGTCTGCCTCTGATGCTTCATTGATTTTGACATTAACCGTGTCCTTGTGCCCTATCATTCGTGGCTTTCGACATCGAGGGGGAATTTCACTTTCGTGAAACTCGATTTCAAGACTTGTTACCATTGAGTTCTGATTTGGTGAGGTTGGCGTAGAATTTCTGTATTTCTGCATACAGTTCCTCTTTGGGTGTATTCAGGGCTCTTTTCCCTTCAAAGAATCTACCTTCGACTTTGAATACAAATGGATACAAGTCATACTGGTAACACTCGCCCACGAAGAAGCAGTTCCGTAGGGCTCGAGCTGGGGGCAGGCACTCGTAAAGATCCCAATATCGCTCCTCGTCTATTTCCACAAATGGGGCGGTATTGAGTTTTCTACGATGTTCATTTACAAGGTTGGCAACTTCTTCGGGAGAGATTGTCTTAAGCCTGGGGTTATTCTTTTCAATCCGAAGTTCCTCTATAGTCTTGCCATAGTAGTCACAGTGCAGGTCATCGCTCATCTGAGTTATGACTGCGCCGGTGAATGGCTCTGATGGGTCTATTACAAATTTCATATTGCTGAATGGTATATTTCGGGTTCTGAACTGACATTATAGATATAGGAACCGCAGCGAATGAGTAGCGCATCTTGACCGTAATATTTGTTGCGCATACCTGTGATGCTGCCTGTAGCCGAGAAGTTGGGGAAGCGGTGAATATCTACTCGCTCCCCTTCTTCGCGGGTTAGTTTTCTTACGCGGGGAGGTTTTGGCATAACTTCTGTGCGTAGTTTGTGATTTCATCGAGTTCGCAAGTCCGCTTTGGGCCGCCTATTACCACGCGAGCGGCGCTATAGCAAGCGTTTCGCGTAAGTTGGCGTTGCCAACAGCAGTTATTACGGGACCATCGCCACGTTTCGGTTTTCAGAAGCTGAATGACATCGGGCGACGGTTTGGTATCATGGTGTATTTGGAGCCGGTCTTCGGAGAATGCAAGGATAATGG
>ERZ778514.339-NODE-339-length-45916-cov-8.052158_pt1 | contig 45916 bp, 33 predicted proteins | sample MGYA00510344_ERZ778514 | MGnify/ENA primary metagenome ERZ778514 (study PRJEB29527, sample SAMN07138968) | mouse gut metagenome | material: feces | host: mouse | place: China:Nanjing | collected 2016-01-25 ...
GTCGATGCTCGACAGCGCCGGCATCTGGTCGACGATCCGCAACGAATACATGTCGACGATCTATCCCGTGGGAACCATGCCCGCGCAGCTGATGGTGCGCGAGGAGGACATCCACCGCGCGCAGGCGCTGCTGCGGGTGCGGTAGCGGCGCCGTGGCATGGCGGCGAGGGCCTCGGCTTCGCCCGTTATTGCTCCGCAGCGCCCCAGAAGCGCCACGAGGCCTCGGCCTGGGCGGCGAACATCACCTCGCCGCCCAGCGTGCGTGCGCCGCGCTGGGCGCCATAGTCGAGAAAGGCCGTGCGGGGCGGGTTGTAGACCAGATCGAGCAGCCGGTGAGCAGGCGTGACGTAGGCATAGGGGATGCGGGGCGCCTGCTCTGTCGCAGGCCACATGCCCACGGGCGTCGCGTTGACGACGAGGCGGCAGCGTTCGACCACGTCGGCCGGGAGCGCGTCGTAGGTGTAGTTGCCGCGCGCCGGGTCGCGCGAGACGAGTGCGAAGGGGATTCCACGCTCGGCGAGCACGTACTGCACGGCCTGCGAGGCGCCTCCCGTGCCCAGCACGAGGGCTTCGCCCGGCTCTTCGCCCGCCAGCAACCGGTCGAGCGAGGCCCGCAGCCCCTCGATGTCGGTGTTGTGCCCCGTAAGGCGCCCGTCCGCCTCGCGGCGGATGCAGTTGACCGCCCCGACGGCTTCGGCCTCGGGCGTGAGGGAGTCGAGCAGGGCGACGACCGACCGCTTGTAGGGGATCGTGACGTTGAGCCCTCGCAGGTCGGGATGGGCGGCCAGCAGCGCCGGGAGCTCTCCGACCGAGGCGAGCTCCCAGGCGTCGTAGCGGGCGTCGATCCCCTCGCGGGCGAACTTCGCGGCGAAGTGCGCGGGCGATGCCGAGTGGCCGAGGGGTCGGCCTATGATGCCGTAGCGGCGCATATCAGGCCAGGTAGCTCACCAGCACGAACGACCCTACGAGCAGCACGGTGAAGGCCACGGCCAGCAGGTTGAAGTAGCGGTCGATGAAGCTCTTGATCGGAGCTCCGAACTTCCAGATCAGCAGGGCGATCAGGAAGAAGCGCATGCCGCGCGAGACGACCGACGCCACGAGGAACATGGCGAAGTTGATGTGAAACAGGCCGCCCGTGACGGTGAAGAGCTTGTAGGGCAGGGGAGTGAAGCCAGCGGTGAAGACGATCCAGAAGTTGTAGCGGTCGTAGAGGGCGCCCACGCGCTCGAAGGCCTCGATCGTGAATACGTGGTCGAAGAAGAACTGCGCCAGGGCGGTGTACTCGCCCGCGGTGTTCTGCCAGAGGAAGAATCCGATGCCGTAGCCGGCGATGGCGCCGAGGATCGACCCCGCCGTACAGATGGCCGCGAAGCGGAACGAGCGTGCGGCGGCGCCCAGGCAGAGGGCGATGAGCAGCACGTCGGGCGGAATGGGGAAGAAGCTCGATTCGGCGAAGGCGAAGCAGAAGAGGGCGAAGGCTCCCCAGCGGGAGTTGCCCCAGGAGAGCATCCAGTCGTAGGTGCGTTTGGCGATGTTCATCTTTGGTAAGGGATTGCGGGCCGAGCCCGGTTCGAGGGACAAAGATACGGATAAGCGAGGGCAAAAGCAAGCTCGCTTGCATTTTGCCGAGCGAGAGTATCTTCGGCGCAGCCAAAGATACGGATAAGCCGAGAGCAGAAGCTGGCCGTAGCGCGACCGCCCCAGCCGGCAAAGGGAGCTTTTCTACTGACTGACGGCCGAAGGCCGGCGGGCCGCAGCCACCGGCGGCGAAGGCCCGCAACTCGCGCTGCTCGTGCCGCCCTTCGCTGGCTGCGGACTGAAAATGCAGCATGACGGTCGAAGACCTGCGGGCCGCAGGTTGCCGCCCACTCATTATTCATTCTGCATTATTCATTGCTGCTTTGCAGCGCCAGCTGCGCAGCCCGTAGCTACGGCGGGCGGAGGGATGCTCTGTCGGCAAAGCCTCCCGAGCGCCTCCACTTTTTACTTAACTACTTCTCACTTTTTACTTTTCACTTTTGAGTTGCCCCTACGCCTTCTCGGCGATGGGCTCCCGCTCGACGACGCTCTCGGGTTTGGAGGTGCGGATAAACTGGATGGCTTCGAGCAGCCCGGCTGCGAACTTGTCGAAATCCTCCTTGTAGAGGAAGATCTTGTGCCGGTCGTAGCTCGTCCGCCCGTCGGCGTCGACGAGCTTCCGGCTCTCGGTGATGGTGATGAAGTAGTCGTCGGCGCGGGTGGCGCGCACGTCGAAAAAATAGGTGCGACGACCTGCCTTCACGGTCTTTGAGAGCACTTGATCGCCATACTCTTCGCCCTCTTTGCGGGGTGCGGTCTTCGGGGTCATCTTCATCCTGTTTTTCGTTTGCTATGACGAATATATACAAAAATGTTCGACTTTCCAAATAAATCCGTCCTAATTTTCATTTCCGCACCTCCGGCAACCCACCTCCGCGCCTCCCCGAAGCCGCCCCAGCCGACGCTCCGCACGGACGGAAAACGGACACGGCTGCGGGGGTAATCCTCGCAGCCGTGTCGCTTCGTGCCGGACCGGCGGGTCCGCACCGTATGGATCGCGCTCGCGCGCGTCAGCCCTGCTTCACCGCGCGGGCGAGCTCGGCGAAGGGCACCGTGCGCTGCTCGCCCGTGAGCATGTTCTTGAGCGTCACCGCGCCCGCCTCCAACTCCTGCGAGCCGACGATCGCCACGTGCGGGATACCGCGGCGGTTGGCATACTCCATCTGTTTCTTCATCTTGGCCGGCTCAGGGTAGATCTCGGCCGCGATGCCGGCGTCGCGCAGCGTGCGCAGCAGACCGAGCGAGGCGGCCTCCTCCGCGGCGCCGAGGTTGACGAAGATCACCTCCGTGGCGTGGTTCACCGCCTCGGGGAAGAGCCCGAGGCCCGTCATGACGTCGTAGATGCGGTCGGCGCCGAACGAGATGCCCACGCCCGAGACGTTGGGCATGCCGAAGATGCCCGTCAGGTCGTCGTAGCGGCCGCCGCCCGAGATCGAACCGATGGGGTAGTCGAGGGCCTTGACCTCGAAGATCGCCCCGGTGTAGTAGTTGAGCCCGCGCGCCAGCGAGAGGTCGAGCTCGACGGGCAGGGCGATGCCCAGCCGTTCGACGTGGCCGAAGATCGTCTCCACCTCGTCGAGGCCCCGCAGTCCCGTCTCGGAGCCGGCGAGCACCGTGCGCAGCGTGGCGATCTTCCCGGCGTTGGAGCCGCTCAGCTCGAGGATCGGTTGCAGACGGTCGATCGCCTCCTGCTCCAGCCCGCGCGCCGCGAGCTCGGCCTTCACGTTGTCGAGCCCGATCTTGTCGAGCTTGTCGATGGCCACCGTGATGTCCATCATCTTGTCGGCGTGGCCGATCGCCTCGGCGATGCCGTAGAGGATCTTGCGGTTGTTCATCTTCAGCACCGTGCGGATGCCGAGACGCGCGAAGACCCGCTCGACGATCTCCACCAGCTCGACCTCGCACAGCAGCGAGCGCGTGCCGATGACGTCGACGTCGCACTGGTAGAACTCGCGGTAGCGCCCCTTCTGCGGACGGTCGGCGCGCCACACGGGCTGCATCTGGTAACGCTTGAAGGGGAAGGTGATTTCACCCTGGTGCTGAACCACGTAGCGGGCGAATGGGACCGTCAGGTCGTAGCGCAGGCCCTTCTCGCAGATCTTCGAGAAGCTGCGCAGGTCGCACTCGCAGAGCCCCGCCGCGTAGTCGCCCGAGTTGAGCACGCGGAAGAGCAGCTTGTCGCCCTCGTCGCCGTACTTGCCCAGCAGCGTGGAGAGGTTCTCCATCGAGGGGGTTTCGAGCGGCGCGAAGCCGTAGAGGCGGAAGACGCCCCGGATCGTGTCGAAAATGTAGTTGCGGCGCATCATCTCCGCGGGGGAGAAGTCGCGCGTGCCTTTGGGTATGGAGGGCTTTTGCATGGCAGGTAAAAAGACAAAAGTCAGAAGTAAAAAGTGATAAGTAAAAACCGCAAGCGGCACGTCGCCGCCCCGCTTTCGGCCGCGTTCTGCCGAAGAGCAGCCGAACGCATTTACTCTTCGATCAGCTTGCGGTACTTGACGCGGTGGGGCTGCGTGTCGCCGCCCTGAGCCTTCTTCCACGCCTCGTACTCGGAGTAGGAACCCTCGTAGAAGACCACCTTCGAGTCGCCCTCGAACGAGAGGATGTGGGTGGCGATGCGGTCGAGGAACCAGCGGTCGTGGGAGATGACGACGGCGCAGCCGGCGAAGTTCTCCAGACCCTCCTCCAGCGCGCGCAACGTGTTGACGTCGATGTCGTTGGTCGGCTCGTCCAGAAGCAGCACGTTGCCCTCCTCCTTGAGCGCCAGGGCCAGGTGGAGGCGGTTGCGCTCGCCGCCCGAGAGCATGCCGCACTTCTTCTCCTGGTCGGCGCCCGTGAAGTTGAAGCGGGCGACATAGGCGCGGGCGTTGACCTGGCGGTTGCCCAGCGTGATGAGGTCGGCGCCCTGCGAGATGACCTCGTAGACCGTCTTCTCGGGGTCGATCGACTTGTGCTGCTGGTCGACGTAGGCCAGTTTGACCGTCGGGCCCACGCGGAACGACCCTGCGGTGGGCTCCTCGAGACCCATGATCATGCGGAAGAGGGTGGTCTTGCCCGTGCCGTTGGGGCCGATGACGCCCACGATGCCGGCGGGGGGCAGCGAGAACTCCAGACCCTCGTAGAGCACGCGGTCGCCGAAGGCCTTCTTCACGTCGTGGGCCTCGATCACCACGTCGCCCAGGCGCGGACCGTTGGGGATGAAGATCTCGAGCTTCTCCTCCTTCTGCTTGGCATCCTCGTTCATCATCTTGTCGTAGGCCGACAGACGGGCCTTCGACTTGGCGTGGCGCCCCGAGGGCGACATGCGCACCCATTCCAGCTCGCGCTCGAGCGTCTTGCGGCGCTTCGACTCCTGCTTCTCCTCCATGGCCATGCGCTTGGTCTTCTGGTCGAGCCAGCCCGAGTAGTTGCCCTTCCAGGGGATGCCCTCGCCGCGGTCGAGCTCGAGGATCCAGCCCGCCACGTTGTCGAGGAAGTAGCGGTCGTGCGTCACGGCGATCACCGTGCCCTTGTACTGCTGGAGGTGCTGCTCGAGCCAGTCGATCGACTCGGCGTCGAGGTGGTTGGTGGGCTCGTCGAGCAGCAGCACGTCGGGCTGCTGCAACAGCAGGCGGCACAGCGCCACGCGGCGCCGCTCGCCTCCCGAGAGCACCCGCACGCTCTGGTCCGGATCGGGACAGCGCAGGGCGTCCATCGCGCGCTCGAGCACGCTGTCGATCTCCCAGCCGTTGCACTGGTCGATCTTCTCGTAGAGCTCGCCCTGACGCTCGATGGCGCGGGCCATCTCGTCGTCGGACATCGGCTCGCACAGCTTTTCGTTGATCTCGTTGTACTCCTTCAGGAGGGCCATCGTGGCGGCGCACCCCTCCTCGACGACCTCGCGGACCGTTTTCGCGTCGTCGAGCTTGGGCTCCTGCTCCAGATAGCCCACCGTGTATCCGGGCGAGAAGACCACCTCGCCGTCGAAGTTCTTGTCGATGCCCGCGATGATCTTCATCAGGGTCGACTTACCCGATCCGTTCAGACCGATGATGCCGATCTTGGCCCCGTAGAAGAACGAGAGGTAGATGTTGTTGAGCACCTTTTTCTGGTTGGTGAAGGTCTTCGAGACCCCGACCATCGAGAAGATGATTTTTTCGTCTGCCATATCTTTGTTCGTTTGATTACGTCGATTGCGGAGCCAAAGATACGAAAAGTCGAGCGCAGAAACAAGCGAAAGCTTGGTTATGCCGAGACGAAGTATCTTCGACGAAGTCAAAGATACGAATAAGCGAGGGCAAAAGCAAGCGAGCTTACACGAGAAGTAAAAAGTAATAAAGCAAAAAGTGAGAAGTGCAGGGCAGACCGTAGCCAGCGGAGGGGCGATCGAGCCGACAGGCGAGAGAGCAGCCCTCCACCCGCCGTGGCTGCGGGCTGCGCAGCTAAAGTTGCAATGAACGATGGCCGGGTACCCCCCCCCTGCAAAAAAACGAACCGGGGAGCGCCTGCGCACTCCCCGTGTCCATAGATAGAATTTAGTAGTTTTCCCGCTTGGGCTCGAAGTAGGCCTGAGCGTGCTCGCATGCCGGGCACTTGTCGGGCGCCTCCTTGCCGCGGTGCACGTAGCCGCAGTTGCGGCACTGCCAGGTGATCTCCTCGTCGCGCTTGAAGAAGTCGCCCGCCGTGAGGCGCAAGAGCAGCTTGAGGTAGCGCTTCTCGTGCTCGGCCTCGACCTTCGAGATCATGCGGAAGGCGTGGGCGATCTCGGGGAATCCCTCCTGCTGCGCCACGTCGGCGAACTGGCGGTAGAGCACGTCCCACTCCTCCTTTTCGCCTGCGGCCGCGGCGCGCAGGTTCTCCGCCGTCGAGCAGATCTTCCCGGCCGGATACGAGGCCGTGATCTCCACGTGGCCCCCTTCGAGGAACTTGAAGAAGCGCTCGGCGTGCTCCTTCTCCTGCTCGGCCGTCTCGGCGAATACGGCGGCGATCTGTTCGTAGCCCTCCTTCTTGGCTTTGCTTGCGAAAAATACGTAGCGGCTGCGCGCCTGGCTCTCGCCGGCGAAGGCCTTCAGCAGGTTGCGTTCGGTGCGGGTTCCTTTGATGCTTTTCATAGTGGTTTGATTAGGTGTTTGCTTGCCCATAGCATCGCAAGGATCGTGCCACGCCGGTCACAGCCCCGGCAGCTGCTCCAGATCGGCGCGGAAGATGCGGTAGGCCGCCGGGAGCGCGGCGCTGTCTATCGCCTCGGGCGGCAGGATGCGGTAGCCGGGCAGCGCCACCCACACGGGGATGCACTCCAGGCGGTAGGTCATGCGGCCGTCGGGATGCTTCGTCGCCTCGATCGCGGCCATGATGCCGCCGTCGGTGTAGCGCTTGCGCTGGTTCGAGACGAAGTTGCCCAGCGAGTAGAGCGTCACGTGCGTCGAGTCGGCCTCGGCGGGCTGCACCACGTGGGGATGGCTGCCGACGACCAGATCGGCGCCGTGCCGCCGCAGGAAGGCGGCCAGCGCGCGTTGCGAAGCGTTCTCGCGCCGCTCGTATTCGTTGCCCCAGTGCACGCAGGCGACGATGCAGTCGGCGCCCGCGCGCTGCGCCGCAGCCAGATCGCCGGCCATGCGCAGCGTGTCGAGGAGGTTGACCTCCATGCCCCGGGGCACGGGCATGCCGTTGGTGCCGTAGGTGTAGCAGAGCAGGGCGAAGCGCACGCCACGCCGCTCGACGAGCAGCGGATGACGCCCCGCGCGGTCGAGCGAGTCGACGAACGACCCTGTGCGCAGGATGCCGCAGCGGTCGAGCTCGCGGGCCGTGGTGCGGATCCCCTCGGCCCCGCCGTCGCAGCAGTGGTTGTTGGCCGTGAGGGCCACGTCGACGCCCGCCTCGCGCAGGGCGTCGGCCAGCTCGACGGGCGAGCGGAAGAGGGGATAGCCCGTGTAGCGCCCCGATCGCGTGAGCGTCGTTTCGAGGTTGACCACCGCCAGGTCGGCAGCCTCGAAGCGGGGACGGACCGCCGCGAATACCTCCGTGTAGTCGAACGTCGTGTCGAGCTGCGCGGCCCGCACCTGGGGCATGTGCTGCATGACGTCGCCCGCGAAGAGCAGCCGCACGCGCACAGGCTGCGGCTCGGGAGCCGGTGGCGGCGGGGGAGGGGTCGACGTGCAGCCCGCGGCGGCGAGCAGCAGGGCGAAAAGTGCCGTTCTCACTTCTTAACTTATCACTTTTTACTTCTCATTTTTTACTTGTCTCTTCGGGTTGGCCGGAAACCACCCCTTCTCCACCCGCCGGCGCTGCTCGAACAGCTCGCCGATCGACCAGAGCGACGAGGCGCCCCACACAGCCAGCAGCGTCGACCAGAAGAGCTCCCCGACGACGATCGACGCCGCCACGGAGGCGATTCCCATGACGAGGAAGACCCACCAGCAGCCCGTGCCGAAGTGGTATTCGCCCCGGATGACGAGCGGATGGAAGAGCCCGATGATAAGAAACGTGGCCACGCCGATGGCGAGCCCCGTGAGGTGGTAGTGTGCCAGAAATTCGATCATGATGCGATTGTTTCGAAGGTAAAGATAGTGTTTTTTGCCGGACGAGCAACCCGTTTCTGCCCGAAAAAGAGATCCGGCCCCCAACCGAAGCCGGGGACCGGAACGTCTTTCCCTGCGGAATCAGAAATTGTATTGGGCCAGGATGCTCACGCGGTTGGCATGGTTCTCGGCGCCGTTCATCGTCGAGCGCATGCCGTAGATATACTCGGCGGCCAGCTTCATGCGCGGGGTGACCGAGCAGAAGATGTTGCCGAAGATGTAGTCGCCGCGGCGGTACTGCTCGTCGGCGTAGGCGCCGTGCCTGCGCTCCACGCGCACGGTCGAGTAGCCGCCCGAGAGCTTCACGCGGCGCGAGAGGTTGATCTGCGCCGAGGCCTGCCAGCCCCACATGGGCATCGTCTGCACCTGCTTGGCGTTCTGGGGGTTGGGCGTGAAGTCGAGGCCCGCGCCGGCCAGATCCTGGATGTAGGGGGCGATGCCCTCGCCGTAGACGCCGTTCATGTATAGCACCAGGGGCTGCGCCACCTTGATGCGGCCGCTGAACTGCGCGCCCCAGCCGAGCAGCGAGGTGTTGTCGCCCGTCAGGTTGTTGTGCATGTAGAGGTTGCGCACGATACCCGACGCGCGGATGTGGCTCTCGCGGTTGTTGCCCCAGGCGAGCTGGATATAGGCCGGGAAGTCGGGCATGCGCTGGCGCAGCGTGGCGAAGTTGTCGTTGTAGGTGGCCTCCACGTCGGGCATCTCGGCCGCCACGCCGAAGGTCAGCCGGTCGCGGGCGAAGGTCACCTCGTAGCGCGCCAGCGTGGCGTACTTCTCGAAGCTGTTGGAGTTGGGCCCCCGCAGGTCGATCATCTCGGGTGCCGAGCGCAGGTCGTTGAAGGTGGTCACGTCGCGACCCAGGGTCAGGCCGAGCAGCGACACGTAGGCCGAGCGCAGGCGGGGCGTGTAGCTGTTCTCGGCGCCCCCGCGGAAGTCGGCGTCAGCGAAGATCACCACGCGGCCCAGGGCGCGCGAGTTGGCGATAGCCTTCACGAAGAGGCGCGAGGCGCTGGCGTCCATGCGCAGCTGCTGGCGCGTGTCGTAGTTGCCCGGCACGGGAATGGCCGAGGGGCGGAAGTTCACGTCGTCCGAGATGCCGTCGAAGTCGTAGCTCGCGCGCAGGCTCACCGAGCCGCCGAGCGCCAGCGAGAAGCGGTTGTTCTTCGATGCGAAGACGAACTGCGGGCGCTCCACCTGCTGAAACCCGTAGCGGTGCGTCTCCAGATAGTCGACCACCGCGGCGTCGGCCGCCAGGCGGTTGAGTGCGGCGGCCTCCTGCACGGCGCAGCACTCCGAGGGCGCTGCGGCCTGGTGCGACGAGATGAGGCAGACCGTGGGTCGGTATTCGCCCGATGCGGTGGCGGGGCACTGTGCCGAAGCCGAGGATGCGATCAGCAGCGCGGCTGCCAGAATGCGAATGGTTCTTTTCATACGCGAATTTAGGTTGTTTGTTGTGTTTTTCCGTTCGAGGGTTGAATCTTGGCAGCCCTCCGGGCAAGGAGTATGCCAAGCGCCCGCCGCGGGCAGCCTGCGCGGCGCGGCGAAGCCGAAAAAACACTATCTTTGCACCCTCGGGCCGTTTCGCGTCATCGGCACGGGGTTTGGCGGCTGCCGCATATGCCATCGGCCTAATCGTGAATTATGATATAATTAAGGTATGTTTCTCGTCCTGATACTCCTGCCCGTCGTCGCGGTCGCGGCCGCCGACTGGCTCCACTACCGGCGCCGCGTGCATGCGCTCGCGCCGTGGCGGCGGCGTCTGTTCGTCGCGTGGTGCTGTGCCACCGACGCCCTGCCGGCCCTCCTGCTGCTTGCGGGGCTGCTGCTGCCCGACAACCCCACGGCGCTCGTCCGCGCGATGATGTGGGGCGTCTGGGTGTGGATGCTCGCCGCCGTGCCGCGCGGGGTCTACTACCTCTTCTCCCTCGTCGGCCTGCGCCGCGCGGGGTGGGGCGCAGGGCTGGCCGCCGCCGCACTGCTCGTGTGGGGCGCCACGGGCGGCCGCACGCGGATCGAGGTCCGGCGCATGGAGGTGCGCTCCGACCGCCTCCCGGCGGCCTTCGACTCGCTGCGCGTGGTGCAGCTCACCGACATCCACGTCGGCACGCTCGTCGCGCCCGAGCGCGAGCTCGCCCGCCTGGTCGACAGTGTCGAGGCGCTGCGTCCCGACCTGATCCTCTTCTGCGGCGATCTGGTCAACATCCGCTCATCGGAGATGGAGGGGGCGCCCGCCCGCATCCTCGGCCGCCTGCGCGCGCCGCTGGGCGTCTACTCGGTGCTGGGCAACCACGACGTGGGCACCTACATCAAGGATACCGCGGCGCTCCGCCCCGAGACGAGCCGCCGCCGGCTCGTCGAGACCCAGCAGGCGATGGGTTGGCGCGTGCTGGAGGATACGACCCTCTGGCTGCGCCGCGGCGGCGACAGCATCTCGCTCTCGGGCATCTCGTTCGACCCCTCGCTGCGCGAGCGCCGCCACGACCGGCGCCTGCCCCTCCCGCAGCTCGACCGCATCTATCGCGATCTCCCCGCCGACGCCTGGAACATCACGCTTACCCACCTGCCCCAATACTGGGACGCCATCCTCGACCACGGCCGCGGCGACCTCACGCTCGCGGGCCACGTCCACGCCATGCAGCTGAAAGTGCGCCTCTTCGGCCGCAGCTACTCGCCCGCGCGCCTGCTCTACACGCACTGGAGCGGCCGCTACGACAAGCGGGGCCGCACCCTCTCGATCTGCGACGGCTCGGGATACGTAGGCTACCCGCTGCGCCTGGGCGCCCCTCCCCAAATCACCCTCATCACACTCCGACGATGCGAATCACCCTCTCCGCGGCCCTGACCGCCGACGGCTTCCTCGACGACCGCTCGCCGCGGCGTCTTATGATCTCCACCCCCGAAGACTGGGCCGACGTCTGCCGCCTGCGCTGCGACCACGACGCCATACTGGTCGGCGCGGCCACGCTGCGCCGCGACGATCCGGCCCTCGTGCTGCGCGACGAGGAGGCCCGCGCACGCCGCCGCCGGGCGGGCCTGCGCCCCGACATCGCCAAGGTGGCCCTCACGCGCTCGGGCGATGTCGACCCCGCGCTGCGCTTCTTCACCGTGGGCGACGCCGACCGCTACATCTTCTCGCCGCGACAGCTGCCGGCGCTTGAAGGAGCGGCCGAGGTGGTGGTATGCAACCCCGTGACGGCCTGCGCCGTAGTCACCGAGCTCGAGAAGCGCGGCGTGGGCAGCCTCTTCGTCGAGGGTGGCGCCGCGGTGCTGCGGCTTTTCCTCTCCGAGGGGATGGCCGACACGCTGCGTCTGGCCGTCAACCCCGCGCTGCGCCTCGGCGCGCAGGGGTGTACCCCCTTCCGCTTCGACCCGCCCGCGGGCGCTGCCCTCCGCAGCCGCCTCGTGGGGGGCATGCAGGTTTCCGAGTGGACGCTCCGCCCCGACACCTCCGACGACGACCGCCGCCTGCTCGGGCGGGCCGTGGAGGAGAGCCGCCGCTGCACCCCCTCGCCCTCGTCCTACTGCGTGGGCGCCGTCGTCCGCACGGCCGACGGCCGCATCTTCACGGGCTACACCCACGAGACGTCGCCCACCGACCACGCCGAGCAGGCGGCCGTAAGCAAGGCCCTCGCCGCGGGTGCCGAGCTGCGCGGGGCGTCGATCTACTCCTCGATGGAGCCCTGCTCTCGCCGGGCCAGCCAGCCCGAGAGCTGCACCGCGATGATCCTCCGCCACGGCTTCTCGCACGTGGCCTTCGCCCTCTACGAGCCCGACCGCTTCGTCGCCTGCCGCGGGGCGCTCACGCTGCGCGAGGCGGGCGTCGACGTGCGCTGTTACCCCGACCTGGGGGCCGACGTGCTGGCCGTCAACGCCCATCTGTGGTAGGCCGCGGGGTCCGAAAAGTGTTCATTATGGACTAATAATGGCCGAAACGTCGGGTCTGGCTCACCACTTGCCGTGGAATGGAGTATCTTTGCTCCATCCCATAATTACGACACGCATGAAAACGGTTGTGAGATTCGCCCTTGCGGCGACGCTGCTCTCCGCACCCGCCGTCGCTGCGGCCCAAAGCCCGCTCTCGCTCGAGGAGGCGCTCCGCACGACGCTCACCGACAATCCCGCCATGAAGGCCGCGGCCCACGAGGAGCGCGCGGCGCAGCAGGAGCGCCGGGCCGCCATCGGCCTGCGCCTGCCCCGCATCGGCCTGACGGGCGCCTACGCCTATCTGGGCAAGGACATCGGCTTCGACTTCAACGACCTGAAGGCCCCCGCCGGGCAGATGGTCGGCCAGATCCTCGGCAGCGGGCTGATCCCCCCGACGCAGATTCCCGCCATCCAGGGGCTCCTCGACCCCATCATGGGGGCCGACTGGTTCCTCAAGGTTCAGGACCGCAGCCTGGGCTTCGTGGGCGGCGAGGTGACGCTCCCCATCTGGATGGGCGGCAAGATCAACGCCGCCAACCGCGCCGCGCGCATCAACGAGCGCTCGGCCGCCGAGGCGGGCCTCCAGACCCGCAATGCGCTGGTCTCGGAGCTCGTCGAGCGCTACTTCGGCCTGGCTCTGGCCCGGCAGGTGGTGGCCGTGCGGCAGCAGGTGGTCGACGGCGTGCGCAAGCACCTCGAGGATGCCGAGGCGCTGGAGCGCAGCGGCATGATCGCCCGCAGCGAACGGCTCTACGTCGAATTCAAGATGGCTGAAGCCGAGCGCGAGCTGGCCGACGCCAAGTTGCAGGAATCCACCATCGCCAGCGCCCTGAACAACACGCTCGGCAGCGCCGGCGACCGCTCGCTCACGACGGCCATGTTCCTCGTGGGCGACCTCGAACCGCTCGCCCATTACCAGCAGCTGGCCGCGCGCCGCAACCCCCTGCTGGAGCAGGTCTCGCTCAAGCGCCGGCTGGCCGAGGAGGGGGTACGCGCGCAGCGCGCCGAATTCTTCCCGCAGGTGGTCGCCCTGGGCGGCGCCTCGTTCTACAACTACCAGGTCGCGGGCCTCGTACCCCGCTGGGCCGTGGGGGTGGGGGTGAGCTTCAAGCTCTTCGACGGTCTGAACCGCGAATACAAGTACTCCGCCGCCCGGCAGACCGCCCGTCGCGTGGGCGAGCTGGAGTCGAAGGCCGGGCACGACATCGCCGTGCTGGTCGAGCAGCTCTACAACCAGCTCCAGAGCTACCGCAACCGCATGCGCTCGATCGAGTCCTCGCTTGCCTTCGCCGAAGAGCTGCTGCGCATCCGCAACGCCGCCTTTCTGGAGGGCATGGGCTCGTCGTCGGACCTGATCGACGCCGAGCTCAACCTCGCCGCCGTGCGCGCCGAGCGCCTTCAGGCGGCTTACAACTTCGACACGCTGCTGGCGCGGCTGCTCGAGGCGGCCGGCGCGAGCGACGAGTTCGCGGCCTATGCGCAGCGCCCCGACGCCCGCAAAATCGAGTTCGAATAAACACACCTTACCGATATGAAGCGTAGCAATACCCTTGGAATCATCCTCGCGGCGATCGTCGTCGTCGCAGCCGTCGTTCTGGTGAGCCGTCTGGCCACCCGCACGACCCCCACGCTCCTGCAGGGCACGGTCGAGTGCACCGTCTACAAGGCCTCGTCGAAGGTCCCGGGGCGCATCCTCGAGATGAAGGTCGCGGAGGGCGACCGCGTGGAGCGCGGCCTGCTGCTCTACACGCTCTCCACCCCCGAGCTCGACGCCAAGCTCCGGCAGGCCGAGGCCGTGAAGAGCGCCGCGTCGGCGCTCGACGCCGCAGCCGTGGCGGGAGCCCGCCGCCAACAGATCGAGGCGGCCCTGAATCTGTGGCAGAAGGCCCAGGCGGGGCTCGAGCTCGCCCGCAAGACCTACGAGCGCGTCAGGAGCCTCCACGAGCAGGGCGTCGTGCCGGCGCAGAAGCTCGACGAGGCGTCGGCCAACTACGAGGCGATGCAGGCCACGGCCCGTGCCGCCAAGGCGCAGTACGAACTGGCCACCGACGGTGCCCGCAAGGAGGACAAGGCGGCCGCCGCGGCCAAAGTCCGCCAGGCCGAGGGGGCCGTGAGCGAGGTCGAGAGCTACATCGAGGACGCCATGGTCTACTCGCCCGTCGCGGGCGAGGTCTCCACCATCGTCGCCGAAGAGGGCGAGCTGGTGGGCAGCGGCTATCCCGTGGTGACGATCCTCGACCTCTCCGACGCGTGGGCTACCTTCAACGTCAAGGAGACCCTGCTGCCCGGCATCCGCGTGGGCACGCGCTTCGCGGCCCGCGTTCCGGCGCTCGACCGGCAGATCGACTTCGAGGTGACCCACATCGCCGCGCAGGCCGACTTCGCCACCTGGTCCGCCACCCGCACGCAGGGGGGCTTCGACGTTCGCACTTTCGCCGTGAAGGCCCGCCCCGCGGGCGAAGCTGCGGAGGGGCTCCGCCCCGGCATGAGCGTGCTGGTCGACTGGGACGCCATCGAACGATAAGCCCGCGCGACGATGGCCGGATTCCTCCATAACATGCGAGCCGCCGCCGGGCGCGAGATCGGACGCATGCGCCGCATGCCCATCTACTTCGCGCTGCTGGTGCTGCTGCCGCTGCTCTCCTTCGGTTTCTTCGCCGCCCTGCTCGGGCGCGGCGTGGCGCGCGACATCCCCGTGGCACTCTTCGACGAGGACCGCACGCCCCTCTCGCGCACCGTCGCGCGGATGATCGACGACACCCCCACGGTGCGCATCGCCTACGACGTGCAGCAGATGGACGAGGCCGAGCGCCTAATGCGCGAGGGGAAGATCGCCGCGATCGTGCAGATCCCCGACTTCTTCGAGAAGAACATCCTGAGCAACCGCCAGACGCGCATCGAGAGCTACATCGCCGGCACCAATATCTCGGTCAACGGATTGCTCTCGAAGGACATCCAGACGGCCGTGACCACCTTCTCGGCCGGCATCCAGCTGCAACTGCTCACCAAGCAGGGGCTCACCGAGCGGCAGGCGATGGCGCAGCTCATGCCCGTGCGCTTCGACAAGCACGTACTGTTCAATCCCTACGTCAATTACGCCTATTACCTCACGCCGAGCTTCCTGCCCATGATGCTCATGATCTTCACCGTCATGGCCACGGTCTTCGCCCTCGGCGCGGAGCTCAAGAACGGCACGTCGGGCGAGTGGATCGCCACGGCCGGCGGCTCCGTGACGGCCGCCTTCGCGGGCAAGCTGCTCCCGGTCACCGCGCTGCTTCTGCTGCAGGCGCTGGCCATGGGCTGGATCGTCGTGGGGCTCGTCGGCGTGCCGCTCAACGGCAACTTCGGTCTGCTGCTGGCCGGCACGGTGCTCTTCGTGGCGGCCTACCAGTCCATAGCGCTGCTCTTCGTCGCGCTGGTGGCCAACATGCGCCTGGCGCTCTCGCTCGGCGGCGGCTACTCGGTGCTCGCCTTCACCTTCTCGGGCCTCACGTTCCCGGTGATGGCCATGTGGGAGCCCGTGCAGTGGCTCAGCCGCCTCTTCCCGTTCACCTACTACACCGATCTGGTCGTCGACCAGATGCTGCGCGGCGCACCCGTCGCCGCGTCGCTGCCCGACCTGGGGTGGATGGGGCTCTTCGTCGTCTTACCGCTCCTCGCCCTCCCGCGTCTGAAGCGGGTGGCGACGGATCCAACGTTCTGGGGGAGGTTGTGATATGAACCGATTCATCCGACAGATGCGCTCCTACGGCGAGCAGCTGCGCTCGGTCGCAGCCAACGAGGTGCGCATGATCTTCGGCGACAGCGGCGTGGTGCTGGTCGTCGTGCTGGCGCTGCTCATCTACGCCACGGTCTACTCGCTGGCCTACGGCTCCGAAGTGCTGCGCGAAGTGCCCATCGGGGTGGTCGACAAGAGCCGCACCCCCTCGAGCCGGGCCCTCGTCGAGACCTTCAACGCCGGGCCCAACACCTACGTGGCCTACAATCCGGCCGACATGCAGGAGGCGCGGCAGCTCTTCTTCGACCGCGACATCTACGGCATCGTCTACATCCCCGCCGACTACGAGCGCAAGCTGCTGGGCGGCGAGCAGGCCGACGTGGCGCTTTATGTCGATGCGGGCTACTTCCTCATGTACAGGCAGGTATTCCAGGAGATCGTCACCTCGATCGGCAAGACGGGGGCGATGGTCGAGTTCCAGCGTCTGGTGGCCAAGGGGGCCAACATCCCCCAGGCGAAGGCCATCTCGCAGCCGGTCGTCTACCGCGCCCACAACCTCTTCAATCCCTACCTGGGCTACGGCACCTTCGTCATGCCGGCGATCATTTTGGTCATCATCCAGCAGACGATGCTCATCGGCATCGGCATGGTCGGCGGCACGTGGCGCGAAAAGCGGCTCTACGGCAAGCTCCGGCCCGCCGGGCGGCGGCGCATGTCGACGCTGCCCATCGTCGCGGGGCGCGGGGCGGTCTACGCCGCGATCTACGCCGCGACGTGCACCTATATTTTGGCGGTCCACTACCGGCTCTTCGGCTACCCGATGAACGGCCACACCTCGGCCGTGCTGCTCTTCATGGGGCTCTACATGGCCGCCTCGATCGCTCTGGCGCTGGCCGTGTCGACCCTCTTCCGCCACCGCGAAAATTCGCTCCTGCTGCTGCTGTGGACCTCGGTGCCGGTGCTGCTGCTCAGCGGCGTCTCCTACCCGCGCGAGGGCATGCCCGAGTGGCTCTACTCGCTCGGGCAGCTCCTGCCCAGCAGCCACGGCATCCGCGGCTTCATCCGCATCCGCTCGATGGGCGCCTCGCTGGCCGAGGTCGCCGACGAGCTGCGCATGCTGGGCATCCTCGCGCTCGTCTACGGCTTTCTGGCCTGCGTGGGCATCCACCGGGCCATCTCGCGCGAGGCGCAGGAGGAGGCCGCCGACACCCCGGCCGAAAACCGGTAGGCGAACGCCGGCAGGGGAGGGCACCCAACAAGCCGCCGCCCCGCATACGACACCAACGAAAAAGAGGTCGGGACCAAGTCCCGACCTCTTTCGTCGTGTGGCGCCGCCTACCGCGGACCGCCGAATCCGCCGTGCGGGGGTGGACCGCCCGGGCCTCCGGGGCCCATCATGCGGCGGTTGCCGCCCGACGACTCGCTGATGCCGTAGTCGCGCAGGTTGGTCGAACCCTTCTTGCCGAAGCGGCGCAGGTTGTAGGTAAACTGCACCATGTAGTAGCGGCCGATGACGCTGTTGGTGGCGTTCTGCGTCCAGCCCGAGCCCACCGACCGCGCGAAAGCGGTGTTCTGGTTCAGCAGGTCGTTGACGCCGAAGAGGATCTCGCCGCGCTTGTTCTTGAAGAGCTTCTTGCCCACGAAGACGTTGCAGAGCAGATACGACTCGTCGTAGTCGTTGGTGAAGCCGATGTACTGGTTGTAGGCTGCGCTCGCCGTGAGGGTGAAGCCCAGCGGCAGGACGAACTTCATGCTGGCCTGGGCCGAGTGGTTGAAGTAGCGGTTCTTGGTGCGGTTGTCGTCGTAGGAGTTTGTCGTCTCGGTGTAGGTGCCGTTCCACGAGAGGGTGAAGTCGACGTTCTCCGATATGTTGCTGCCCAGCACGGCACGGCCGTCGTAGTCCATCTGCTCGGTGTCGTTGCGCATGCCCCCCTCGATCGAGCCGTCGGAGCGTACAGTGCCGCCCAGGATGCTCGGCGTCTGGGTGTATCCTACGCCGGCCGACACGTTGAAGTTGCTCTTCAGGAAGCCGATCGGCAGGCCGTAGCTGATGTGGGTGCGCAGGCGCTTGTAGCCGTCGAGGTTCACCGGCATCGAGTAGTAGTTGGGGCGGTACTCCTTGCCGTCGATGATCATCGCGACGGGGTTCTGCACCGTGTGGGTGGCATTGTAGTCCTGCGTGAACTGGGTCGAGAACATCCACATGAAGGTGCGGCCCTTCTCCACGTTCGAATTGGTGTAGTGGAAGTTGATATTGTGGCTGTAGAGCGGGTCCAGGTCGGGATTGCCTCGCGAGATGCTCTGGGCGTTCGACACGTCGTAGACGCTCTGCAAGTTGGTGATCTGCGGCGCGTTGGTGTAGGAGGTCACGAACAGCCGCAGCGAGTTCTCGCGGTTGATCTGCAACTGGCCCATCATGAAATAGGTCATGAAGTCGTAGTCGTGGGAGATGCGCTCCGCGTCGTCGCGCACGATCTGCCCGTCGAGCTGCGCGTGCTGGTAGTAGAGGTTGGCGATGAAGGTGTTGCGCTCCTTCGAGAAGCGGAAGCCCGGGCCCACGGAGTGGGTCTTGTAGCTGCTCTCGTAGGCGTTCGACAGCGAGCGGTCGGGCTCCAGCCCGGCGATGTCGAAGTTGTCGTCGGCGGTGATGTAGGAGCGCTTGTCCCGCTCCGAATTGGAGAGCGAGAAGCGGTACTGGAGGCTCACCTGCGCATGCTTGGACACCGGCTCGGTGTAGGTGGCGTTGGCGCGCAGCGAGTGGCTCGTCGAGGGGGCGATCGTCTTCAGGTAGCGCAGGTCGGTGTAGCCGGCGGGATCCCACGTGCCGACGAAAGGTCCCGTGCCCGGACGCGCGGGCTGCAAACCCATCTGATTCGACCACGAGCGGGCGTCGTTCTCGCTGTCGCTGTAGCTGCCGTTGGCGTCGATGGTAATCGTGCGGCCCGCCTTGCCCAGCTTGGCGCGGTAGACGGCCGCAAGGCGCAGGTTGTAGCCGTTGTTCGTCGACTCGTTATAGTTGTCGGTGCGGCTGTAACCGCTTTGGCCGAACTGCCAGCCCTCGGTGGTGCTCCAGGGGTCGTTGGTCTGGTAGCTGAACGAGGGGCGGACCATCAGGTTCTGGTTCTCGGAGATCTTCCACTCGATGCGTGCGTTGGCGCGATGGTTATAGGCCCGCGTGTCGGAGTAGCCGACCGTCGAGAGGGTGTCGGTCATCATGGGCGGCTCGTACCACTTGTCGATCGTCTGCGTGTTGCGGGTGTTGGTGTTGTTGAAGAAGTAGCTGCCCTGCACCGACACCTGGTCGCGCTTGCCCCACGTGTCGGAGAAGTTCACGCCGAAGGCGTTGACGCGCGCCACGCCGCTCTGCGGGCGCATCATATACTGGCCCACGCCGCCCGGACGGCGGCCGCCCCCGCCGCCACCCGAGACATTGAGGATGTCCTCGAACGAGAAGTTCTGCTGGTTGACGTTGTTGAACAGGCCGATGAGCGAGATGCGCGTGTCGCCCTGGAAGATGTTGACGTTGCCGCCGGCGATGTACTTGTGGTGCGACTCGGTCTTCGTGTCGGCGTCGTAGCCGTAACCGGCGTAGAGCTTGCCGAACTGCCCCTGGCGCATGTTGGCGTGGGTGACGATGTTGATGGCCTTATAACCCTCGCCGTCGTCCATGCCCGAGAACTCGGCGGCGTCCGAGAGCTTGTTGTAGACCTCCACGCGGTCGACGGCCTGCGCCGGCAGCGACTTGATGGCCGTGGTCACGTCCTCGCCGAAGAACTCCTTGCCGTCGACAAAGACCTTCTTGACCTCCTCGCCCTGCGCCTCCACCGTGCCGTCGGTCACGGTGATGCCGGGCATCTTCTTGAGCAGCCCCTCCACGTCGGCGTCGCTGGTCACCTTGAAGGCCCCGGCGTTGTAGCTCACCGTGTCGCCCTTCTGCGAGGTGCGCAGCTGGGCCTCCTTGACCACCGTTTCGATCCGCAGGCCCTCCTTGAGCTCCAAGGTGCCCAGGTCGAGTTTCGATGCTCCGATGCGGAACTCCTATTTGTGGGTCTCGTAGCCCAGGAAGCTGATCTCCAGCGTATAGTCGCCGTAGGCGAGCGACGGTACCGAAAGGGCGCCCGCATAGGCCGTCAGCAGCTGCTTGGGTTTGTCGGGAGTTTTGGCCGAGGTGATCGTCACCACGGCGCCGGGGACCCCCTCCCCGGTACCCGCATCGACGACCTTGGCCGTGAGGGTTCCGCGCTGCTGCGCGAAAACCGACGTCGCAAGGAGCGCGACGAAGAGGGTCAACAATGTCTTTCTCATCTGATCTATCTCACTTGGGTTTAAAAAATTTCCGCTGCGAAGATAACCATTTTCAGGGGGAGTTGCCTTCCCGCACGGGTGAATCGACCAAATAGGGGTGTCAACCGCCCCGCCGGCGCGGCGAGCCGAAGCGCCGAGGCCCGGAACGCAGCGTTCCGGGCCTCGGCCGAAGAGGGATCGCAGGGCGCCTATTGGGGCCGTGCAGCCGTGAGCCACGCCTTGAACTCGGGCACGCGCGCCTTGGGTATGACGATCCGCTCGGGCGTCTCGACCTGGAGCGCGAGCGACAGCCGGCTGCCGAACCACACGGCGATGTCGCGCACGGCCCGGCGCGCCACGATGAACTGGCGGTTGGCGCGGAAGAAGTCGGCCTCCGGGAGCAGCGACTGCAACGCCTCGAGCGTCTTGTCCATGGGGTAGGGCACGCCGTCGAAGCCGTAGGCCCACACCCGCTCGTCGGCCGTATAACAGAAGGCGATCTGGTCGGGACGCAGGGGGATGATGCGGTCGCGCACGTGGACCAGGAAGGCGCCCCCCTCGCGCTGCGCGGCGGCCATGCGCCCGACGCGCGAACCGTACTCGGCGCGCTGGCTGCCCGTCAGCCGCCGCAGCTTGGCCAGCGCGCGCCCTACGTCGGCGGCGTTGACCGGCTTGAGCAGGTAGTCGATGCTGTTCACGCGGAACGCCTCCAGCGCATAGCGGTCGTAGGCCGTGGTGAAGACCACGGGCGACGAGACCTCCACAGCGTCGAAGATGCGGAACGACGCCCCGTCGGCCAGGTGTATATCCATGAATATCAGGTCGGGCCGCTCGTTCGTGCGCAGCCACTCGATGCTCTCCACCACGCTCTCCAACGTGGCCGCGACCTCCAGCTCGGGCTCCACCTCGCGCAGGATGGCCTTCAGGTTGCGCGCGGCAGCCGTTTCGTCCTCTATGATGAGCGCTTTCATGCCTCGGCAGGGGGTTGGAGCGGCAGCCGCACGGTGAATGTCGCGCCGTCGTCGTCGACCTCGATCTGCGAGTCGGCGATCAGGTGCCAGCGGTTGCGCAGGTTCTCGAGCCCGATGCCCGTCGAGGCGACGCGCTCGAGCTTGGGCGCCCGGGGGTTGGAGACCACCAGCCGCCCGGCCTCGGTGCGGATCGACACGCGCAGCGGGTGGGCCGAGGTGATGGCGTTGTGCTTCACGGCGTTGTCGATCAGCGGCTGGAGGCTCAGCGCCGGCAGCCGCCAGGCGCCGTAGCGCGGGTCGACGTCGACGTCGAAGAAGAGCTTGTCCTCGTAGCGCACCCTGAACTGGTAGGCGTAGGCCTCGGCGAAGCGCAGCTCCTCGTCGACGGTCGCCAGCGTGCTCTGCCCGTTCTGGAGGATGTAGCGGAAGGTGTAGGAGAGACGGTCGATGTAGGTGAGGGCCCGCTCCTGCTCGCCCTCGCGCACGAGCATCGCCAGCGAGTTGAGCGAGTTGAAAAGGAAGTGGGGGTTGATCTGCCCCACGAGCAGGTTATAGCGCGTAGTGAGGTTCTCGTTCTTGAGCTGCTCGTTCTCCAGCTCCACGGCCCGCTGCCGCGAGACGAGCACGTAGATGCGCCCGTAGAGCATCGACACGGCCACGGCGAACGAATACTTGAGCAGCAGCACGTAGTCGAACAGCCGCCCGCCCATCACGTTGGGCCGTATGCGCCCCGTGTGCCACTCGGCCACGGGTGCCAGCAGGTAGAGCGCTCCGGCGACGAGCAGGCACCACAGACACCGCCGGGCGAAGCGGCGGGCCGAATAGTCGTGGCGCGAGCGGGTGAGGATCGAGAGCATGACGAACGACACGACGAGGTAGTAGAGCAGTTGCAGCAACAGCTGGTAGCCCTCCGACGGGCGGTTGTAGAGCGTGCTGTAGTCGAACTCCTCGCCGTTGCGCCGCTCGATACGCGCCAGCAGCGGATGGCCCCTTTCGGTGCGCGGAGGTTCGAGCTCGCCCACCAGGCGGTCGCCATCGGCGAGCTTCAGACGCCGCACGCGCGACTGCATGACGTATACGCTGTCGCCGCCGGGGTAGACCAGGTAACCGTGGCCGTCGGGGCTCACCGCGAGCCGCCCCTCCTCGCCTCGCCGCACCATCTGCCCGCTCTCGGAGCGGGGCGGCGAGTCGTTGCGCTCGACCAGCAGCAGCAACAGGTAGGAGAAGTTCACCACCAGCGAGACCGCCACGGCGACCAGCAGGTTGAGCACGGCATCGGAGTATTTCGCACGCAGTCTCATGCGCCTACTCCTCCTTCATGTACCACGAAGCGTAGAGCATGTAGTCGCGGGCCGTGCGGCGGACGATCTCCTCGCGCTGCTCGGCGGTCACCTCGCGGATCTTGCGCGCCGGGACCCCCGCATAGAGCGAGTCGGGCTCCAACTGCGCATTGGAGAGAACGAGCGCTCCGGCGGCGATGATGCAGCCCGAGGGGACCACGGCGTTGTCGAGCACCGTGGAGTTCATGCCGATGAGGCAGTTATCGCCGATGCGCGCACCGTGGACGACGGCGTTGTGGCCCACCGACACGTCGTTGCCGATGATCGTCTGCGACGGGTGCTTCGAGCCGTCGTAGAGCGTGTGCAGCACCGCGCCGTCCTGGATGTTGGTACGGTCGCCGATCACGATCTTGTTCACGTCGCCGCGCAGCACGGCGTTGTACCATATGGAGCAGTCGCGGCCGACGGTCACGTCGCCCAGCAGCACGGCCGTCTCGGCCAGAAAGGTGTTTTCGCCCACCGAGGGCTCGTGCCCGCGCACTTTTCTTATCAATGCCATAGCTATAATCGTTCTTTGGTTTCCACGTCGTAATGCATGCGCCCGCTGCCGCGCACCGTCTCGATGCGGTGGCCGCCCGGCCGGCGCAACAGGCTGTCGAGGTCGGCGCCTCCGGCCAGCGGCAGCCCGTCGCACGCCACGATCGCATCGCCCGGACGCAGTCCCTCGGGGGCGATGCCGTCGTATAGGCCCGTGACGACCCATCCGGCGCAGATGTCCGTGCGGTCGATCGTCCCGATGCCTGCCGTTTCGTAGGCGAACGGGGCGTCGCACCCTTCGGCAGGACGCAGCCACAGCACCGAAGCGGCGAAATCGATGGCGAAGAGGAACCGTTCGAGCAATTTGTTACCGATCACTCCTGCGACATCCTCGCGGGAGAGGTATCCGCTCGCGTTGCGCGATATGTCCACGGGAACTCCGGCCAGCGTCCGGCCGCCGAACGCGACCGAATCGGCGCGGCAAGTTTCGATTTCCGAAGCGCCGCCGATGCCTCCCGCGACCGTGGCGTAGCAGAGCCTGCGTCCTTGGTATCCGTCGAGCCCGGCCCTGCGGGCCGCCGGAGCGTTGACGACGAGCTCCGATCCGCTCCCGGTGTCGAGCAGAAACCACCCCTCGACAACCCGCGCGGCGTCGAACCGCACACGAACCCGGACGAAGAGGTCGTTGCCCCGCCGCTGCGTCTCTGCGCGGGAAAACCCGGCCGCCGCGAGCGTATCGGCATCGATTCCGCGCATGTAGCCGCGCCCGAGATCGAACAGTACGCATCGTCCGGCGAAATAGTCGGGCCCGAAGATGCCGTCGGCCCGCCGGCCCAGAATCGATTTCAGATCGACGACCGCAGTATGCCGGCTCTCCAGCCGCAGCGTGTCGACCCTAAAAGCCAGCGTATCGAGCAGCAGAGGCACGCTCTCCGTCGCCGAGCCCGCTCCCGACAGGAGTGCCTGCGCAAGCCTTCGGGGCTTCCAGCCCGATCGGGCGAGCCATGTCGAATCGACGCACAGCCCCGTCGCCCCGGTGTCGAAAATAAGACGTGCCGGCAGCGAGTCGCACACCGCAGCGTCGAAATAGTAATGGCCGCGATAATAGTCCAATGCGATCGCATCGGCGGGCAGCGGCTCCTCCGTCGCGGGAACGGATGCTTCGCCGCATGCCGCCAGCGCCGCGACGGTCAGCAGCAGGGCGGTAAGACGCACGATGCGGTTCATCGCTGCTCCTCCCCCTTAGCCTCCTGCCACAGCTCCTCCATGCGGTCGAGCGCGAGCTCGTGCAGCGTATGCCCCTGGGCTGCGGCACGCTCCTCCATGTAGTTGAAGCGGCGCATGAACTTCTTGTTGGTGCGCGCCAGCGCCGATTCGGGGTCGACGCCGTAGAGGCGGCAGGCGTTGATGAGCGAGAAGAACAGATCGCCGAACTCCTGCTCGAGATCGTCGGCCGAACCGGTGCGCATCTCGCGCTCCACCTCGCCGATCTCCTCCCGGACCTTCTCCCACACATCCTCCCTCTTCTGCCAGTCGAAGCCCGTCGAGGCGGCTTTCTCGCCCATGCGGTAGGCCTTGACCATCGCCGGCAGCGAGCGGGGCACGCCGCCCAGCGTGCCGCTCTTGCGGTTCTTCTTGCGCAGCTTGAGCGCCTCCCAGTTCTCGCGTACCTGGTCGGGCGTGTTGGCGTGGATGTCGCCGTAGACGTGGGGGTGACGGTAGATGAGCTTGTCGCACAATGCGTCGGCCACCTCTCCGAAGTCGAACGCCTGCTGCTCCTCGCCCAGCTTCGAGTAGAAGACCACATGCAGCAGCAGGTCGCCCAGCTCCTCCTTGATCCCCTCCATGTTGCCGTCGGTGATGGCGTCGACCAGCTCGTAGGTCTCCTCGATCGTATTGTTGCGCAGCGACTCGAAGGTCTGCTCGCGGTCCCACGGGCACTCGCGCCGCAGCGTGTCCATCACCTCCAGCAGCCGTGCCGTCGCTTCCAAACGTTTGTCTTCCATAGCCGAAATAGGATTTATATAGATGCAAAGGTAGCACATTCGGCGGAAAAACCGGCTCCGCCGGCCCGAAATCGTCGCCCGGGCGCAAAAAAGCGGGGAGCGCCCCGCATGGGACGCTCCCCGCCGGGCCTGCCGGCCGCTGGGGTCAGAGCTCGCGCAGCGCGATGGCGAAGCCGCCGCCGCGGGCCATGCGTATCTCCAGCTCGCTCCCGGCGTCGACCTGGCGCGTCGAGATCTCGTAGGCCTCGGCTCGGGTCATGCAGTCGGCGTCGGGCGCGTCGGCATAGATCGTCGCCTCGTAGCGCTTGCCCGGAGAGAGGAAGTCGGTGCGGAAGCGGGCCGTGTAGGGCTCGTCACCGGCCACGCCGCCCACGAACCAGCGTCCGTCCCCCTTGGCACGGCGCGCCACGACCACATAGTCGCCCGGCTCGGCCAGCAGGTAGCGGCTCTCGGCCCAGTCGACGGCCACCTCCTCGATGAAGCGGAAGGCGTCGGGGTGGAGCATGTAGTGCTCGGGCAGGTCAGCGGCCATCTGCAGGGGCGAGTAGAGGGTGACGTACAACGCCAGCTGGTTGGCGATCGTGGCGTTGACGTGCGACTTATTGCCCGGATTGAGCTTCTCGACGTCCATCACGAAAATGCCGGGCGTGTAGTCCATCGGACCGCCCTGCAGGCGCGTGAAAGGGAGCGTGCAGACATGGCCGGGCTTCGAGCCGCCGAAGGCCTGGTACTCGGTGCCGCGCGCCGACTCGTTGCCCACCAGGTTGGGGTAGGTGCGGCAGAGGCCCGTCGGGCGCACCGCCTCGTGGGCGTTGACCATGATGCGGTGGTCGGCCGCGCGCTTGACGGCGTGGAGGTAGTGGTCGTTCATCCACTGGCCGTAGTGGTGCTCGCCGCGGGGGATGATGTCGCCCACGTAGCCCGACTTGACGGCGTTGTAGCCGTAGCGGTCCATCAGGTCGTAGGCCGCCTCCATGTGGCGCTCGTAGTTGCGCACCGACGACGAGGTTTCGTGGTGCATCATCAGCCGGATGCCCCGCTTATGGGCGTAGTCGTTGAGCGCCTCGATGTCGAAATCGGGGTAGGGGGTCACGAAGTCGAAGACGTAGTCCTTGGTCTTGCCGAACCAGTCCTCCCAGCCGACGTTCCACCCCTCGACGAGCAGCTGGTCGAAGCCGTGGTCGGCCGCGAAGTCGATGTAGCGCTTCACGTTGTCGTTGTTGGCCGCGTGGCGCCCGCTGGGGCGGCTGGCCGCATAGTCGGTGCGCCCGAGCTGCACCGAGGGGTGCTCGGAGGTGTAGGCCCAGTCGCTCATGCCCGTGATCATCTCCCACCATACGCCCATATACTTCACCGGGCGGATCCACGACGTGTCGTCGTAGGCGCAGGGCTCGTTGAGATTGAGGATCAGGCGCGAAGAGAGCACCTCGCGGGCGTCGTCCACGGCGATCACCGTACGCCACGGCGTGTGGCAGGGGGTCTGGAGGTAGCCTTTCCATCCCTGCGCGTCGGGCGTGAGGTGCGAGGTGAAGACCATGCGGCGGTCGTCCAGGTCGAGGTGCATGCACGAATAGTCGACCAGCGCCGCCTCGTGGATGTTGATGTAGATACCCTCGTCGGTCTTCATCTGCAGGGCCGTCTGCACGCCCGTGGGCGAGAAGGGGGTCTGCGACGAGTTGGGGGTGATGGCGCCGTCCATCAGCGAGCGGATCTCCGACAGGCGCGAGCGGGTGTAGTCGTACTCCTGCGTGTCGTAGTCGCCGGGGATCCACCATGCCGTGTGGTCGCCCGTCATGGCGAACTCGGTGCACTCCTCCTTGATGGTGAAGTAGTGGAGCGACGGCTGCTGCGGGAACTCGTAGCGGAAGCCGACGCCCTCGTCGTAGAGGCGGAAGCGGACGACCATCTCGCGGCCGCTCGACGGCTGCCGCAGCGTCACGGCCATCTCGTTGTAGCGGTTGCGGATCTCCTCCTCCTCGCCCCACACCGGGCGCCAGGTCTCGTCGAAGCTGTCGCGCACGACACCCGCCAGCTCGAAGCCGTCGCGCAGCGACTCGGCGGGGCAGTCGCCGCCCGCAGCGATCTCGGTGCCGAAGGTCTGCCGCGGCGCCTCGCCGCGCAGCTCCAGCCCCAGGCGGCTGGGCAGAATGACGGCCCGCCCGTCCAGGTCGAGCGCCCAGGTGGGTACGCCCCCCTCGGCCATGGCGAAGCGGAGCGTGAGGCCCCCGTCGGGCGAGCCGAGCGTCTCCGTCGGGCCCGTGATCTCGGGAGCCGTGCTCCCGGCCCCCGCACACGCGGTGCAGAGGAGCGAAAGTGCAATCAGAAGTCTGTTCATATGCGTTTTTCTATCGTTTGAATTCCACGATCAGTGCCTGCCGCGGGCCTACGACGGTCCCGTCGTCGATCGTCGCCGCCTCGCCCGTCACGACGTCGCGCCCCTCACGGAGCGTGGAGGCTATCTCGGCGTAGTGCGACCAGGGCACCTGCCGGCGGCCGCGCGAGTTGTTGATGAACACGAACACGGCGTCCGTGTCGTCGTAGCGGAAGTAGGCGTAGGTGTTGTCGCGCGAGAGGAAGTGCATCGTGCGGCCGTTGTGGATCACCGGCTTGGTCTTGCGCCATTGCAGCAGCCGCTGCGTGTAGTCGTGCAGCTCGCGCGCCGTGCCGGTGCGCTGCGCCGCATCGAACAGGTCTGCCGCATCGCCGGCCCAGCCGCCCGGGAAGTCGACGCGCAGGCCCCCGTGACCCTGCGAGAGATCGGCCGAGGTGAACATCATCTCGTCGCCGGCGAACAGCTGCGGAATACCGCGCAGCGTGGCTATCATCGCCATGACGATCTTCATGCGATCGGGGTTCTTCCGCACTACGTCGCCGATGCGCTCCGTGTCGTGGTTGCCGGCGAAGATGAGCATGTTGCTCAGATCGTGGTAGACGAAGTCGTGCGACAGACAGTCGTAGATGCGCGTCATGCCCTCGCCCCAGCGGAGCGAGTCGGTGGGCACGGCGCGGCAGATGGCCTCCTGCAGCGGGAAGTCCATGATCGCGGGCAGGTGCGAGTCGAAGCCGTCGCGGTTGGGGTTGCCGCCCTGCCAGTAGGCCAGCTGCGGCACCGACGAGGTCCAGCACTCGCCCACGATGTTGAGGCGCGGATACTCCTCGCGCACGGCGGCGCACCACGCGCTCATGGGCAGCTTCTCGTTGTAGGGGTAGGTGTCCACGCGCAGTCCGTCGAGCCCGGCATACTCGATCCACCACACGGCCCACTGCTTGAAGTATTGCAGCACGTAGGGGTTGTCGAGGTTCATGTCGGGCATCTCGGGCACGAACCAGCCGCTCTCCTGCAGGTCGAGGTCGTACTGCGAGGCGTTGGGATCCATGTTGGTCGAGAAGCAGACGTTGGTGCCCGTGTACTCGGGGAAGCGGTGGATCCAGTCTTCGAACGGCGGGTTCTCCATCCACCAGTGGGCCGTGCCGCAGTGGTTGGTCACCACGTCCATGATGACCTTCAGGCCCCGCCCGTGGGCCTCGTCGACGAACGTGCGGTAGAGCTCGTTGGTGCCGAAGCGCGGGTCGATGCGGTAGTAGTCGGCGCAGGCGTAGCCGTGGTACGACCCCTCCGGCTGGTCGTCGAGCAGCAGGGGCGTGGGCCACACGGCCGTGGCGCCCAGGTCGGCGATGTAGTCGAGGTGGTCGATCATCCCCTGGATGTCGCCGCCGTGCCGCCCGAAGAGGGCCTTGCGGTCGGCCTTCTCGCGCGTCGAGTCGGTCGAGTCGATCGAGGGGTCGCCGTCGGCGAAGCGGTCGGGCATAAGCAGATAGACGACATCGGCCGTGGTGAAGCTCTGCCGCTCGCGCGACCCCTCGCGGCGCGCGTCGATGCGGTAGGGGTGCTTGAACGTGCGCGTCGAGTCGCTGAATACGAGCCAGTAGTCGCCCGGTGCGGCGTCGGCATCGATCGAGACGTCGGCGAAGAGGTAGTCGGGGCTGTCGGCCTTGTGCAGCGCTGCGACACGCACGCCGCGGCCGCCCTCGATGCGGAGCGAGCAGTCGGCGATGCGCTCGCCGTGGATCATCAGCTGGAGGGGCGTGCGCATCCCCGTCCACCACGACGGGGGTTCGACGTGCGCCACCTCGCCCGCGGCATCCGCCACGGCGTCGGCGTCGAAGGCCGGTTGCGGAGCCGTGCAGGCGGCGGCTCCGGCAGTCAACAGAGTCATGAGAAAGCGTTTCAAATCGGTAGATGTTTTGGGTGTAAAGTTAGCGATTCGATCGGATAATCATACGCCTATTGCACGCAGAAGACTGCGCGCCCCCACGCGGGCAGGCGCAGCTGCGCCCCGGCGGCATACTCCTCGCCCGTGAAATACTCGCGGCGGGGCGCCGCGGTCGGCAGCGCGAAGGTGCGCTCCGCGGCCGAGAGGTTCACGGCCACCAGCACCTCGTTTCCGCCGCGCGTGCGGCTGAAGAGCAGCACCCCCTCGGGCAGGTCGGCGGCGGGGTAGGCGATCGGCCCGCCGCGCTCCCCGGCGTCGAGCGCCCGGTTGGCGTGGCGCAGGCGCGCGAGGCTGCGGTAGTATTCGGTGAAGTCGTTCTCCACCCACGCCGCCACGGGGTCCTTCTCGAAGAAGGCGAAGCGGTGGTCGAGGCCCATCTCCTGGCCGGTGTAGATCAGCGGCTGGCCGTTGGGCAGCGTGAAGGTGAGCAGCGCCATCGTCCGCGCGGCGTCGCCCATGCGCTCGAACTCCGTACCGGCCCACGAGTTCTCGTCGTGGTTGGAGGTGAACATCAGGCGGAAGGCCTCCCGGGGCATCGTTTCAGCGTCGCGGGCGATGTAGGCCTTCAGGTCGTCGACGCCCTTGCGGCCCTGCGCAATGTCGTTCATCAGGTGGTGGAGCTCCCAGGCGTAGGAGGCGTCGAACGCCTCCCGGTGCAGCGCCGCGTCCTCGCCCTCGGCCAGCAGGTAGATCCCGGGCCAGTCGCGGCGCAGCGCCGGCAGCGTCTCGCGCCAGAAGTCGACGGGTACCTCGCAGGCCATGTCGCAGCGGAAGCCGTCGACGCCCTTCGCGAGCCAGAAGCGCATGGCCTCCTCCATCGCCCGGCGCATGTCGCGGTCGGCGTAGTCGAGCTTGGCGATGTCGGTCCAGTCGTACTGCACGACGGTGCGGCCCAGCGAGTCGCGCACGTACCACTCGGGGTGTTCGCCGATCCAGCGGGCGTCGGGCGAGGTGTGGTTGGCCACCCAGTCGAGGACAACGCGCAGCCCCAGCGCATGGGCCTCAGCGAGGAAGGCCTCGAAGTCGGCCATCGTGCCGAACTCGGGGTTCACGGCCCGATAGTCCGATATGGCATAGTAGGAGCCCAACGTCCCCTTGCGCTCCTCGACGCCGATGGGGTAGACGGGCATGAGCCACACGACGTCGACCCCCAGCCGCTCGAGGCGCGGCAGCTCGCGGGCCGCCGCCGCGAAGCTCCCCTCGGGCGTATACTGGCGCACGTTCATTTCGTAGACCACGGCCCCGTAGCTCCAGTCGGGGTGGGCGTCGGCCTGTCTGTCGTCCCGGCAGGCGGCGAGGGCCAGCAGCAGGCCGGCCAGTGCGAATAGTCTTTTCATGGCTTTATCTTTCGAGCAGGAATACGACCGACGAGCAGGGGCCCATCTCCAGCAGCGCGGCGTCGGCCCCCTCGCCCCGCCGGACCGAGCCCTGCACCCCCACGGCGCGCTCCACGGCGTCCGTGAGGCGCAGCTGCCGGGTCGTCGGGGCGAAGTTGTGCAGCACGAGCATCCGTTCGCCCTCGGCCTCGCGGTACCAGGCGGCGATGGAGGCGTACTCCGCATTGTCGGCGTTGTAGACCCCGTGCGGCGTCATCGTGCCGCGCGCGAGCGCCGGGTAGGTGTTGCGCAGCCGGGCGAACGTGCGGTAGAGCGAGAGCAGCGAGGTGTCGTCCGCGGCCTGCCGCTCGACCGAGCGCGCCGCCGTGAGCAGGTCGCGGTCGACCTTGCCCGAGAGCGCCCCGTCGGCCAGGCTGGCTCCCGCGGCGTCCCACATCATCGGGGCGCGTACGTATTCGTCGCCGCCGCTCTGGCGCCCCGTGTATCCCAGCTCCTCGCCCTGGTAGACGTAGGGCTCGCCCGACGCCGTGAGCAGCACGGCCGCGGCCAGACGCATGCGCCCCGCGTCGCCGCCCAGATCGGTGGCCGCGCGCGTCTCGTCGTGGTTGGAGAGCTTCGTGGCGGCGACTGCGCCGCTGCGGTAGCCCTCGTAGAGCGTGCGGAAGGAGCCGACGGTCGCGCAGAAGTCGCTGCCGCGGCCGCTGTTGAGCCGGTCGCGGAGCGTCCACCAGAACGAAAATTCGAAGAGCGCCGGCAGCCCCCGGTAGAGCGGGGCGGCGTGCTGCGCGTCGCTGAGCACCTCGCCGACCATGTAGATGTCGTCGGCGTGGGTCTCGCGGTAGCGGGCGTTCACGTCGTCGTAGAAGCCGGCCCAGAAGGCGGGGTTTTCGGCGCCCTGCTCGTCGGAGTAGATATGCTTGGCCGCATCGAGCCGCAGGCCGTCGACGCCGCGGTCGATCCACCGCCCGGCCGACGCGACGATAGCCCGGTAGGGCGCCGACTCGCGGAACGAGCCCACGGCGCCGTAGTTCAGGTCGGGCATGTAGTCGGACGAGAACTCGGAGTAGAAGCGCCACGTCTTCATATGGTCGAAGAGCACGTCCGCGCCGTCGCGTCGGAGCGTGAAGGGCTGGCCGGGCGTGAGCTTCGCCTGGGCGTTCGGCGCGCCGTATTTGGTGCCCGCGGGCCACGAGGGATCGTCCGACGTGCGCACGAGCAGTCCCCACGGCGAGAGGTAGTCGACCACCAGCTCATAGCGGTCGTCGCCCAGCGCGGCGAAGCGCACGTTGCGCGCCGGCGTGCCGAAGTAGAGGAAGCGGTCGACCGCAGTGTCGTCGCCCTCCAGCAGCTCGTCGTCGGTGGGCTCCACGGTCAGCACCGGCGCCGAGGCGTCGGACCAGTCGAGCGCGAAGCGGTAGCGCCGCGCCTCGGCATCGCCCGACGTCACGGGGGCGTTGCGCCACTTCGAGGCGTCGTAGCCCGAGGTGAGCATGGCGAAGCGGCCCTCGCGCAGGTCGGTCTCGGGGTCGGTCGAGAGGAGATACCAGTCGCGGTAGGGGCTCGTCTCCGAGGAGAGCGCCCCGGCGAACCAGGGGTGGCCCTTGCCCGTGTGGTTGACCACGTAGTCGAGGTAAACGCGGATGCCGCGGGCGTGCGCCTCCGCCACGAAGGCCTCGAACTCCTCCGTGGTGCCGTAGTCGGGATTCACCGCGTCGTAGTCGGTCACGTCGTAGCCGTGGTACGAGTCGGCCGGATGGATCGGCGAGAGCCACACGGCCGAGGCGCCCAGCGCCTCGATGTAGTCGAGCCGCTGCCGCAGGCCCGTCAGGTCGCCGATGCGGTCGCCGTTGCCGTCGGCGAACGAGTAGAGGAGCAGCTGGTAGGTGATCCCGCCGCGCCGCACGCCGTCCCACGCATCGGGCTCGGCCGCCACCTCGGCGAAGGTCGCCTCGCGGCGTCCCTGCGTCACCGTCACGCCCACGGGCGGGCACCCGGCGGAGCGGAACGTCAGCAGGGCGCTGCGCACCTCGCCCGCGTTGGCATCGACCCGCAGCGCGATGCGGCTGTCGCCGCTGCCCTCCGTGCGGTCGGCGCGGCACCACGCCTCGGCGCCTTCGGCCGGGGTCATCGTCCACGCGCCCGAGGCGGTGACGGCGATCTGGAGGTCGGAGGCCTCGGGGCCGCATTCGAGCGTCGTCGGCTCGACCTTCAGCAGGGCGGGGGAGTCGTCCGCGCCCCCGCTGCCGCAGGCGGCCAGCATGAGGCTCGCCGCAGCGAGCAGGATTCGGAAAAAGAGGTTGTGTTTCATGGTCGGGGTGTTCATTAGGGGCCGGCGGGCGGGTCAGTGCCTGCCGGCCAAAACATCGCTGTCTATTTGCGCGTGAGCGTCAGCGAGGGGGTGTGCGTGAGGTCAAGCACGACGTGGTATTCGCCCGCCTCGGCCTTGAGGTTGCCGCCGTCGTGGACCAGGCGCGCGGCGTCGCCGCCCAGGTTATACTTCCACTCGGTCACGGCGCCGTCGAAGATCACCTTGAACTCGCCGTCGAGCGTCAGATCGGCCTCGTAGGTGCCCTCCGCCGTACGCTCCAGCGGAGCGCACGCCTTGACGTCCCAGCCGTTGAAGGCGCCGACCAGACCGACCGATGCGAGCGGGAGGAACGAGGCCGTCCGATCGGCCATGTTCACGTCCACGCGGTAGAGGCCCTCGGGCAGCACGAGGTTGTCGTCGCCGCCCAGCGTCGCACCGTAGAGCCCGTCGCTCCCGGCGACCGTGCCGCCGACCCACTGCACACCGGCGGGCGAGTCGTAGGTGAACTTGAAGCCGTAGGTGAGGCCAAACATCGAGACATAGCCCCAGTGGGTGTCGTTGTCGGGGTTGCCCTCCAGCACGGGGGCCAGGGCGTGGGTCCACGCGACGTCGCCGAAGTCGCCCGTCACGTGCACCTCCTTGACCGACGGATCGCTCTCGACGATCGAATAGTTCCAGTCGTAGAGGTCGAGCGAAAACTTCACCTCGCCGCCGCGTCCGGTCGTGAGGTTGGGGTTGAAGTTACCCAGCTGCAGGGCGTTCTTGTCGCCGCACATCTGGATGTTGCGCTTCTGGTCCGTGCCCGGCACGTCGACCTGCCACTGGTGGTTGAACATGACGGCATAGCTCTTCTCCACGGCGACATTCGCCAGCGTCACCTCGTAGCAGCCCGTCTGCCCGTTGTAGGTCATTTCGGTGCCCGTGGCCGTGTCGCTCCAGCCGATCTCGAAGGCGTCGCCGACCAGCGATACGGTATGGATGGGCACGAGCAGCAGCGTCAGCGCGTCGAGGTCGGCCTCGACGAAGTAGAGACCCTTCTCCAGCTCGATCGCCGCGCCGTTCTCGGCCAGCGTGCCCGCCTCGGCGCCGGCGCCGTAGACCGTGACGCCCTCCGTGCCGGGAGCGGCCGTCGCGAGGGTGAAGGTGTCGCTATCGTGCACGGCCTGGATGAAGCCCTTGTAGGCGCCGTTGTAGGAGTGGAACTCGTCCTTGCCGGGCTGGTCGGGGAACTGCAACAGACGCGAGGGCGCAGCTCCTTGGGCCGCGTAGCTGCCCGGCATCCAGAGATAGGAGACCTTCGAGTAGGAGACGCCGACCTCGGTCGTGGCCTCTTTCGTGCGGCCGTCGGCAGCCGTGGCCGTCACTTTGAAGGCGATGCGGAAGTCGCCGTTGCGGTCGTAGTCGAGCGCGCGGAGCAGCTCGGCGACGGTCCACGAGCAGGAGCGCTCACCGGTCGAGGCCAGCTCGACCTCGCCGCCGCGGCGTGCCTCGGCCGACACGGTGTAGTTCACCTCCATGGCCGCTCCGAAGCGTGCCGCCGACCATACGAGCGTGAATTGCTCGCCCGCGGTGGCCTCGCTGACCGTCACGTCGCCGTGGCTGGCGATGGCGAAATCCGTATCGGGCACCACGATCTCGTCCGGGTCGTGGTTGCAGGCCGCCAGCAGTACGACGGCGGCCGAAAAGATGTATTTCAACAGTTTCATGTCTGTGCGTGTTTGAGGTTAGAAAGGGGAGGGCGCGGCGCCCGAGCGGGTGCGCCCTCCCCGATTGCGGATCAGAGCTGCTCGACGACGGCCGATACGGGCGACGGGTTGGAGGGGTCGTTGCCCAGCGCGTCGATGTCGCCGTGGAAGTCGATCGCGAAGCGCACGCGGCCCGAGTAGGGGCTGACGATGTTGGCGCCGTTGTTCGAGCTCAGGTGTTCGAGCGAGCCCGAGGCGTCGAGGCCCCAGCTGTAGACCCAGGCGTGGTTGAGGCGGAACTTGAATTCGTCGGCCAGCGTGTTCTCGCACACGCCCTCCCATATCTGGGCGTTGACGGCGGCGTTGAACTTGGCCTCGTAGTCGGCATCGCCCTCCTCGGGCATGCCGGCCAGCGTCATCACCACGTCGTCCGCATCGCCCCAGCCGCCGATGGCCGTGCCGATCACGCCGATGCAATCGATGGGGGTGAGCGTGGCGCGGCCGGTCGAGTGGTCGGGCGTGAGGGTCACCTCCACCCAGTAGAGGCCCGCCGGGGTCTTGAGGTTGCCCGAACCGCCGTCGTTGACCAGCGCGTCGAGGTCGGTGCCCAGGTTGGCGCCGGCGCCCCAGTCGGGAGCCGTGGTGAACTTGAATTCGCAGTCTTCGGCGTCCGTAGCCGTGGCCAGCAGTACGGGACCGGCGTAGACGTCGCTGTTTTCGCCCGTCTCCCACAGCACGGGAGCCGTGGCGGGGTTCCAGCCCTGGTGTGCGCCCGGCACGTAGACCCGGCGGCGCATCCACGAGGCCGCGGTCGACTCCATGGTGGTGATGTTGAGCGCAACGACGTTCGACCGCTTGTCGTATTCGGCCTTGTTGTCCGAGATGGAGGCCACGACGTAGATGCCGATCTGGGAGGTCTCGTCGGCCGGGAGCTGGAGGCCCGTCTGGGCGACGAGCGTGTTGTTGAGCGTCTCCTTGGTGGTGGTGTAGTGGGTGGCGTAGGCCTCGCCCAGCTGGTAGACCGCATCGCCGTAGGTGCAGTAGACGGCGTAGGCCACCGGGGCGGGGTAGCCGTAGTCGGCGGCGCTCCACGTGAAGGTGACCTCGTTGGAGAGCTCCTCCTCGACGACTACGATGTCGGCGTGGGGGTTCATCACCGGCGCCACGACCCGGTCGGCGGGCAGGGCGACGGTCTTCTCGACCTGCTGGCACGCGAGGGCCAGCAGCGAGAGGACGGCGATGCAGATATATCGCATGAATTTCATGATTCGATGTGTTTTAATGATTCGACACTGCTATTTGGCATACCCGTCGTTCTGCTCCAGATTGTCGTTGGCCTGGAGATCGTCCGAAGGAATGGGGAAGAGCTTGAGGTGCGACGAGAGCGCCTGGCCGGTGGCCACGCCGCCCTTGTAGGGCCACAGGAAGTCGGCCGAGGTGAAGTAGGACTCGCCGCGGTTGTCGGTGTAGCGGATGAGGATGGTGCGGCGCTGCCCCTCGAAGCAGAGCTCGCGCGTGGTCTCGTCGAAGATCTCGGAGAGCGTGATCGAGCCGTCCTCGTCTGCGTTGCGGCTGGCGCGCGCGCGGATCGCGTTATAGTAGCCCACGGCCACGGCATCGGTCGTCGCGCCGCCCTTCAGACGGGCGTCGGCCTCGGCATAGGCCAGGTACATCTCGCCCGAGCGCATCAGCGGGAAGTCGATCGAGGCGTAGGTCGGCAGCACCGCGAGTTCGCCCGTCGAGGGGTGGTTGTTGTATTTCGAGAGGTGCCAGCCGCGGTCGAAGGCCGTGGCGTTCATCTCCTTGTCCGACGAGTTGCGCAACGTCACCAGCGCACGGCGGTCGGCGAAGGCGTGGTCGCGGCCCGTCTCGGCCTTGTCGGCCTCGGCACCGAAGTAGCCCTTCACGAAGTCGTGGGAGATCACCAGACCGTTCCACCCCTCGGTCGTGCCGAGGTACTTGTCGTCGCCCTGGCTGGCCGCGATGAAGAAGGTAGGACCGCCGTAGGACTGCGTCTTGTCGGCGTCGTAGCAGGCGGCGTAGACGATCTCGCGCAGCGCGTCGGGGTTCTCGCCGTTGTCGCCGCGGAAGAGGTTCGCGTAGCTCTCGGCCAGCGGATAGGCCGCTATGACCGCTTCGGCGGCGCGCTTGGCGCCCTCCCAGTAGGCGGCGTTCTCCTGCCCGAGGTAGGCGCGGTGGTTCAGGTAGAGGCGGGCCAGCAGGCCGTAGGCGGCGCCCTTGTCCACGCGCGGATAGATGCGCGTGCCGGCGGCGGAGAGCGCCGAGTCGTCGGCCGTCAGGGCCTTGAGCTCGCTCTCGATCCACCCGAAGAGGGTGACAGGATCGGTCTGCATGGGCTTGTAGTCGCCCACGGGCGCGGTCTCGTCGACAAAGGGCGGGTTGCCGAAGCAGTCGAGCAGGATCCAGTAGGCATACGAGCGCAGGAAGCGCACCTCGGCGCGCTCGCGCGCTACCTCCGCGTCCGCGTCGTCGGTGTTGCGCAGGAAGTCGTTGGCCGACGAGATCATCATCATGGCGCGCGTGTAGGTGGCGTAGATGGCGTCGTTCTTGGTGTCGGTCCAGGCGTTGTACTTCACCTCGTTGACCCAGCCGTCGCCCCACACGATCTTCGCCTCGTCGGTCGAGACGGTCTGCACGGACCACCAGGCTCGCAGGAACTCCGAGGCGCCGGCATCGCTCACCGAGATATCGGCCGAGCCCGAACCCGAGAGGCCCACCAGCGTGAAACTACCGTATATTTTCGACAGCATCCCCTTGCGATAGAGCGGGTCCGCGTAGATGTCGCTGCCGCTGACCGTCGTGTCGGAGAGCGGATACTGATCCAGGTCGCCGAGGCAGGACGAGAGCGAGAGGGCTGCCAATGCTGCTATTACTATGCTCTTTTTCATATTGTTCGTTGTTCGATTAGAAGTTGATGCCTACGCGCAGGCTGTAGATGCGCGGACGGGGATAGACGCTCGTGTCGATGCCTCCGGCGACCGACGACTCGGGATCGAGCCCGCTGTAATCCGTTATGACGAAGACGTTCTGCACGCCGGCCGCCAGGCGGATGTCCACCTTGCTCGCCCCGACCTTGCGGAAGGTGTAGCCCAGGTTGATGTCGTCCAGACGGAAGTAGGAGGCGTTCTCCAGGTAGAGGTCCGACAGACACTGCTCCGTCGTGGCGGGCTTGTTGAAACCGTAGCGACGGGCGATGGGCTGCGTATTGTTGAGGAAGCCCTTGCCGATCAGGTCGTTGTAGTTGTTGGTGATCGAGCGGCGCATCACGTCGTTGAACATGTAGTTGCCCACGGCGCCGTGACCGTTGAAGCCGAAGTCCCAGTTCTTGTAGCTCAGCTTGAGGTTGACGCCGTAGAAGAAGTCGGGGTTGGGGCTCTTGTTGGTCATGTAGCGGTCGGCGCCGGTGATCTTGCCGTCGCCGTCGCGGTCCACCAGGGCGTTCTCGATGGCCTTGCCGTCGGCGTCGTAGACCTGCTGCCAGAGGTAGAAGGTATAGGGCGAGTAGCCGACCATGTGGCGCTGCACGGTGTTGCCCGTACCGCCGCCCGCACCGCCGATGTCGATGCTCTCCGAGGGGAGCGTCTTGATCTCGGTCTTCTGGAAAGTGCCGTTCAGGCCGATCGAGAGGTTCCAGTCGCGCGTCTGCACGGGGATCAGGTTCAGCGCCACCTCGACGCCCTTGTTCTCCATCGAACCGATGTTCTGCCAGATGTAGTTGGAGAAGTTACCGCCCAGGGGCACCGAGACGTAGGAGAGCAGGTCCTTCGTGTCGCGGTAGTAGGCGTCGACCGAACCGTTGATGCGGCCGCCGAAGAATCCGAAGTCGACACCGGCGTTGTAGGTCGTCGTCTCCTCCCACTTCAGCTTGTCGTTGTAGGCCGAGGGCTTGAGCGGGTAGTAGAACTCGTCGGGACCCAGCGGATACTGGTTGGTCGGCTCCTTAGAGATCTCGGCGTACTGGATGGCGGCGTAGTTGTTGTCGAACTCCTGCTGGCCCGTGACGCCCCACGTCAGACGCAGCTTGAGCTGCGATACGGTGCGCGACTCCTTGAGGAAGTTCTCCTGCGCGATGTTCCATGCGAAGGCGGCCGAGGGGAAGTAACCCCAGCGGTTGGAGCCCACGAAGCGCGACGAGCCGTCGGCACGCATCGAGGCGGTGAACAGATAGCGCGAGTCGATCGAGTAGTTGACGCGGCCGTAGAACGAGACGAGCGCGCTGCGTGCGGCGCTGTGCAGGTGGTTGATCAGAAACTTATCGCTCTCCGCCGTGCGGCCGAAGTAGTCGGTGTCGGTGGCCGAGTAGTTCTTCGACCAGGAGTAGCCCGCCATCACGTTGAGCGAGTGGATGCCGAACTCCTTGGCGTAGTTGCCATAGAACCTCTACATGAAACTCAAGCAGCAGGTCAACCCCCATTTCCTCATCAACTCGCTCAACATCCTCGACTGTCTGGTGTGCGAGGAGCGGACGGCCCAGGCCAGCGACTTCATCCACAAGCTGGCGGGCATCTACCGCTACATGCTCCAGAACGAGCAGGAGCCCCTCGTGCCGATGGAGCGCGAGCTGGCCTTCGTCAAGAAGTACGTCGAGCTGCTGCAGGTGCGCTTCGTCGACGGCTTCCGCGTGGAGTGGCTCGTCGCCCCCGAGGCGCGCAAGCGCAACGTCGTCCCCTGCTCGATGCAGCTGCTCGTGGAGAACGCCATCAAGCACAACGCGGTCGACGCGGCCGAGCCGCTCACGATCCGCATCGAGGCCTCGGCCGACCGCGTGAGCGTGAGCAACAACCTGCGCCCGCGCCTCTCGGCGGCCCCCTCGACCCACGTGGGGCTCGAATACATCCGCCGCCAGTACCTCGATCTGGCCGGAGTCTCCATCGAGATCCGCCGCACGGCGGAGAACTATTGTGTAACCTTACCGCTTTTGTGATATGAACGTATTGATCGTCGAAGACGAATTGATGGCCCGCAAGAATCTCGAGCGCCTCATCGGCGAGCAGTTCTCCGACCTGCAGATCGTCGGGCGCGTGGGCACGGTGCGCGATGCGGTGGCGTGGCTGCGCACGCCCGCCAACCGCGCCGATGTCGTGTTCATGGACGTGGAGCTCTCCGACGGCACCTGCTTCGACATCTTCCGGCAGACGGAGATCGCGGCGCGCGTCATCATGACCACCGCCTACGACAACTACGCCGTCCGGGCCTTCGAGGTCAACTGCATCGACTACCTGCTCAAGCCCGTCGATCCGGCAGCCCTGCGGCGCGCCGTGGAGCGCTGCCGGCAGCGCTCCGGGGGCGTGGACGCCTCGCGGCTGCTCGCCGCGCTCGACATGCAGCGGGAAGGGGGCCGGGAGCGCTACATCGTGCGCTTCAACGACCGCATCGTCCCGGTCAGCGTCGAGAACATCGCCTACTTCTACGCCGAGGAGAAGAACACCTATCTGGTCACCTCCGACGGCAACCGCTACGTCATGGACCTCACGCTGGAGATGCTCTCCGAGGAGCTCGACACACGGCGCTTCTTCCGCATCTCGCGCAGCTGCATCGTGGCCCTGCCCGCCATCGCCAGCGTCGTCAAGCACCAGGGCACGCGCCTGCGCATCTCGGCGCGGCCGCGCCCCGACTTCGACATGGTGGTGAGTCGCTCGCGCGTGGACGACTTCCTGAAGTGGCTCGAGGGCGGGCTGTGACGCACACCGTACCCACGAAAAACGCCGGCACTGCGAGTGCCGGCGTTTTCATTATAAGAATAGCAGGTATCAGCTCCGTCCGCTGCCCGCGATGGCCGCGCGCATGGCCGCGTTGAAGGCCTCCTCGCCGAGCAGCCGCTCGACGGTCAGGTGCATGCGGTAGCGCCAGTAGTAGCGGGGGATGGCCGGCACGTTGATCCGCTCGCGCTCGGGATCGGCCAGGCGCAGCGCCCCGTCGGTCGACATCCAGTCCTGCCACGGCAGGACGACGAGCATGGCCGGCGACGCGAGGTGCATCTCCACGATGCGGCGGCAGAGCTCGGGCGTGCAGTCGGCCGGTGCCTCGCCCCGCTCGCCGAGCACCTCCCCGTAGAAGCGCTCCGTGAGCGGCCGATCCTCGCGCCACCAGGCGCGCAGCGGGTTCATGTCGTGGGTCGAGGTGGTGCAGACCGACAGATAGGGGTAGCGGGCCGGAGAGGCGAAGGTCTCGTCGGGCGACTTGGGCATGCGCTGGATCTCGAGCGATAGGATGCGCAGCTCGTGCATCGTCGCCGGCACGCTGTCGGGAATCATGCCCAGGTCCTCGCCGCAGGTCAGCATGCCCGACGCCGAGAGGATGGCCGGGAGCTTGCGCAGCGCCGACTCGCGCCAGAAGTCGTTGTGACGGCGGAAGAAGAAGTCGTCGTGCAGGCGGTCGAAGGCGCGCCTGAGCCCGTCGTCGAGGGCCCGGTAGGCGAGCGTATGCTGCGCGCCGATACGGGGGTGGTAGTGGCCCTCGCGGCGCGGATCCTCCACGAAGAGCACGTCGTCGAGCAGCGCCATCAGCCCCTCGCGGATGCGCGTCGAGCGCTCGTCGTCGCCCGCGATGCGGGCCGCGATCTGCCGCTGCGTGGCGTATTCGGGGCGCAGGCGCCCGTCACAGAGACAGGTCGCGCGCACCTCGCCGGCATAGGGGCCGAAGAGGGTGTCGAGCACCCAGTCCCACGTCTCGGGACGGGCGTAGCGCCCGCCCGAGGTGTCGAAGCCCGCCGCGCGCAGTTCATCGGCCGAGTAGGGCAGGGCGGGGTTGAAGTGGCCCAGCAGCCCATGCACGGCATGAGCCGGGATCTCCCAGATGCGGAAAAAACCGAGGATGTGGTCGATGCGGTAGGCGTCGAAGTACTCGGCCATCTTCTTCAGGCGGGCGCGCCACCAGGCATAGCCGTCGCGTGCCATGCGCTCCCAGTTGTAGGTCGGGAAACCCCAGTTCTGCCCCATGGCCGCGAAGGCGTCGGGCGGCGCCCCGGCCTGCGAATCCATGTGGAAGAGCTCGGGCGAGCGCCACGCATCGGCGCTCGTGCGGCTCACGCCGATGGGCAGGTCGCCCTTGAGCACCACGCCATGGGCGTGGGCGTAGCGGCACACCTCCGAGAGCTGGAGGTGGAGGTGGTACTGCACGTAGCAGTGGAACCCGACCTCCCCGGCCTCCTGGCGGCAGTAGGCCTCCACGCGGCTGTCGTCATACTGCGCCATCTCGCCCCACTGCGAGAAGTCGGCCGTCGCATAGCGGTCGCGCAGCGAGCGGAACACGGCGTAGGGGACAAGCCACGAGCGATTGGCCTCCACGAACGCGCGGTAGTCGTCGCTCGCGGCCGTGCGGGCGCCGTGCTGCGCATAGGCGCGGCGCAGCAGCGCCTCCTTGGCGGCGTTGACCCGCTCGTAGTCGACCTCCGCGAGGGCGTTGAGCTCGGCCTGCATGCCGCGGTATTCGGCGTCGGCCTCGACCCCGGCCTCGGTCAGGCGGATAAATTGGGGGTGCAGGGCGAACGACGAGTTGGCGTTGTAGGGGTAGGAGTCCTCCCACGTGCCGGTCATCGTCGTGTCGTTGATCGGCAGCAGCTGGAGGATGCGCTGACCCGTGGCGGCGGCCCAGTCGACCAGCGGCTTGAGGTCGAGGAATTCGCCGATGCCGAAATCCTCCTCCGTGCGGAGCGAGAAGACGGGGATCGCCGTGCCGGCCCCGCGCCAGTGGCGGGGTGCGAAGCGGGGCCGCAGCTCCTCGATGCGGCTCTCGCCCCGCGGCAGCGCCTCGCGGCGGCGGTTCCCGCCCTCCTCCCAGAGGCGGGGCTCCAGCGTCCGGCGATCGGCGACGAGCAGCTTGTATTCGATCGCCTCGCCACCCGCGAGCGTCAGGCTCCACTCGGGAAACGCGCCGTCCGAAAGGGGCACGATGCGCCGCCAGTCGTCCAGCTCGCGGCCGCTGCCCGCTATGGCAAGCACCTCGTCGGGGCGCACCGTAGGGCATGCGACGCGCAGCGTCCACCCCTCGGTCGTTTGCGGCGCGGAGGACGCGTCGCGCGAGAAGATGCCGCGCGTGAAGGCCGAAGCGTAGAAGGGGGCCTCGTCGTCGCGATCCTGCCAGAGGTCGCGGCGGCCGACGCACGACGCGCCGGCGGGCAGCTCCAGGGTGTGGCTGCGCCACTCGCGGCGAACGCAGCGCCCGTCGCGCTCCACCTCGTAGCCGTATTCGCAGACCCCTGCGGGAAGGTCGTCGACCTCGGCGCTCCACACGCCGCCGTCGGCATAGCGCATGGCGATGCGTCGGTCGCCCAGGCGCAGCACGAGCGCTTCGCCCCATGCCGTGCGGTATTCGATAGTGAAAGTCAGTTTCATGGTCATTCGATCGTTTCGTCAAACGTATACAAAAATAAACAAAAACCGGCGACTCCGACCTGCCAAGCGGGATTTTTTGGCTATTTTTGTCGTCCATCAACCCCCGATCCGCATGAAATCCCTGCTCACGATCCTCGCCCTGCTCCTCGCCGCAGGCCTCCGGGCCCAGCCGGCGCCCCGCAGCGTCTCGCCCGCCGCGGGCCGCTTCGTCTTCGGCCCCGCGACGACCCTCGCGGCCGACCGCGAGCTGCTGCCGCTGGCCCGCTACGCCGCCCCTTACCTCGGCTGCCGCGTCGAAGAGCGCCGCACGGCCGACGGAGCCGTAGTGCTGCTCCTCGACCCGACCCTCGACCTGCCGGCCGAAGGCTACGCGCTCGACATCGCCCCCGAGCGCATCCTCCTCCGCGCCCCCTCGCCGGGCGGTGTCTTCAACGGCCTGCAGCAGCTCTTCCGCCTGCTGCCTGCGGAGGTCTACGCGTGCCGCGGCCTCGAGGCCGGCACCTCGGTGGCCTGCTGCCGCATCGACGACGCACCCCGCTTCGCCTACAGGGGCATGATGCTCGACCTGGCGCGCACGTGGATCGACGCCCCCGCGCTGAAGCGCTATATCGACCTACTCTCCTACCACAACATCAACAAGCTGCACCTGCACCTGTCGGACGACGAGGGGTGGCGCATCGAGATCCGCTCGCACCCCGAGCTGGCGGCCGTGGGCGGCTTCCGCGGCGGCGACTCGCCCGTGCGCCCGGTCTACGGCAAGTGGGACGAGAAGTACGGCGGCTACTTCACGCAGGACGAGATGCGCAGCCTGATCGACTACGCCGCCCTGCGCAACATCGAGATCATCCCCGAGATCGACCTGCCGGGCCACAGCCGCTGCATCGCCTCCGTGCGCCCCGAGATCCGCTGCAACTACCCGCCCGACACGGTTTCGACCAACGGCTACGACTACCGCTCGGCCTGGTGCGTGGCCCGCGAGGAGAACTACGCGCTGCTCGACGACATCCTGGGCGAGCTCTGCGCGCTCTTCCCCTCGGAGTATATCCACGTGGGCGGCGACGAGGTGGAGACCTCGCAGTGGGAGCGCTGTCCCGACTGCCGGGCCCTGATGCGCCGCCGCGGCCTTGCCGACGCCCACGCGCTCGAGGATCTCTTCATGGAGCGCGTCGCCGCCATCCTCGCGCGCCACGGCAAGCGGCCCGCAGTGTGGAACGAGGCGGCCAAGAGCGGGAGGCTCGGCCGCGAGGCGCGCGTCTACGGATGGGAGAGCGTCCGTGCCTCGCTCGACGCCACGGCCAAGGGCTACGCCACGGTGGTCATGCCGGGCGAGAGCTTCTATTTCGACATGCGCCAGAGCCCCGAGGAGGACGGTCACGACTGGGCCGGCATCTTCGACGCCCGCAAGACCTACGGGTTCGACCCCGCCGGCTGCGGCTTCACGCCCGAGCAGATGAAGCACGTGATCGGCCTCCAGGGCGCCTTCTTCAGCGAGGCCTACATCTCGCACGACCCCGAGCGCCCCGACTACCTCGACTACATGACTTTCCCGCGCATCTGCGCCCTCGCGCGCATCGCCTGGAGCGGCAACGATGAGGGGTGGGAGGCCTACCGCCGCGAGCTGACCGACGCGCACTACGACCGCATGGCCGCCATGGGCATCCGCTTCCGACTCTTCCCCCCGCGCCTGGAGGTGCGCGACGCGATGATGCACCTCTCGACCGACGACGGCTCCGAGCTCTGGCAGGTCGCCGACGGGGGCGCGCCCGAGCGCTACCGCGGCCCCGTGCCGGCCGCCGAGGCGCCGCGCATGCGCTTCTTCAGCCGCCGCGCGACAGCCCGCAGCCCCTACGTGGCGGGGCGCTCCTACTACCGCACGATCGCCCCCGAGGTGGCGATCACCACCTCGATGGGCGAGAGCCGCCGCTTCCCCTACGCCAACGCCGAGCGCTACCGCGGCCTCTCGCGCACGACCCGCGCCTGCCGCCAGGGCGACTGGGTGCTCTACACCTTCGCCCAGCCGGTGCGCTGCCGCGAGATGTTCCTCCAGACGGGCAACCGCCAGCTCCCCAAGACGATCGTCACCACGGGCCGCGTCGAGGTCTCCTACGACGGCCGTACTTTCCACCCGGCGGGCGAGCTGCGGCAGGGCAGCGCGACGCTGCACCCCGACCGCGCGGTGCGGGCCGTGCGGATAGTCTCCACGTGCGACGACAACGGCACGCCCTACGTGACGATCCAGCCCCCGCGCATCAAGCCAGCACTATAGGTCAGCACGCAAAAAGGCCCGACGGATCTCTCCGTCGGGCCTTTTCTTCGCGCTGCGTGTCAGGGTCAGCAGCGCACCTGCGCGCCGCAGCGCTGCTCGAACTGCCGCGCGAGCGCCGCCATCACGCGCTCGATCGTCCGATCGTCGAGCGTGCGCGTCTTGTCCTCCAGCACGAAGTTCAGGGCGTAGGATTTCTTACCCTCGGGCAGCTTGTCGCCCTCGTATACGTCGAAGAGCGAGACGCTCTTGAGCAGCTTGCGCTCGGCCGCGAAGGCCGCGTCGCGCAGCGCCGAGAAGGTCACCTCGCGGTCGACCAGCAGCGCCAGGTCGCGCTTCACCTCGGGGAACTTCGAGAGCTCCTCGACCGCGATGCGGTGCTTCTTGGTCGAGCGGACCAGCGCGTCGAAGTTCATCTCCAGATAGAAGACCTCCTGCTTGACGCCCAGCGCGCGGCGGACCTTGGCGCCCACCGCGCCGATACGCAGCAGTTCCTTGTTCCCCAGCGTCATCGAGAGCGCCTCGCTCAGCAGATCGTCGTGCAGCGTCTCCGCCTTGAGCGCATAGATGTCGATGCCGAAGCGGCGCAGCAGCTTCTCGGCCATAGCGCGCAGCGTGAAGAACGACGCCTTGACCGGCTTCGCGTTCCACGACGCGGGCTGCGCCGTGCCGGTCACGGCCATCGCCAGGCGGTACTCCTCCGAGTAGGCGGCCGTGGGGCACTCCTCGGAGCGCTTCTCGGCGTCGTAGAAGTAGCAGTTGCCGAACTCGTAGAGCTTCAGGTCTCCGTTCTTGCGGTTGGCGTTGAGCTCCACGGCCTCCAGCATGTTGAAGAGCAGCGTC